>Ga0065721_10009024_pt1 | contig 10938 bp, 11 predicted proteins | sample Mesricmetagenome_FD_59108 | JGI IMG/M metagenome (GOLD analysis project Ga0065721, IMG submission 59108) | Mesophilic microbial community from rice straw/compost enrichment Sample: eDNA_1 v2 (version 2) | ecosystem: Engineered > Solid waste > Grass > Composting > Bioreactor | place: USA: Davis...
CATGCCGATTCTCGACGTGGACAAGGCGCGTACCTGCCTGTTCGTGAAGCGCTCGCTCGGCTCCGGCTATGCCGGCATCGACAACACGCTGTTCTACAAGGACGGCACGATGATGCTCCTCGGCGATGCCAAGAAGATGACCGAGGAAATCGTCAAGGCGATGGATCACTGACGCTCCGCGAATCAGAAAAAAAGCCCCGCTCGACAGCGGGGCTTTTTTGTTTTCCGGTGGAGGCGGTGGGCTCGGAGATTNAGGGAGACCAAGCGTTGCGGCGTCCCTTGGGTGCCGTTGGGCGCGCATGGCGGGCGGAAGTTGTCCNGGCGCCAGCCTCCGACGCTTGGGAAATCCCCACTAATTTCGCCCGACTTTGTCCAACGTGCGACAATCTGACAGAAGGCTGGAACGCCAACGTGTTGCGGTGAAGGTATGCGTGTGCTAGACGGCGGGCGGCTGTCTGCGGGGGGATGCGCCAAGCGCCCGCATTCTGCCAACAAAACGCAGCAAGGTCAAAGATTTAGCCAGGGTCCCGGAGACTCGCGCCGACAATCTTGCGGCCTTCCAGGCAAGAGAAAAGACGCTAAGTGGCCAAGTCCAGTTCGCCAGTCTCAGGGGTTGCCGACCGCTACGCCGCTTCCCTGCACGAGCTCGCCGCAGAGGCGGGCAAGGTTGCGCAGGTCGAAGCTGAGTTGCAGCGCTTCGAACTCCTGATCGAGGAGAGCGCCGATCTCGACAGGCTGATCCGCAGCCCCGTCTTTTCGGCCGATGATCAGTTTAAGGCGATATCCGCCATCGTGGATACCGCCGCCATCGATGGCCTTGTCGCCAATTTCCTCAAGGTGGTCGCAAGGAACCGCCGCCTTTTCGCCGTTCCGGCGATGATCAAGGCGTTCCGTCGTATTGCTGCCGAGGCCCGTGGTGAGCTGTCCGCCGAAGTGACGTCGGCGCACGCCCTCACGGTCGCGCAGGAGAAGGAGTTGCGCGCAACGCTCAAGAGNGTTGTGGGCAAGGATGTCTCCGTTTCCGTTTCGGTTGACCCGTCCCTGCTNGGCGGGCTCGTGGTGCGGCTCGGTTCGCGCCAGATCGACACATCGCTCCGCACGAAACTCAATTCGCTCAAGCTCGCACTGAAAGAGGTCGGCTGATATGGACATCCGCGCCGCGGAAATCTCCGCAATCCTCAAGGACCAGATCAAGAATTTCGGCAAGGAAGCCGAGGTCTCCGAGGTCGGCCAGGTGCTGTCCGTCGGCGACGGTATCGCCCGCGTCTACGGTCTGGACAAGGTCCAGGCCGGCGAGATGGTCGAGTTCCCGGGCGGCATCCGCGGCATGGCGCTGAACCTCGAAGCCGACAATGTCGGTGTCGTTATCTTCGGTAACGACCGCGACATCAAGGAAGGCGACACCGTCAAGCGCACCGGCGCGATCGTTGAGGTGCCGGTCGGCGAGGGCCTGCTTGGCCGCGTCGTCGACGCTCTGGGCAACCCGATCGACGGCAAGGGCCCGATCGTCGCCACCGAGCGTCGCCGCGTCGACGTCAAGGCGCCGGGCATCATTCCGCGCAAGTCGGTGCATGAGCCGATGTCGACCGGCCTCAAGGCCATCGACGCCCTGATCCCGATCGGTCGCGGCCAGCGCGAGCTCGTCATCGGTGACCGCCAGACCGGCAAGACCGCGATCATCCTGGACACGATCCTGAACCAGAAGCCGATCCACGTTTCCGGTCCGGATAAGGAGAAGCTCTACTGCGTCTACGTCGCCGTCGGTCAGAAGCGTTCGACCGTCGCGCAGTTCGTGAAGGTGCTCGAGGAGCGCGGCGCGCTCGAATACTCGATCATCGTCGCTGCGACGGCGTCCGACCCGGCCCCGATGCAGTTCCTTGCCCCGTTCGCCGGCTGTGCGATGGGCGAGTTCTTCCGCGATAACGGCCGCCATGCGCTGATTGCCTATGACGACCTTTCGAAGCAGGCCGTCGCCTACCGTCAGATGTCGCTGCTGCTGCGTCGCCCGCCGGGGCGTGAGGCCTATCCTGGCGACGTGTTCTACCTGCACTCGCGCCTGCTCGAGCGCGCGGCGAAGATGAACGACGAGATGGGCGCCGGCTCGCTGACCGCCCTCCCGGTCATCGAGACGCAGGCGAACGACGTGTCGGCCTACATCCCGACCAACGTGATCTCGATCACCGACGGCCAGATCTTCCTCGAGACCAACCTCTTCTTCCAGGGCATCCGTCCGGCCGTGAACGTCGGTCTGTCGGTGTCGCGCGTCGGCTCTGCCGCGCAGATCAAGGCGATGAAGCAGGTCGCAGGCTCGATCAAGGGCGAGCTCGCGCAGTACCGCGAAATGGCCGCCTTCGCGCAGTTCGGTTCGGACCTCGATGCCGCCACGCAGCGCCTGCTGAACCGCGGCGCACGCCTGACCGAGCTGCTCAAGCAGCCGCAGTTCTCGCCGCTGAAGACGGAAGAGCAGGTCGCGGTGATCTTCGCGGGCGTGAACGGCTACCTCGACAAGCTCAACCTCAACCAGGTGCGCAAGTTCGAGGACGGCCTGCTGGCGCATCTGCGCTCGGAGGGCAAGGCGGTTCTGGACGGCATTCGTGCAGAGAAGGCCCTGTCTGACGATCTGCGCGCCAAGCTCAAGGCCGAGATCGACAAGTTCGCCAAGAACTTCGCGTAAGGCGCCTAGGACGGAAAGACAGGGATGCCTTCGCTCAAGGACCTACGCAACCGCATCGCCTCGGTGAAGGCGACGCAGAAGATCACCAAGGCGATGCAGATGGTCGCCGCGGCGAAGCTGCGCCGCGCGCAGGAGGCCGCGGAAGCGGCGCGTCCTTACTCGCAGCGCATGGCTGCGGTCCTCGCCAACATCACCCGTGCGGTTGGGGCCGGCGGCGATGCTCCGGCGCTGATGACCGGCACTGGCAAGAACGACGTTCACCTGCTGATCGTCGCGACGGCCGAGCGCGGACTTTGCGGCGGCTTCAATTCGCAGATCGCCCGCTTTGCCCGAGATCACGCCCGCAACCTTCTGGCCGAAGGCAAGACGGTGAAGATCATCACCGTCGGCAAGAAGGGCTACGACATCCTGCGGCGCGACTTCGCCAGTCACATCATCGATCGCATCGAGTTGCGTGAGGTGAAGACGATCGGCTTTGCCAACGCGGATGCGATCGCCAAGAAGGTCATCCAGCTTTTCCAGGAAGGCCAGTTCGACGTCGCGACGCTGTTCTATTCGCAGTTCAAGTCGGTGATTTCGCAGGTTCCGACCGCGCAGCAACTCATTCCGGCGGCCAGTGTCTCCGAGGCACCGGCCGAAGGCGGGGCGATCTACGAATACGAGCCGGAGCCGGGCGAGATCCTGGCGGACCTCATCCCGCGCAACATCGCGGTCCAGATCTTCCGCGCGCTGCTGGAGAACGCAGCGGGCGAGATGGGGGCCAAGATGACGGCCATGGACAACGCGACACGCAACGCTGGCGACATGATCAACAAGCTGTCGATCACCTACAACCGGCAGCGCCAGGCGCAGATCACCAAAGAACTCATCGAGATCATTTCGGGCGCCGAAGCGCTCTAGCGACGCCTGCGGACGGCGACGCATCACAGGATACGGACGAGAAGGGCAAGACAGATGGCGAGAGCAGCGACTCCCAAGGCCAAGGCCGCAGCGAAGACGACGTCCGCCGCGGCAGGGCGCGCGATCGGCAAGGTGCGACAGGTGATCGGTGCCGTTGTCGACGTGCAGTTCGAGGACGATCTGCCGCCGATCCTGAACGCGCTGGAAACCGACAACGTCGGGAACCGGCTCGTTCTGGAGGTTGCCCAGCACCTGGGCGAGAACACCGTCCGCTGCATCGCCATGGACTCCACTGACGGTCTCGTGCGCGGCCAGGAGGTCGTCGACACCGGTGCGCCGATCTCGGTGCCGGTCGGCCCGCAGATGCTCGGTCGCATCGTCAACGTGATCGGTGAGCCGGTCGACGAGGCTGGCCCGATCGACGCTGCCGAGGTGCGCCCGATCCACGCTCCGGCTCCTGCCTATGTCGAGCAATCGACGGAGGCCCAGATCCTGGTCACCGGCATCAAGGTTCTCGACCTGCTCGCCCCGTACGCAAAGGGTGGCAAGATCGGTCTGTTCGGCGGCGCCGGCGTGGGCAAGACTGTGCTCATCCAGGAGCTGATCAACAACGTCGCGAAGGCCCACGGCGGCTTCTCGGTGTTCGCCGGCGTCGGCGAGCGTACCCGCGAGGGCAACGACCTCTATCACGAGTTCATCGAGTCCGGCGTCAACAAGAAGGGCGGCGGCGACGGTTCCAAGGCCGCGCTCGTCTACGGCCAGATGAACGAGCCGCCGGGTGCGCGTGCGCGTGTCGCGCTGACGGGTCTGACCGTCGCCGAGTACTTCCGCGACCAAGGCCAGGACGTGCTGTTCTTCGTCGACAACATCTTCCGCTTCACCCAGGCGGGCTCGGAAGTGTCGGCGCTGCTCGGTCGTATCCCTTCGGCGGTGGGTTATCAGCCGACGCTGGCCACCGACATGGGCGCCCTGCAGGAGCGCATCACCACCACCACCACCGGTTCGATCACCTCGGTGCAGGCCATCTACGTCCCCGCCGACGACTTGACCGACCCGGCGCCGGCGACCTCGTTCGCGCACCTCGACGCGACGACCGTGCTCAACCGCGCCATCGCCGAGAAGGGCATCTATCCGGCGGTCGACCCNCTCGACTCCACCTCGCGCATGCTCGACCCGATGATCGTCGGCGAGGAGCACTACCAGGTGGCCCGCGACGTGCAGCAGACGCTGCAGCGNTACAAGTCGCTTCAGGACATCATCGCGATCCTGGGCATGGACGAGCTCTCCGAAGANGACAAGCTCACCGTCGCCCGCGCCCGCAAGATCGAGCGCTTCCTGTCGCAGCCGTTCTTCGTGGCCGAGGTNTTCACTGGTTCGCCGGGCAAGCTCGTCGACCTGCAGGACACCATCAAGGGCTTCAAGGGCCTGGTGAACGGCGAGTACGACCACCTGCCGGAGGCTGCCTTCTACATGGTTGGCGGTATCGACGAGGCGATCGAGAAGGCTCAGCGTCTGGCCGCCGAAGCTGCCTGAGACAAGCGAATAGCGGAAAGGGAGTAGCGGATAGGGATTTGTGAAAGGCAGGCAGCGGGTTTCATTCCGCAAAAGCCATTCGCCATTCGCTGTTCGCTAGACTTGCATGGCTGAAACCTTCCAGTTCGAACTCGTCTCGCCCGAGCGCCTGCTCGTCTCCGAAAAAGTCGAGTCGGTGGTCATTCCGGCTACGGAAGGCGAGATGACCGTCATGGCCAACCACGCGCCGGTGATGACCACGGTCAAGGCGGGCGTGGTCACCGTGAACGCGGGAGCAGGGAAGACGGACCGCTACGTGGTGTTCGGCGGTTTCGCCGACATTCTGCCCACGGGCTGCACGCTTCTCGCGGAATCGGCTGTTCACATCGACGAGATCGACAAGTCGGACATCGCCCGCCGCATCGAGGCGGCGCGCAACGATCTCAGCGACGCCAAGGACCACGCCACCCGAACCAAGGCGGAAGAGTTCCTGCACCANCTCACCACGCTNGAGGGTGTCGTCATCCCGGCGTGACGGGGTCCGGCCGGAAGGCCGGATAGAAACTTCTCGANAGGCCCATCCGGAACTCCGGATGGGCCTTTTCGTTGTGCGNGTGAGACGGGCAGGCGCCAACGTGCCGGCACCTAAGCGGGGTGGCGACTTGGCGATCCGGACGTGCCGTCGTGGCCGACAGGAGCCGNTGTACGATGCAGGAACCGGTCGTGGCGTTCGACCTCGGGCGGATGTTNTTCGGCGATGTGCCGCTGCTCTTCCTGCTCGAGATCGCGTTCCGTACCGTCGTCATCTANGNCTACACGATGGTGCTGATCCGGTGGGTTGGCGNGCGGTCGATTGCGCAGCTTTCGCTGGTCGAGTTCCTGCTCGTGATCGCGCTGGGNTCGGCGGTCGGCGACGCNATGTTCTACCCGGANGTGCCGCTCGTTCACTGCATCCTGGTCATCACTCTGGTTGTGCTGCTCGATAAGGCGTTGTCCTACTGCCTGGCTCGCTATCCCNGGCTGGAAGACGCTATCGAGGGCCGGTCCGTCGAGGTGGTGCGAGACGGGGTTATTGACTGCGCGCGGCTCAAGCGAATGGACGTCGGCCATGACGAACTGTTCGAGCAGCTTCGTCTCAAGGGCATCGAACACCTCGGGAGGGTGCGTGCTGCCTACTTTGAAACGAACGGGGTGGTGTCGGTGTTCGAGGCTCCGGAGGGAGCGGAGCAGCCAGGCCTGTCCATCGAGCCTCCCTGGGATGTACGGCAACCGCACCGGCATGATCATGGCACGATTGCGACCGGGACGTTTGCCTGTGAAACGTGCGGCACGCTGGTCAGGCTCAGGAACTCGGCTTTGCCGCGCTGCCCGAACTGCAAGGGGCGCCACTGGCACAGGGCCGCCGACGCGGAGCCACGCCAGGGCCGAAAGGTCGGCGCCGGTTCGTAATGTCTTTCAAGACGTGGTCTCAAGCCCGGCCCGGGCGGCGGCCAGCATGCGGCACATCTCGCCGTTGGCGCAGGCGCTCTGTATGGTGAAACGGATCATCCGCATATGCGCCGGAACATCCTCGGGCGCGATCGGTTTGCCGTCCGTGGTAGCCAATACGGGGCCCGAGGGGCCGAGATCAATGGCGATGCGCTTTTCGAGATAGGCGGCGAGCAGGGGAGCAACGTCTGGCTCGCTGATCGTCTGTGCGGACTCGATCGTCAGTGCCGACAGCTCGGCAGCGGACCAGCCGTGCCTGTGCAGGACGGTCGCGAGTTCGCCTTGGCGCTTGAGGAAGGCCTTCTCGTCGAAATCGCGGCGCAGACGCGCGAGGTCGCCCGAGGCATGGAGCGGGAACGCCGCATCGAAGCCGAAGCCCTCGGAGACGCTGCGTCCGATGTCCTCGGCAGCGAAGTGGTCGAGCAGGCGGAGTCGGAAGCCCGTCACCCATGGCAGTGCCTCCACCGCCCGCCGCATGTCCTGGGCGATCAGAAAGGCGAAGTTGGCCGGGCACCAGAAGGTGGGCAGACGCAGCGAGACGGTGACCTGCCCTGCCTGGTTGACCTCGGCGTTGAGCTCGAAGCCGAGCGTGCCAACCTCTTCGTCGATCTCGGGATCCCGAACCCCCGAGATCGCCGCCAGCACTTCGGCAACACGTGCCGGCCGTTCGCTGTCGGCGGTCATGCAGCCTCGGCCAGCCCGTATTCCTGCGGCACCTCGATGCCGTAGAGTTTCGCGGCGTTGAGGCCCATGATCTTGCGTTTGATGTCGAGCGTCAGCTGGCCGCCGGCTTCCCACGCCGTCTCCTCATCAAACTGGAAAGCCATGAACTTCTCGACGATCCACTTCGGGCCGGTGATTGCGTAGTCGGAGCCGAACAGCAAGCGGTCGGGACCCACCCGGAACAGCAGTTCGCACAGCATCTGAGCGAAATAGCGCGGCCGGGCGTGGATGTGGGAAGCGACCAGCGCCAGCCCCCCATAGACGTTGGGCTCCTGGCCGGCGATGAAGCAGAAATCGTCGATGCGCGGCATGCCGCAGTGATCGACGATGAAGTTCAGATCCGGATAGTTGGTGGCCACCACGTCGACATCGCGCACGTCAAAGGCGTCATAGTCGAGCGGATGGGTCGTCGGCCCCTTGTGGACGTGAACGTTGCGGATACCGAGTTCGCGGAACTTTTCCATGTAGGGGACAACGAAGTCGTCCTTCAGCGAATAGCCGCGGGAGTCGCCGTTCCATTCCGCAGTGTAGAGCTTGACGCCCTTGAAGCGCCATTTTTCGTGATCCGCCTCGAGCCTGTCGAGGCCGCGCGCGCCGTCGCGCGGGTCGCAGCGGCCGTTGAGCACGACCTTTTCCGGATGCAGTTCCTTCAGCGTGGCNCAGAGTTCGGTCGGATTGAAGCCGTTGATGTAGAAGTCGCGCAGGTCGACCGGCAGCATCACCGCGACGTCGACATAGCCGTCCTCGAAGAGGTCCTTCGCGGCGCCGCGTGCGCCATACCAGTTGAAGTGTTCGGCATCCCAGCGCTCGGCGGGCGGCGTCAGCGCGACATGGGCGCCGTAGAAGGTGTCGATGAAGGTCTGCCCGTAGCGGTTGCGACGATTTTCCGGCCGGGCATCCCAGACGTGCACGTGGCTGTCGACGACGAAGACCTTTTCGCCGCTTTCGGTGACATACATCGGGGCTCCTCCCTCCCGTTGCACCACCTCCTCAAGTGGTGCCCGGATTCTTGGCACGGGAAGGGGCGAGCGTCGAGGGCGATGTGGGAAGGAGAGGGTGGTCCAGGGCGGTGAGACGGTTCTCCGGGGCGTAGCGACCTTCGGGGCCCATTTCCTCCGCCTGGGAGGGCGGTGCGTCCCTTGCGTGCGGAGCCGTCAGACGGACAGGCGGCGGCTCCGTGCGATCGACGGGATGCCACTTCCAGAACCTTGTCGGAGGGTCAATGTTCATGACCTCCATCGCCAGCGTCCTCGACGACGAATTGCATGTGAAGCTCGCGGGCCGCGAGGGTACCGACCTCGTCGCTGGCCATCATCCGCGAGTAACCGACGACGTTTGACGCAAGTATCGCCACGAGCCTGCGGTTGTTCAGCGTCGCGGCCATCCTCCCTTACCGTGACATTCTCGGAGGGGCGCGNAAGCATGGCCGCCGCGACCAAGTGAGGGCGAACACGTTCATCAATCGCATTCATCAGTACAAGACCAGAGCGGTTGCCCTTTACTTGGCAGGCTCCAGGCATGATGNTGGTTTCCAATATCAAAAGACGGGAAGGAGAGGGAATGAAGCGTGTCGGCAGGTCGCCTCGGCTACTGTCCACGTGCTTCCTATTCTCCTGGCTTGTCGCCCCCGCCCACGCCGAGGAAGCCGCTTCGTACATCGATCTGACGCGGCATCCGGTCGGCTATCTGATGCTCCTGATCTTCTTCACCGCCTATGGGTTCGTGGCGGTCGAGAAGGCGATCCACATGCGCAAGTCGAAGCCCGTGATGCTGGCGGCGGGCCTCATCTGGGCGCTACTCGGCATCGTCTATGCCGCACGCGGCGAGAGCGCGGTTCTGGAAGCAGCCGCCAGGCACGTGATCCTCGACTACGGCGAGCTGATGCTCTTCCTCATCGTGGCGATCACGTATGTGAACACGATGCGGGAGCGGCGTGTCTTCGACGCGTTGCGGGCGGCGCTGGTNAGCAGGAACCTCAGCTATCGGCAGCTCTTCTGGCTGGTCGGTGGGCTTTCCTTCGTCTTCGGTCCGATCATCGACAATCTGACGACCGCCCTGGTGATGGGCGCGGTGGTGGTTTCCATAGGCGTGGGCAGCTACCGGTTCATCGTGCTTGGCTGCATCATCATTGTGGTCGCGGCCAACGCCGGCGGCGTCTTCTCGCCGTTCGGCGACATCACCTCGCTGATGGTCTGGCAGAAGGGCAAGCTGAAGTTCTTCGAGTTCTTCCACCTATTCCTGCCTTCGCTGGTGAACTTCCTCGTCCCGGCCCTGCTGATGCATTTCAGCGTTCCGAAGGGAGCGCCGGAACCGATGCGGGAAGTCGTGAGCCTCAAGCACGGCGGCGTGGTGGTCATCCTGCTGTTCCTTGCCACCATCGCCACCGCCATCCTGTTCAAGACCATCATCGGCCTGCCGCCGGCGCTCGGCATGATGCTCGGCCTCGGATATCTGCAGATGTACGCCTACCTCCTGCAATCGATCGGACGGCGCCGGCACGACGACTCGATCGGATTCGACTCCTTCCGGGTCATGCGGCATGTCGAGTGGGATACGCTGCTCTTNTTCTTCGGCATCATCTTCGCCGTCGGAGGGCTCGGCGTCGCCGGCTATCTCGCGGTGGTGTCGAACTATCTCTACGGCGGCTTCGGTCCCACCACGGCAAACATCGCGATCGGCTTGCTGGGTGCTGCCTTCGACAACATCCCGCTGATGTTCGCGGTGCTCACGATGAACCCGGACATGTCGAGCGGCCAGTGGATGCTGGTGACGCTGAGCACCGGCGCAGGCGGCAGCCTTGTCTCCATCGGCACGGCCGCCGGTGTCGTGCTGATGGGGCTGATACGCAACCACTACACGTTCATGAACCACCTGCGATGGTCATGGGCGATCGCGCTCGGCTTCATCGCCAGCGTCTTCACCCATCTGTGGGTCAACGCTGCGCTGATGTAGACTTACGAACGGAGGGCCGGCCGGTGCACTCCCCGCCAGATCGGGGTGGGCGGGCAAGAGGGGAGGCGGCCAAACGCCAGGCGATGTCTGCTTGCAGTCATGCGGGCGGACTATCCCAACAGCCGAGTTGAACGCCGGCCAAATCAGTTAGGTGTCCGCGGACGAGCCGTCGGGTCGGTGCGATTCCGGTAGCGAAGGCTCGGATAGCAAACCGCATTTTCGTTACCGATAGTCCCAACTCCGCTGCTGGCTCAACTGGTACATCTGCGAATGGGTGGTGTCGGGAGACTGCGGGAGCGTCTCGTAGGTCATCTTGGTGAAGTTGAGCGAGAGGCTCTCCACAGGCCTGCTGGGGTCGGCGCCGTGGCCGCCGAGGGAATAGGATGCGATCAGTGCGTCTTGCAGCACGAACTTGAGGTAGGCCGTCTCGTCCCCTTTGACGAAGACGATGACGATCAGCTTGCCGGATCCGACGAGGGCCTCCCTGAAAAGTGCGGTCGAGGCCGAGTCATTGTGTTTGGTGACCACGATGTCCTGGATTGCGGGCGCTGACGCCTCCCGGTCGGATCCACGGCCCGTGGCGCTGGCGATGCGTCGGCTCCTGCCGACCTGGGCGCTTTGCAGCTCGACCCAGCCCTCATACTCCTTGGCCTTCACATCGCCCTTGAATTTCTTGTCCAGCACGTTCG
>Ga0065721_10052898_pt1 | contig 10937 bp, 10 predicted proteins | sample Mesricmetagenome_FD_59108 | JGI IMG/M metagenome (GOLD analysis project Ga0065721, IMG submission 59108) | Mesophilic microbial community from rice straw/compost enrichment Sample: eDNA_1 v2 (version 2) | ecosystem: Engineered > Solid waste > Grass > Composting > Bioreactor | place: USA: Davis...
CCCCGCGCCCCGCGGAACGGAGAGATGGCCGAGTGGTCGAAGGCGCACGCCTGGAAAGTGTGTAGGCGGGAAACCGTCTCGAGGGTTCGAATCCCTCTCTCTCCGCCATCATCTATTGCGAACCCGAGATGAGGCTCCCGGCGGGGGCTTTTTCCTTTTTGTTTCAACGTCCTTTAGCCCGAGGCGACCGAACCTCGGAGATCGACGCGTGGCCGAATTTCGGTCTCTGAACCGCTTCGTCTCAAACCGAGCGAACCTTGTCCGGCCCGGTTCGGCTTTGAGAAAGATAGCCTTTTCAACCAGCTGGCAGTCTCGCTAGTCGACCCCTTCTGCGGCCAAACCCTCGGCTGGCATTTGCGTCCAGAGAACGCGAAGTAGGCGTTTCGTGGCGAAAGGCTAAGCAACGGGCCTTGGCAGCGCGTTGGCGGTAATGTCCGCGTTGGGGGTGGGGAGCCGACCGGCCGCTTCTGGGCTCGAATTGAGGAAAGCCGCCATTCATGTGGCCGCCCTATTCGACGGCAACGCGCCCCATTCCGGACGTTCATGCCGGTGCCCCCGCGTCCACGATAGCTGCCGTTCCCTCACATAGAGAGGCCGACAGGATTGGGAGTGATCAAAGTGCTGCGGTTTCAGCCAAAACGGCCCCGTCGACGCGTTCGGTCACTTGTGTCAGAGGGCGCCTGCAAAGGCGGCAGACTCGGTCGACTGCGGGCGCCGGCAAATGATCGATCACGCAGACGATTAGGCGGCGTAAGTGCCGGTTGAAAAGCCATAGATTCAAAGTTGGTGTTGACCTATCCTGCTTGAAAAGGGGGGGACTTGGCCAGCAACGACGTAACAGCAGTCGAAGGGAAAACTGGGTCGGCGACGGACCAATTGGCTCTCGCCGGCGCGATGACTGCGCTTCTGAAGGACCACGCGGGCCTCGGCATCCGCCTGAAAGAGGTCCCGTTCGACTGGACGTCTGGAATGCACCGGCTCACCGGTAGCTTCCACTACATCACCTTCGCTGATGGCGTCCCCACGGTTCAGGAATTCGTCGAGTACCTTTACGACTGCCTGATCCCGTACTGCCTGCCGAAGAGCAAGATCCGGGATGCGCTACAAGGGATCGATCCCGTTCTCGATTATCACCGCATCGTCAGACTCGGCGACGATGCGAAGAGCTTGTTTATCAAAGCGAAGAATCAACTCGAGTCCGGCGGAGAGCCGGGAGAGCTAATCCTCTATGCTTTACTGGAATGGGTGCTGAAGGCACCGCGCCTGGTCTCGAAGATGTACCTGAAGACCAATAACAACATGCCCGTGCACGGCACCGATGGTATTCATCTTGGCTATGACGAAGCCAAGAATCTTCTGACCATCTATTTCGGCGAGTCCAAAATTTACCAGAGTTTCTCGTCGGCGGCTGACGCTGCGTTCACCTCCATGGCCGAGCTCCTGGCGAATGCCGGTCAGATCTCTCGTGAGATTGAGATCCTGAACAACCTGTCCGACCTCAACAGCTTGGACCCGGCGTTTCGGACGATGATCGCGGATTATATCAACCCGTACTCAACGTCGAAACTGACGCTGCAAAAACGTATCGTTCACGCATGTCTGCTTGGCTTTGAATACGCCGCTTACAACCGCATCCTCGCGCTCGAACCAGACAAAGTCGCCGCGGCGTTCGAGGAGAAGTATAAGAAGAGGATCGGCAGCGCCTGCCGCGTGATCGAACGCCACTACAGCAAGCGCCTGCCGGTCACCACGAACCTGCATCTCTTCCTTTTGCCGTTCCCGTCTCTCAAGGTCTTCAGGGCGGCCTTCTATGAGAAGCTCGGAGTGGCGGCATGAGCTTCGTAGACGGGCTTTGCGAAACGATTAGCGGCGATCCACGCTTTGCGGCCGACTATGAGGCCATACTGCGTCAATCGATTTTGAGCGGCGCGGGCTTCGCTGACGGGCCCGCGCTTGAAGAGGAGGTCCTGCGGCGGCTTCTTCAAAGCGCCACGATATTCGCGCAATCTGAAGAATCGGAATGGCGGCAGCTGGCCTATCGCATCAGTGTCGGATCGCTAGCCTATAGCGAAACTCTCGCCGGGATCAGGGGTGCGTCCAGACTTATCCTGGCGCGTCTTGGAAACTACCCCGCGATCAAATTCGCGTTCAAGGGCGAGGCGGAGCCACGGACGCTCACTGAAGGGGTCTTTTACGAGATCCTCGGCCGTCAGCTGGACAATACCGTGCGCATTGGCGAGCGCAGCGTCGTCCTTACCGACATGCAGCGGGCGGTCTGGGAGGCCCTGACGTCTGGCTCCTCGCTGGCGCTTTCCGCGCCCACCTCGGCGGGCAAGTCGTTCGTGTTCCTGGCGTATATCGAGCAGCTCAAGCGAACGCGTCCGAACGCCAACCTGGTCTATCTTGTGCCGAGCCGCGCCCTGATCAGCCAGGTTGCCACGGATTTGCGCGCAGCAAGCCTCGACAAGGCGTTCGAGGTGACGACGGTGCCGATACCGGCAGCGCCGACTGTCCTAGGTACGCCGATCTATGTGCTCACTCCGGAACGACTCCAGGTGCTGTTTCATACGGCTCCTGAACTCAGCTTCGACGTGGCGATCGTCGATGAGGCGCATCTTATCGGCGAGGGCTCCCGGGGTGTGGTCCTGCATTCAGTCTTGCAGGACCTGCAACGGCGTCACCCCGACATGCAGTTCCTGTTTTCTTCCCCGCAAGTTCGAGAACCGGCCGTCTTCGGCACGGTGGTCGGCCGCGAGAGCGTCAAGGTGGTCAAGACCAAAGACTCCCCCGTCGCCCAGAACATCATCCTGCTGAACCGCAGAGCGGGCGACGATAAGAAGATCGATGTGCTGCTGTGGCGGGACGGCAAGAAGACGCCGCTCGCGCAGATCGATGCGGCGATCCCGATCTACAATTCCCATGATGGGCTCGTGTATCTGAGCTGGGCTCTTGGAAGCGCCTCTCAAAGCCTCGTTTACGCTGTCGGTCCTGCGGCATGCGAGGATATCGCGTTTAAGATCAAAGAGCTGTCCCAAGATCCGGCGGTTGCTGAACTGGTGCCTTCCTCCGGACCCGGTGAGCTATCGGTGCAGGTTCGCAAGGACCTGGCTGCCTTTGCGAAAGAGGCGGTCCATCCGAGCTACGTGCTTGCTGAAACCGTGGAGGGCGGCGTCGGCTTCCACTACGGCCGCATCCCTCCGCTGCTGAGGAACGCGGTTGAGAGTGCCTTTGCTGACGGGCATCTCGACTATATCGTCTGCACAAGCACGCTGCTGCAGGGCGTTAATCTGCCCGCGCGCAACGTGTTCATGCAGAACCCCCATAAGGGTGAAGAAAACCCGATCGAACCCGTCGATTTCTGGAACCTCGCGGGACGTGCCGGTCGCCTCGGCAAGGATTTCCAAGGGAACGTCTTTCTAGTCGATTACGACGAGTGGGAATCGAGTCCGCTCTCCGGGCCAAAGGATGAGCCCATCAAGCCGTCGCTTGAGGTCACCCTGACCGACACGTCGGCCGAGCTGCTGGAGTATATAACGGCGACGGACCGTCCATCGGGCGAGTCTCCGCATCTGGAAGCTGCCTTCTCAAAGCTCCTGCGCGACCATCGGCAAGGGCAGCTTGACGACACCCTTGACCGCCTCAGCGGATTGTCGCCGCAGACACGGGCGAGCATCACTTCCGCCCTGGCGATCGCTGACAATCAGATCGGTTTGAACGTGGAAACGCTGGCGGCGAGCCCGCAGATTTCGGGTTACCGGCAGCAAGAACTCTACGAGTACATGATCGAGAAGATCGGGAAAAAGGGGCCCGACTATCTGATCCCGCTGCATCCGAGCGCGGGGTGGAAGGAAGCGCTCGACAAGCTGCGACCGGTTTTTGCCCGCGTGCACAAATATCTTGAGCTGAAGAGCGGCCAGCATCATCGGTACTGGGCTCCTCTGGCTCTTCGCTGGATGCGCGGTGAGCCGCTGCCGATGATCATCGAGGAGGCGATCAAGTACCACAAGAACCAGGGAAAGAATCGGTCCAGCCGGACGGTCATCCGAGAGGTGCTGACGGATGTGGAAAGCAGCCTCCGGTTCAAATACGTGAACATGCTGGGCTGCTACGGAGCTGTGCTGAAAGAGGCCCTGATCGCAACCGGACACGCTTCTCACGTCGCGAAGATACCGGCGCTGACCCTGTATTTGGAGCTTGGGGCAGCATCGCAAACGATGATCCAGTTTATCAGCCTCGGCCTCTCTCGCCATACGGCGCACATCCTGTCCGGCCTGACGATCAACAGGGATATGGATCTGGGATCAGCGCGACGCTTCCTCTCCCGGCTGACACCCGAGACAGCAGGGCTGTCGCCGTACGTGGCTGGTGAACTTAGACGAGTGCTTCAAAACGTCTGAGCACGCGCGTGGACGAAGCGGGCAAGTGGAAAACTGGTCAGGGATGCGAGTTCGTCTACCGGTCGCGGTTCAGGTTGCCGCTGGCAGAACGTAGGTCCGCTTCCCGCGTCTTGTCGTCCGAAAGCAGTCGATTAGCAACCGGCTCCGATCATGCCGATAGACAACCACTCGGGGAACGACGTCTTTCGAGAAGTCGTTTGCCCTTGGAACGACAGAGGGTCGAGAGCTGCCCTCACGGCAAAGAATCCAATGCCGTGCCAAACACCACCGCTATCTGCTCCGCCCAAGGTCTGTCGGTGACAGCGACAAGGTCGTTCAGAGAAAGCGCCGGTGTCAGGCGCCTGATGACGAGGTGATCGAGCACCTCTGGCGACAGGTAGGCGAGCCGCATCATGCGGCTCACAAACCGGTCGGAGACCTTCTCGGCCGCCGCGATATCCTGGATCGTGGAAGCGGCGCCCGTTTCCAGCTGCCTCCGCCAGCTCCAGGCGCGGGCGATAGCGCGCAGCACATGAGGGTGTTGTGATCGATCCTGCCGGGCGGTGACATCGTCAGGCGGCAGGATTTTCGGCCGCCCGTTGCGTTTGCGGATCGTTAGCGGAATAACGACGCGGATGGTGTTCGTCGTGCCGGTCATGCGCAGGCCTCCGTCTGGCGTGCCGCCATCATGTCCCGCAGGACAGACCCCAGCCCCTCTTGGCGCAGATCGACGGCGATGCCGTCTTCGCCGACGGTCACTCGCTCGACCAGAAGCTGTACGATCCGGGTCTGCTCGGCCGGATAAAGCGCCCTCCAGAGCTGATCAAACTCGCCGAGCGCCTTGACGACCGCCTTCTCATCCACGGTTGAGCTCTCCTGGCGAAGGGTTTTGATCGTTCGAGCCGCAATCTCGGGCGCGCGGATCATGCGACGGATTTCGCCGACGACGGCGTTCTCGACCATTCCGGCGGGCAGGCGCAGCGGGCCAGAAGAGTCGCCGGTCGGGCGGTTTCGTATCAAGTCCATGGACGCGTAGTAGCGGTAGAGGCGCGTCCCCTTCTTCGTCGCGGTCGGCGTCATCGCCGTGCCTATCTCAGTGAAGATGATCCCTTTCAGCAGGGCCGGCGTCTGGCGGCGCGTGTTCTTTGCCCGCAGGCGCGGGCTCTCCTGCAGGATGCTGTGCACCTTGTCCCACAAAGTTTGATCGATGATGGCCTCGTGCTCGCCGGGATAGGCCGTGCCCTTGTGGACGGCTTCGCCGAGGTACACCCGGTTGTTGATCAGTTTGTAGAGGAAGCCCTTGTCGATCGGCTTGCCTCGCTTGTTCAGCACGCCCTCCGCCGCCAGTGCTTTCGCCAGCGTCGTGGCGGAGCCGATGGCGACGAACCGCTCAAACATCATCCTGACCGTCGCGGCCTCAGCCTCGTTGATCACCAGCTTGCGGTCGTGCACATCGTAGCCGAGCGGGACATGGCCGCCCATCCACATGCCGCGCTTGCGGCTTGCGGCGACCTTGTCGCGGATGCGCTCGCCAATCACCTCCCGCTCGAACTGCGCGAAGCTGAGCAGAATGTTCAGCGTCAGGCGGCCCATCGACGTCGTGGTGTTGAACGATTGTGTGACCGACACGAAGGTCACCTGATTGCGGTCGAAGATCTCAACCAGCTTGGCGAAGTCCATCAGGGAGCGCGACAGCCGGTCGATCTTGTAGACCACGATCACGTCGATCAGGCCGGCCTCGACGTCCTGAATGAGTCGCTTCAGTCCGGGCCGCTCCAGCGTGCCACCGGAATGGCCGCCGTCGTCATAGCGTTCACGGATGGCGGCGAAGCCTTCCGAGCGCTGGCTGGCAATGTAGGCCTCGCAAGACTCCCGCTGGGCGTCGAGGCTGTTGAACTCCATGTCGAGCCCTTCCTCGCTCGACTTGCGGGTGTATATGGCACAGCGCTGGCGGCGCGGCATGATCGCGACGGCTTCCTGAGAGCGGCTCATCGGTCGTGCCTCCGAGCTTCGCGGAGACCGAAGAAGCGGTAGCCGTTCCACTGCGTGCCGGTGATCGCCCTCGCCACCGCCGACAGTGACTTGAATCTCCGCTCCTGCCAGTCGAAGCCGTCCTTCATAACCGTGACGGTGTGCTCCACCCCGTCCCATTCGCGCACCAACCGGGTGCCGACGACCGGGTTGCGGGGATCGGCGATGATGGACCTGTGCTTGGCTTGGCCCTCGATCTCATCGGCCAGCAGGTCCAGCGTCCGCCGCGTTTGCCGCGACAGCCCGCCGAGGCTCAGTTCCTGGATCCGATAGCCGAGCCTCAGTTCAAGGTAACTGCGGCTGTTGTTCGGGGCGGGCGCGCCGAAGAGGCTCTCCCACTTCGTCTTCAACTCGACCACGGTCATCCGTTTAATCGCCGCCAGTTGCGCAATCACGCTCGCGTCCGCCGCGGCGACATCGCGCAGTTGTCCTGGCTCGGCCTCGATCCTTCCGGTTATACCCGGCATCATCGCTCTCCAATTCGGTTGCTCGGTTTGCGACGACCAACACGGCGTTTGATGGCGAGAATGTCGAATGAACTGTCTTCGCCGGCTGCAAGTAAAGAACTGGACTGTTCTGTCAGAATACGCCTCAGCCCCGCAGCAATGATGCTAGCGAGTACATCAAGGCGTTCACCCGTCGACATTTGTGAGGGCGACAGCGGGTTCGGACCGGATCGAGTGTCCTGCATGAGACCGTTCGCAAGAGGAGATGATCAGCGAACGGTACCGGTGATGAAATAAAATACAAGCAATATCAGCGTGTTAACGCAACGCGTAGAAATCATTCAAACAGGTGCGCAAGTCTCATTGGCGGGCGCGGCGCTCCTCCTCGTCAACGATCGCTTCGACGGTTTCGTAGTTCATCGGCGCTTGGCTGATTCGCGCAACCTCCACAGCGACACGCGTCCAATGAAGGAATGCAGGGCCATCACCGGCAAAGCGGGCTCGCGCGGCGGCGCGTTGAGCATCATAGTAGGCAGTCAATGGATCTCGATCGATAAGCTGACGCGCATCATCTCGACAAAGCCGTTTCAGCTCACGTCGTCTTTCGAACCATTCCGAAATAGTAGAGAACATGCCAATGACCCCGCGCGCGTTTTTGCCCTTCATTTTTTCCGCTTTGGCATTTGTTGCAAGTCCTGCAGTATCGGCCCCCGCAGCTGAGAGTGTACCGCCAATGGTGGGTCGCGCCTCGGTTGTCGACGGCGATACGATTGAGATCGCCGGCAAGCGCATCAGGATCAATGGCATAGATGCGCCCGAATCCTCGCAGCTCTGCCAGGACGCTCAAGGACGATCATACCGATGCGGAGCCATGTCCGCACGCGCCCTCGACCAAGTGCTTGCTGCATCCCGGCCTGTACGTTGCGACTTCGTGGAGTGGGACCAGTACGGGCGGTTCGTGGGCAACTGCTTCCGCACCGACGGGGTCAGCGTAGCAGCCGCGCTGGTGCGAGCCGGAATGGCTCTGGATTGGCCGCGCTACAGTGGTGGCGCCTACGCGAAAGAGCAGTCCGCCGCTGCCGCCGCGAAAGCAGGGATCTGGCAGGGCGAATTTCAGCCGCCATGGGAGTGGCGCGCTGAGCAACGGAACTCGTCAATTATCACTCCTCTGATTGCGCCGGTGACGTCGGACGGTTGCGGCATCAAGGGCAACATCAGCAGGAGTGGCGAGCAGATCTATCACATTCCAGGCATGCGCGATTATGACCAGACTCAGATCAACGAGCGTGGCGGAGAGCGTTGGTTCTGCAGCGAGGCTGAAGCGCAAGACGCTGGCTGGCGACGGGCGCAACGATGAGAGCGAACAGCGGCAGCGCCGTCGCAGAGTCCGCGTTAGAACCCCGCCCAAGCTCGGTGCATGTTAAGGGCGGCCTTACTCGGCAGTTGAGCTGAGGCTTGCGGCGAGCGCAGCTTCCGGCCGTGCAATTCGCCATACTCGCTGTCGTTAAGCCGCGGAGACACCAGGATCGTTCTCGAGACGGCGTCGATGGCGATCAGGCCGCAGTCGAACAGCGTGTGCAAGTCGGCCCGCAAGAGAAGCCCATTTGAAACGGCATTGGTCGCCGCTCCTCGATATGGATAAATGTGCGCCGCCTCGAGGACGTCTGCTATAGCGCAACCGGTCATCGCACAACGCGCCCCATAGGCGCTCATCAGCGCTTCGCGAAACGCACGTTGGCCACGGCGCTGCGCAATCGAGCGCAGCACTCGTTGCCTTGCATCATCCACGCTGGAAGGATCGAACGCTTCATCATCGGCCTCCTCGGGTCTGATAACAGCGATTTCCTGACTTTGCCGGCTGAGGACGAAGCTTGTCGGAGAGCTTCCCGAATGGCTGACATAGGCGAATGGGCCAAGATAGCGGAAGCCGGCACCAGGGTGCTCGTATTTGCGCCTGCGGAAGAAGACCAGCAATTCGAGGCCGCGGGGCTGATGCTCAATGATGAGCGCATCGGTCCGGCCTGATGTTTGCCCCTGCCAGTACAGGGTCTCTCCTTCGAGGCGGTCGCGGTACTGCGTGCGATCCGATGTCTTCTCCTCGGTAATGAAGAGCCAGATGGAGGACGTGTCCTTTGGCCGGAAAACACCGGTGTTGAGCGTTGCGTCCGTGATGCCGAAGATGCTTTTCAGATCATCGCGCGTGTAGATCTGCTCCAGCGCCAACTGCGGTGATGTGTATGCAGGCAACTGCGTTTCCTCCATCAAATCTCCCGCCCGAACCACCTGATCCGCCCAATAATCTTGATCTCCTCGGCCGTCCGCTCATAGGGGCTGTAGAACGTGTTGTCCGAGATGATGCGGACCTGTGGCGGGTCGGAGTTTGGTATATGTTCCAGTCGCTTGGCGACCAGGCCCATTCCATCGAACAGCACAAAGATGCCGGGTGGAGTGGGGAGAGCGCGACCGAGATCCACGAGGACGACATCTCCGTCGTGAAGGGTCGGCATCATGCTGTCGCCTTCGACATGCATGATCCTCAGGTTCGCTGGGTTGGCGCGCAGGCTATGGGTGATCCACGAGCTCTTGAAGTGATAGGGCTCGCCGGTTTCCACCTCGTCGGCGACTAGCTTTCCCCCGCCCATCGAGGCAGTGACTTCGACTGACGGGATGGCAACGAACCCGTCCGGTTCTCTGCCCATGACCGGCTCTTCGCCTTCGACTTCCCCCCTCCCGTTGAGCAGCCAGTTACGATCGACCTTCAGCACCTTGGCGATCTTGTCCAGCTTCTCCAAGTTGGGATGCTCCGACCGACCACGCATGATGTCGTAGACGAACGAGCGGTTGACGCGGGCCTGCTCTGCCACTTCGCGCGCGTTCATTGCCAACTGCTGAGCGCGTGCCCTGAGCCGTTCGGCGAGCTTCATCTGCATCTGAACCATCCAAAATGTGGATAATGTGGACATAGACGGATTGATTCGTCCGCGTCAAGGAAATAGAACAAAAGCGGAACGAATGGTAGTGGGCGAGTCCGGGCATGGCAGGCATCGAGAAGGAGTACTTTGCGCTCGAAGAGCTGGAAGAGCGGTGGGAATTGCCTCACCGCGATCTGGTGTACCTTGCCGAAAACGGACTGCTGAAAGTCTCGGTGCGCCTCTATGGCGTCCGCCTGGAACAGGGCTGCTACGAGGAGGTGGACAAAGGCCAGTGGTGCAGCATCCCCGAAGATCAGAGTCTATTTCACGGGCTCCAGGATCTTAGGGCTCACGACGCCTATCGTCTGTTCCACGAGGGTGCGCTGCGCGTGGAGCGCTTCGATGCTCCCTCTGGCCGCTACTGCGTGGTGCTGCAGCCGGAGAACGGCGTCCTGATCAAGCAGGATGAACTAGTTGTCCGGCGAGATGAGCGGGATCGGGCTGAAGCCAAGCACGGACTGGCGGGCGCGGGGCGCGGCTCCGAAATCGTCTTCGAGCAAAAGGATGATTTCAGCGAGGTCACCCTCGGAGAGCGAACCTACATGCTCGGGCAGTTCCAGGCTCGCGTCGTGAAGATCCTCCATGATGCGGCCATGAGCGGGTGCCCATGGCAGCACGGCAAGGCGGTGCTGGCGGATGCTGGCTCCTCCTGCACCCGATTGTCTGATCTATTTAAGACACAGCCGGAATGGCGCAAGCTCATCCAGTCCGATCGGCGAGGCCGATATCGGCTCAACATCAAGTTCTCCTGATCCCCCACCAAGAAGCCCGGTTTAGCGGGGCTTTTCGCTTTCAACGAGCCTGGCTTGCTTGATCAACTTCCCCCAGCCATCCCCCTCGTTCTGGGAAAATTATCCTATTTCATCCCCTAACGATCCACTTTCCGTCCCGACGACGCAGTTCTGATCCTTCGCCATCCTCTCCGCAGGTTTTCGACTGGAACCGAAGGACAGACAGATGGCTACGAAACACCTCAACCAAATTGATCTGGCCGCGCGCTGGAACATCTCGCACCGCACGCTTGAGCGGTGGCGGTGGACGGGCGAAGGCCCGCGCTTCGTCAAGCTGGGCGGCCGGGTCGTGTACCGGCTGGAGGACATCGAGGAGTACGA
>Ga0065721_10052897_pt1 | contig 10936 bp, 8 predicted proteins | sample Mesricmetagenome_FD_59108 | JGI IMG/M metagenome (GOLD analysis project Ga0065721, IMG submission 59108) | Mesophilic microbial community from rice straw/compost enrichment Sample: eDNA_1 v2 (version 2) | ecosystem: Engineered > Solid waste > Grass > Composting > Bioreactor | place: USA: Davis...
CCTGAGATCCATGGCGATCCTGCCGCCCTCCTCTCCGGGATGAGGCAGCGCCTCATCCGATGCGGGCCAGCGTCAGGTTTTCGCGTCCTGCGCACGGCATCCGCAATAGACGCAAGTATGGCACCAAACGCAGACCCGTGGGCAGGCGGATCGTCGCACCCATTCCCGCAGCCGGTCACCGGACCCGATGGCGCCCATCGCCTTCGAACATGGAATTTGCGCTTCCACGCCGTCGAAGACCTCGGTCGGCGCCCAGTCGGCGCGGCAAACCGAGCCCAGCCCTCATCCGAAAAAGCAGAAACCCGGGCACGAGGCCCGGGCTCCGATCGATTCAGCCGTGGCTGGAACGGATCAGTTGACCGCGTCCTTCAGGCCCTTGCCGGCCGTGAACTTCGGAACGTTGCGGGCCGGGATCTTGACTTCGGCGCCCGTCGACGGGTTGCGGCCGGTCGAGGCTTCGCGGCGCGAGACCGAGAAGTTGCCAAAGCCGACGAGACGGACGTCGCCGCCCTTCTTCAGTTCCGCCGTGATCGTATCAAACAGCGCTTCGACCGCCTTCGCGGCATCGCCCTTGCCCAGACCCGCCTTGTCGGCAACAGCCGCTACGAGTTCATTCTTGTTCATGTTCTTGTCCTTTCCGCCATTTGACGACTCGAATTGACATCGGGGCGATCCTACGCATCTCCGGCCCCATGGCAAGGAAGTGGGAGGCTATTTCCCGTGAAAATTGGCTATCATTCCGCAGCCGTAATGAAAAAGGCGGACCATTCGGCCCGCCTTTCGTATCCATTTGCCTGCCCGGAGGTCAGTGGGCGATCGAGGCGCCGGCCTCCTCGCCCGCCTCGGCGAGCGCCGGCTGCGCCTTTGCGTCCGGATCCCAGACGATCGGCTCGGGCTTGCGGACCAGCGCGTGCTGGATCACTTCGCCCATGCGCGAGACCGGCACGATCTCGAGGCTGTTCTTGACGTTGTCCGGAATCTCCGGCAGGTCCTTGGCGTTCTCTTCCGGGATCAGCACCTTCTTGATGCCGCCGCGGAGCGCCGCGAGCAGCTTCTCCTTCAGGCCGCCGATCGGCAGCACCCGGCCGCGCAGCGTGATCTCGCCGGTCATCGCCACGTCCTTCCTGACCGGAATGCCGGTCATGACGGAGACGATCGAGGTCGCCATGGCGACGCCCGCCGACGGGCCGTCCTTCGGGGTCGCCCCTTCCGGCACGTGCACGTGGATGTCGTTCTTGTCGAACGCCGGCGGCTCGATGCCGAAATCGACGGCGCGTGAGCGGACGTAGGACGCCGCCGCCGAGATCGATTCCTTCATCACGTCGCGCAGGTTGCCGGTCACCGTCATCTTGCCCTTGCCGGGCATCATGACGCCTTCGATGGTGAGAAGCTCGCCGCCGACCTCGGTCCAGGCCAAACCGGTGACCACACCGACAAGGTCGTCATGCTCTGCCTCGCCGAAGCGATAGCGCGGCACGCCGAGATAGTCGGCAATGTTCTTCTCGGTGATCTTGACCGACTTCTTGCCGCTCTTGAGAATCTCGGTGACCGCCTTGCGGGCGAGCTTCATCAGCTCGCGCTCGAAGTTGCGCACGCCCGCCTCACGGGTATAGGTGCGCACGACCGCCAGAAGCGCGTCGTCGGAAACCGAGAATTCCTTCGGCTGCAGCGCGTGGTCGCGGATCGCCTTAGGGAGGAGATGCCGCTTGGCGATCTCCAGCTTCTCGTCCTCGGTGTAGCCGGCGATACGGATGATTTCCATGCGGTCCATCAGCGGCGCAGGGATGTTCAGCGTGTTCGCCGTTGTGATGAACATCACGTTCGACAGGTCATATTCCACTTCGAGATAGTGGTCCATGAAGGTCGAGTTCTGTTCCGGATCGAGCACCTCGAGCAGCGCCGACGACGGATCGCCGCGGAAGTCCTGGCCCATCTTGTCGATCTCGTCGAGCAGGAAGAGCGGGTTGGTCTTCTTCGCCTTCTTCATCGACTGGATGACCTTGCCGGGCATCGAGCCGATATAGGTGCGGCGGTGACCGCGGATCTCGGCCTCGTCACGCACGCCGCCGAGCGCCATGCGCACGTATTCGCGGCCCGTCGCCTTGGCGATGGACTTGGCGAGCGAGGTCTTGCCGACGCCGGGAGGGCCGACGAGGCAGAGGATCGGACCCTTGATCTTGGTCGAGCGTGCCTGCACGGCGAGATACTCGATGATCCGCTCCTTGACCTTTTCAAGGCCGTAGTGGTCGGTTTCGAGCACCTTCTCGGCAGCGTTCAGGTCGATCTTGATCTTCGATTTCTTGCCCCAGGGCAGGCCGAGCAGCCAGTCGAGATAGTTGCGCACGACGGTGGCTTCCGCCGACATCGGGCTCATCTGCCGAAGCTTCTTGACCTCGGCCTCGGCCTTCTCGCGGGCTTCCTTCGAGAGCCGCGTCTTCTTGATGCGCTCCTCGAGTTCGGCCATCTCGTCGCGGCCGTCCTCGCCCTCGCCGAGTTCTTTCTGGATCGCCTTCATCTGCTCGTTGAGGTAATATTCGCGCTGGGTCTTCTCCATCTGGCGCTTGACGCGCGAGCGGATGCGCTTCTCGACCTGCAGCACGGAGATCTCGCCTTCCATGAAGCCGAGGGCGCGTTCCAGCCTGCCCTTGACCGACACGGTCGCGAGCATGTCCTGCTTCTCGGGAATCTTGATCGAGAGGTGCGATGCGACCGTGTCGGCGAGCTTGGAATAGTCGTCGATCTGGCTCGCCGCGCCCACGACCTCGGGCGAGATCTTCTTGTTGAGCTTGACGTAGTTCTCGAACTCGGAGACCACCGAGCGGGCGAGCGCCTCGACCTCGACCTGGTCTTCCTCGGGCTCTGTGAGCTGGACGGCGCGGGCCTCGTAGAATTCGGTGCGGTCCGAATAGGACAGGACCTCGGCGCGGGCACGGCCTTCGACCAGCACCTTGACGGTGCCGTCCGGCAGCTTCAGGAGCTGCAGCACGTTGGCAATCGTGCCGATGTCGTAGATGGCTTCCGGCTCCGGATCGTCGTCGGAGGCGTTGATCTGGGTGGCAAGCAGAATCTGCTTGTCGGAACCCATGACTTCCTCGAGCGCACGGATCGACTTCTCACGGCCCACGAACAGCGGCACGATCATGTGCGGAAAGACGACGATGTCGCGCAGCGGCAGGACGGGATAGACGCCCACGTCTTCGGGAGCGTAGGGCGTGCGCGTTTTTCTTGCGGTCATTTCATTTCCTCTTCCGGCCCGGAGGCCCTTGGCAACGCCAGGCAGCCCCTTCCTAGGCAACTGACTTCGGCGTCCACGTTGCGGTTGCCCGCCATGCCTGACTATGTGGAGGACCCCGGGTCCGTATTCAAGGCGGAATGCGAGATTGCGTGCCTTCCGGCCTGATTCGATACCATATCAAAGTCGGCTGGGGCTTGCGAAAGCAAAGCGGCGGCGCTCAACATGAAAGACACGGCCTTTCCCGAGCTTTCCACCTTGCCCAAACACGGTATGGCTGCAAATCTCGGCGCCACGCCCGCCTTTTCACCCGCGTCGAAAGGAATGAGGAAGATGCGCTTTCCGCACCCGCTCAAGACCACGATCGTCCTCCTGCTCTTCGCCGTCACACCGCCCTCGCCCGGCCTTGCCGAGGGTGCATGGTCCTGGTCAGCGCTGGAGGGCGAGGAGAAGCGCTCGATCGTCTCCTGCAGCCCCGGAGGCACCGACCACGCGTGGCTGTGTCTCGCGCTTCGCTGCGACGCGCCGAACGAGATCGCCCTCTACGCCGATCTCACCAACATGACGCTCGACAACCGGTTCGATCTCGTGTTCCCCAGCGGAACGATCACGGTCTGGGGCCAAAACAACGACCCGGCCCTGCCCTACACCAACCGGATCGGCGGGCCGATCGACGACATCATCGCGGCAATGCGCACCAATCCCACGGTGACGATCGACCGGCCCTACGAACCGATCAATCCGCGGATGTCGCAGATCCCGCTTTCGGGAGCGAACGAGGCGATCGACGCGCTCATCCGCAACTGCACTCCCGATCCGAACGCGGGGTGAGACCGGCCTCGCGCCGCGGAGCGATTTCATGATCCACAAGACCATCGCCTTCATTCTCGTCGTGCTTGGCCTGACGATCGCCTATTTCTCCTGGCTCGGGGCGGCGATGAGCTCGGGCGGCGGCTCGGTCTGGGAGATCGCCGGCATCCCGCTCGGTTTCGGACTCGCCCTCGTGGCGGCCGGCATCGCCTATTTCGTCTGGATCCTGCGGCGGCGATAGGCTCGCTGGTCAGGCCGAAACGAAAAAGGCGGCCCGCAGGCCGCCTCGTTCGCGCGTCGATCCGCCCCGTCAGGCGGTGGCGTTCGACTTTTCCTTGTCGCGCTCGGCGTAGATGTAGAGCGGCCGGGCATTGCCGGAGACGACTTCGGAGGAGATGACCACCTCGCGCACGCCTTCCAGTTCCGGCAGCTCGAACATGGTGTCGAGCAGGATCTTTTCCATGATCGAGCGCAGGCCGCGCGCGCCGGTCTTGCGGGCGATGCCGAGGCGGGCGATCTCGGTGAGCGCGTCGTCGTGGAAGGTCAGCTCCACGTCCTCCATCTCGAACAGGCGCTGGTACTGCTTGACGAGCGCGTTCTTCGGCTCCTTGAGGATCTGGACAAGCGCGTCCTCGTCGAGGTCCTCGAGCGTGGCGAGCACCGGCAGACGGCCGATGAATTCGGGGATCAGGCCGAACTTGACCAGATCCTCCGGCTCGAGGTCGCGCAGCACCTCGCCGACGCGGCGCTCGTCCTGGGCGCGCACGCTGGCGCCGAAGCCGATCGAGGTCTTCTCGCCACGGGCGGAGATGATCTTGTCGAGGCCCGCGAAGGCGCCGCCGCAGATGAAGAGGATGTTGGTCGTGTCCACCTGCAGGAATTCCTGCTGGGGATGCTTGCGGCCGCCCTGCGGCGGCACGGACGCGACCGTGCCTTCCATGATCTTGAGGAGCGCCTGCTGCACGCCCTCGCCGGAGACGTCACGGGTGATCGAGGGATTGTCCGACTTGCGCGAGATCTTGTCGACCTCGTCGATGTAGACGATACCGCGCTGGGCGCGCTCGACATTGTAGTCGGCCGCCTGCAGGAGCTTGAGGATGATGTTCTCGACGTCCTCGCCGACATAGCCCGCTTCCGTCAGCGTCGTCGCGTCAGCCATGGTGAAGGGCACGTCGATGATGCGGGCGAGCGTCTGGGCGAGATAGGTCTTGCCGCAGCCGGTCGGGCCGACGAGAAGGATGTTCGACTTCGACAGTTCCACATCCGACCCCTTGGTCGCGTGGCTGAGCCGCTTGTAGTGGTTGTGGACGGCGACCGAAAGGATCTTCTTGGCCTGCTTCTGGCCGATCACGTACTCGTCGAGCGTCTTGATGATTTCCTGCGGGGTCGGCACACCGTCGCGCGACTTGACCATCGAGGTCTTGTTCTCTTCGCGGATGATGTCCATGCACAGTTCGACGCATTCATCGCAGATGAACACCGTCGGTCCCGCGATCAGCTTGCGGACCTCGTGCTGGCTCTTGCCGCAGAAGGAGCAATAGAGTGTGTTCTTGGAGTCGCCGCCGTTGCTACCGCTGACTTTGCTCATTTCACTTTCCTTCCAGCACCCCCCACCTTCGGGCAGGGATACCCGTTGCTGCTTGTGCTAGCCTGTCGGCGACAGGCCCGCCCGCGCAGAGTTTCCGGGGTACGATCGGGACCGAGATAAATGGCTCACTGTCCCGCTGGCAACGAAATCCCCGGCATTTTCCCATGCTAGCCACGAGAGCTTGAACATAGGCTTAACGCTTAATACTAACGCGGGTCGCCCCGCGCACCAGACCCGCCCGCGATTTTTCCGTTGAAACCGCGGGCGGCAGGATCGAGGTGCGATCAGGCGCCCGGCGCCTGTTCGATCGACTCGCGCTTGTCGATTACCTTGTCGATAAGGCCGAATTCGAGCGATTCCTCGGCAGTCATGAAATGGTCGCGGTCGAGCGTGCGCTCCACCGTATCGTAGTCCTTGCCGGTATGGGCGACGTAGACCTCGTTCAGGCGACGCTTCATCTTGATGATGTCCTGGGCGTGGCGCTCGATGTCGGAGGCCTGGCCCTGGAAACCGCCCGAGGGCTGGTGCACCATGATGCGGGCGTTGGGCGTCGCAAAGCGCATGCCTTTCTCGCCGGCGCACAGGAGCAGCGAGCCCATCGAGGCGGCCTGGCCGATGCAGAGCGTCGAGACCGCCGGCTTGATGAACTGCATCGTGTCGTAGATCGCCATGCCGGCGGTGACGACGCCGCCCGGCGAATTGATGTAGAGCGCGATCTCCTTCTTCGGGTTTTCCGCCTCGAGGAAGAGGAGCTGCGCGCAGACGAGCGTCGCCATGTGGTCCTCGATCGGACCGGTGATGAAGATGATGCGCTCCTTGAGGAGTCGGGAATAGATGTCGTAGGACCGCTCGCCCCGGTTGGTCTGTTCCACGACCATCGGCACGAGCGCCATGGCGGTATCAATCGTCCTTGTCATCCATTACCCCTGTCTCAAGCGAGCGCCGCGCGCCCGGGAATCATCGCCTTGTCAAGCCCTAAATAGAGCGTGACCACCTGCCGCTTCAAGACGTGAGCCCCGCAAAGCCGGCTTCCCCCTTGTCGGGACCGGCGGTTAAGGGCCGATTAACAGGCTATTTTCGGGCAAGATCGACACTTCAGGGCACAATGCCGCACAAGAACGGTCTTTTCGATACCCGTGATTTTGGGTTAGGGCTCGGGACATGACGACACATGCCCCTGCCCTTCCCGTCTTCGACGGTCTCTCGATGCGGCTCTCGCCGCGCGATCCGGCCTTCTACGCCAATCCCTATCCGGCCTATGCCGAGATCCACGCACGCGGTCCGGCCGTGTTCTGGGAGGACTACGGCCACTGGTGCTTTGCCGGCTACGACGCGGTCAACGCGCTCCTGCGCGACAGGCGCTTCGGCCGGCAGATCCTGCACGTGGCGAGCCGCGAGGAGCTCGGCTGGCCCGAGCCGCAGCCCCATGTCGCCGACTTCGACCGGCTCGAGGCCAATTCGCTGCTCGAGCTCGAACCGCCGGCGCACACCCGGCTGCGCACGCTCGTCAACCGCGCCTTCGTCTCGCGCCAGGTCGAGCGGCTGCGCCCCGAGATCGAGGCGCTGGCCCATGGACTCGTCGACGGCTTCGTCGCCGACGGAAAAGTCGAGCTGATCTCGCGCTACGGCGAGACGATCCCGGTCACGGTCATCGCCAGGATGCTCGGCGTGCCGGTGGAGATGAGCCGCCAGCTTCTCGACTGGTCGCACCGGCTGGTGCGGATGTACATGTTCGGCCGCACCACCGAGACCGAGCATGACGCCAATGCCGCCGCGCGCGAGTTCTCCGCCTATCTCTCCGGGGTCATCGCCGAGAAGCGCGAGAACATTTCCGACGACCTCATTTCGCATATGCTGACGGCCCGGTCCGGTGAGGACCGGCTCTCCGAGGACGAACTCATCTCGACGATCGTGCTTCTCCTCAATGCGGGTCACGAGGCGACCGTCCACCAGATCGGCAATGCGGTGACGACGATCCTTTCGACCGGCGCCGACGCGGCAGCGATGTTTTCGACGCCGGAGACGACCGAGCGCGCGGTCGAGGAGCTGATGCGCTACGACCCGCCGCTGCACATGTTCACCCGCTGGGCGCTCGAGGACTGCGAACCCGTTCCCGGCGTGAAGCTGAAGAAGGGCGACAAGATCGGCCTGATGCTCGGCGCCGCCGGCCACGACCCGTCGAAATTCCCCGAGCCGCATCTGCTGAAGCCCGACCGCGACGAGGGCACGCATCTCGCCTTCGGCGCCGGCCTGCATTTCTGCATCGGCGCGCCGCTCGCCCGGCTCGAATTGCAGGTGTCGCTGCCAGTCCTGTTCTCGCGGCTGCCCGGCCTGCGGCTCGCCTCACAGCCCACCTTCCGCGACGCCTACCATTTCCGCGGCGTCGAGCGGCTCGACCTCGCCTGGTGAGAGATCAGACCCGGATCACATAGTCCTTGCGCGTGGTCTCGACCACCTCCCATGTGCCCCGGAAGCCCGGGCGGATGACGAAGGAATCGCCGGCGCGGACGGTCACGGCCGCACCATTCTCCTCGGTGATGATCGAAACGCCCTCGAGAATGCGGCAATATTCCCACTCGTCGTAGACGATCCGCCACTTGCCGGGCGTCGACTGCCAGATCCCGGCATAGAGCCCGTCGCGCTCCTCGACGTTCCAGGTGAGGAAACGGGGAGTTCCGGCGATGAGGCGGTCCGGCGCGGGCGCGCCCTCCTCCGGCTCGATGCCGTCCGTCGCGATCCTTTGGAGCATGCCGGCCATCTTCGTGCTGCCTCCGTGAGGCCCTCACAAGACCGGGAGGACGACGTCGGTGTCAAGGGTCGTGGACGGCTTCAGTAGTCACGCTCGAAGAAGAGGCCGCCCTTGGTCTCGCCGCCCGAGGTCGCCTCGCCCCTGAGCTTCAGCCCGCGGCCGAGATCGAGGTCGATGCGCGCCTTGCCGGACCCGGCGGACTGGCCCTGTTCGATGCCGATATAGGTGCGGTCGTTGAGGTATTTTCCGACGCCGACCGAGGTGTCGCCGGTCTTCTCGTCGGTCCTGACGTCGAGATCGTCGATGCCGGTGGCCTTGCGCAGTTTGTCGACGATGCCGCCGCCGGAGGTCACGCCGGTCAGTTCCGCTGCGGCGGAGGCAAGCTGGGCGATCTGCAGCGGCGAGAGGTTCGAGAGCGAGCGGCCGAAGATCAGGTGCGCCAGCACCTCGTCCTCCGGCAGGCTCGGCACCGAAGTGAAGGAGAATTGCGGCGCGGTGGCGAGCCCGGTGACGAGGATCGTCGCCGTCGTGTCGCCGGCCGTGGTCGAGGCGGCGAAATCGAGCGTAGGGATCATCGAGCCGGAGAAGCCGACATTGCCGCGGTCGAGATTGATGCGCTTGCCGAGGACGTCGAGGCGGCCGCGCACGAGGTTGAAGGCGCCGGAGGCCACGGGCGCGCCGGTCGTGCCGCGTAGCGTGAGCGAACCGGAAAACTCGGCGTCGATGCCGCGGCCGCGAACGAAGATGCGGTTCGGCGCATCGACGCGCAGATCGAGGCCGAGGCCGCCGCCGGCGCCGGAGCCCGCACGCTCGTTCAGCCACGCCGCCTGCTCCTTCACCGCGCCGCCGGCATTCTGGTGGGTGACGTCGAGCTTGGCGACCGAGCTCGGCAGCGTCGAGGGCACGGTGATCGTGGTCTGGTCGAGTGTCAGTACCCCACCGAGCACCGGGTAGTTGGTGAGCGGGCCTTTCAATGACAGGTCTGCGTCGAAATGGGTGGCGACGAGCTTGCCGTCGGCATACCGGCCGCGCGCGACCTTGAGCGATAGGTCGCCCGGATAGCCCGCGGCCGCGTCGAGTCCGATCGTCCCCGAGCCCGACAGCGTGCCACCGCCGGACAGGTTACCGGTGAGCGAACGGAGTCGGACGCTTTGCCGGTCGAGGCCGATATCGGCGGCGATGTCCGTTATGGCTATACCGGAATTGGTGTCGACGAAGCGGGCATCCTTGGTGGTGATCGAACCCGACAAATCCGGGGCGCCGACGCTGCCGCCGACCGAGACGTTGACGTTCGCGGTGCCATTGAGGACGAGGCCCTGGGCAGCGAGCCGGGCGGCCACGAGGCTGAAGGGGGCGCTGCCATCGGCCCGGATCGACAGTGCGCGCGAGCCGGCGAGCCCCACCCTGCCGGCGGCGTTGAGCTTAAGCCCCGAGCCATCGCCGGCGGTCGCCGAGAATTCGACCGTCTCCCTGCCATAGGTGCCGGTCACGGCGACGGCGAGCGGCGGGGCCGAGACGGCGGCGAGCGCCGCAGCGCCGACGCCGGAGGCGTTGAGGTCGTAGCGGACCGAGGGCGCGGACGCGGTGCCGGTGACGCCGACCGTGCCGGAGACGGCGCCCTTGAGGCCGGTGCCGGGGGCGAAGGCCTCGACGGCCGTGAGCGGAACGGCCGCAAGCCGGACGTCGAGCGCCAGCCGCTCGCCGGCGGTTCCGGAAATGGAGACGGTGCCGCCCCCCGGCGAGAGCGCGAGCTTCTCGATGGTGGCGACGCCGCTGCGCACCACCACACGGGCGGGTCCGGAAAGCGAGACCGGCAGCCCGCGATAGGAGAGCCGCGCCGAGGAGAGTTCGACCTCGGTCGCCCCGTCCGACTGCCGAACACGGCCGGCGACCGTGACGGGAATGGCGTCGGCGGTGGCCCTGCCGTCGATTTCGGTCCAGCCGCCGGCCTGCGCGAAACGCAGCGAGATCCCGGAAATATCGGTGCCGCCCGCATCGACGCGACTGACCGCGACGTCGCCGGTGATCGCGGGCGCTGCCACATAGTTCGCGACGGTCGCCCTGACCCTCGCATCCGAGAGAGAGAAGCCGGAGCCCGAGAGCGTGGCGAGCGCCACGTGGGCTTCGAGCGAAGGCACGCTGTCCGTCACCTTGAAGACGAGGTTGCCGGAGCCGGAGCCCGCGAGATCCTGTAGCATGAGCGCAGACAAAGCGGCGAGGTCGGGCAGATCGAGCCGTATCGTGCCGGTCGGCAGGAAATCGGCGTCGAGAACGAGCGCGCCCTCGATACGGTTGTCCTGAACGGAAAAGCGCAGCGGATTGATTTCGTTGACTCCGTCGCGATGCGCGAGCCGCGCCGAGCCGGTTATCGGCTTGCCGAGATAGGCGCCGGAAATCTCGACGTCGGCAGCCGGATTGGCGGGATCGATCGCTCCCTTGGCCGTCACCTTCAGGTCCTGGACCGCCTTGCCGTCGACGGTGATGCCGTCGCCGGTCAGCGTCGCTGTTACGTCGGGCGCGCCGACCGGACCCGCGATTTCCGCGGCGAGGTTCAGCT
>Ga0065721_10005944_pt1 | contig 10934 bp, 10 predicted proteins | sample Mesricmetagenome_FD_59108 | JGI IMG/M metagenome (GOLD analysis project Ga0065721, IMG submission 59108) | Mesophilic microbial community from rice straw/compost enrichment Sample: eDNA_1 v2 (version 2) | ecosystem: Engineered > Solid waste > Grass > Composting > Bioreactor | place: USA: Davis...
CGCGAGCAGGCGAGCCTCGACGACGTCGTCGCCGACGCCCAGCGGCTCGGCTACGCCGAGGCCGACCCGACGGCCGACGTCGAGGGCTTCGACGCCGCGCAGAAGGCGGCCATCCTCGCGAGCCTCGCCTTCCACACGACGGTGCCGCTCGAGGCCGTGCACCGCGAGGGCATCATGGCGATCACGGCCGACGACGTCGCCGCGGCGCGCGCGGCCGGGTTCGTCGTCAAGCTCCTCGCCGTGTGCGAGCGCGTCGTCGACCCCGCCTCGGGCGCCGAGGGTGTGAGCGCGCGCGTGCATCCCGCGCTCGTGCCGAACGACCACCCGCTCGCGGCCGTGCACGGCGCCAACAACGCCGTCTTCCTCGAGGCCGAGGCCGCTGGCAGCCTCATGTTCTACGGCGCGGGCGCGGGCGGCATCCAGACCGCGTCGGCGGTGCTCGGCGACGTCGTCTCGGCCGCGCGCCGGCACGTCATCGGCGGCCCGGGCGTCGCCGAGTCGACGCACGCCAACCTCCCCGTGCTGCCCATCTCGACGGTGCGCACGCGCTACCGGATCACGCTCGAGGTGGCCGACAAGCCCGGCGTGCTCGCGACGATCGCGACGACCTTCGCCGAGCACGGCGTCTCGGTCGAGGCCGTGCAGCAGGACGCGCGTCCGGACGGGGCCGACGCCACCACTACCCTGGTGATCGGCACGCACGAGGCGACGGAGCAGGCGCTGGCCGCGACGGTCGCCGCCCTCGCCGCCACCGACGTCGTGTCCGCGGTGACGAGCGTTCTGCGCGTCGAAGGCCTGTAAGAGAAGGACTGTGATCATGGCCCATCTGTGGCGAGGGGTGCTCACCGAGTACCGCGACCGGCTCGACGTGACCGACGCGACCCCGATCGTGACGCTCGGCGAGGGCGGCACGCCGCTCATCCCCGCCCCAGCGCTCTCGGAGCGCACCGGCGCGAAGGTCTTCGTCAAATACGAGGGCATGAACCCGACGGGCTCCTTCAAGGACCGCGGGATGACGATGGCCGTCTCGAAGGCGAAGGAGCACGGGGCGAAGGCCGTCATCTGCGCCTCGACGGGCAACACGTCGGCGTCGGCCGCGGCCTACGCGACCTACGCGGGCCTCACCGCCGCGGTACTCGTGCCGGACGGCAAGATCGCGATGGGCAAGCTCGCCCAGGCGATCGCCCACGGCGCGGAGCTGCTCCAGGTCGACGGCAACTTCGACGACTGCCTCGACATCGCGCGCGACCTCGCCGCGAACTACCCGGTGCACCTCGTCAACTCGGTCAACAACGACCGCATCGAGGGCCAGAAGACGGGCGCGTTCGAGGTCGTCGACGTGCTCGGCGACGCCCCCGACTTCCACCTCATCCCGGTCGGCAACGCGGGCAACTACACCGCCTACACGCGCGGCTACGCCGAGTACCTCGAGGCAGGCCTGGCGACGAAGCTGCCGCGCATGTTCGGCTTCCAGGCCGCCGGGTCGGCGCCGCTCGTGCGCGGCGAGGTCGTGAAGGACCCGGAGACGATCGCGAGCGCCATCCGCATCGGCAACCCCGCGTCGTGGGAGCACGCCCTCGCGGCGAAGGACCTCACCGACGGCTACTTCGGCGCGATCGACGACGACGTCATCCTCGACGCCCACCGCATCCTCTCCCGCGACGTCGGGGTGTTCGTCGAGCCGGCGTCGGCGATCAGCGTCGCCGGCCTCCTCGAGCGTGCCGAGGCGGGCGTCATCGGCCGGGGCGCCACGGTCGTGCTCACCGTGACCGGCCACGGCCTCAAGGATCCGCACTGGGCGCTCCGCACCGCCGACGGCGGCGAGGTGCAGCCCACGAAGGTCCCCGTCGACACCGCCGAGGTCGCGAGCGTCCTCGGCCTGCAGAAGTCGTCATGACCTCCGTCGTGCCGATCGGTCGCTCCGTCTCCGTCAAGGTGCCGGCGACGACCGCGAACCTCGGCCCCGGATTCGACACGCTCGGCCTCGCGCTCTCGGTCTACGACGAGCTCGAGTTCACGGCCCGGGCCGAGCCGGGCGCGACGATCCGCGTCGAGGGCGTCGGCGCCGACGGGGGAGTGCCGACCGACGAGTCGAGCCTCGTCATCAAGGCCGTCAAGCACACGTTCGAGAAGTACGGGCAGCAGATGCCCGGACTCGACGTGGTCGCGCGCAACGGCATCCCGCACGGCCGGGGCATGGGTTCGTCGGGAGCCGCGATCGTCGCGGGCGTGATGGCGGCGAAGGGTCTCCTCGAGGGCATCGTCGAGATGGATGCCGAGGGCCTCCTCGCGCGCGCCACCGAGCTCGAGGGGCACCCCGACAACGTCGCGCCCGCCCTCTTCGGCGGGCTCACGATCGCGTGGATGACCCCTGAGGGTCCGCGCCACAAGAAGCTCATCGTGCACCGCGGCGTCTCGCCGTTCGTCGCCGTGCCGCGCGAGTCGGTCATGTCGACGGCGCTCGCCCGGAGCCTGCAGCCGGAGTCGGTGCCGCACGAGGACGCCATCTTCAACGTCTCCCGCTCGGCGCTGCTCATCGCGGCCCTCATCCAGAGCCCCGAGCTGCTGCTCGCCGCGACCGAGGACAAGCTGCACCAGAGCTATCGCGCGAGCGCGATGCCCGAGACGGATGCCCTCATCCGCGTGCTGCGCGCGAACGGTCTCGCGGCCGTCGTCTCGGGCGCGGGGCCGTCGATCCTCGTGCTCGGCAGCGACCCCGCGCAGCGCCTCCGCGCGCAGGAGCTCATCGAGGAGAACGCCACCACGCCGTGGGACTGCCTGCTGCTCGCCGTCGATTTCAAGGGTGCTACAGTGGTACCGCACTCCACCGAGGCCGCGGCCTAGCCCCCTCGAGACGAGTGATCCCCATCAGGTTCTGAATCCTCCTCTCGCCGCCCCGATCCGGGTCGTCAGCGGAGAACCCGCAGAACCGTTCCCCGGGAAGTTCTTGCGCCCGGGCTGAAAGGAACCCATCCCTGTGACCGACGTCGACACCGCCGCGGCCGTCGCGGCCGACCGTGCCGCACTGAGCCGCCTCAAGCTCTCCGAGCTGCAGGCGCTCGCCGAGCAGCGCGGCATCCCCGGCGCCGGCAGACTTCGAAAAGGAGAACTCGTGGACTCTCTCTCCGAGACCCCGGAGGCCGACGCCCCCGTGACCGATTCCGTCGAGACGCCCGAGGCGCCCGCCGCTCCCGTCGAGGAGGCCCCTGTCGAGGAGCCCGCCGAGACGGTCGAGGCGCCCGCGGAGGAGACCCCCGCGGAGGAGCCCGCCGAGGCCCCCGCCGCCGAGCAGGCGCCCGCCGCGGAGGCGACCGACGTGCCCGACGGCGACACCGTGCCGGTGCGGCGCTCGCGCCGCGCCCGGGCGACGACCGCCGAGGTGTCGGCCCTCGAGCTGCCGACCGGCTCCGAGACGCCCGCCGAGACCCCGTCGCGCTCGCGCGAGGAGATCGCCGCCGAGCTCGACAGCCTCCTCCCCGACGTCACGTCGGGTTCCGACGCCGACGGCGAGGAGGGCTCCGGCCGCAGCCGCCGCAGCCGCAACCGGGGCCGCAACGGCAAGAACGGCACCGGCCAGAACGAGAACGGCCAGAGCCAGGGCGGCCAGAACCCGAACGGTCAGAACGGCTCCGGCACCGCCGGACCCGCCGCCGACGGCGACGGCGAGGGGCGCCGCGGGCGTCACCGCGACCGCAAGCGCGGCCGGGGCAACGGGCAGAACGACGAGTTCGAGCCGGAGCTGAGCGACGACGACGTGCTCATCCCTGTCGCGGGCATCCTCGACGTGCTCGACAACTACGCCTTCGTGCGCACGACCGGCTACCTCCCCGGCCCGAACGACGTCTACGTCTCGCTCGGCCAGGTGAAGAAGTACAACCTCCGCAAGGGCGACGCCGTCGTCGGCGCCATCCGCCAGCCGCGTGAGGGCGAGCAGAGCCGTCAGAAGTACAACGCGATCGTCAAGATCGACTCGATCAACGGCCAGACCGTCGACGAGGCCGCCGAGCGCGTCGACTTCGGCAAGCTCACGCCGATCTACCCGAAGGACCGCCTGCGGCTCGAGACGACGCCGGAGAAGCTCTCGACGCGCATCATCGACCTCATCGCGCCCATCGGCAAGGGCCAGCGCGGCCTCATCGTCGCGCCCCCGAAGGCCGGCAAGACCATCATCCTGCAGGCGATCGCGAAGGCCATCGCGGTCAACAACCCCGAGGTGCACATCATGGTGGTGCTCGTCGACGAGCGCCCCGAAGAGGTCACCGACATGCAGCGCGCGGTGAAGGGCGAGGTCATCGCCTCGACCTTCGACCGTCCGGCCGAGGACCACACGACCGTCGCGGAGCTCGCGATCGAGCGCGCCAAGCGCCTCGTCGAGCTCGGCAACGACGTCGTCGTGCTGCTCGACTCGATCACGCGCCTCGGCCGCGCCTACAACCTCGCGTCGCCGGCATCCGGTCGCATCCTCTCGGGCGGCGTCGACGCGTCGGCGCTCTATCCGCCGAAGCGCTTCTTCGGCGCGGCGCGCAACATCGAGGGCGGCGGCTCGCTGACCATCCTCGCGACGGCGCTCGTCGAGACCGGCTCGAAGATGGACGAGGTGATCTTCGAGGAGTTCAAGGGCACCGGCAACTCGGAGCTGCGCCTCTCGCGTCAGCTCGCCGACAAGCGCATCTTCCCCGCAGTCGACATCGTCGCCTCGAGCACGCGTCGCGAGGACGAGCTGCTCTCCGCCGACGAGGTGCTCATCACGACGCGCCTGCGCCGCATGCTCGCGGGTCTCGACCCGCAGCAGCAGCTCGAGGTCGTGCTGAGCAAGCTCAAGGAGACCGGCAGCAACGTCGAGTTCCTCGTGCAGATCCAGAAGTCGCTGCCGAACGGCAACGGCAACGGCAACCACTAAAGGCCCGACGTGTTCGAATCGGTCCAGGGCCTCCTGGCCGAGCACGAGGAGCTCCAGCAGCTCCTCGCCGACCCGGCCATCCACGCGGATGCCGCGCGCGCGAAGAAGGTCAACCGGCGCTACGCCGAGTTGAGNCAGATCGTGCGCGCNCACGCCGACTGGACGCAGGCGCAGGACGACCTCNAGGCGGCGCGCGAGCTCGCCAAGGAGGACGAGGCGTTCGCCGCNGAGGTGCCGGGGCTCGAGGAGGGGCTCGCCGCCGCGCAGGAGANGCTGCGCCGGCTGCTCATCCCGCGCGACCCCGACGACGGCCGCGACGTCATCATGGAGATCAAGGGCGGCGAGGGCGGCGAGGAGTCGGCGCTGTTCGCGGCCGACCTCCTGCGGATGTACCTGCACTACGCCGAGTCGCGCGGCTGGAAGACGGAGCTCCTCGAGCGCACCGAGTCCGACCTCGGCGGCTACAAGGACGTGCAGGTCGCGATCAAGTCGAGCTCGACCGACCCCGCCGACGGCGTGTGGGCGTCGCTCAAGTACGAGGGCGGCGTGCACCGCGTGCAGCGGGTTCCGGCGACCGAGTCGCAGGGCCGCATCCACACCTCCACGACGGGCGTGCTCGTCTTCCCCGAGGTCGACGAGCCCGAGGAGATCGCGATCGACCCGAACGACCTGCGGATCGACGTGTTCCGCAGCTCGGGCCCCGGCGGGCAGAGCGTCAACACGACCGACTCGGCGGTGCGCATCACGCACCTCCCGACGGGCATCGTCGTGTCGATGCAGAACGAGAAGTCGCAGATCCAGAACCGCGAGGCCGGGATGCGCGTGCTGCGGGCGCGGCTCCTCGCGAAGCAGCAGGAGGAGCTCGCCGCCGCCGCGAGCGACCAGCGCAAGAGCCAGATCCGCTCGATGGACCGCTCGGAGCGCATCCGCACCTACAACTTCCCCGAGAACCGCATCGCCGACCACCGCACCGGCTACAAGGCCTACAACCTCGATCAGGTGATGAACGGGGCGCTCCAGCCGGTCATCGACTCGTGCATCCAGGCCGACGAGGAGTCCCGCCTCGCCGAGCTGGCCGACGCCCAGAGCTGACGCGCGTCCCGTGGACGTCCGCACCCTCCTCGAGCACGCCGTCGGCGTGCTGCGGGGGGCGTACGTCCCCTCGCCCGACGCCGACGCCGAACTGCTCATCGCGCACGTGCTCGGCCTCACCCGGGGGCAGGTGCAGGCGCGCGCGATCACGGGCGCGACGGTCGACGTCGAGGAGCGCCACGCCGTGCTCGAGCTCGTGGAGCGCCGCGCCGCACGCGAGCCGCTGCAGCACCTCACCGGACGCGCCGCGTTCCGGCAGCTCGAGCTTGCGGTCGGACCCGGCGTGTTCGTGCCGCGTCCCGAGACGGAGCTCGTCGCACAGCTCGGCATCGACGCCCTCCTCGCCGTGCCGACCCCGACGCCGCGTGCGGCCGACCTCGGCACCGGCAGCGGCGCGATCGCCCTCGCCCTCGCGACCGAGGTGCCCCACGCCGAGGTCGTCGCGGTCGAGAACTCGCCGCGCGCGTTCGTCTGGGCCCGCGAGAACGCCCGCGCCGTCGGGGCCGGGAACCTGCGCCTCGTCTTCGCCGACCTCGCCGACGCGCTCCCCGAGCTCGACGGGCAGCTCGACGTCGTCGTCTCCAACCCGCCGTACATCCCCGTCGGCGCGATCCCGCGCGACCCCGAGGTGCGTCTCTACGACCCCGAGGCGGCGCTCTACGGGGGAGCGGACGGCCTGGATGTCGTGCGCGCCGTCTCCGCGACCGCGCGGCGGCTGCTGCGCCCGGGCGGGGTGCTCGTGCTCGAGCACGGCGAACTGCAGGGCGCCGACATCCGCGAGCTCCTCGCCGCCGACGGCTGGAGCGCGCCCGCGACGACCCGCGACCTCCTCGGCCGCGACCGCGCGACGACGGCGCTGCGGTGACGGGTGAGTTATCCCATATGGGATAACTCGAGCCCGCGATCATCCCGTATGGGATAACTCACGCCGCGTCCGCCTGAGCCGCGAAGGACTCGATCGCGTCGCGGAGGGACTCGGGGTCGGTGTAGAGGTGGGCGGTGATGCCGACGGAGGCGGCGCCCGCGACGTTGACGGGCAGGTCGTCGGCGAAGAACGTGTGGGATGCCGGCTCGTCGTAGGCGGTGAGCACGCGCTCGAAGACGCGCGGGTCGGGCTTGCGCGCCCCGTAGCGGGTCGACGCCCGCAGGTGCTCGGGACCGAACAGCGGCACGAGCTCGGGGGCGAGGATCGCGAGGTTCTCCTCGACGAGCGGGTTGTTGTTGGTGAGGAGCGTCACGCGCCCGAGCTCGCGGGCGCGCGCGACGGCGGCGAGCACCTCGGGCCGCGGACGCATCGCGGAGCCCCGGTTGGCGACCCAGTCCTCCCGCGAGACGTCGGTGCCGATCGCGCGCGTCCAGGCCGCGAGGTAGGAGTCGCCGTCGGGCCAGCGTCCGGCCTCGGCGGCCCACTCGCCCTCGTCGTGCCACCAGCGGCGGCGCAGTTCGGGGAAGTCGAGTCCGGTGAGCTCGGCGAGCCCCGCCATCCGGGTACGCCAGTCGTAGTCGTAGAGGACGTCGTCCATGTCGAACACGAAGAGCAGACCCATGGCACTCCCATTGTCGCTCACGCCCGGCACCCATGCCGACGGCCTAGGGTGGGAAGCGCCATGGCTCTGTACGACACGAGCATCCCCGACGACCTGCTCACCGGGATGCGCCTCGCCCGCGCGGCGATCGGCCGCGGCGAACTCGTCGTGATGCCGACCGACACCGTCTACGGGCTCGCGGCGGACGCGTTCTCGCCCGACGCGGTACAGCGACTCCTCGACGCGAAGGGCCGCGACCGCACCGCGCCGCCGCCCGTGCTCGTGCCCGGCATCCCGACCCTCGACGCGCTCGCCGAGTCGGTGCCCGACGAGGTGCGCGCCCTGGTGGCGCGGTTCTGGCCGGGCGGCCTGACGATCGTGCTGCGGGCGCGCCCCACGCTCGACTGGGACCTCGGCGAGACGCGCGGCACGGTCGCCGTGCGGATGCCGAGCCACCGCATCGCGCTCGAACTGCTGAGCGAGACGGGACCGCTCGCGGTCTCGAGCGCCAACCTCACGGGCGAGCCGGCGGCGATGACGGCGGCGCAGGCGGAGGCCGCCCTCGGCGACGCCGTCGCGGTCTACCTCGAGGCGGGGGAGGCGGGCACCGACTATCCCGACGCGGGCGCCGGCACGGGATCGACGATCGTCGACGCGACCGCCCTCGAGCACCCCGACGGCAAGTTGCGCATCCTGCGGCACGGCGTCATCCCCGACGAGGCGATCGTCGAGGTCGTGGGGGCGGATCGGTGCGCATAGTCTTCTACGTCCTCGTGATGGGCGTCTCGGCGGTCGTCACGTTCGGCGGCTCGTGGGTCATCTGGAAGCTGAGCCACAAGTACCGGCTGTATCCGAAGATCCGCGCGCGCGACGTGCACACCCGCCCCACCCCGCGGCTGGGCGGCGTCGCGATCTTCCTCGGGGTGCTCGTCGCGTTCGGCGTCGGCTCGCTCCTGCCGCCGCTCGCGCTCATCTTCCGCGAGCCGTTGCAGGTGCCTGCGGTGCTCGGCGCGGCGCTCCTCATCGTCGTCATCGGCGTCATCGACGACATCTGGGACCTGGACTGGTTCACCAAGCTCGCCGGGCAGATCCTCGCGGCGGGACTGCTGGCCTGGCAGGGCGTGCAGATCGGCTGGATCCCGTTCCCCGGCGGCCTCGCGTCGCTGTCGTCCTACCAGTCGCTCGCCCTCACGATCTTCGTCGTCGTGCTCGTCATGAACGCCGTCAACTTCGTCGACGGTCTCGACGGACTCGTCGCCGGGGTCGCGCTCATCGCGAGCGGCGCGTTCTTCATCTACGGCTACGTCATCTCCTACGGGCCCACCGAGCAGAGCGACTACTTCAACCTGGCGCAGTTCATCACCGCGGCGCTCATCGGCGGCTGCATCGGCTTCCTGCCGTTCAACTGGCGACGCAGCGACGACAGACCCGCGCGGCTGTTCATGGGCGACGGGGGAGCGCTCCTCGTCGGGCTCCTCATGGCGACCTCCACGGTCGCGCTCGCCGGTCAGATCGCGCCCGAGTCGCTCACGGCGACGCGCGCGCTGCCGACGCTCATCCCCGTCATCCTGCCGCTCGCGGTGCTCATCGTCCCGCTCGCCGACTTCACGCTCGCGGTCCTGCGCCGCCTGCGCGCCGGCAAGTCGCCCTTCACGGCCGACCGCAAGCACCTGCACCATCGGCTGCTCGACATGGGCCACTCGCACGCCCACGCCGTCATGATCTTCTACGGCTGGACGGCCGTCGCCTCGGGCGGGATGCTGCTGTTCCTGCTGCCCGAGCACGGCCTCGTCATCGGCGGGCTCGTCATGCTCGTCGGCTTCCTCGTCTGCGCGATCATCACGCTCGCACCGCTCAGCCGGCGCAAGGCGATCGAGGCGGCGGTGCAGAGCGCCCCGGCGGGGCTCGCCGCCGACGCGGGCGTCGCCGCCTTCGACCCCCTGGATGCCGCCGCGGCCGCCGCGGACGGTGCCGCTCACACCGACGCGGAGGCCGCGCGCGCGCTCGAGCGCCTCCACGAGAAGGAGGCGTCCTCGTGACCGTCCGCCCGCTGCTCGTCCGATCGTTGCGCTACGGCGCGATCCTCGCCGCCCTCGTCGCCGCGGGCGGCGGGATCGTCGGCTACCTCGCGGCCGGGGGACCGGGACTCGTCGGCGGCATCCTCGGCGGCGTCCTCGCGGGCGTGTTCCTCCTGCTCACCGCGGGCAGCATCCTGCTCGCCGGCAAGGTCACGAACGGCGACCTCGCGAGCCCCGCGTTCCTCGGCATCGTGCTCGGCGCCTGGACGCTCAAGCTCGTGATCTTCCTGCTGCTCACGATGTGGCTGCGCGGGCAGGACTGGATCGACCCGGGCGCCTTCGGCATCACCGCGATCGTCGGCGTGCTCGGCTCGCTCGTGGCCGACGTCGTCGCCTTCCAGCGCAGCCGCATCCCGCTGGATGTCGTCCTGCCGGAGGATCAGCGTCCCGCTGAGTGAAAAGCGGGCGCTCTCGCGGAAGCCGGGCGCCCGATCCCCTGATAGTGTGAAGAGCACGACCTTCCCCTTCCGATCGCCGTGCGTAGCCGCACCCCGATGCAGGAGAAAGCCCTGAACTTCCTCACCTCCTTCCTCCCTGCTCTGCCGAGCGCCGACCCGGGCGACGGCGAGTTCCACGGGCCCTCGCTCGACGAATTCTTCCCGCCGGCGGTGCTCTTCGAAGGCACGCCCTTCGAGCTCAACCGGATCATGATCATCCGGCTCCTGGTCGTGACGGTGCTCATCGTCTGGCTGCTCATCGCCACGCGCCGCCTGCGCGTCATCCCGACCCGCGGCCAGGTCGTGACCGAGTTCCTGCTCGGCTTCGTGCGCAACAACATCATCATCGAGACCCTCGGTGAGAAGGACGGCAAGCGGTTCATGGTGCCGCTCATGACGATGTTCTTCCTCATCCTGGGGTTGAACATCACGGGCATCGTGCCGTTCCTCAACATCGCCGGAACGTCGGTCATCGGAACCCCCCTGTTCCTCGCGCTCGTGTCCTACGCGCTCTTCATCTACGCGGGCATCCGCAAGCACGGCCTGAAGTACTTCAAGAACGCGGTCGCCCCGAGCGGCGTGCCGGCGGTGCTCATCCCGATCGTCGCGCTCATCGAGATCCTGTCGACGTTCATCGTCCGCCCGGTCTCGCTCACGCTGCGACTCCTGATGAACATGATCGCGGGCCACCTCCTGCTCGTGCTCTGCTTCGCCGCGACGCACTTCTTCTTCTTCACCCTGCTCGCGAACGGCGACCTGCTGGGCCTCCTGGGCCTGGGCACCTTCGCCTTCGGCGCCGTGTTCACGCTCTTCGAGATCCTCGTCGCCGTGCTGCAGGCCTACGTCTTCACCTTCCTCGCCGCCGTCTACATCCAGCTGTCGCTGGCCGACGAGCACTGAA
>Ga0065721_10007597_pt1 | contig 10932 bp, 9 predicted proteins | sample Mesricmetagenome_FD_59108 | JGI IMG/M metagenome (GOLD analysis project Ga0065721, IMG submission 59108) | Mesophilic microbial community from rice straw/compost enrichment Sample: eDNA_1 v2 (version 2) | ecosystem: Engineered > Solid waste > Grass > Composting > Bioreactor | place: USA: Davis...
GTTCATTCACGCCATTCCAGCCGATTCGCCCAATTAAGCATGAAATTTCATGTTCATGCTCGCCATTCCAGCCAATCCGCCCAATTAACGTGAATTTTCATGTTCATTCACGCCGTTCCGGCCAATCCGCCCAATTAAACGTGAATTTTCATGTTCATTCAAGCCGTTCCGGCCAATTCGCCCAATTAAGCATGAAATTTCATGTTCATTCACGCCATTTAGGCCAATCCGCCCAATTAAGCATGAAATTTCATGTTCATTCACGCCATTCCGGCCGATTCGCCCAATTAAGCATGAAATTTCATGTTCATTCTCGCCATTCCGGCCGATTCGCCCAATTAAGCATGAAATTTCATGTTCATTCACGCCATTCAAGCCGATTCGCCCAATTAAGCATGAAATTTCATGTTCATTCACGCCATTCAAGGGCAATCGCCCAACCAAACGCGACATTTCATGTTCATTCGGCCATTCCCGTCCAACCATCGGCACCGAGAAAAAAAACAACCGCGCGGGTTGTCCTTTTTCTCCTACCGTATGAAGCTTTATTCCGCCTTAAGCGCTTCTACGCTTACGTAGTCCTGATAGATCTCTTCCAGCGCGACGCCGACGACCTTGTGCGACTTCGGGTTGGTCAGCTGCGACAGCTTGCCTTCCCTAAGTCCTCTCGCCCGCTTGGAAGCGGCGACGACGAGCGTGTACTTGCTGTCTACCTTGCGTACCAGTTCATCAATCGATGGATATAACATGGGCTTATCTCTCCGATCCGTTATTGGCTGCCGTCAAGCTCTTCAGCTCGTCGAACAGCTCATGCTGAATTCTCTCGCGCTTGCAATGCTCCGCCGTAATGATCGCCTGAATCCGGCCGCAGGCCAGATCGATCTCGTCGTTGAACACCGCGTAGTCGTACTTGTTCAGCAAATTCATCTCTTCGACGGCGACGGACAGGCGATGGTCGATCTTGTCCTGCGACTCCGTCCCGCGCCCGACGATGCGCGATTCGAGCTCGCCGAGCGAAGGAGGCAGCAGGAAGACGAATACGCCCTCGGGGAACTTCTCTTTGACCTTAAGAGCTCCCTGAACCTCTATTTCTAGAATGATATCTTTGCCTTCGGACAGCGTCTTCTCGACGAATTCGCGAGGAGTGCCGTAATAATTGCCGACGTATTCCGCATGCTCCAGCAAAGCGTCGCGGGCGATCATATCGAGGAACTGCTCCTTCGTCTTGAAGAAGTAGTTCACTCCGTCCACTTCGCCGGCGCGCGGTGCGCGAGTGGTGGCTGATACGGAATAGATCAACTCCGGCATCTTGCGGCGCAGCGCCGCGCAGACCGTTCCCTTGCCGACTCCGGAAGGACCCGATAATACAATCAATAAACCTCTGTTCATGGACTTCCCCAATTCATTCGTCATGTTCGTCGTCCTTGGTCGACAAACGGTGCGCGACCGTTTCCGGCTGGACGGCCGACAGGATGACGTGATCGCTGTCGGTGATGATTACGGCGCGAGTACGACGACCATAGGTAGCATCGATCAGCATGTGCCGGTCCCGCGCTTCTTGAATGATTCTCTTAATCGGCGCCGATTCCGGGCTTACTATGGATATGATGCGATTCGCTGAAACGATGTTGCCAAAACCGATATTGATCAGTTTGATCGCCATGCAACTTTTCCCTCCGGTCATTCCTCGCAAGCACGACGGACGGCCTACCAAACTATGCAACAGTGTTGCCAACGGCGGCCCCTCGCATACTGCGGGAGTTGAATACAAATAGAGCAAACGGCTGTCACGCACGTTCCGCATGAGTCCGAGTTGCAAGCCATATTGATTCATTTTACTTGAAAAACGTTGCACGGACAAGAGGGACTCGTCCTTCGGCCGGGCGAAATCGGCGAGTCCCCCTCCGTTCTATCGAGTCGTTTCGACAATTCTCTTATTCGTTCCGCCGGATAAATAGAGAGAAGGCGAGCCGGCTCGGAAGGCTTTAGCGGCCTGCGAGGCTCTCCCCTCCGCGCGCCGCCGATCCTCCGCCTGCTCCCCTTCATCCAAGGAATTCTATTCGATTACAGCAAGCCCTGGAAAACGATCTCGGCCGGTCCCGTCATGTAGACGTGGTTGTCTTCCTCGCTCCACTCGATGAACAGGTCCCCGCCCGCCAGCGAGATCGTCGCCTTGCGGTCGGTGAGGCCGTTCAGCACCGAGGAGACGAGCGTCGCGCAGGCGCCTGTGCCGCAGGCGAGCGTCGGGCCCGCGCCGCGTTCCCATACGCGCATGTCCACTTGCTCTCGAGAATTGACGCGCGCGAATTCCACGTTGATCTTGCGCGGGAAAAGCGGGTGCGTCTCCAGCTTCGGTCCCCACTTCGCCAAATCGAAGTTCACCGCGTCGTCGACGTAGATGACCGCGTGCGGATTGCCCATCGACACGGCCGTGAACGCGAATTCGCGCCCGTCGATTTCGACCTTGTGCCCGATGACCGGGTTCGCGTCGACGGTCGTCGGCACGTCCAGGCCGTTCAGGATCGGCGCTCCCATGTCGACCCTCACGAGAGCCGCCTTGCCGTTCTCGGTCGTAAGCTGAAGCGGCTGAACGCCCGCTCCGATCGTCTCGATCGTGATGTCCGTCCGGTCGATCAAGCCGTTGTCGTAGACGTACTTGGCGACGCAGCGAATCGCGTTGCCACATTGCTCCGCCTCGGAGCCGTCGGAATTGATGATTCTCATCTTGAAGTCGGCCTTCTCAGAAGGAAGGATATAGACGAGCCCGTCCGCCCCGATTCCGAAGAATCGATTGCACAGCTTCACCGCCAGCTCGGAAGCGTTCGCGGGCAGCTCCTTCTCTCCGTTCACGACGATAAAGTCGTTGCCGAGACCGTTCATTTTCGTAAATTGCATCGATTTCTCCTCCTTAAGTAAAAAGCGCCGGAGCGCAGCATTATCCCTATCCCGCGTTTGTCCATCCGGAACTCATCATACCTCATTCGCCGGCGATTTCGCATATAGGAAACCGGAATTTATTTGCACTATTTCGCAGGAAGGAGCGGAATTGGATAGGTTTACCCAAGCGAGGAAAAGATACGTTCAACTTCTGCTTCCACTGAGGATATAGAAAGGGTTGGTAATGGAATGGCTAAAGACAAAGTCGATCGGCCACAGGACGAATCCAAACGAAGGTTCCTTAAGTACACGGGCACGGCGGTCGGAGGCCTCGTCGTAGGCGGGGTGGTCGGAGGCCTGATCGGCGCGAATGCCAAGAATACCAAAGAAGAGGCCGCTCCCGCCCCCTCGGGCAGCGCTCCTGCCGTCTCCAACGAGAGGGATTACAATCAAGCTCTCATGTTCTTCAATCAGGAGCAATACCAGACGGCGGAGGCGGCGGCCGAACGGATTTTCCCCGCCGACGATCTGGGACCCGGAGCGAAGGAGCTCGGAGCCGCGTTCTTCATCGACCATCAAATGGCCGGCATGTACGGAACGAACGCCCGGGACTACATGACGCCTCCTTTCCAGAAGGCGGAAGCTTACCAGGGCTACCAGCTCGCCTTCAAGCGGCAGGAGCTGATGGCGCTCGGGTTGGACGCTCTTAACGAATACAGCCAGAACAATTATCAGAACAAATTCACGAAGCTGACCGAGGACCAGCAGAACGAGGTGCTCGCCGCTTTCGAGGCGAACGAGGTCGACCTGAAGGGCGTTCCCGCCGCCACCTTCTTTACCATGCTGCGGAACCTGACGATCGAAGGCGTCTACTCCGATCCCCTGTACGGAGGGAACAAGAACATGGCGGGCTGGAAAATGAAAAGCTATCCCGGCAATCAGATGAGCTACTATGACGCGATCGAGAAGGAAGGCTTGGTCAAATACGAGCCGCAGAGCCTTCACGATCATTTGACATCCTAACGAGAGGAGCCGCGAACAATGGCAACGAATATGCCCAAAGTATCGGTCGCGATCGTCGGCATGGGATGGGTCGGCGGCGTCATCGCGGCCGAGTTGACCAAGGCCGGACATAACGTCGTCGGCTTCGAGCGCGGCAAGACCCGCAGCACCGAGGACTACTACCACGTCCATGACGAGCTGCGCTACGCCAACCGGTACGAGCTGATGCAGGATCTGTCCAAGGAGACCGTAACCTACCGCAACAACGAGAAAATAACCGCCCTTCCGATGCGAACGTACGGGTCCTTCCTTCTCGGCAACGGCCTCGGAGGGGCCGGCGTTCACTGGAACGGCCAGTACTTCCGGTTCNTGCCTTACGACTTCCAAATCAAATCCAAGACGGTCGAGCGTTACGGCGCCAAAAAGATCCCNGATGGCATGACGCTGCAGGATTGGGGAATCACGTACGACGAGCTGGAGCCTTACTTCGTGAAGTTCGAGCAGATGGCCGGCATCTCCGGCGATCCGACGACGACCGAGCACGTCGGGAAGATGTCCAAGCCGTTCCCGACGGGACCGATGAAGCAGACGCCCGCGATGAAGCTGTTCCGGGACGCCGCGAGCAAGCTCGGGCTGCACCCTTACAGCATGCCGTCGGCCAACCTGGCGGACAACTACACGAATCCCGACGGCATCGAGCGGGCGGCTTGCCAATACTGCGGCTTCTGCGAACGGTTCGGCTGCGAATACGGAGCCAAAGCCGACCCGTGCGTGACCGTCCTTCCCGTCGCCCTCAAGACGGGCAAGCTGGAGATCCGCACGTTCTCGAACGTAACGAAGATCGTGCACGACGGCAAGAAAGCCTCCGGCGTGCAATATATCCACGTTCCGACCGGCGAAGAATACTTCCAGCCCGCGGACGTCGTCATTCTCGCCAGCTACGTGTTCAGCAACACGCGCATCCTGCTGCTGTCCGACCTCGGCAAGCCTTACGATCCGAAGACCCAGACCGGAGTGATCGGCCGAAACTACTGCTACCAGGTGAACGGAGCGGCCACGTCGGCCTTCTACGACGACAAGGAATTCAGCACGTTCATGGGAGCAGGAGCACTCGGCGCCGTGCTGGACGACTTCAACGGCGACAACTTCGACCATTCGGACTTGAAATTCCTGCACGGGGCGAACATCTCGTTGACGCAGACAGGCCTTCGTCCGATCGCCAACAATCCGACTCCTTCGGGCACGCCTTCATGGGGCAAGGAGTTCAAGGCGAACTCGATCAAGTACGCGAATCGGGTTCTGAATGTCGCCGCCCAAGGCTCGTGCATGCCGTTCCGCCATCACTACCTCGATCTCGACCCGACTTATAAGGACGCGCACGGCTTGCCGCTGATCCGGATGACGTTCGACTTCGAGGACCAAGACAAGGAGCTCGTGAAGTACCTTGCGGCCAAGACGAAAGCGATCGCCGACGAGATGGGGGCGACGAAGACGGAGATGAGGGACTCGCTGTCCACCTACAATATTACGCCTTACCAATCGACCCACAACACGGGCGGCGTGATGATGGGAGCCGATCCCGCGACCTCGGCGGTCAACAATTATCTGCAGATGTGGGACGCGGAGAACGTGTTCGTCTGCGGGGCTTCGGCGTTCGCGCATAACAGCGGCTACAACCCGACCGCGACCGTCGGCGCGCTCGCGTACCGGACCGCGGAAGGCGTCGAGAAATACCTCGCCAAAGGAGGCTCGCTCGTGTGAGCGCCAAGGAGCTCTCCGTCGATCCGCAGCTGGTCGCCCACCTGTCCGAGCTTCGCAAGCGGCTTCTCTTCGTCGGGCTGTGGTTTATCGGCGCGTTGGCAATTGGCCTCTACGCGGCGCCGAGAATGCTCGTCTACGTAAAGAGGCACAGCGGGATCGTCCGGATCGAATGGAGCGTCTTCTCCCTCTCCGACGGTCTCATGGTGTACATGAAATGCGCCACGCTGATCGGCATCGTCCTAACGCTGCCGTACGCCCTTTATCATCTGTGGGCCTTCGCGCGCCCGGGCTTGACGAAGACGGAAGCGAAGGCGACGCTGCTGTACGTTCCCGCTTCGTTCGCGCTGTTCGTCTTGGGCATCGCGTTCGGCTACGGGGTCGGCCTGCCGATGATGATCCGCTTCATGATGCGGCTAAACCAGAGCATCGGGGCTCAGGAAATCTACGGCATCCGCCATTACGTGGCGTTCGTTTTAAGCTTCCTCGTGCCGATGGGGATCGCCTTCGAGATGCCGCTCGTGCTGCTGTTCCTGACCCGCATCGGGCTGCTGACGCCGGATGCGGTGAAGCAAAGCCGAAAGTACGCGTACGTCGGGCTTGCCGTCGTAGGAGCTTGCATCTCTCCTCCCGACTTCGCCAGCCACCTCTCGGTCACGGTACCGCTTCTGCTCTTGTTCGAGATCGGAGCCTTTTGCTCCACTCGGTACTATCGGCGCAGAGAGAAGCTCGCGGTTCGTCCGGTTTGACGGAACGAGATGAATTCGGCAACCAGCCTAAGGAGGTGATCGGATGTTCAACAATATCGGAGTGTCGGGGCTGATCATTATTTTCGCGATCGCGCTGATCGTGTTCGGACCCGCCAAGCTTCCGCAGCTCGGCCGCGCTTTCGGCGACACGCTGCGCGAGTTCCGCAACTCGACCCGGACGATCGTCGACGATCGTCCGGACGAAGAGCAGAAGTAGAACGGCAGGAAGCCTTCCCCTCGCACGGACGGGGAAGGCTTCTTCGGTTGTCCGGAGTTACCGGGCGACCGGACGGGTCATCGCGTTGCCGTAAGAGATGCGGTTCGTCCGGCGGCGGCGGCGCGAGGAGCTCCAAACGCTGCCGATGCCCATCGCGAAGGTCGGGATGCCGGCGGCGACGAACACGAGCGCCCAATCCCGCAGCGTAAGCGGTACGGTCTTGAAGATCGGCTGCAGCGGCTCGACGTAAAGCACGGCGAGCATGAGCAGCAGGGACGACAGCACCGCGAGCACCAGGAATTTGTTCTCGAAGAAGCGGCGGTGGAAAATCGATCGCGAGCTCCGGCAATCAAACACGTGAATGAGCTGCGCCATCACGAGGGTGGCGAACGCGACGGTCTGCGCGTGGACGAGGTTCTGTCCTTCTCCCTTCAAGCCCCCCAGGGCGATGGCGAAGGCCGCGAGCGTGCATAGCCCGATCATGATGCCGCGGCTGATGATCTTCCAGCCGAGCCGGCGCGAGAAGATGCTCTCCTTCGCCGAACGAGGCTTGTGGCGCATCAGGTCGTTCTCGGCTTGGTCGACGCCGAGCGCCATCGCCGGGAGCCCGTCGGTCACCAGGTTGACCCACAGAATCTGGATCGGCACGAGCGGCAGCGGCATGGCCAGCATCATGGCGATGAACATCGTCAGGATCTCGCCGACGTTGGAAGCGAGCAGGTAGCGGATGAACTTGCGGATGTTCTCGTAGATGCCCCGCCCTTCCTCGACGGCGCTGACGATCGAAGCGAAGTTGTCGTCCGCGAGCACGAACGCCGAAGCTTCCTTCGTCACGTCCGTTCCGGTAATGCCCATGGCGATGCCGATGTCCGCGGCTTTGACGGCCGGCGCGTCGTTGACCCCGTCCCCGGTCATCGCCACGACGTGGCCTTTGCGCTGCAGAGCCTGAACGATTCGGAGCTTATGCTCCGGGGACACCCGCGCGTAGACGAACACGTCGTCGACGACCTTATCGAGCTGATCGTCGTCCATGGTAGACAGCTCCGAGCCGCTTAGCGACTTGCCGTCCTTCGGAAGAATGCTGAGCTGCCGGGCGATAGCCTCGGCCGTCGTGCGGTGGTCACCCGTGATCATGACCGTCTTGATGCCCGCTTGGCGAGTCTTGACGACCGCGTCGAACACCTCGCGGCGAGGCGGGTCGATCATCCCGGCGAGACCGATGAAGATGAGGCCCCTCTCCGCCTGATCCTCGGTGGAGCACGCCTCGTTCGGCTTCAGATCCCGGTAGGCGAAGCCCAGCACGCGAAGCGCGTCCTGCGCCATCGCCTCGTTCGCCTGCAGCACCTTGCCGCGCAGCGTTCCCGTGAACGGCACGACGTTGCCGTCCCACAAAACATAGGAGCATTTCTCGATCAGCATGTCTGGAGCGCCTTTGGTGCACAGCAGCTTGCCCCCCTGATGGGAGACGACGACCGACATTCGCTTGCGCTCCGCATCGAACGGGAACTCCGCGACTCTCGGATAGAGGGCGTCGATGGAGGAACGGGACAGACCGGACTTGGCGGCAAGCACGAGCAATGCCCCCTCGGTCGGATCCCCCTTCACGTCCCAGTTCGAAACGACCGCCGCATCCTCTTCCTTCGCCGCTTTTCTTTTGCGGGTGCCGTCCTCTCTCAGCTCTTCTCTCAGCTCGGCGTTGTTGCACAGGGCCGCGACTTGCGTGAGCCGCTTCAAGGATGCGTCTCCCTTGCTCTCGACCGGACGCCCCTTCTCCAGGAATTGGCCGGTCGGCTCGTATCCTTCCCCGCTGACCTCGACGATGCGTCCGCCTAACCACAGTCTCGTGACGGTCATCTTGTTCTGCGTCAGGGTTCCCGTCTTATCCGAGCAGATGACGGAAGCGCAGCCCAGCGTCTCGACGGAAGGAAGCTTGCGCACGATGGCCCTTCGCTTGATCATTCTCTGGACGCCGAGCGCGAGCGCGATCGTCACGATGGCCGGAAGCCCTTCGGGGATGGCGGCGACCGCCAGGCTGACCCCGGCCAGGAACATGCCGTACAGCGGCTGTCCGTGCAGCACCCCGGCGACGACGACGACGACCGTCAGGGCGAGGGCAAGCACGATCAGGATTTTGCCCAACTGCTCCAATCTTTTCTGCAGGGGCGTCTCCGCTTCTTCGGTCTGCTGGATGAGGTCGGCGATTTTCCCCATCTCCGTCCCCATGCCCGTGACCGTGACGATGCCCTTCGCGGTTCCTTTCGTCACCATCGTTCCGAAGTAGCCGCAGTTTTTGCGATCGCCGAGCGGCAGCTCCGAAGGCGACAACGCGCCGGATACCTTCGTCACCGGAACGGATTCCCCCGTTAGCGCCGCTTCTTCGATCATGCATTGGTTGCTCTCGATCAGGCGCAGGTCCGCCGGGACGCGGTCGCCGCTCTCCAGCACGACAAGGTCGCCGGGAACGAGCTCGCGGGCCGGAACGACCTCGAGGGAGCCGCCCCGAATGACCTTCGCATGGGGCGCCGACAGCTCTTTGAGAGCTTTGAGCGAGCGCTCCGCGCGGTATTCCTGATAGAAGCCGAGCAATCCGTTCAGCACGATAATCGCGATAATCGTGAGAGCGTCGAGCATCTCCCCGAGCAAGCCCGAAACGACCGTCGCGCCGGCCAGGACGAGTACCATGAAGTCCTTGAACTGGTTGATCAGCAGCTTCCAGGGGGAATCCCCTTGCTTCTCCGCCAGTTCGTTAAGTCCGTGGGACTGCAGCCGCGAGGCCGCCTCCCCGGGCGTCAGTCCCTTTTTTGCATCCGTGCCGAGCCTCTGAGCCAATTCGTTCTCGTTAAGCTGATGCCAGGCTTTCGATTCCACGACGGTCATCCCCTCCCGCAAATCCGCTGCCCAAGAAGCTTGGACAGCCGTTCTCCCCTATGTGTATTCAGACAAGCCGGGAAATATCCCCGGAAGGGGCGGCACTTTCCCTTTGGCTTTAACTATGGCAATATAGGAGGACGGATCGGATCCGAATTTCGCATCATATCGGGAGTAATGCCACATGTCGCTCGACGGCTTCGTAACCCGCGCCCTTACCCATGAGCTGCAAGCTTTGACCGGCGCGCGCATTCATAAAATTTATCAACCTACCGAGAACGAGATCGTCCTTCACGTCCGCGGCCAAGGCTTCGGCAAGCGTCTGCTGCTGTCCGCGCACCCCTCCATGCCGCGCATTCACTATACGGAGAAGACGTGGGAGAATCCGCAGGAGCCCCCCATGTTCTGCATGCTGCTGCGCAAGCATTGCGAAGGCGGCATCATCGAAGAGATTCGCCAGGACGGCCTGGAGCGCGTGGTCGAGCTGGACGTTCGGCACCGCGACGAGCTAGGCGACCTGTCCGTCAAGCGGCTGACGCTGGAGATCATGGGCCGCCACAGCAACCTGATCCTGCACGATCCGGCCACCGGCATGATCCACGACGGCATCCGGCACGTCACCCCGGCGATCAGCAGCTACCGCATCGTCATGCCGGGAACGCCTTACGTCGCCCCGCCCGCCCAGGGCAAAAGCAATCCGCTGGAGACGAGCGAGCGGGAGTTCAAGACCGCGCTGCAGGCAGCGCTTGCGTCCGGGGACGACTCCTCATCGCGAGTTCTGGAGCAAGCTCTCGTGAACTCTTACACCGGCATCAGCCCTCTCCTCGCCAAGGAGATCGTTCATCGGGCAGGGGGAGCGGCCGAGGGGCTGTGGGCGGTTTTCCAAGAGTTGATGGGCGACTTCCGGGAGCATCGTTATTCCCCATCTATCGTGGAGACTCCTGACGGCAAGTCCAGCTTCTCCGTCCTCGAACTGACCCATCTGGCGGGCAAAACCGCTTCGTTCGAGTCGATTCACGAATGCCTGGACAGCTATTATGGGGACAAAGCGGAGCGGGACCTCGTCCGGCAGCGGACGACCGATCTGACCAGGATGCTGCTGAACGAGACGGCCAAGAACGAGAAAAAGCTGGAGAAGCTGGACGAAACGCTGCTGGAGGCGGACGAGGCCGATCGTTACCGCAAGTACGGCGAGCTGTTGACGGCTCACCTTCATCTGATCCGGCGCGGAGATACGAAGATCGAGGTTACCGACTATTACGAGGAAGAGCAGCCTCTCCTCACGATCAAGCTCGATCCGCTGCTGACCCCGAACGAGAACCTGCAGCGGTATTTCCGCAAGTACAACAAGCTCAAAAACAGCCGCGCCGTCGTGAACGAGCAGATCGCGGCGACCCGCGAGGAGATCCGGTACCTCGAATCGGTGCTGCAGGGCTTGCAGACCGCGTCTCCTTCGGATAT
>Ga0065721_10052899_pt1 | contig 10931 bp, 5 predicted proteins | sample Mesricmetagenome_FD_59108 | JGI IMG/M metagenome (GOLD analysis project Ga0065721, IMG submission 59108) | Mesophilic microbial community from rice straw/compost enrichment Sample: eDNA_1 v2 (version 2) | ecosystem: Engineered > Solid waste > Grass > Composting > Bioreactor | place: USA: Davis...
GGGGTACCATTTTTATTGCATGCCTGTTCGACAAGCGCCGGGAATGCTTGCTCGGGCGATAAACCATACCCCGCTGTCAGACTGTCGCCAAAGAAGAGGATTACTTTTGGCGCCGATGACACAGGTATAAGCAGGGCAAATGCAATAAATAGGATATTTTTAACGACCATGAGAATAATTCCGTTTAAGTTCTAAGCGCAAACTGAGCAAATTTCGCTTATTACAGTCGAATACTTTCGGTTCCAAAGCAAAAACCATGTCACAGGTTGTCCTTCAAGCAGAAAATTTAACAAAAATCTACGCGTCGGGGGAGAAGAGCCTCATCGTTCTCGACAACATCTCCTTTTCCGTGGATCAAGGGAGTTCGATCGCGATCATCGGACCATCCGGTAGCGGAAAGACAACGCTGCTTGGTTTGTGCGCAGGCCTGGATACACCCACTTCCGGCACGATTACACTGATGGGGTTTAAGTTAAACGCCATGAGCGAAGATGATCGCGCCTATATCCGCAATCAATATGTTGGTTTTGTTTTTCAAAACTTTCAGCTGTTGTCAACGCTGACGGCGCTGGAGAACGTAATGGTACCCCTGGAGTTACGAGGCGAGAAGAACGTCATGCCCAAGGCGAAAGACCTTCTCGCCAGAGTTGGACTCGCTGATCGCATGCATCATCATCCGACACAACTGTCGGGAGGTGAACAACAACGAGTGGCGATGGCGCGCGCATTCATCACTGATCCTAGAATACTGTTCGCCGACGAACCAACGGGCAACCTTGATGAAGAAAACGCAGATCATATCCGCGACCTCCTTTTTGGAATGAACAAAGAACAAGGGACAACTCTCGTGCTCGTGACGCACAACCTCGAACTCGCTCAGCGCACGCAGCGAATCCTCAAGATGAAAGGCGGACGTCTTGTGGAGGATGAGGCGATTTTCAATAAGCAAGTGGCAAGGTAGCCATTGGCAATTGCGATATCCGATGATTGAATACACCATTAAGATTAAGCGCAAGACCAAATCGATCTTCACAGACCGATGGGTGTGGCGTATGGCCTGGAGGGATGCGCGGCAGAACTTCTCCCGGTTATTCCTTTTTGTCGCGTCTTTGATAACGGGTATCGCAGCCGTTGTTGCCCTCGATTCAATGAATGCTTCCCTGCAGAACGACATTGAAGCGAACGCGAAAGAATTAGTCGGTGCTGACCTTGTGGTGGAAGGCGACAAGCCTTACACGGAGGAGATGCAGAAAGCATTTGACTCTCTTCACGTACCACAGGCTGCCGAGATCAACATGGCATCGATGGCGCTGTTCATGCACAACCAGAGATCGCGACTAATCCGGCTTGTAGCGTTGGAAGGTGAGTTTCCGTTCTATGGAAAAATAGAGACTCTACCCGAAGATGCGTATGACAAGGTAAAGGGCGGGGGATATGCGATGCTGGATGAAACGCTTGCGAGCCAGTATGAGGTAAGCTCAGACGATTCTATCCGGTTGGGCAACAGCGTATTCAAAGTTGCAGGTGTTGTGACACGCATTGCCGGCGGTGGCGGATTAATGTCGACGTTTACACCGTCCATCTATATCGCTATGAAGGATCTTGACTCCACCGGACTTGTCCAGTTCGGTAGCCGCGTCAACTATAAACACTATTACCAGATCAGTTCACCCGAGCGTGTTGAGGAAGTGGTCGGCCATTTGAAGTCGCTTGTACGCAGCCAGGGATATTCGTACGATACCGTGGAAGAGCGCAAGCAGGGATTAGGCCGAGGCTTCAATTCGATCTATCGCTTTTTCTCCCTTCTCGCTTTTGTGGCGCTTATCCTGGGATCGATGGGAGTTGCAAGCTCCGTACATATTTACGCTCGTGAGAAGAGGGATGAAGTCGCGGTTCTACGGTGTGTTGGCTCAAGCGGATGGCAGGCCTTCAACATTTATTTTATCCAGATATTCTTTCTTGGTCTTCTCGGTAGCCTGATTGGTTCGCTCGTAGGCTTGGGTATTCAACAGGTGATACCTCTTTTCATTAGCAGTCTTGTGCCGTTTGAAATGGGATTCTCCATTTCCTGGGAATCGGTCTTACTTGGTTTGTCCGTGGGGGCGGTGGTATCTGTGCTGTTTTCCATGCTTCCGCTGATGACCGTACGGTTCGTCCCGCCTCTCACGGTACTTCGGTCGGATTTGCTGGGGCCGCGCGTATTCTCAAAGGCGCGCATGACTACGATTATTTTGATTGCTGCATTTCCGATTGCATTTGCCGCGTACCAGGCACGAAGTCTCATCACCGGAGCGATGTTCTTCCTCGGTCTGCTGGTAGCGTTAGCCTTCCTGACGCTGGTAGCCATCGCGTTGTTGTATCTTGTCCGGAGATATTTTCCTGATAACGCGGGTTTTGTGTGGAGGCATGCGCTCGCAAGTTTGTTTCGTCCTAATAATCAGACGCGAGTGTTGATGGTCACGATCGGACTAGGCGCATTCATTATTTCTACACTGAACATTGTTGAACAGAGCATGCTCGGACAGGTCGAGTTCACCGGAAGGGAGAATCAATCGAATACCATTATGTTCGATATCCAACCGTACCAGAAGGAGGGAGTCCTTCAGTTGATGCAGGACAATGGTCTCAAGGTGAACCAGGTCACGCCAATTGTTACTTGTCGTATCACCGAACTGAATGGCAGACCGGCGGAAGAGTTGCAGAGGGATACAACCGACAAAGTGTCGAACTGGGCAATTCGGCGCGAGTATCGCGTGACCTACCGCGATAGCCTTCATCATTCTGAAAAACTACTTGAGGGGACAATCCATCAAAAAAAGAATACGCGCGATTCGGTGTGGGTAACGATATCCGAAGGGATGACGGAGAATCTTAATGTCAAGATCGGTGACTCAGTTGTGTTTGATGTCCAGGGAGTACCTGTAAAGGCATTTATTGGTGGCATACGGGAAGTTGACTGGCCGAAGGATCCTCCGAATTTTATCTTTGTCTTTCCAACGGGTGTACTTGAACAAGCGCCGCAGATATGGGTCACTGCTACAAGGATTGACGATCCACAGGTTGCCAACAAGTTTCAGCAGGACCTGGTCATGAATTTCCCGAATGTTTCATTGCTTGATCTTCGATTGATCCTTACTACCGTAAATGAAATGTTCGACAAACTCGGATGGGTTGTTCGTTTCCTCGCGTTGTTCAGTATCGTCACGGGCCTCATTGTGTTGGCCGGAGCTGTCATCAATAGCAAGTTCATCCGCATCAAGGAGAACGTTCTACTTCGGACAATCGGTGCGCGAACCAGGCAGATCACGCGCATAACACTTATTGAGTATGCCTACCTCGGCTTGTTCTCCGCACTCACCGGTATGGCGCTTTCTATAGGAGGAGGATTCCTGCTCACGAAGTACTTCTTCGAAATCACTTTCGCCTTCGACTGGGTCGAACTACTCGTCATCTGCGTTGGCGTTGTCGTGCTCACCATGGCAATCGGGTGGTATAACTCGCGGGAAGTGATTTCCTCGCCGCCGTTGCGTGTGCTGAGAGGCTAGCCTTCTCCCGATTGACGATTCACGATTGACGATTCACGATCATTGACGATTCACGATCATTGACGATTGACGATTCACGATTCACGTTTTTTTTTTAGCTTTGTCCAGAGCCATTCCAACAAACGAGCATGTTATGCGCTATTTTTTGTTGATCCTCTATGGTGGGCTCTTCCCGATGTTCACGCTGGCTCAGGTTCCTGCCAGGTTTGTTGAGAACAAGAATCAATGGCCGAAAGAGATAGACTTTGTAACCCGCATCCCCGGTGGGCAGATGGCGATCAGTTCGTCGTCATTTCAATATCTGTTCCTTGACTACGACCAGCTTGAACGCGATCACCATCAGTCGCATATCCCTGACGGAAGTTCTGAGCCAGCGGAGTTGATTCGCGCACACGCTGTCTTCGTCGACTTTCCCGGTGCTAACCCGGCGACAACTGTATCGGGACTAGGACGCCTCGATGAGTACCGCAACTACTACCTCGGCAATGACCCGACTCGATGGGCATCCAAAGCGTACGCATACACAGGCGTGATGTACGAATCTTTCTTCCCGAAGATTGACCTCAAGGTTTATGCATCCGGTCAACGTATCAAATACGATTATGTTGTTGCTCCAGGTGGAGACCCTTCGCTAATCAGGGCGGTGTATCGCGGAGCGGACGCAATGTCGATTGATAATGGGGACCTTGTGATCAAGACTTCACTGGGCGAGATTATCGAGAAGAAGCCAATAGCCTGGCAGTTAATTGAGGGAGAGAAGCGGTATATCGAGTGCTCGTATGCGCTCAGAGGGAATGAAGTATCGTTCGCGTTTCCTGATGGCTTTGACGCTTGCTACGAGTTAGTTATCGACCCGCTTCTCATCTTTTCGACCTTTTCCGGATCAACGGCCGACAACTGGGGTAGCACGGCGACACCGGGAGAACATGGTATGTTGTACTCCGCAGGAGTGACCAACCAGGCTGAAGGAGGTCTTTTCCCCGCGACAGCGGGAGCATACCAGGAGAATTCCGCGGGCCTCTACGACATAGGCATCCTGAAGTATGATTCGCTGGGGACGCAACTTGTATACGCGACCTATCTCGGTGGCAGTGGAAATGAATCACCACACAGTCTTGTGATGAACGGTGCCAATGAGCTCTTGCTGTTCGGGACCACGAGCTCGGGAAATTTTCCAACGACAGAGTCAGCATTTGAGAGGACATTTAAAGGAGGGCCACTCGTTCCCGATGTCATTGGCTATTCCTATAATGGTGGGGCGGATTTGGTTATTTCGCGGTTTAAGAATGATGGCACGGCACTGCTTGCTTCCACCTATGTCGGTGGAACAGGCAATGATGGCTTTAATCCTCCCGGTGGTGAGCTCACGCGCAACTACGGCGACCAGTTAAGAGGAGATATTATCACCGATGCTGATAACAATGTGTATGTTGCGACAGTCACTTCCTCGGAAGATTTTCCTGTCTCATCTTCATTTGGAATGACGTATGGCGGAGGCGTTACCGATGCAGTCACCTTCAAGATGGATAAGGATCTCTCTACGATCATCTGGGGTGCTTATTTGGGAGGTGAGCAGTACGATGCGGCTCTCAGCGTGAAACTTGACGCCGAGAGGAATGTGTTTATTGCAGGAGGTACGAGTAGTGAGGACTTTCCGGCGACTCCTGATAGTTATGGTCCTGTCTTTTCGGGTGATGTCGATGGATGGATTGCCAAGATCGCTGCGGACGGATCGTCGATTCTTCACGCGACATTCACCGGTACGGAGAATTACAATCAAATCTACTTCATTGATCTCAATGAGAAAGAGGAAGTCTACGTGTATGGACAAACCGTAGGAGATTTTCCAATAACGCCCGGCGTATATTTCAATGCGAACAGCGGCCAATTCATCCAGAAGTTTTCAAATGACCTGAACTCTCTGATCTTTTCCACCGTATTTGGTGCAGGTCGCGGAATTCCCGACATATCGCCGACTGCGTTCCTTGTGAACGACTGCAACTACTTGTATGTGGCTGGATGGGGCGGAAGAATCAACGAGGAGACCGGATATTGGAAGAGTGGAACCAACGGTATGACTACCACCCCCGATGCCTACCAGTTGGTGACACAGGGATCGGACTTCTATTTCCTGGTACTTACCGATGACGCAAAGGAGAGAGTGTATGCGACGTTCCTCGGCGGAAACCTGTCCAGCACTCACGTAGACGGAGGAACGAGTCGTTTTGATAAGGGAGGAATCGTTTATCACTCTGTTTGTGCCGGATGCAGATTCTTCAACGATGCGGAGGGTCCCACGTCAGATTTTCCAACGACGACCGGTGCATGGTCGCGCATTAATCGAAGTCCCAACTGTAACAACGCTGCATTTAAATTCGATTTGTCAACACTTAAGGCGAGAATCCGGACTAACTCAGCGGTTCGTGATATGCCTGGAACAACGGTGTTTTGTCTGCCCGATCCGGCTGGATTCGAGAATCGCAGTACAGGCGGTGAGACATATTATTGGGATTTCGGCGATGGTAGTACTCTCATCACAACTGATACAGCGTTCATAACGCACCAATACGCGACCCCCGGAAAGTACACGGTTACATTGTGGGCAGTCGATCAGGGAACATGCCAGGTAATCGATCAGACTTCAGTCGTTGTTACTATAAACCAGGGACAGGCAGTTGTCCAGGATGACGATGACATGTGTTTCGGCGACAAGTATGAACTTCAGGCGAGTGGTGGTGTTCAGTATGAATGGCTCAGTCTTGACGGCACTTTTGCCTCCACGGAACCAACTCCCGTAGTTTCCCCAGCGGACACGATACAGTATAGGATCACTATTCGTGAGGCAAGTGGATGTGTTCGACGAGATACTGTTCAGATCAATGTAGTGCCGAAGATCAATCCTAAATTCGAATGGACGAGGTTGGCGGAATGCACGTCTCGACCGATGATTTCGGTCCGCAACCTTACGGATAGTCTCAACAGCAGTGACTCATGGTTCTTCGACTTTGGCGATGGATCAACGAGCGAACTTTCCGAAGATACTCATGGCTATTCGAGTGATGGTGTCTTCAACGTTCGAGTTGTCACACAACGCGAGTTTTGTGTTTACGAGAAGACGATCCCCATCCCGGTATTTGAATTGTTCATTCCGAACGTTATCACGCCTGGGAAACCCGAACACAACGATGCGTTTTCAATTCGCCTTGGCAAGGATGATGGCATCACTCCCGCGACGTTTGGCTATCGAGTGTCACTATCGATATACAACCGATGGGGAGAACTTGTTTTTACTGCCGATGACTATCAATACGACTGGATGGGTGAGGGATTATCTGCAGGAACATACTTTTTCGAGGTTGACATCGAAGGGCATACTACTTGCCGTGGTTGGGTGCAGTTGATCAAGTGAGGCTTGCTTATCTCAGCCCCCAAGTTTCTTCAAGCATTTTGTCAAATCAATTCCCTCGGTAAGAACGCCCAAAAAAATATCTCCAAGCTTTTCGATGCGCTTCTTCGTATTGAAGATGTCGAACTGTGACGGATGCAATCCTTTTTTCAACTCTTTCCATTGCAACGGTGTAGATACTGTTGCTCCGGGGCGCGGGCGGGCGCTGTAGACGCTTGCGAGTGTCTGTCCCTTTTTGTTCTGCAAATAGTCAATGTAGAGTTTGCCACCGCGCTTGTCCAATGATCGCTCCGTTGTGGTCGAGTCGGGAAGTTGTTGTTCGGTAAAGATAGCGATCAGTTCGGCGAAAGCGCGAGCCTCTTCATACGAGTACCGAGCCTTGAGCGGCACATAAATGTGAAGTCCTCGTGAGCCTGAAGTCTTACAATATCCCGAAGCTCCCGCGCGATCAAGGACATCTTTGACAACGAGGGCCGCCTCGATAACATCGTCGAATGTGGATTTATCCGATGGATCGAGATCTATGACGAGGTAGTCCGGGTTATCTGGCTTTGACACTCTTGAATTCCATGGATTCAATTCAATGCATCCGAGGTTGTTCAAATAAAGAAGGGTGGCGGTGTCGTTGCAAAGAATATATTCGATGGTCTTATCCGCGCTTTCTGACTCAATTGAAACTGTCTTAACCCAATCCGGTGCACTGCCGCCGGCGTCTTTGTGAAAGAACCCTTTGTCCCGGATGCCGTTCGGATTTCGCCTTAGCGACTGGGGTCGGTCCTTTAAGTATGGGAGAATGTATTTGCTGATTGAATAGTAGTAATTGATCAAGTCTCCCTTAGTAATCTTTTCGTCTGGCCAGTACAGCTTCGACTGGTTAGTCAATTTTACAACGTGACCATCAATCGCGATCGTCGTGCGCTTGCGAAGGTCGCCATCATCGGCATCGTTGGGTTGCACTGCATCAACGGTGTCAACTTGCCTGGCAGCTTTGTCAATCCTTAACCCCATAAAGACGGGATGACGCATGATGCCCTCTTCCGTTACTTCTGTGAATTTCACTTCACACACTGTCACCGGATCCAACCATGTCACAGCCGCGTTGACGGGTACCTTGGTGGAGAATGGTGAAGTCTTTCGTTTGAGAGGCGTGAGCTTCTTGTGTAGGTCCTTCAGCATGGCCGTTGTAAAGCCGGTACCGGTATGGCCAATGTATCGAAGTTTGTTGTCCTCAAATACTCCGAGGATCAAAGCGCCGAAGTACTCGCGACTCCCCCTTGGTTCCGTATAACCGGCAATTACCGCTTCCTGGGTGTTGTGATGCTTTATCTTCAACCAGTCGCGGCTGCGCTTGCCTGTTTGGTAACGGCTTGACTTGTCCTTCGCAATCATGCCTTCCATGTCCATGGAGACCACCTTCTTGAAGAATTCGACGCCATGTTCCTCGACATGGTCTGAATACCGTATGATCTTACTCTTGGGAAGTATCTTGCGAACGATTTCCTTTCGCTCAATCAAGGGGAGGTGTGCGACTGACTTGCCCTTGAAGGATATGCAATCGAAGACATAGTAAACGATTGTCAGGGAAGGATTGTGATCGTATTGCTGCAACTTTTGGAAATCAGACTTTCCATCCTTGTTCAGGACAACAATCTCACCGTCTAGGATGGACTCTTCGCGAATCTTTTCAAGTTCTCTTGCGACGATGGGGTAAAGGTTCAGAAAGGAAAGACCATTTCTCGAGTATAGTTTCGCGTCACGACCAGTCTCCGCGATTGAGCGGTAGCCGTCCCACTTGATCTCAAAAATCCAATCTGGATCATCAAAAGGTTTGTCGTGAAGTGTGGCAAGCATAGGCTTGGTAAATCCCTTCACCTTGTCGGCTCCTGATCTAACGGACCTGGTCCGACGTGCCGCAACTCTTCCCGATGATTTCACCACCGCCATCGCTCGCTGTTTAAATGGTAGTCTAAATTCCAGTGCCTACTGAAATTCGTCCTTAGCACAACGACCTTCGCCGTGCTTAAGTTACGGAAACGAATACGATCCATGTGTATTTTTTTACCCAGAAACCCCTCTTTTCCAAGGACTTTTGGAACAAGCAACCTGTGGTCGAATGCTGGCATGGAAATATCACATCTCACTTCGCTAACACACTACCCTTATGGCTACCACATCAACTTCCACTCACCACTTAGTCTGCTTTTCTCACTTAAGATGGAACTTCGTTCATCAGAGACCGCAGCATCTACTTACACGCTTTGCCCGCAACTACATGGTTCAGTACATAGAGGAACCAGTGTTCGATGGGACCGAAAACTACCTTGAAGTTACGAAGCCCGATGATCGAGTGAGTGTCGTGGTACCTCACGTGAGGCAAGGTGTCGCAGAAGATGACGCTGTCATGTATCAGAAAGAAATGTTGGCGAACTACTTTATTGAACGTGACATCACGCAATACATCTTTTGGTATTACACGCCGATGGCGCTCGCAGTCAGCGACCATTTCAATCCTACACTGATTATCTATGATTGCATGGACGAACTTTCAGCTTTCAAGTTTGCACCGCAGGCAATGAAAGATCGCGAGCGTGAGTTGTTGAGAAAAGCCGACATTGTTTTTACGGGTGGATACAGTTTGTACGAGGCGAAGAAGAACAGGCATCCAGACGTTCATGCGTTCCCAAGTAGTATCGACGCAGACCATTACCGGGTCGCGCGACTTTACAACGCAGATCCTGCTGATCAGGCAACGATACCCCATCCTCGTATAGGATACTTTGGTGTCATCGATGAGCGTATGGACCTCGCGTTGATTGAAGGAATAGCGAGGAGAAAGCCGGAGTGGCATATTGTGATGATCGGACCCGTTTGCAAGATCAGTCCAGACACACTTCCGAAGCTACCCAATATTCACTATTTGGGAATGAAGTCGTATGACGAACTCCCGGCTTATATATCGGGGTGGGACCTGGCCATGTTGCCCTTCGCTCACAACGAAGCGACTCGTTATATAAGCCCGACAAAAACGCCCGAATACCTGGCAGCGGGTAAACCTGTTGTATCGACACCAATAATCGATGTACTGCGCCAGTATGGACGAAACGGATTGGTCAGCATCGCGGGAACGCCGGAAGAGTTTGTGAGAGTCGCATCCATGGAACTCGAGAACCACGATCGCGAAGAATGGCTTGAACAAGTGGATGAATTTCTATCACATAATTCTTGGGACAAGACCTGGCAGCGCATGATGTATCTCGTTACAAGGAAGTTAGCTGAGAAGGAAAGAAGCTTGAGGATTGTTAACGAGAAGATTTATGTTTGACTATTTGATTGTGGGGGCGGGCTTTGCGGGATGCGTGCTTGCGGAAAGATTGGCAAGTGTTGAAGATAAGAAAGTAATCATTGTAGACCAGCGGGATCATATAGGAGGGAACGCCTACGACTATTACAATAGCGATGGGATACTGATCCACAAATACGGTCCCCATATCTTCCACACGAATTCGAGAAAGGTATTCGACTACCTTAGTCTGTTCACTGACTGGAGACCGTACGAGCACCGGGTACTGGCCAGTGTTGATGGTCAACTCGTCCCGATGCCGATCAACCTGAACACGATCAACAAACTCTACGGGCTCAACCTAAGCTCCGATGAACTCGTCGCGTTCTTCGAGTCGCGCGCCGAACGTGTCTCTCGCGTTGTAACTTCGGAAGATGTTGTTGTTAGTAAGGTCGGACGTGAACTCTACGAGAAATTCTTCCAGGGGTACACGCGGAAGTTCTGGGACCTTGATCCATCGGAACTTGACGCTTCGGTTTCATCCCGCGTTCCCACCAGGACCAATCGTGATGACCGGTATTTTACCGATACATACCAGGCGATGCCGGTCCACGGATATACCGCAATGTTTCAAAAGATGCTATCGCATCCCAACATTAAGGTCATGCTCAATACGGACTACCGGGAGATCGTCGACCTT
>Ga0065721_10052900_pt1 | contig 10930 bp, 10 predicted proteins | sample Mesricmetagenome_FD_59108 | JGI IMG/M metagenome (GOLD analysis project Ga0065721, IMG submission 59108) | Mesophilic microbial community from rice straw/compost enrichment Sample: eDNA_1 v2 (version 2) | ecosystem: Engineered > Solid waste > Grass > Composting > Bioreactor | place: USA: Davis...
GCTGCCGCTGCGCGAGGGCCTGCCGCGCTACGAGGTCTGTGCCTTCTGGCGCGCGCGGCCCTCGCCCGCGCTCAAGGCCCTGCTGGCGGTGCTGGGGAGCCTGGCCGAGGGGTGATGGGGACTCATCCACCACGTTCAGGCTCAGGGCGAACGGGTGATGCGGTTTCAGTCGGACAAGTGATTTGCATGAGCGGCGCGCCCCGAGCGCCCGCGCGCTTGATGGGTATCAACACAGCGCCGCAGCGCCGGCCCATGCTTCGCCGTGCTGTAGCGCCCGCACGCCGCGGGCGCAGGGGGAACCGCCATGAAGTACATCCGCTGGTTCGCCGAGATCGGCGCCGATGACGTGCCGCTGGTGGGCGGCAAGAACGCCTCGCTGGGCGAGATGTTCAGCGAGCTCACGCCGCAAGGTGTGAACGTGCCCGATGGCTTCGCCGTCACCGCCGAGGCCTACCGCCACCTGCTCGACCAGGCCGACGCCTGGCCGCACCTGCGCGAGGCCCTGTCCGGCCTGGACCCCTACGACGTGGAGGACCTCGCGCGCCGTGCCCGCCGCGCGCGAGAGATCGTGATGGCCGCGCCGCTGCCGGCGGACCTGGCCGGCGAGATCAGCGCCGCCTACACCCGGCTGCGCCGCGAGTACGGCGAGCACCTTGAGGTGGCGGTGCGCAGTTCCGCCACCGCCGAGGACCTGCCCGGCGCCAGCTTCGCCGGCCAGCACGAGACCTATCTCAACGTCTGCGGCGAGGGCCCGCTGCTGGAGGCGGTGCGCCGCTGCTTCGCCAGCCTGTTCAAGGACCGCGCCATCCGCTACCGGGTGGACAAGGGCTTCGACCACTTCAAGGTCTTCCAATCCGTGGGCGTGCAGAAGATGGTGCGCTCCGACCGCGCCGCCAGCGGCGTGATCTTCACGCTCGACACCGAGTCGGGCTTCCGCGACGTCGTCTTCATCACCGGCGCCTGGGGCCTGGGCGAGAACGTGGTGCAGGGCACGGTGGACCCGGACGAGTTCCACGTCTTCAAGCCCACGCTGCGCCAGGGCCACCGGGCGGTACTGCGGCGCAAGCTCGGCGGCAAGGAGGTACGCATGGTCTATTCCCATGGCGCCGGGCGCGAAACCACGCGCAACGTGCCCACGCCCCGGGAGGACCAGCTGCGCTACTGCCTCAGCGACGACGAGGTGCTGGCGCTGGCGGACGCCGCCGTGGTGGTGGAGGAGCACTACAGCCACAAGGCCGGCCAGCTCACGCCGATGGACATCGAATGGGCCAAGGACGGGCTGGACGGCCAGCTCTACATCGTGCAGGCGCGGCCCGAGACCGTGGCCTCGCAGCGGCCCGTGGGGCTGGTGGACGAGGTGCGGCTGGGCGCGCAGGGCACCGTGCTGGCCAGCGGGCGCGCCGTGGGCAGCCGCATCGCCACCGGGCCGGCGCGCGTGGTGCTCGACGTCAACGAGCTGGGCGCCTTCCAGCCCGGCGAGGTGCTGGTGGCCGACACCACCATGCCCGACTGGGGAACGGTGATGAAGACCGCCGCCGCGCTGGTGACCAACCGCGGCGGGCGCACCTGCCACGCGGCCATCGTCGCGCGCGAGCTGGGCATCCCGGCCGTGGTGGGCTGTGACGACGCTACCACGCGGCTGCGCACCGGCGACGAGGTCACGGTGAGCTGCGCCGAAGGCGCCTTGGGCAAGGTGTACGCGGGCGTGCTGCCCTTCACGCACCACTGCATCGACGTCTCCACGCTGCCGCGGCCGCGCACGCAGCTGATGGTCAATCTCGGCAACCCCGACATCGCCTTCCAGACCGCGCTGCTGCCCGCCGCCGGCGTGGGGCTGGCGCGCATGGAGTTCATCGTGGCGGAGCACATCCGCATCCACCCGATGGCGCTGGCGCATCCCGAGCGGGTGCAGGACGAGGCGGAAGCAGCGCAGATCAGGCGGTTGACCCAGGGCTTCGAGCACCCGGCCGACTTCTTCGTGCGCCAGCTCTCCGAGGGGGTGGGCACCATCGCCGCGGCCTTTTACCCGCGCCCGGTGGTCGTGCGGCTGTCGGACTTCAAGACCAACGAGTACGCGCAGCTGCTGGGCGGGCGCTGGTTCGAGCCGCACGAGGAGAACCCCATGCTGGGCCTGCGCGGCGCCTCGCGCTACGCGCATGAAGCCTATGCCGACGGCTTCGCGCTGGAGTGCGCGGCGATGCGGCGCGTGCGCGAGGAGATGGGTCTCACCAACGTGAAGCTCATGATTCCCTTCTGCCGCCGCGTCGAGGAGGCAGAGCGCGTGCTGCAGACCATGGCGGCGCACGGCCTGGAGCGCGGGCGCGCCGGGCTGGAGGTCTGGGTGATGTGCGAGATCCCCAACAACGTGCTCCAGATCGACGCCTTCGCGCGGCTGTTCGACAGCTTCTCCATCGGCTCCAACGACCTCACGCAGCTGGTGCTGGGCGTGGACCGCGACTCCGAGCTGGTGGCCTTCGACTTCGACGAGCGCGACGAAGGGGTCAAGACCATGATCCGCATGGCGGTGGAAGGTGCGCGGCGCAACGACTGCCACATCGGCCTGTGCGGCCAGGCGCCTTCGGACCACCCGGACATGGCGCGCTTCCTGGTGGAGCTGGGCATCGACTCGATCAGCGTCACGCCCGACACCCTGCTGTCCGTCATGCGCGAGGTGCTGGCGGTGGAGCAGCGGCTCGACCAGGCGCCGTCCCAGCCCCTGCCGCGCCGGCCCCCTGACGCGGCTGCCGCGATGGCGTTCAAGGGCCGCGAGGCTTGAGCGCGGTCCGTTTCCCTCCCCGGCGGGAAGATGGCTTCGCATGCCTTGAGCCGGAGGGTCGTGTCAAGCGAAAGCGATGAATGCGCAACCACCGGTTGCAGCCTTCAGCCCCCGCTTACGCCGGCTGCGCTTTGTTGAGCTTTTTGCAGGCTGAAGTTGACGGCGTTTTGCACACTTCCAGCGCGATGCAGGGCTGACGCGTCTGGTGCAAACAGCCGCGCTGGAGCAAGGGGGGAGCGGATGCAGATCGGACGGGCTTCGTGTACGGCGGTCCCGGTGGGGGCCGCCATGTTTTCGCCGCTGAAACCGCAGCCTGGCCAAGCCGCCTGCTCCACGGGGGCCGGTTCATGAGCGTCGCGCACCTGGCCGTGCTCGATGACGACGCCGACATCACGCTGCTGCTGTCCGGCTACCTGCAGGGCCAGGGCTTTCGCGTGAGCCAAGTGCATGACGGCGCGGCGCTGATGGCGCTCATGGCCGCCGATGCGCCGCAGCTCGTGCTGCTGGACCTGGGCCTGCCCGACGAGGACGGCTTCGCGATCGCGCGGCGGTTGCGCGAGCACTGGCATTGCGGACTGGTCATCGTCACCGGCCGCGGCGACGCGGTGGACAAGGTGGTGGGCCTGGAGATCGGCGCCGACGACTACGTGACCAAACCCTTCGACCTGCGCGAGCTGCTGGCACGCATCAAGGCCGTGCTGCGGCGCATGGCACCCGCGGCCGACGTGCCGCCCGCCGTGCCTCCCGGGGCCGCCCCGGGTGTGCTGGCACTGCCGCGCTCGCGCTACCGCTTCCTCGGCTGGGAGCTGGACAAGGCGGCGCGGCGCCTGCTCGCGCCGGATGGGCACGAGGTCGCGCTCACCACCGGCGAGTACGAGTTGTTGCTGGTGTTCCTGCAGCATCCCGGGCGCGTGCTCGCGCGCGACTTCCTGCTGCAGGCCACGCACCGGCGCGAGGCCGCGCCTTTCGACCGCACGATCGACGTGCAGGTCGGGCGGCTGCGCCGCAAGCTCGAAGCCGAGGCCGAGGAGCCGCGCCTCATCAAGTCGGTGCGCGGCGCGGGCTACATCCTCGTGCCGCCGGTCGAGCTGCTCTGAACCCGTCATCCGGAGGCCGGCACGGCGCCATGGACACCGATCTCTCCCGGATGCCGGTGCCTGCCGCCGGTTTCGACGAAGGCACGCTGTACCGCTCGCTGTTCGCCGCGTCGCCGGACGCGCTGCTGCTGGTGGACGCCGGCGGCACCATCGTGCTGGCCAACCCGGCGGCGGCCCGGCTGCTGGGCTACGGCGTCGAGGCGCTGACGGGCCTGAACGTGGACGCGCTGGTGCCCGATGCCGCGCGTCCGCGCCACGCCGCGTACCGCGCGGACTACGCGCGGCAGCCGAGGCCGCGGCCCATGGGCATGCAGATGGAGCTCGTGGCGCGGCGGCGCGACGGCAGCGAGGTGTGCGTGGAGATCGCGCTGAGCCCGCTGCAGTCCCAGGGGCTGCCCTACGTGCTGGCGGCGATCCGCGACGTGAGCGCATACCCGCGTGCGAAGCAAGCGCTGCAGCGTGCGCGCTATGCCGAGTCGGTGGCGCAGCTCGGCCGCCTGGCGGTGGACACGCGCGACCAGCGCCAACTGCTCGAACGCGTGCCCGTGGCGGCGGCGCAGGCCCTGGAGTGCGAGGCCGCCGCCGTGCTGCTGCTGGAGCCCGACCAGCGCCACGTGCGCGTGGTCGGCGCCTGCGGTGTGCTGGCCGTGCCCGGTGCGGACGCGGGGCTGCCGGTCCTGCCCGATGCCGAGGCGCTGCACGTGCTGCGCCGGGGCGAGCCGCTGGCCGTGGCGGACTACGTCCAGGAGCAGCGCTTCGACCCGCCGCCGCAGCGCGCCACGGCCGGGCTGCGCAGCGCGCTGGTGGTGCCACTGCTGGACCGTGGCCGCGCCACCGGGCTGTTGAGTGCGCACGCGTGCAGGCCTGAGCGCTTCGGCGAGGACGAGCTGCGCTACCTGCAGTCGCTGTCGAACCTGTTGGCCAGCAGTCTGCAGCGCGCGCAGGGCGAGGAGGCGCTGCGCCATGCCCAGCGGCTGGAGAGCGTGGGACAGCTCACCGGCGGTATCGCGCATGACTTCAACAACCTGCTCACGGTGATCCACGGCAACCTGCAGGTGCTGCAGGACCTGCCCGCGCTGGCCGGCGATGCCTACGGCCTGCAGCTGGTCGATGCGGCGCTGCGCGGTTGCCGGCGCGGGGCGGCGCTCACGGGCAAGCTGCTGGCGTTCTCGCGCCGCCAGGTGCTTCAGCCGCGCGAGGTGGACGCGGCGCAGCTCGTGGCCTCGCTGGCGGACATGCTGCGGCGCACGCTGGACCAGCGCATCGAGATCGGCGTGGAGCTGGAGCCCCTCGCGCCCGTGCTGGCCGATCCGGGGCAGCTGGAAGCGGCGCTGCTCAACATCGCCATCAATGCCCGCGACGCCATGGCCGAGGGTGGACGGTTGCGCTTCAGCGGCCGCGCCGTCCCCACGTTGCCGCCCGAGGCTGCGCGCGAGGCGGGCCTGGCCGAGGCCTCGGCGGGCTACGTCGCCATCGCGGTCAGCGACAGCGGCGTGGGCATGTCCGGGATGGTGCGCGAACGCGCCTTCGAGCCCTTCTTCACCACCAAGCCGCCGGGGCGCGGCACGGGCCTGGGGCTGAGCACGGTGTACGGCTTCGTGACCCAGTCGCACGGCGCGGTGACGCTGGACTCCGCGCCCGGCGCGGGCACGACGGTGACGCTCTACATCCCCCGCGTGCCGGCCGAGGCGGCCGAAGCGTCGGCCGAGGCCGCGGCGCCGGCGCTCGCGCTGCCCGCGGGGCTGCGGGTGCTGCTGGTGGAGGATGACGCCGAGGTGCGCGAGGTGATGCGCGGCTTCCTGTGCTCCCTGGGCTGCGAGGTCACGAGCTGCGCCGGCGGCGAGCAGGCGCTGGGGCTGGACCCGGCGCAGGGCTTCGAGCTGCTGCTGAGCGACGTGGTGCTGGGTGCGGGCATGCGCGGCCCCGAGCTGGCACGGCAGGCCGCGGCGCGCTGGCCGGGGCTGGCGGTACTGCTGATGTCGGGCTACTCCAGCCAGCCCGTGGCCCTGCGCGACGCCGGGCGCCACGCCTGGCGGCTGCTGCAGAAGCCCTGCAGCCGCGAGCAGCTGGCGCGGGCGATGGCCGAAGCGCTGGAGCGGCGCTGAAGTCGTGTCGAAGCGGCTCGCGACCGCGGCTCGCAGGCCCTTACTGCAGCGCCGCCGAGGCCTGCGCCAGGCTGCGCTCGATGTACGCGTTGATCGCGCCCGGGTCCGGGATCCGCACGTGGCGCCGGCCCTTTTCGGCGAAGTCGATCACGCCCTCGCGCGCGAGCCTGGACAGCGCGCGGCTCACGCTCTCCAGTGTCATGCCCAGGAAGTTGCCGATCTCGGCGCGGGAGAGGCACAGCGTGATGCGGTCGGTGCGCAGGCCGCGCTTGTCCAGTGCCTCGACCCACTGGCGCAGGAAATCGGCCACGCGTGCGTCCGCCGACAGCGTGCACAGCGACAGGATCGACTCGCGCTCGCGGGCCATCTGGCGGCTCATGGCGGCGTGCAGCATGCCGGTGAGGCCCGGCTCGCTCACGGACAGGGCCAGCAGCGCCTCGTAGTCCAGCGACCAGACCTCGCCCACGTCCAGCGCCACGGCGTCGCAGGTGTAGTGGCCGGCGGCAATGCCGTCGAAGCCCAGCCAGTCGCCCTTGAAGTGCAGCCCCACCACCTGCTCGCGGCCGTCGGCCGTGACGGTAACGACCTTGAAGAAGCCCGAGTGCAGCACATGCAACTCCCTGAAGGCCTCGCCACAGCGGTACACCGTGTCGCCGGCATGCACCAGCCGCCGGTGCAGTGGCAGGCCCGAATCGCGCAGGCGCTGCAGCGTGTCCTCGATCAGCCACCGCATGCCGGTGGCAACGCCAGGGCCGCAGCGCAGCGGTCCCGGGTTCGGGAGCCGCGGTGTGAGACGGGTGGCAGCGGGTTCGAACCTCATGGGCGACACCTGTGATGTGTTGGCCTGGGCGCGCAGGATCGCGCCCAGGCGACAACGGCCTGCCAATGGCATGCATCGCTGGGTAACGCTCGGTGAACACATCGTGTCAGCCGCGTGACGGCGGCTTCATGGGCACTACAGCAGTGTGCGCACCAGCATCGCCTGCAGCAGGAAGCGGTGGCCGTCGCCGTCATCGTCGTCCAGGCAGGGCAGGAGCCGCGCCAGTGGATGCTCCTCGCGGCCCAGGCCCTCGTACACCGGCACGCCGCTGTCCTCGCGCAGGCACCGCAGCAGCCCGGCCGGCAGGCCTTCGCAGTCCAGGGCGTCGTAGAGCCGGCCCAGCAGGCGCGCGGTGTCGCGCGCGCCGGGTCCTTCAGCCACCCACGCCACCTCGGCCGGCACCCAGGCCACGCGGGCACCGAGCCCGCGTGCGGCGTGCTCCACCGCGCCTTGCGAGGCGCTGCGCTGGTGCCGCGACAGCAGCCCCAGGTGCTTGCTGTCGAGCAGCGGCGGCATGGGGCCGCTGCACGCCATGGCCCGCAGCGAGCGGGCCATGTGCAGCAGCGCCTCACCGGCCGGGGTGGGCAGGGCGTCCGGCGTGAGCAGTAGGGCGGCTTGGAAATCCATCAGCGGGCGGGTGCCGGTACTCAAGCACCCGTCACACAGCCTAGGGGTCAAGGCGGGGCGCGGTTTGCGCGGCGTCAATTGCGGGAACACTCGGGCCGGCTCCGGCCGTCCGGCTTGGAATCCGTCGGCGCCCGTGCCTCCTGGGGTTGCACGGGCAGGGTCCGCAGCGCGGGCCGTCAGCTGGCCGGGGTTTCGCGCACCAGCAGCACCGGCACCGTGGCGGCCTGCAGCACCTGTTCCGCGTCGCTGCCCAGCGGCAGGCTGGTGCGGCCGTTGCGGCCATGCATGCCCATCACGATCAGGTCGCACTGGCGGCGGTAGGCCTCTTCCAGGATGGCACTGGCGACGCGGCTGGACATCACTTCGCGCAGCACCCCCTCGCAGTTCACGCCGGCCTGGCCGGCCGCCTGGCAGCCGTCGTCGAGCAGCGCCTGCGCACGCTCCAGCAGCGCTTCTCGCGCCTCGTCGAAGCTGTCCTGGCTGGGCTTGGACAGCATCAGTTGGTAGGTGTCCACCACATGCAGCAGCAGCAGCGTGGACTGGAGCCGGCGGGCGAGCTCGAGGGCTTCCTGCAGCGCGCGGCCGGAAGCGGCGCTGCCATCGATGGGAACCAGGATCCTGGAGTACATGCAGCTCTCCCGCACTGGCCCGCGGGCCGCGGACACGGGCATTCTTCGGCGATGGTGGCACCGGGACTTGATCAAGCGCAATCGGCGTGGCGGGTCCCCCCGGAGCGGGCGTGACCGTTGCACAGGTAACCGCCGAGTCGGGCTGCCGGATGGCGATGGCGCCAGGGCCGGCGCAACCATCGCATTGCCCCGCGGCCCTACAGGACCGTTCAGCAGCCGGAGCTGCCGTGGCTGCGGCATCGGGCAGGCCCGTGCGCCGCGGCGGCAGGGGCCTCAAGGAGGTGAGCATGAACTCGCTGGCTTCGATCCTGGTGCATGTCGATGCCTTGCCGCGCAGTCGGATGCGGCTGGAGCTGGCCTGCGCGCTGGCCCGGCGGCTGGACGCCACGGTGACGGCGCTGTACGCCGTGATGCCCAGCGTGCTGCAGGTGACGGCGCCCTTCCCGGAAAGCGGCAGCTTCATTCCCGAAACGCTGCGCCTGGATCAGCAGCACCGCGACCAGGCCCGCGCCCTGGTGGACGAGGTCCAGCTGCCCGGCGGGCCGCGCCTGCGCTGGGCCGAGCTCAGCCCGTTGCAGGGCGTGCTGAGGGGTTTCGTGCGCGAGGCGCTGTGCCAGGACCTCGTGGTGCTGGGCCAGTACGACCCGGCCGAGCCCGCCGGCGCCGGCGTGCCGGCGGATTTCGTGGAGTCGGTGGCGGTGGACAGCGGCAAGCCGGTGCTGGTGCTGCCCTGGGCGGGCCGTTTCGGCGACGTCGGGCGGCGCGTGCTCATCGCCTGGAAGCCCACGCGCGAGGTGGCGCAGGCGCTGTCCGCGGCCTTGCCGCTGCTGCACCCCGGCGCGCAGGTGCGCGTGGTGGGCTGGGGTTGCGACCCCACCGAGGTGCGCCCGCTGCTGTTGCGCCATGGCATCGACGCCACCTACAGCCACGAGGGTCCCGACACTGGACACGTGGGCGCGTCGATGCTCTCGCGTGCGGCCGACTTCGGCGCCGACCTGCTGGTGATGGGCTGCTACGGCCACGCGCGTGCCCGGGAACTGGTCCTGGGTGGGGCCACGCACGCGGTGCTGGGCGCGATGACGCTGCCGGTGCTGATGGCCCACTGATGCACGCGAAGGGAACGAAGCTCTTCCATGGTGCGCTCTCGCGTCACGTCAATCCGCGGGCGCCGGGCCCACTTCGCCGAAGTAGAAAACCATCGCCTGGTGCTCACCGGCGGCCATTTCCAGGTGCTGGTGCTGCGGGTCACGCTGGTGGGTGGCGGTGACCTCGTAGCGGCCCGGCGGCAGGTCGATCAGCAGCCACGCGCCGGCGAGCACGCGGTCGAAGCCCTCGTCCGCGCCCGGGCCGACGATGCGCACGCGCACCCCGTTCAGATCCGTGCCGCCACGGCGCCCGGCGGTCATCAGCAGCAGGCTGTACTGGCGCTGGTGGGCCAGCAGCAGCCACTCGTCCTGCGGTGCCGTGCCGCCTTCGAGGTAGGGCCATCCGCCGTCACTGACTCCGGACGAGGCGGCCGTCGCGACGCCCAGGGCCAGCAGCGCCGAAACGGCCGCAGCCAGGGGGAGCGCCAGGGGTTTCATGTACGGAACGAGGTGTCAGAACCCGGCCGCCAGGGCAGCCATGGATGCTCCCACGTCTTGAATCCGTCGTCGGGCAGGGACGGGCCACTGGCGTCCTGCGCGTGCTGCGGCTTCACTGCGTGCGGCGGCTGCTGCCGCCAGGCTGGGCCGGTCAATTCGCCGGTGGCCTCGGTGGCGTACTGGGCCGGGTCGCGGCTCAAGTCCCGCTGCAGCGAGCGCCAGGCGTCGTCGGTCTCGCCCTGCCAGTGCGCCAGCTCTCCCAGCACGCTGGCGAGCAGCGTGTCGCGGGCTTCGCGCAGGCGCCGTGGATCCTGGGTGCTCAGCAGGGCCTCCACGGCCGCTTGCAGCGCCTCGGTGAGCCGCCTGAAAGCCAACACCTGGGTCGCCAGTGTCTGTTCCATCCACAACGCGATGCGCTGGCTAGCGTCCTCGGTGCTGGCCGCGGTGTCTTCCAGAACGAAAAGGGTGTTGCCGGCCTGGAGTTGCTCCTCGCCGAACCGGGGCGGGGATTCGCGCTGCATGCGGTTCTCCTAAGGTCTTGTGGATATATCGACCTTAGGACGCACCTCGCCGGGGGGATTGAGGAACAGCAAGGCCACATGCGATGAGGCCGGCCGCGATGTAACGCCATGTGCACGCCGGGCTGGACGTTGAACCGGCGCGCGTTCCACGGCGACCCAGGCTCTGGCTTCGGTGCGAAGCCTCGCATGCCTTTGACCCGTGATCCGAAGGAGTCCCCGATGGTGAAGATCGCCGTGTTCATGTTCGCCCTGTTTCTGCTCGCGACCGTCGTCGCGGCTTATGCCATCGCGCTCTACAACGCGCTGGCGGACGCGAAGCACCAGGTGGATCAGGCGTGGTCCGGCATCGACGTGCTGCTCAGGCAGCGTCACGACGAGGTGCCCAGGCTCATCGAGATGGTCAGGGAGCAGGGCGGCGCCGACGGCGCACTGCTGGAGCAGACCAGCGGGCTGTGTGAGCGAACCGGATGCGGACATCCTGACGGCGAGCGGCTGGCGTCAGAGGAAGCGCTGTCGCGGTGCGTCCGCTCGCTGCTGGACTTCAGCGCGGCGCATCCCCAGCTCCAGGCCAGCGGGGCTCATCAGGATCTGCAGCAGCGTATTGGCGGGTTGGAGGAACAGATCGCGCAGCGCCGCGATTACCCCTACAGTTGTAGTTGCTGGAAGAGCGTGCGCCGGCGGTGGCATGCATTGGCGTAGGCTTGGTGATGTCGCCGCCAGTACGACCATGCCAGCGAGTGCTCCGGCGTAGGCCGTCTCGGCCAGACCAGAG
>Ga0065721_10010622_pt1 | contig 10928 bp, 10 predicted proteins | sample Mesricmetagenome_FD_59108 | JGI IMG/M metagenome (GOLD analysis project Ga0065721, IMG submission 59108) | Mesophilic microbial community from rice straw/compost enrichment Sample: eDNA_1 v2 (version 2) | ecosystem: Engineered > Solid waste > Grass > Composting > Bioreactor | place: USA: Davis...
GACGCTCGCCACCCGCATCGGGGTGATGAACCAGGGCGAGATCGCCATGATCGGCGAGCCCACCGACATCTACGAATTCCCCAATTCCCGCTTCGTCGCCGGCTTCATCGGCTCGGTCAACATGGCCGAGGGCATCGTGGTCGAGGACGAGCCCGACCATGTGCGCATCCGCTCGGCCGAGCTCGGCTGCGACATCTATGTCGGCCACGGCGTCGATTGCGCCCCCGACCAGATCCTGTGGTGGGCCATCCGCCCCGAGAAGATGGCGCTGAGCCGCGAAAGGCCCCGGAGCGCCCTCGACGCCAACGTCACCGCCGGCGTGGTCGAGGAGATCGCCTATCTCGGCGACATCTCGGTCTACCAGGTGGCCCTCGACAGCGGCAAGCGCATCCGCGTCAGCCAGACCAATTCCGTGCGCGGCAACCCCGACGCCATCACCTGGGACGAGAAGATCTACGTCACCTGGGACGACAATGCCGGCTCGGTGCTGACGGTATGAGCGCGCGAACCCCCTCGCCCGTCTCGGCCTTCGGCCGATCCACCCTCTNCCCGACGGGGAGAGGGACAAAGACGCATGCCGGACCATTCTTCTCCCCCTCGGGGAGAAGGTGGCGCGCAGCGCCGGATGAGGGGGTGTCCCGTAACGAGCGCGGAGTTGCGGCCCCATGACCGCCACCCACGACCCCACCATCCCCCCGCCCCGGCGCCTGAAACCCTGGAACGCCGTCGAGCGCGGCCTGGCCCGGGTCGGCATTTCCGGGCGCGTATTGGTGCTGATCGCCCCGGTCGCCTGGCTGCTGGTCTTCTTCCTGATCCCGCTGGCCGTGGTCTTCGGCATCTCGCTGGCCACCAAGCAGTTCGGCCGCCCGCCCTATTCGCCGCTGCTCACCACCGAGGAGGGCACGGTGCAGCTCACCCTGCACCTCAACAACTACATCCGCCTGTTCACCGACAATCTCTATGTGGCGGCCTATCTCTCCTCGATCCGCATCGCCTTCATCGCCACCGTCATCACCCTGCTGATCGGCTATCCCATGGCCTATGCCATCGCCCGGGCCCCCGAGCAGTGGCGCAACGTGCTGCTGATGCTGGTCATCCTGCCCTTCTGGACCTCGTTCCTGCTGCGCGTCTACGCGCTGACCGGCTTCATGCGCGGCAACGGCGTCATCAACCAGTTCCTCGGGCTGTTCGGCATCGAGCCCCTGGTGATGATGCAGACCGATTTCGCCGTCTATGTCGGCATCGTCTATACCTACCTGCCCTTCATGATCCTGCCGCTCTACACCACGCTGGTGAAGCTCGACGAATCCCTGCTGGAAGCCTCGGCGGATCTCGGCGCGCGCCCGCTGCGCACCTTCCTTTCGGTCACCCTGCCGCTGTCGCTGCCCGGCATCGTCGCCGGCTCCATGCTGGTCTTCATCCCGGCCATCGGCGAGTTCGTCATTCCCTCGCTGCTGGGCGGGCCCGAGACGCTGATGATCGGCCGCGTGCTGTGGGACGAGTTCTTCACCGCCACCAACTGGCCGCGCGCCGCCGCCGTCGCCGTCGCCATGCTGGTGGTGGTCGTGGTGCCGATCATGCTGTTGCAGCGCGCCCAGAGCGCCGTGGTGGAGAAGTAGCATGTTCCGTCGGGGCTGGTTCCTTCCCATCGCCGCCGCCTTGGGCTTCTCCTTCCTCTATGCGCCCATCGTGTCGCTGGTCGTGTTCTCCTTCAACGAGAGCCGGCTGGTCACCGTCTGGTCGGGCTTCTCCACCAAATGGTATGGCGAGCTGTTCCGCGATCCGCAGATGCTGGGCGCCGCCTGGCTGAGCCTGCAGATCGCCGCCCTGGCCGCCACCATCGCCCTGGTGCTGGGCACGCTGGCCGCCGTGGCCCTGGTGCGCTTCCGCCGCTTCCGCGGCCGCACCCTGTTCGCCGGCATGGTCTCGGCGCCGCTGGTCATGCCCGACGTCATCACCGGCCTGTCGCTGCTGCTGCTGTTCGTCGCCATGGAATCCATGCTGGGCTGGCCGCAGGGCCGCGGCATGCTCACCATCGTCATCGCCCACGCCACCTTCTGCACCGCCTATGTCTGCGTGGTGGTGCAGTCGCGCCTTTCCGATTTCGACCGCAGCCTCGAAGAGGCGGCCATGGATCTCGGCGCCAGCCCGCTGCGCACCTTCTTCGACATCACCCTGCCCATCATCGCGCCGGCGCTGGTCTCGGGCTGGCTGCTCGGCTTCACCCTGTCGCTCGACGATCTGGTGATCGCCAGCTTCGTCTCCGGCCCGGGCTCGTCCACCCTGCCCATGGTGATCTTCTCCAAGGTCCGCCTCGGCGTGTCGCCCGACGTCAACGCCCTGGCCACCATCATCATCGGCCTCGTCGCCCTGGGCGTCCTCGCCGCCACCATCCTCCAGCTCAGGAGCCGGCCTGGAAAGGCAAGGGGCTGACCCCTCCCTTGCTCGTGACCCTTTTATGACTGGACAGCCCCGGCGAACCGGCGCATGCTCGCCCCATGTTCAACGGCTGAAAGGAGGTGATCCAGTGTCTTATGAGATTTTGGTTCTCGAGGAAGGTCTGGGTTTTCGTGTGATGGTCGGGAGTGATCTCGGCTAGCACGACACCTCCGGGCCCTCGAGGCCGATAAGCTCAGGGAAGGGTCGTCCGCAAGGACGGCCCTTTTCTGTTGGGCATCAGGCCGGGCTTGACGAAGTGCGGCAAGCCATTGATACCGCTGCCAGCCATTGCAATGGAGGCAGCCTTGTCCTCGGCCAATTTCGTCCTCACCCTGTCCTGTGCCGACCGGCCCGGCATCGTCGCCGCCATCACCACCGAGCTGGCGGCGCTTAACGCCAACATCGCCGAGTCCAACCAGTTCTGGGATCGGGAGACCGGCCGCTTCTTCATGCGCCTCGCCTTCACGGCGCCCGAGGGCATCGGCCGCGACGCCATCGAGAAGGCGCTGAAATCGCCCATCGAGCGCTTCGACATGAAGACCGCGCTCAGCGACGAGAGCCGGCGCAAGCGCCTCGTCATCATGGTCAGCAGGTTCGACCACGCGCTGCTGCACCTGCTCTACCAGATCCGCGTCGGCTGGCTCGACGCCGAGGTCGCCGCCATCATCTCCAACCACGAGGACGCCCGCAGGATCGCCGAGGACGCCGGCATCCCCTACCACTACCTCCCGGTCAGCAGGGACACCAAGCCCGCCCAGGAGGCCAGGGTGCTGGAGATCATCCGCCAGTCCGGCGCCGATCTCGTGGTGCTGGCCCGCTACATGCAGGTGCTGTCCGACCAGCTCTCCACCCGCCTGTTCGGGCAGGTGATCAACATCCACCATTCCTTCCTGCCCAGCTTCAAGGGCGCCAAGCCCTATCACCAGGCCCATGAGCGCGGCGTCAAGATCATCGGCGCCACCGCCCACTACGTCACCCCCGACCTCGACGAGGGCCCGATCATCGAGCAGGAGACCGCCCGGGTCACCCATGCCATGAGCCCCGACGACCTGATCGCCGCCGGCCGCGACATCGAGAGCCGCGTGCTCGCCCGCGCCGTCAAGCTGCACCTCGAAAGCCGGGTCATGCTCAACGGCCGGAAGACCGTGGTCTTCGGATAGGGCGCCCGGTTCCGACGCGCCGCGCCCTCTCCCCTCAGGGGAGGGATGCCTTATCCCGGCGGGAACCGGCTCCTCACGCCGCCCCGTTCGTCGGCAGGTCTTCCAATTGCAGCGAATCCGCCAGGCTGGTCTTGTCGAGCACCTCGCGCGTCGCCAGCGTCACCCGGGCGAAGACGTGGCGGATCTCGCAGCTCGCCTCGTCGCGGCAATCCGCGCAGCGGCGATAGGCGATCTTGGACAGGCAGGGCAGCGGCGCGATCGGGCCGTCGATCAGCCGCAGCACCTCGCCATAGGTGATCTGCTCGGGCGCCCGCAGCAATTCGTAGCCGCCGAGGCGGCCGCGCCGGCTGCTGACCAGCCCCGCCCGCTTGAGCTCGAGCAGGATCTGCTCGAGGAACTTCTTGGGAATGGCCTGCTCGCGCGAGATGTCCCCGATCATCCGGCTCTGGCCCCGTCCGGCCCGGGCCAGGGTCACCAGCGCCCGCAAGGCATATTTGGCTTTCTGGGAAATCATGCTGCCCCCTGGCGGATGCGCCGCGGCGCGCCCCGGAAGGGCGGCGGGCCATGGCGCCGCTCCGGTTCGCGGCCGGCCGTGCGACCCCGCTAGTCCTTCTTCTCCGGCACCACCGGCGGCACCGTCCCCTCTGCCGCGGCGCCGTCCTCGTCCGCCTCGGTCCCGGCCGCCGTTTCCGTCTCCGGGGGCTCCTCCGCGCCTTCGGCAGTCTCCACCGTTCCTGCAGCCGCTTCCGGCGTCCCTTCCGGCGGCTGGACGTCTTCCGCCGGGGCGACGATCTCGTCGATCTCGGCCGGCGGCTCGCCGAGCTGCACCGCGGGGGCGACCGGCACGATCTCCGCCGGCGGCACCTCTGCCTCCGCCGCCTCGGTCTCCGCCGTTTCCGGCAGGTCTTCCGGCGCCGCCTCGGGCACCACGGCCTCCACCACCGGCAGCGCCTCGGCCGGGCTCGGGGCGGGCTCCGCCCCGACTGCGGTCGCCGCGTCCGCCTCGGCATCGCTGCCGTCGGGCTCGGGCTCCCCGGCTCCGGCTGCGGCCGCAACCGGAGCCGTCGCGGCGGCGCCCACCGCCGCCCTGGCCAGGATGTTCTCGGCTAGCGGCAATTTGGGCTCCTCCGGCGCGGCGGGGCCCGTCGGGCTCTTGCCTGCCTCGCTGCGCAGGAAGCCCAATATGCCCTTGCCGATCTCGCGTTCGCCGCGGATCACCGTGGTGGCGCCGCAGCCGCGCAGGAAGCTCTCCTCCTCCTCCGAATAGGCGCGGGCGATGATGGCGATGCCCGGATTGAGCTTGCGCCCGCTCTCGCACACCGAGCCCGCCTCGAAGCCGTTGGAGATGGCGACCAGCAGGTTGCGCGCCTGCGGCAGGTTGGCGAGCCGCAGCACGTCCTCGCTGGCGGCATTGCCGAACACCACCTCGAAGCCCTCGGCCCGGGCCGCGGCCACGTCGTGGTCGGAATCCTCGATCACCACCAGCCCGCCGCCATCGGCCTTGATGCCGGCGGCGACGATGCGGCCCACCTGCCCGTAGCCCACCAGCACCGTGTGCCCGGTCTGGCTCGAGGGCTCGCCGGTATCGTCGTCGGCGCCATGCGCGCCGCGGTCCACCGCGCCCTCGCTGGGGATGTCGGTCGTCGCCGGCCCCTGCGCGGCCATGGAGGGCTCGATCGGCTCGGCGATCAGCGGCTCGGCCCGCCGCGCCCCGAACCGGGCCTCCAGCCGCGGCTTCACCACGTCCACCGCCCAGAACACCAGCGGGTTGAGCACGATGGAGATCAGCGCCCCGGCCAGGATCAGGTCCTGCCCGTCCGCCGGCATGATGGCGAGCGCCACGCCCATGCTGGCCAGGATGAAGGAGAATTCGCCGATCTGCGCCAGGCTGGCCGAGATGGTCAGCGCCGTCGAGATCGGCCGCTTGAACAGCAGCACGATGGCGAAGGCGGCCAGCGACTTGCCGATGACGATGATGAACACCGTGGCCAGCACCGGCAGCGGATCGGTGAGGATGATCGAGGGGTCGAACAGCATGCCCACCGAGACGAAGAACAGCACCGCGAAGGCGTCGCGCAGCGGCAGCGTCTCGTTGGCGGCGCGGTGGCTGAGCTCGCTTTCGCTGAGGATCATGCCGGCGAAGAACGCGCCCAGCGCCAGCGACACCCCGAACAGCACCGCCGAGCCCAGGGCCACGCCGAGCGCGATGGCCAGCACCGCCAGGCGGAACAGCTCGCGGCTGCCGGTATGGGCGGTGCCGTGCAGGGCCCAGGGGATGATGCGGCGCCCCACCACCAGCATGAAGCCGATGAAGGCGGCGACCTTGACCACCGTCAGCCCGAGAATGCCCCAGATGTTGACATGGGTGTCGAACATCTGCTCGACGAAGGAGACGAACGGGTCGTGGATGCCGGTATCGACGCCGCCCATGCTGGCGAAGGCCGGCACCAATACCAGTGCCAGCACCATGGCCAGATCCTCCACGATCAGCCAGCCCACCGCGATGCGGCCGCGCTCGCTCTCGATCAGGCGCCGGTCCTGCAGCGCCTTGAGCAGCACCACGGTGGAGGCGACCGACAGCGCCAGCCCGAACAGCAGCGAGCCGCCGAGATCCCAGCCCAGCAGCAGCCCGAGCCCCGCCCCGAGCAGGGTGGCGAAGCCGATCTGCGCCACCGCCCCGGGAATGGCCAGCGCCCGCACGCTCATCAGGTCCTTGAGCGAGAAATGCAGGCCCACCCCGAACATCAGCAGGATCACGCCCAGTTCCGCCAGTTCCGCCCCCAGCGCCTGGTCCGCGATGAAGCCGGGCGTATAGGGGCCCACCAGGATGCCGGCGAACAGATACCCCACCAGCGGGGGCAGCTTGAACCGGTTGGCGATCATCCCGAAGATATAAGCCAGCACCAGACCCGCGACGATCGTGGAGATCAGTGGGGTGTCGTGGTGCATTCGCGCCTCCGCTTCGGTCTTTGGGGGAAAGTCTAGTGGCAGAATGGGGTATTCACCCCGCGCGTGCAAGCACCCGAAGCCCATGACATATCAGCCATTTGGCCAAGGCGGTCGACGCTTGCGGCCATAGATCGGGTCAAGTTTGTCTGAACTTTGACCCGCCCNCGGCAAAATCGCNCCCTGGAACGATTTTGGGGTCGAGGACCGGCAAGGGCCCGGTCCCATGAGACCTCATCCTGCCCCCGTCAGCTGACGATGGTGATCCGCTCCGCCGCCCGGGTGATCCCGGTATAGAGCCAGCGCGCCCGCTCCTCGCGGAACACGAAGCTCTCGTCGAACAGATAGACATTGTCCCACTGGCTGCCCTGCGCCTTGTGCACGGTGAGGCAGTAGCCGAAGGTGAACTCGTCATATTGCCGCCGCTCGGCCCAGGCCATGGTCTCCTCCTCGCCGGAGAAGAACGCCTTGTGGGTCAGCACCCGCGTCTCCCCCTTGCCCTCGTCGTCGGCCAGCAGCAGCGAATACTTGCCGTTGGAGCGCCGGGTCACATCGGTGACGATCCAGATCTGCCCGTTGAGCAGGCGCTTGCGCGGATTGTTCCTGAGGCACACCATGCGGTCGCCCACCACCGGCTCGTGGAAGGGCAGGCCCTTCAGCTCCCGCAGCCGGTCGTTATAGGTCAGCCGGGTGCGGTTGCGGCCCACCAGCACCTGGTCCGCCTGCAATACCGCGTCCCGGTCCACCGCGTCGCGCCCCACCACCAGGCTGTCGCCATAGCGGCCATGCTCGATATGGCCGCCCTCGCGCACCGCCATGGAGAGCTGGATGATCGGGTTGTCCGCCGCCTGGCGGTGGATTTCGGTCAGCATGATGTCCGGCTCCTCGGCGGTGAAGAACCCCGCCCCCTGCACCGGCGGCAGCTGGAACGGGTCGCCCAGCACCAGCACCTTCACCCCGAAGGACAACAGGTCCGCCCCCAGCTGCTCGTCCACCATCGACACCTCGTCGATGACGATCAGCTCGGCGTCGGCCGCCGGGCTTTCCGGGTCGAGCACGAAGCGCGGCTCGCCCTCCTTCTCGCTCACCAGCGTATAGATGAGGCTGTGGATGGTCTGGGCGCCCTTGCAGCCGCGCTTGCGCATCACCATCGCCGCCTTGCCGGTGAAGGCGGCGTATCTGACGCTGCGCACGTCCTGCGCCAGGTGCACCGCCAGCGTCGACTTGCCGGTGCCGGCCCAGCCGAACAGGCGGAACACCTGCGGCCCGTTCTTGTCCTTGAGCCATCTCGACACGGCCTTGAGCGCCGCATCCTGCTGGGCCGACCATACCGGCGCCATCAGCCGATCACCGTGCCGACCGTTCCCACGCCCGCTATGGCGCCCTCGAGCACGTCGCGGCGGCGCACCGCCCCCACCCCGGCCGGCGTGCCGGTCATGATCAGGTCGCCGGCTTTCAGCGCCACGAAGCGGCTGAGATAGGCGATGGTCTCGGGCACGCTCCAGATCTGGTCGGCGAGGTCGCCCCGCTGCCGCTCCGCCCCGTTGACCGCGAGGGTGATGGCCCCCCGCGCCGGATGGCCGATCTCGGCGGCCGGGGCGATGGTGCCGATGGGCGCGGACTGGTCGAACCCCTTGGCCATGGTCCAGGGCCGGCCGGCCTTCTTGGCCGCCGCCTGCAGGTCGCGCCGGGTCATGTCGAGCCCGGCGGCATAGCCGAAGACGTGCTCCAGCGCCTCGTGCTCGGCTATGGCCCCGCCGTCCCGGCCGATGGCCACCACCAGCTCGATCTCGTGATGCAGCTCCTGGGTCTGCGGCGGATAGGCGATGGGCGCCCCNCCGCTCACCACCGCATCGGCCGGCTTGGANAAGAAGAAGGGCGGCTCGCGCGGATCGTTGCCCATCTCGCGNGCATGCTCGNCATAGTTGCGNCCCACGCAATAGACGCGCCGCACCGGGAAGAGCCCGCCGCCCCTCACCGGGACGAGCACCGGCGGCGGCGGCGGAAACACCAGCTCAGCCACGCTTGAACTCCTCGGCATAGGGCCCGATCAGGTCGAGGTCGATCCTGCCCAGCCGGTCCTGCGCCGTGAAGGACTGGTGCCAATAGGGGTAGAGCAGCGGCGGCTGGCTGGCCGCATCGAGACTGGCGCGTTCCTCCGCGGTGAGCACGAGTTCGGCCGCCGCCAGATTATCCTGGAACTGCGCTTCGTTGCGGCCGCCGATGATGACCGAGGTCACCCCCGGGCGCCCGAGCAGCCAGGCAAGCGCCACCTGTGCGCCCGAAACGCCGCGCGCATCGGCCACGGCAACCAGCGTATCGATGATGTCGTAGAGCTTGTCCCAGTCATAGACCGGCGGTTCGCGGAAACCGCCGACATGCCGGCCCGATTTCGGCCCGCCATCGCGCCGGTATTTGCCCGATAGCAGGCCACCAGCCAAAGGCGACCAGATGAGAATGCCCAGACCCTGATCCTGGCTAATCGGGATCAGCTCGTATTCGGCTTCGCGCGATTGGAGCGTGTAGTGGATCTGCTGGGAGATGAAACGCTCGCCATGGCGTGCGCCGGCAGCGGCAAGGGCTTTGCTGATATGCCAGCCCGAATAGTTCGAGCAGCCGATATAGCGGACCTTGCCCGATTTCACGAGGGTGTCGAGCGCCTCCATCGTCTCCTCGATGGGCGTCTGCCCATCCCATTCATGCACCTGGTAGAGGTCGATGACATCGGTCTGGAGCCGGCGAAGGCTGGCTTCGGCCTGGGCGATGATGTGATGGCGGCTGAGGCCGATCTCATTGGGCCCGTCGCCCATCTTGAAGCGGACCTTGGTGGCGACCAGCGCCCGCTGGCGGCGGCCATTTTCGGCCAGTGCCACCCCGATCATCTCCTCGGACACGCCGGCATTGTAGACATTGGCCGTATCGAGCAGATTGATGCCTGCATCGAGGCAGAGGTCGATCTGGCGCGTTGCATCGGCCTGTTCGGTATGGCCGACCTTCTCCGAACCGCCAAAAGTCATCGTGCCCATGGTCAGCGTGGACACCTTGAGGCCCGAGCGCCCCAGATAACGGTATTCCATCGACATTCCTCCTTTGTTCCGGCGCGATAGGGCTAAAGGGCATTGAGAGTCGGGTCAATGCGCTCTGTGCCACGCCCTCGTGGTTCGAGGGTCGCTACGCTCCCGCCTCACGATGAGGGCTACTGAAGCACCAAGCTAGAAGTAGCCCTCATCGTGAGGTGTGCTTCTTCAGCGCCTCGAACCACGAGGGCGTGGCACGATGCAGCAAACGCTGCTAGAGCATCCGCATTCAGTGAAAGCCCCTCCCCTTGCGGCCGCAATCCGTCATCTTTTCCGTCCTGCTCGTCACTCTGGGCATGGTCTTCACCCAGACCGGAGCGAGCTTTGCCAAGGGGCTGTTTCCCCTGGTGGGCGCGGCTGGCGCGACGACATTGCGGCTGGTGCTGGCAGCAATCGTGCTGGTGGCCGTGTTCCGGCCATGGCAGCAGCCGCTCGACAAAAGGCAATGGCGCGCCGTCCTGGCCTATGGCGCCGTCATGGGGGCGATGAATCTGTTCTTTTACGCGGCGCTGGAGACCATTCCGCTCGGCGTGGCGGTGGCGCTCGAATTCACCGGGCCGCTGGCCGTGGCCTTGGCCGGATCGCGCAAGCTGCTCGATTTCGCCTGGATCGTGCTGGCGGTAGCGGGCCTCGCCATGCTGCTGCCGCTGGGGCAGGCACAGGGCGAGATCGGCATAGCAGGCGTCTTGCTGGCGCTGGCGGCCGGGGCCTGCTGGGCCGGCTATATCATTTTCGGCCAGCGCGCCGGGACCGGCGGGGGTCCGCGTATCACCGCGCTCGGCGTCTCGGTCGCGGCCGTCATCGCCCTGCCATTCGGGGTGGCGACAGCGGGCACCGCGCTTGTCGATCCCGCCATTTTCCCTGTCGCCCTGGCCGTGGCGCTGCTGTCAAGCGCCATCCCCTATGCGCTGGACATGGTGGCGCTGCCCCATATTCCCTCGCGGCTCTTCGGCATTCTGATGAGCGGCCAGCCGGCTCTCGGCGCCCTCTCCGGCTTCATCATACTCAGCGAAACGCTTAGCTTCTGGCAACTTGGCGGCATCATCGCCATCATCCTGGCTTCGCTGGGCGCGACAGCGACCATTGCGCGGAATACACCGCCGCCAGTGGCATAGGGGCACGCCCACCTGGTTCGAGGCTCGCGAAGGGCTCGCACCTCGCCATGAGGGCGTGGCACGAGTCAAAAATCGCTTCACGCGCTGTCTGAATTGGGCATAGTCGCTCGTCATGTTTCCGACGAGGGATGTTTGAATGCTTTATGCTGTCCTCTGCTACAATGATGAAAACGCCGTCGCCACCTGGACCA
>Ga0065721_10052901_pt1 | contig 10928 bp, 13 predicted proteins | sample Mesricmetagenome_FD_59108 | JGI IMG/M metagenome (GOLD analysis project Ga0065721, IMG submission 59108) | Mesophilic microbial community from rice straw/compost enrichment Sample: eDNA_1 v2 (version 2) | ecosystem: Engineered > Solid waste > Grass > Composting > Bioreactor | place: USA: Davis...
CCCCCGTTACCCCGCCAGCCGAGTCTGACGAGGACATGGATGGAAGAGTGACACCGCCAATGAACACGGTATCTCTACCACCCGTAACACCCAGCCGGCACGTCATGGTTGGTGCCGCCAAGGCTGGCGATATCGCACCACCGGGCCAACCGAGGAAAACGCCCAAGGCGAAGCGCGTCGCAGAGGACCTCGAAGATGACGATGAAGAGGATGATATCCTCCCCGCGCTCGGTGTGGCACCCATCACAAAGAAGGCCAAGACCACCACTCGCACACTCACGTCCTCTGAACAACCGGTACGGATTACGCGCTCAGCGGTCGACCGAGGGAACGTCAGGCGTGCAGGACCTTCAAACATGCCGCCAGCATCCCCAGTCAAAGGGGCTCGTCAAGTCGCCGCTAAAATCCCTCGACCGGCTGCTTCCCGCCCAACAACAAGAGCGGCGATGAATACGACGACTACAACAAAAGCGACGACCACCGCGACGGCCGCTTCTCAAGCGCGAGCGACGCGCGCCGCAGCTGCGGCGGCTCCGCCAACGCCCTCTCGCCTTCCGACCCTCGTGACGAAGAGAACCCAAGTCATGGCATCGTTGGGGGAGACTTCTAAGGCAGGAGCCACGTCCAAGAAGCCCGCTCCCTCGTCAGACTGGGTCGCAACCAATGCTTCCTCGGTCGTGGCCCCTGCTGCTAAGTCTGGTCGGCCAAATTTGCGACCCATCCGCCGACGACGGAGCAGTTTCAGTTCCGCTGATGTCGTGGCCAGAGCTTGAGGTGTGTGCAGTGTAGTTACACAAGTATCGCATTTGTTTTCGTCGATTCATCGTTCTCCTATCGTGTGTCCTAGCTTTCTCGTCCTGCATTCAACCCCATCCCTCTACTGTCAATGTACAATGTCACGACTCCCTTTCTCATCTCGTCGCGCTTTGCTAGCAAGCCGTCTATCTATTGCATTGTAGTCACTTTTAAATTAGCAGTTCAGTCCGTATATACCTTCACCTCCTTGATGAAGGCATTTCGCAACGTGAATAGTGCCTTCAACTACGTAGGCGAGGGAACTTGATTAATATCGTACATCTCCGTTTCAATAGACCTCAACGTATGATACACTTGGTTGGTATAAGGATGCTTTCTCCTGCCTGAGGGCCATTACTGCTTCGAATACTTGTGCACACACTCTAGGAACCATCTCATGTCTTCAGGATCAACGCCAGGCGTGATTCCATGTCCAAGATTTGCAATCCACGACCCTCCGCCCTGTCGGAACGCCTCGCACATCCTTTTCACTGTTTGCTCGATTGCGTCACGCCCACCATACAATACGTTCGGATCCATGTTGCCCTGCAGCGTGATCTTGTCGCCGACGAGACGGCGCGCCTCGACGGGATCGATGCACCAGTCAAGTCCGAGTGTATCGTAGCCGCCCTCCTTGGCAAGGCGGGACAGGGCGTGATTGGCGCCCTTGGCGAAAAGGGTGAGGGGAACGAGGGGAGCGCCTTCTTCGGAAAGACGGCGGCGGACTTTGGTGGAGATGTGTTGCAGGGTTGGAAAGGAAAATTCGGCGAAGTCATGCGGGGCGAGTTCTCCTGCCCAAGAGTCGAAGACTTGCAGAAGCTACATTGAAGGGGAGAGGGTATAGTGATTTCAGTAAATGAGGGTAACCAGCTTAATATAGTGAAGGATGTTGGAAGGGTAGAGCAGCTGAGCAAAACCTACCTGAGCACCAGCTTTAACCTGTCCGACTAGGAACTCGACGCAAACGTCGGCGATGCGAAGTAAGAGTGCCTTGGATTCTTCGGGATAACGAAAGAGCCAGGTTTTCGCCTTCTGCAGGGTCTTGCTTCCTCCGCCTTCAATCATATATGCGAAGAGCGTCCAAGGCGCACCGCAAAATCCGATCAAAGGAACTTCGCCGTTGAGCCCTTTCCTCGTCTCCGTGATGGCGTCGAAGACATATCCGAGCTCCTTGTTGACATCGACGTTCTTGTTAAGCTTGTCTACATCGTCAGGAGTGTTGAGAGGCTCGGGGAAAGAAGGTCCAGGGTTCATGAGCACCTCCATGCCCATGGCTTGGGGAACGACGAGGATGTCGCTGAAGATAATGGAAGCATCAAGCAATCCAGTATATCGGCGAATTGGCTGAAGAGTGACCTCCGTTGCAAGACTTGGAGTACGGCAGACTTCAAAAAATTCGTGTGACTTGCGCACTTCGCGAAATTCTAGGTTGTTCAAGGTTTGGAAGAAACCGATGGTGGAATTGTGTATTTGTTGAGTAGATGTGTAGTTGGAGGAGAGGGGAGTATTATCGAGGATCCAAAAGCATGTCAGACCGTTGGTATGCAATACAAACGAAAGAATGGCGAACCGGGAAGGTAGCGGCCAGCCTGGCGCATAACCCAGACTGGTGCGCGTTCGGTCTTTTCACCTAGCGATCGGATATGAGGTTGGCAACAAAACTCAGACGTGGGGGGAACGACGAACCTCTGGCTGCACGGAGCAGCAGATCGTTCTTCATGGCAGGGAACTGGATGGCGGGCATGGCTGTGGGAGGACGAAAGACCGGGTTCGGGCAGACACGATGGCGGATCTGTGCTGAAAACCGAAGGGCAATCATTTCACGTGTGTAGGCACGAGTAGCCCGAGCGCCTAGCTGCCATTTTCCCTTCTTTCATTGACCGCCACCATTAATGCCGCCCATTACACCTCACGATCTCGTTCAAGAGTAAGCACATTCGAACCAACCCATTTCACCCTATAATCTTCTGTCAGGTGGGAAAAATCAGGTTTAATAGAGAAGTTGAGGGCGGAGCTTCTGTTGAAATACAAGGACAGCCAGGCTCGTAATATCCATCCGAATTCCAACTTGAGTTTGACTTATTTCCGGCCATACGTCCAGGAATCAGAGAAATTTGCATCGCAAATACGAGAGGCAACCTCTCAAACGTTCTCAGAGGCTGTCATTGGATCACTGCCTCTTCCCGATCTCATGCAACATATGACCCAAGAGGCCATTCGGTGAGGGTGATATCACGATCAGCGAGCTTTCCACAACACCGTTCCGACGAAATACCATGCTAGGGACTCCTTACTCGAGAAGACCATTCAAGATTCTGGAGTGCTTGCTGATCCGAACCTTGAGGCGGGAGTCCGTCAAGCCTTGGAAAGGATCCTCCGCAGGAAGAGAATGGCGGAACTTCGAGCGGCCAACCAAGAACAATTGGCATCAGGTGAGTTACCTTCTAAGATTGCACTTCACGCAGTTGGCGTTGAAAACTGTCATCAGGAGCTACACCTCTCCGACCCATTTCAGGGGAGAATGTTCAAGAGGGGCAAGGACAACAACGGATGATCTCTGCCGCTTCATCGTCCTCCACGCCGCTACCACGACACCCGTCCGAGTTGAGTAAAGAAGAAAAAATGGATGTCGACACCCCTGCTACATGAATCCATACACCATTTATCCACTGACATGACTCTCGTAGATTAATTTACCGTTCAGCATGGACAGGAGCTTTCTGTTCGATCGAAATACAAAAGGTGCCCGACCAAGGTTCCCAAAAGATAAGACATAGTACAGGATATTCTGATACAACATGGGTCATACAATACAGCTCAAGACGCGAATTAGATCTTGGATACCAAGTAAAGTCTACTGACCAGATTGATAATGATAAAATGGCAACAACCCTCAAAACCGGGCACTATTGGGACGTCTCACTCGGCTGCTGAATGAGATGAACTGCTTTCTCTGACCGGGGCTTGATGGAACATTTGAAAGGTTTCGGGTGGCTGAACATGTCCATTAGACCGAACTCAACCTCGCGAGAAGGGTGGAGAGACAAACCTAATAGTACCAGTGGTGCTCTCAAACGTTGGTTCAATCACAACGCCGTTCTCGACGTGCTTCGAAATATCGAACACGGCCAGCACAGTCGAAATAGTAATGAATAAGGCAGCATCTGCAAGATGTGCACCTAGTCCCAGTCGGCGTGAATCAAAGGGAGTATCGGGCATCGAAAGAAGTAAATACCTGGGCACCTCCTCCGCCCAAACCCAAAGCAAAGCTTTCTTGGGTCGGGCTCAGCGACTCCCTCTATAGGTAAGAATCGGTCGGGGTTGAAGTCCAGAGGACTCTTGTACGTCCTTGGGTCATGCGTCATCTTCCTATTGGATTCAACGAAGTCAGCGAGCCTGTTCGATAAACCGCCACTATGACAATTGATTGAAAGAAGCCTAAGAAGCGGAACTAACCAGATGTTAGGAATGACCAACGCGCCCTTGGGAATGAAGTAACCTTCATGAACATCGTCTTGCATCACTCGATGAGGAGCGGCTGCTCAGTTGACCGAAATGCAAAGGACGAAAAGGCGCAAGTCAGCACTGTGGGGTGGAGCATCTCATCGAAACCCGCATCACTTACCAGTCGGCACAACAGAGTTCCAGCGAAAGACTTCTAGTGCTAGAGCATTGACGTAGGGGAGGCGATCCCGATCGGTGAAGGATGGCAACCTCTCGGTTCCGACGACGGCGTCTATCTCAGCTTGGGCCTTTTTCGCGACCACTGGGTTCATTGCCATGGCCAAAAAGAAAGCATAAATCGCAGAGACGGTCTAAGAAACAGTTAGACGATCGCTTAGCGAATGCTAGTTCAGGGAGCAGGGCCTACGGTATCTGCTCCCCCGGAGTACATGCTTGCCACACTCCATTTGATATCAAACTCTTCCTCTGCCGTCAGCCCTTTCTGTTTGAGAAGCGTGGAAGTGACCGAGATGGGGGCAACACCCGCAGCCTAAGGCTCATTAATATCAGTGATCAAGGAATCAGAAGTATCAGAAGGATACTGACGAGCTGCCTTTTTACCAATTGGAATGGTTGTTCAACCATCTGGACGAGGGTTCGATTCCAAGCCTCAGCAACATTCAGGAACCCCGCACCAGGGAACCATGTTGGTAGGCGCTTTACTGTGGAGAACTGAGTGATGTTTTAACTAGCCTGCGTTGAGGAACTTACGCGCTGGAATCATGTCAACAAGCCAACCTCCAGGCGCTGTAGCAGCGGAGAACTGTTCTGTCGCCATTCCTGCCAGGCGCACGAACGGATCGTTAGGTCCCTTGATTTCATGACCGTACGCGATCTTGAGGACGACGGCACCCGCGCTCCTGAGACTGTTGTAAGTGAGGGACTTCACCTGCAAACGCCAAGGGCGACTTACAGACGAATTTGCTTCGACAGGTCCTCTGGCTTAGCCAACACACCCCGTATGAAGCGGCGGGCTTCCTGTTCTTGAATCGGCAAGAATCGACTCATAGCAGACGTAGTACCAATCGACTGGTGGAACAAGCGGCGGTACCGGCGGAAGCGTTCACCGTACGGAAGGAGAACAAGAGTATTCTTCCATCCGACAAGTTCACCACCCATCTGGAGTGTGGGTCTGTCGGAATATATGGCACTTTTTTTGTCGAGCATCTCGAAGGCGGCTTTGGCAGAATTGAGCAAAATCAAAGGCTGGCCAAGGACATTCACAGAGCAGATGTCGCCTGTAGCCTGGTCAGAGCCCGAGGGTGGGGAGAAAACGTATGAGGGAGCGCGTACCCCATGTTTCTCCCCATTGAGCGAAAGTGAGCCATTCTTTTTCTGAGGGCATATCCAGCACGTTTCCGATGACTGGCAGGCCTCTCGGCCCTGGAGGCAAGCGCAGTCGAGGCTTGACCTTGATGAAACGAATGACGGCTATGAAGAGAATGGCGAGTCCGAGGGCAAACTCCCCCAGGACGATGAGAGTGAAGTTCATGCTGGGAGTGCGCAGGGGGCAGAAAGGAAGGGGAAACATGGTGCTTGCGTTGGCCTCCCACTGATTCCAACAGATTTAAGTAAAACATCGAGCTTCAAATGGATAGGGACGAGGGGTAGGATCAATCCCAATCCGGTTTGGGAAATTGCAAGATGTACTGTCAGCTGGCAGGTCGCTTCTCCAGAAACCAGAGCCTATCTCGAAGAAGTCCGCGGTGGGGTGCCTTGTCGTTCTGGAATCTCGAGGCAGTAAACTAGAGGCCACGAGGCGGATACGAGAGCATCTCCAGGGATCCGCTTTACGCGAAAGACCTTGATGGGGTTGGGATTGAGCATCGTGTTCCGCTTCTTCGACTCGGGAGGCGTCTTTGAAAGGATGAGGGCGCACAAAAAGTGTGCAGGGCGTGAGGAATCGAGGTCCCGAGGGCAATGCCAGCTCAGGCTTGCCCGACAGGAAGCAACTATTGATCCCAAACTGGAATTGCAAGAGGCTCTGCCACGAGGGTCGATTTTCTAGCATCACAGAGTGCTCAGATATCAGCAACTGGCATCTGCTAAACAACGGCATTGGTTTGAGCCATCCCCACCCCATAAATTTCTGTTCTCCCGGTCGGGCCCATGGGACAGGAAGGTGGTAAGGAACAACCTTGATGGCGGGTAACAAGCTTCGCAGACGCGTAGGTCAGTCTACTCACCGCCCGACGATGGTGCCGCCTTCACATGCCGCGGAACCTTCCCATCGTGTATTGACATCGACGAGAATTTGAAAGTATTCGATACTCAGATCCATCATATTCCAATGTGAGCGAATATATTAGACGCGTGTTTCTAGAGAAAAACGCGTCGTGGATGATCGTCACTCTTCGTTAAGGTCCTTATAAATGTCCTCCAACATTTCCGATATCTTGCACCAGAGAGACCAGAGGTCTCTAAAAATCAAAAACTGAAAATAAATCCAAGAGGGATATGGCGATCGACTGCCCTAGGCTGAACGTGTGTCCGTGGTGGCGTACTGGATGGGCAGGGTTTATGAGCGGCGTTGCTGCGTGTCGCGAAAAGGGGTGGAATCACACCTCTGGATCCTCCTGCTGTTGGGAATTTCGAGATTCGCAGTCTTGTATTGTCTCGATCTTGAGGGAGATGTTTGTCGGCCGCTGAGATGCAGTCAATCGATGGATCGAGAAATCGAAGGTGGCCAAACTCACGCTCCCTGACATTGGCTTTGACCCCGATTTGTTGAAAGACTGAATTGAGAAGGACAGTTCATCCGTATCAGAGTCACCGAGGCCTCGAATGCTCTTCCGAGCGTTCAAGGTTGCGAGCACGGAGTTGCAGTACACTGGAAGCGATCAACTACGATTCGCGAGATCCCCACCAACAGGATCAAACTCACAACGCCCGATGCTAAAGTAAAAGGCGACGTAGATCAAGGTGTGTCCCCAGACGAGGATCTGCCCCGAAGGTGAGGTAAAGTCATTGGGGACGATCATTATTGGCAGATTGATGAAGGACTTACGGATACCAGTGATGCCACCGCACACAGCGTCGTCAGGAAGCCCGTGCTCACGGTGAACAGGATCTGGGGAGCCATATTAGGCGGATGGACGGGAAGACGAGCAGAGGCATACCAGTCTGCTGATCATATTGTCGGACCTAGGAACGTAAATACTTTAAAAGTCGATAACATGGGAAAGTTAGACCTACCGCTTGAAACCTGTTCTCGAGCTCTGCAGGAAGAAGAACAGCGCTGCTGCAATCATCACATCCGTAATGACGCCCACAATATTCACGGTTATTGATAGTCCCTAGACTGCTCTTCAACGCTTGCGCGATTGGTGTATGTAGCAGCGCACTTGCCTTCAAGTTTGCGAGTTCCTCCCAAGTTTGTAGTCCAAGAGACTTTACAGTGAAGGCGACCGAAGAGGCTAGCATTAGGCAGGTTGTTTCGTGTCAGCAGTCATATTAAATCCAATGATAGGAAACTGCTCACCAAACTCGGCGAGTACAAGGGCACCCTAGGCGTTGAGTCAGACCTTCGCCATGCAAAATACTAGCTGGGTTCGAGAGAGAACTCACCACCATCAGAGTCAGCGGAACATTCTCATTGCTCACTACGAATATTTTGTCAGGAAGTCTCATATAGAATTTCAGGTTGCCACCTACATCGCCATACTCGTAGTGTCAGGAACCTATGTTTGATTATCAGCATGCCTGTTGGAGGCTTCAAGGATAGAGGTAGAACATACCCTTGCACGAGCAGCCCGATAAACCCCTATTGGAGAGGTTTGAGTTCAGGTTGAATCTACCCACAAGCAGGCAACGCTCACGTTGAATAGGACCTCGAGCTAACGGTTGCGGTGGCCGTCAGCAACAGTCCGCAATATGCGTTGTTCACGTACCAGTATGCTCCTATTGACCAGGTAAGCTTTGGCTCTTTTATGTGTGAGGAAGGTGGACGTACCAGACGAGATGGTCGAGAGTGACCGGCCTTCCGTAATTGGTGACGACGTAGTGATAGACTGCGATATTGCTCAGTGAGTGTGCTCACAGCTGTGAGCAAGGACCCACCAGTGTGAGATATCAAAATTTGGTGTGTTGTGTCGAACAACCACACCGCGGCAACCTAAAGGGGGTGGTCAGATTTCAGCATTCCGGTGGGGAAGGATGCTTTCTGACCAGGACTTTGATATACCAGACATCCTATCAAAGTGTAAGCATAAGAGACGCAACGGAATATTGACGAAATGCACTTTTCTGTAGTGGTTGAAATAGTACCAAGTCTGGACACAGGACACTGCAAGACGGAGTAGTCAGGGAAGAATACTGAAACTGTTAGCAGACAACATGCCTCCATAGAGCCTATGTCAGAGAGTCAGAATTCAGCACAGACAAATGTAGGAGGATAAGAAGGCTTACACGGATGCACATATCACTCCAATGAGGGATGCCCCCATTCTGTCGGCGGTCAAGAATGTGAAAAGCTTAGCAATGACTGAGACAGCGTCACACATACGTGTTATCCAAGGGAAAGAGATTGCCAGTGGTGGCCATGTTCGCAGTTGGGTGGCCCAAAGGGGTGGAGGGAGGGGCTGGGAAGGGGGCGCACCTGGGTTGACTGATCCCAAGCCCTTAAAGAGACTGCATGCGTCGGAGAAGCCAGCGAATCTTGTTGGAGTACATGGACCTTGGCCTATTTGCGCATACTGGGCCGAGGCAAATATTTACTTGCTGATATTCGATTAGAACGCTTCTTAGAGTGAGGCGTCTTGTCAGGCCATTGGTCAGCGAGGAGGTAGGCCCGGATGTGCGTCCTTGGTGCTTCATTGCGGCGTCCCCGTCGATGTTTAGTGTTGACTAAGCAGTGAGATTCACTAGATGTCGGAGAATCGCAGGATAGTACGTATCTTCTGTGCGACTCGGCTGAGAGAAGCGAGAAAGGTTGAGTTTCTTCGACGAGAGCCGTGCCCGGTTACCAACGATTTATTGAACGACATAGAGACAAATTTTGGAAAACAGCGCTTTCAGATAGAGTGCCTTCCTCTCGCGTTTTCCGGAGGGAAAGGGTATTTGAATTGTTGAGACCCCTCCCCAATCAAGAGACCTTGTCTCCGCTGAGTACGGATCGGCTGCTTCGACGTTACGTCCAAGTGCACCATGTCGATGTCACTAAGAAGAACAATGAATTCTACTCCTTCGCAGAGGAAAATTGCAGTCTAGTCCCACTCTTCGGCTTATCCTTGTCCAAGTCGCATGTAGCAGGCGTGAGACGATGTGTTGCTTGAAGGAGGAAGAGGACAAAGCACGGCGTGCTCCCACGTGCAACATCATCGCACCGGCCCCTGACGTCAAGCTCAGGCAAGTAATCACCTCCTCGCCATAGAGATCTACCTTGAGGAAAATTTGTGTTTTTCCCCCTGTTGTTGTAACATGTTCTGGTACAAGACCATGGTTGTGCTGAGTTATTGCCAGTATCACTCAATCATGACAGCCACGAGTCATGATCTACTTACCCCTGGGTATTCCTCCTTGGCTCAGCACAACCTCCAATCCCCCCTCGACTTCGATCCGATTAAAATTAGCGAAGATGCTTTCACACCCTAGTCGCTTCACACAGCTGAGCTGAATCCTAAATCGTGAGCAATATCGCGTAACAATCTCTGGAATTGTAGACATCTCCAACCCGCCTCCCTGGCAAGAAGATCGCTCAATTTCGTTGGGTTCAAGCGATTGATGCACGGAGGCTAGGTAACCTGACTGCTGAAGTCTCACCCCTGACTTTGGTTGTTGCCGTGAGGCCCTCCTCTGCTCGGACCGACGTCCAGTTCCACGGATACCCATGATAAACATTGATATATGCCTGAGACAAGAAAGGGCTAACACGCAAGCATTAGAAAGACAATCTCAGTTTCGCGCCTTCCCTCCAACGCCTCCCTGTCCACCTTTGATAAACTGAAACAATACAGCCCAATTTGAGTTTTTTAGAATCTTGCTTTATGTGAGGATGTAATACCCCAAAGAATACGGTCCATATTTGACCAGTAGATTCAACATGCACTTTTCAGAAGTGGAGAGGGAGAATAGGCGCCCAGTGCGAACAATTCCCTGTGAATCAAACAACAGTAAATAGCGGAGCAAATAACGCCTGGACATGAAATTTCCCAAAATTCGAATTTGTCTTTTCCGTGTTCGCGTGTCAGTCGTCGCAATGGCAGTAAGTCCCCAGCGTCCTCCGGAGTCAACAAATTCTCATTCTATTGCCCAGAGTCGTTGTGCAACAGCTCTCCGTTCTCTCTCCCGATCCTCCGCTGTCCCTCGGTTCGTCATTCCATGTCGCGTCGTCCCGCGACAGCACATTACTCACTCGGAATGCCTCTCCAGCTACTCGAGGGCCGCCTTCGGTGCCCAACGATGGTCCTCAACTGAGGCTGCGCCTTCAACATCTACGTCCGCCAACCCCACCATTACACGCATAGTCGACGACATTGCTGGCCTCACGCTCCTCCAAGCTGCTGACCTGGTCGCTCAGCTCAAGGTTCGAGTACATGTCTTGCGTCGGTCGCATTCGGAAAGCTCATAAACGTGTGTCGGAATGCAGACACGGCTCAACATCCAGGAGATTGCCATGCCAGCAGCAGCAG
>Ga0065721_10006020_pt1 | contig 10924 bp, 5 predicted proteins | sample Mesricmetagenome_FD_59108 | JGI IMG/M metagenome (GOLD analysis project Ga0065721, IMG submission 59108) | Mesophilic microbial community from rice straw/compost enrichment Sample: eDNA_1 v2 (version 2) | ecosystem: Engineered > Solid waste > Grass > Composting > Bioreactor | place: USA: Davis...
CGAGAAATTCGTTGGTCGGCGTGGCGATCATCAGGCTGTCCAACAGTCCCATTTGCGCATTGGTCGTCGTGTGCATGAATCTCAGACTTTTATCCCCGCAACCCGTTCAAAGCAGTTTTGCAGAGGTCTCGTAACGAGAAAACTGAAGGTTCGTGTTTGCGTTCCGCCATTTGCTGTTACAACGCCGTAATTTTGCGGCGCGCTCGCCATAGAAACTCCACCGGTGTTCAACAATGTGGCGACCAGATTTGTCGTCGCAGCAAAACCGACATTCGTCAGCGTCAAAGCAAACGTCACAGTTTCGCCGGGGTCCAGCGCGTTGTTGGGACAACTTTCCTCAACAATCGTGCTGCCGCCCACGAAAACCGGAAAAGTATCCAACGCGGCCAACGCCGGCCCAGCCATCACGATCCCGGCACCGGCATTCGCATCAAATCCAACCCCTTCAATGTCTAAGGCGGTATTGATGAGAGCCGTTCGGATTTGATCGGCATTAAGCGAAGGATTGAACGACCACATCAAAGCGGCAATGGCTGCGGCATGCGGAGCGGCCGCAGACGTTCCGAAAAAAGGAATAAATCCTGGCACACTCGTCATTACACCATCGGCGGCGGCAATGTCGGGTTTCAATCGAAGGTAGCCACCGGACGAAGACAAATTTCCCGGCGTGATGGGTGAACCATCCGCGTGGAAAAGAATCCGGCGTGGTCCATCGGAACTGAACGTCTCTACCGTATTCGCGCTGTTGAACGCGGCAGGAAAGGAATTGAGCGCATTGACCGCCGCGACGCTGAGAGAATTGGTAGCCGCCGAATGCCCGAGCGTCGCGCCGCCGGCGGTGAATTGCAATCGTCCGCCAAGCGCATGCACGCGCAAGAATCGTTCTGCTCCGGAGCTTTTTACCACGACAATTCGGAAACCCGCCAGAGCGGAGTGAATCCGTTCATACGGATCTTGCGAACCGGTTTGTGGATTATTCGAAAATCCGACGACGTTTCCGCTGGAGTCCAACAGGTACAGGTCATAATCATTTGTCGAAGCACCAGCTGGATCTGCCCAGAACAGATCCACTCCATAACCGCCGTTTTGCAAAATCAAGTTGTAATTGGTTACGCCGAAGCTGTGAATCTTTCCACCGAATCCAGGCAGCGTTTGACCGCTGTCCACGAAATCGCCCTCCCACGTGCCCGAAGTGCCGTATTTAGTACTGCCGGAATTACCGGCCGAGGAAACATACAACGCCCCATCCGCGGTCACGGCATTCACCGCCTGCGCGATAATGCCATCTTGAAACGGCGGTTCATTGAAATAAAAAATGTCGTCCACGATGATCTGGCAGCCGTTGCTGCGCAGATTCAAAATATTCTCCGCAAAACTGGCATCGCTGATAACCGCCGTCGCAAAGTAAAGCTCCGCTTCAGGCGCGAGGTCGTGAATAATCTCCAACATCGCCGTACCCTCGCCGATGCCGACTCCAGCTTGTCCCGGCAAAACCGTGACGTTACCGAGATTTCCATTACCTTGAGAGAGCAAAAGGCTCTCTACGCTGTCGGACAGCACTCCGACCTTCACTCCCCTGCCCGTCACATTGAACGCGTTACGCGCCAGCGCCGCACCATGCGTGAGGTCTCCTTCAGAGTTGGACGAACCGGTTTGTGTCATCGCTTGCGCCGCGCGTTGGATAAAATTCACCTCCGGCAGACTCGCCAGGCTTTCCAACTGCTCCAGCTTTACCTTCGCTCGAACCGTCTTGAATCGGGGCGAACTATGAATCACATCTCCGCCGCCTTTCACGATCCGGTCCAATAACCCCGGAGTGACAGCACCCTTGATATCCACCAGGATGCGGCCGTCGGATTCGCGCGTAATTTCCGGGCGCAATGTCGTTACTCCCGCAGCGAAGGTTTGCCCACGACTGCGCTTCAATTCGAAGACAAACTGCGAATCCAATTTACGTTCGGTTGCAGACCGGGACGCTTTTTCCGTTTTCAGCGCTTCAATCTGTTGCAGGGCGCGTGCACCGATTTTTTCCTCCGCCTGAGCCTGGATGGAATTCCAAAACATCGACGTCACGAGCAGAAGCAACCCGGTCAACCGTTGGAGTAAAGAGGAGTTTTTTTTCATAGTTCATTCCGCTGTCGAAGCGGTTCCATTCACCAGTGCGAAAACCCGAGGGAAAAAGGACACTATCACACTCAGTTTTTTAACGTGCCCATTTAGCTTCCATATTTCGCACTAAATGATAGACAAGGCTTACTCGATGAACCCGCCAGCCGATCGCGAGGTGTTGATTCTTAACGCAGCACTGGAATTACCACCGGAGCAGCGCGCGGCATATCTGGATCAGGCGTGCGTCGGCGATCCCAAATTCCGGCAGCGGATTGAAGAGTTATTGAAAGCCGATGCCGAAGCGGAACAGTTTCTCAACCAGCCGGCAAATCTGAGCGAGCGCCCTACTTCAATTCTTCCCATCGCAGAAAAACCAGGCGACACAATCGGTCGTTACAAATTGCTCCAGCAGATTGGCGAAGGCGGTTGCGGCGTGGTTTACATGGCCGAACAGCTCGAACCAGTGCGCCGCCGCGTCGCGCTCAAGGTCATCAAACTGGGCATGGATACGAAACACGTCATTGCCCGTTTTGAAGCGGAACGACAGGCACTGGCACTGATGGATCATCCGAATATCGCGAAGGTGTTCGATGCCGGTTCAACAGAAACCGGTCGGCCTTACTTTGTCATGGAATTAGTCCGTGGCATCAAGATCACGGAATTCTGCGACGAGAACCAACTTCCCACGGAAGCGCGACTCAGGCTGTTCATCCAGGTTTGTCAGGCCATTCAACATGCACATCAGAAAGGAATCATTCATCGCGACATCAAACCATCTAACATTCTCGTCACCGTCAACGACGGCGTGCCCATGCCCAAGGTGATTGATTTTGGAATCGCAAAGGCGACCCAAGACCGACTGACCGATCAAACGCTGTTTACGGCATTTGAACAGTTCATCGGAACGCCTGCCTACATGAGTCCGGAACAGGCCGCCATGACAAGTGTGGACATTGATACCCGAAGCGACATCTATTCGCTCGGTGTTTTGTTGTATGAACTGCTGACCAGTCACACGCCGTTTGACGCGAACACCCTCCTCGCGGCGGGCCTGGATGAAATGCGCCGAACGATTCTGGAAAAGGTGCCGCCCCGCCCTTCAACGCGATTGCGTGCGATGGCTGCCGAGGCGTTGACAACCACAGCTCAAAACCGGCGCACCGACGCACCGAAATTGATTCATGTCATCCGCTCTGACCTGGATTGGATTGCGATGAAGTGTCTCGCGAAGGAACGAGCGCGGCGTTATGAAACTGCCAACGGTCTCGCAGCCGACATTCAACGACATTTAAACCATGAACCAGTCGTCGCTCGGCCACCAAGTAAGCTGTACGAATTTCAAAAGACAGTTCGTCGCCATCGTGTTGGCTTTGGATTGACCACAGTAATTGGTCTGTTGTTAGTGGCGGGAGTCGTGGGGTTGTCTCTGAGCAACTCCCGGATTCGTCAAGAGCAGAAGGAAAAGGAACACGCGCTGGCTGCCGCGAATCAAAACGAGCAGGAAGCCCGACGGCAACTGTTCATTTCATTGAAGCGACAGGCGGAAGCACGCCGTTACAGTCGGCAGATGGGGCAACGAACCGAAAGTCTTAGAGCGGTCGCAGCAGCCGCGCAAATTCATAAAGACGATGAGTTAAGAGATATCGCCATTGCCGCAATGACCGTGTCTGATTTGCAGTTCGGTCCGAGTTGGCAGCTTTTTACGACGAACGATAGTGCAGTCGCGTTTGATGCCAATTACCAACGATACGCCGTTGTGGACAAAGCTGGAGTAATTTCCATTCGCAGCATCCCGGATAAGCGCGAACTTCAGCGGTTCGAAAGCCAGACACCGGCCTTATCATTCACTACCTGTTGCAGTCTGGAATTCAGTCCGGACGGTCGTTTTCTGGCCAAACTTGAACCCGGTTTTCAATGGACATTTTGGCGTTTGAGCGACGCACAAATACTATTCCGAACGCCGAGTGAAGGATGTTCGTCTATCGCTTTCTCAAAAGACTCCAAGTCTGTGGCCGTGGGTGTTGGCAGCCAGATTACGATATTTGCTACGGAAACGGGCGAGGTGTTGCTGCGATGGGACATTCCCGAGATGCCGCATACGATGCAATTCAGCCCGGATGATAAGCTACTCGCCATCAGTCCGAGATTCGCTAACAAAGATACGAATCAAACGATTACGAGAATCTACGAAACAACATCCGGAAAATTGTTTCGAGAACTTTCTACCCGCAACACGATGGAGCAGGCGATCAGTTGGCATCCTTCCGGAAAGTATTTAGCCGCGACGTGCGATTTGACGATTCAACTTTGGGATGTTGATGCCACATTCAAAATGTCTGAACTCCAAGGCCACGCCGGACTGGTAACAGCAGTTGCATTCAATCCCGACGGGACACTTGTAATCTCCGGCAGTTGGGATGATGCACCGCGTCTTTGGACTCCCGCTCCCGGCCAGGAACTAGTCCGTTGCTACTCCGGTTATAACTTTCTTCGTTTTAGCCCGGACGGACGTTGGGCGGGGGTAACGTGGAATCAAAAAGGCGAAGCACGATTGCTCGAAGCCCTTCCGAGTACCGAATATCAAACCTTTTTGTCCAGTCGGCCGGACGCAGAATACTCCTTCCATCTCGGTGATGTCTCTCCTGATGAGAATCTCCTTGCCCTCGGCTCTCCCGCCGGCTTGTCGCTACGAGAACTTCCCGGCGGACGAGAATTGGCCTGGCTTCCCATCGGTTATTTAAGCACCGCTCAATTCGCTCCAGACGGAAAAACGCTGATAACCTGCGGCCCGGCAAGCGGATTGCAGGTTTGGCCACTTAACGCCTCAGATGGTGCTTCAAAACTTCGCTTCGGTCCGCCGCATAAGATCTCGTTTCCATTCGCACCCATATACATTTGTTTCAACCGCGACGGCAATGCTTTGGCCGTTGCCAGCGAAAGTGCAGGCGTTGTCGCTATTTTGGATTTGCCAGCTGGTCAATTGCGTGAAGTGCGATTTCATCATCCGAACGTTTGCTACGCTGCTTTAAGTCCGGATGCTCGTTGGCTTGCCACTGGCGGTTGGCAATCTCTTGAGTTGAAAATCTGGGATGTTGAAACCGGAGAACTGATCACCAGCCAAACCGGCCAACGCTGCTTCCCGACTTTCACGCCGTCTGGAGACGAATTGATCGTAGCGAGTGAAAGCGGTTTTGCATTCTACTCCACTAATACCTGGCAGCCTTCAAGAGAAACGATTCCTTGCGCATCGGGATTCACTGCCTGGCCGGCTTTCTCGCGCGATGAAAAACTGATGGCTCTTGGCGTTGCGCCCGGCATCATTCAAATCCGAGACGCTCGAACCAGTCGCTTATTGTCCAAACTGGAAGACCCTCAAAGTCACGTCCCGCTGTGGATGGCATTCAATCAGAACGATACTCAGCTGCTTTCCTTCGTAACTCCGGCAAAGGCGATTCATCGTTGGAATCTTCAGGCCATCCGCACCCGCTTGAAAGATTTACAATTAGATTGGGAGTGGCCGGAGTTTGAATCGCCATCCGGTAATGTTTCTCAATCAGCTCCGTTAGAATTTGAAGTAATAACGCGACCTCGCTGACTCGCTTCTCCTCCTTGTTGCCCGTCTTGCCTGCTTTCCTCCTGCCTATCAGGCTCTTTCTATTTGTGTCGTCGCACCCAATCGCTATTCTGCGATTTGTGAGCGATGTCACGCGCATCCTGGAAGCAGCCAATAATGGCGATCCGAAAGCTGCGGAAGAACTGCTCCCTCTCGTCTATGAAGAACTGCGGCGGCTCGCCAGCGCGAAGATGGCGCATGAAGCCGCCGGCCATACCCTGCAACCTACTGCATTAGTTCACGAAGCATGGTTGCGTCTGGTGGGCAATCTGGATCCAAAATGGAACGGGCGCGCGCATTTCTTCGGGGCGGCGGCGGAAGCGATGCGTCGTATTCTCATTGATCGCGCACGACGCAAACGCGCGGTGCGTCACGGCGGCGACCTCAAACGAACCGAGCTTCAGGCGGTGAATCTGGCTGTTGCCGATACCGATGATCAACTACTCGCTGTTAACGAAGCGCTCGCCAAACTTGCGCTCGAACACAAAGTTGAAGCCGAGTTGGTAAAACTGCGTTATTTCGTGGGGATGACAAATGAAGAAGCGGCGAGCGTGCTCGGAATTTCTGAACGCACGGCAAAGTATTATTGGACCCACGCTCGTGCCTGGCTCTATTCCGAAATCCAATCTTCCGCACGCTAAACCAGTGTCCGAATCACATTGATTTACTCCCGGCAGAAAAAAATCACCCGCCGCATTACGACGTAAAGCGGCGGGTTTGCTTAGATTCTACGAATAACTATTCAGCCGGAGCCGGTTCGGCTTTGGCAGCCATCTCTTTGTCGCGATCTTCCATCGCGGCTTTGCGCGAGAGACGCACGCGACCCTTTTCGTCAACCCCAAGGCACTTGACGTGAATTTCATCGCCGACTTTGACGATGTCTTCGGTTTTCTTGACGCGGAAATTCGCGAGTTCGCTGATATGCACCAAGCCGTCTTTGCCCGGCAGGAATTCAACGAATGCACCGAATTCTTTAATCGTGACAACCTTGCCGCGATAAATCTTACCGATCTCCGCTTCAGCAGTCATGCCGGAGATGTGATCCACGGCAATCTTCATGCCTTCGGCAGACACAGAGAAGATGTTCACTGTGCCATCATCTTCAATGTCGATCTCGCAACCGGATTCTTCGACGAGTTTTTTGATGTTCTTACCGCCTGGTCCGATGAGCGCGCCGATCTTATCCGGATTAATCTTCAGCGTGGTAATGCGCGGAGCGTACTTGCTGATTTCTTTACGCGGTTCGGCAATGGTCTTTGCCATCTCAGCCAAAATCGCCAGTCGCGCGACGCGGGCTTTTTCAATGGCTTCAGCCATGATGGAGTGCGGCAAACCGCGGAGTTTCAGGTCGAGCTGGAAGCCCGTGATGCCCTTCTCCGTACCGGCGATTTTGCAATCCATGTCGCAATACGCGTCTTCCCAACCGATGATGTCGGTCAGGAGTTGGTATTTCGAAATAGTTTTACCGCTATATTCTGTGCAGATACCGACACTGATTCCCGCAACGGGACGAATCATCGGCACACCTGCATCCAACAACGCCAACGTGCCGCCACACACGGAAGCCATGGACGTTGAACCGTTGGATTCCATGATCTCACTCGTGACACGCACAGCGTAAGGATAATTCTCCAGGGGAATCATCGGCTCAATGCTGCGTTCAGCCAAAGCACCGTGACCGATTTCGCGGCGGCCCGGACCGCTGATGCGACCGGTTTCGCCGACGGAGAAATTCGGGAAGTTGTAGTGGAGAATAAACTTCTTCTCGTTTTCGCCACCGGTGTAGGAATCAAATTCCTGCACATCATCACCAGTGCCGAGCGTGGCGAGTGTGACGGCTTGAGTTTCGCCACGAGCGAAAATGGCCGAGCCATGCGCGCGCGGAAGAATTCCGACCGAACTTGAAATCGGACGGACGGCGTCGAACGTACGACCATCAAGTCGCTTACCACTTTCGAGAATAAGTTTGCGGACGGCTTCTTTCTGGATGTAGTAAAACGCGTCGTTGATGACAAACGGCGTGACTTTTTCTTCGCCGAATTTCTCAACGAGTTTCGCGCCGACTTCTTCTTTGATGGCGTTGACCGCCGCTTCGCGAGCGAGCTTGCCGGGCGTCAACAGCGCGGGGACAAAACGGTCGCCAGCGAGTTGCTTCGCTTCGGCGAGAATTTCATCGGGAACAATCTTAAGCGTAATTTCGCGCTTCTTCTTGCCGGCTTTGGCGACGAGTTCTTTTTGTGCCGTGATCAGCGGACCACAACATTCCTGACCGAACTTAAGCGCAGCGTTGAAATCAGCTTCGGAAATTTCTTTGGCCGAACCTTCATACATCACGATGTCGGTTTCATTGCCGACATAAACGAGATCGAGGTCGCTTTCCTTCATCTCGGAATGCGTCGGATTCGCGACGAACTTGCCGTTGATGCGACCAACACGAACCGCACCGAGCGGACCATCCCACGGAATATCGCTGACCATCAACGCCGCACTCGCACCGACGATGCTCAGAATATCCGGATCATTTTCGCCGTCCGCGCTGAGGACGACAGTCTGCACCTGGACTTCATTGTACCAACCTTTGGGGAACAATGGACGAATCGGGCGATCCGTCAGGCGGCACGTGAGAATTTCTTTTTCGGTCGGACGACCTTCGCGTTTGAAATAGCCACCGGGGAATTTTCCGGCGGCGGCAGCTTTTTCACGATAATCGACTGTGAGCGGGAAGAAATCCTGTCCTTCCTTGGCTTTGGTGGCTGCAACCGCAGCTACGATGACGATGGTTTCGCCGAGTTGAACAGTTACGGCGCCGTCGGCCTGCTTGGCGAGGGTGCCGGTTTCAATGGTGATTTGTTTATCGCCTACTGAGGCAATGATTTTCTCTGACATGGTGGTTGATTGCCGTTACCACCGAGGAACTTCAGTGAACTCCGATCCAATTTTCGGAGCTGAATGAAATCACCCGGAGGTAACGGACGCTTACGCGCGCGAACTTGTTTAATGTGAATAGGCCGGTCGCGCTTCCGGCCTGACTGGTTGAAATGAAAAACGCGCGGCTTCGGGCCACGCGCTTGAAAATATCAATGACGCAATTTCAGCTTCTTCGTTACCGTCTGGTAACGGGAGAGGTTGGTGTCATGCAAATAATCCAACAACCGCCGACGTTGCCCGACCAGCTTCAGGAGGCCGCGGCGGGAACTGTGATCTTTCTTGTTGCTTTGAAGATGCTCGGTCAGGTGGTTGATGCGCTGCGTAAGCAACGCAATTTGCACGTCGGCCGATCCGGTATCCTTCTCGTGCAACTTGAATGAATCAATCGTCTTCGCTTTAGCTTCCATACTTGTCGTTTTTCAAAAAATGCCGCAACAACCTAGTTATTCACAATTCCGCTGTAAAGATTTTTAATTCAGCTTGAAAGACAGCCAAAACAGAGCGAACTCCTCCCCTGCTCCATTCCCGGCTTTGCCCCAAACCGCTGGCTTTCATCTGCTTGAACACTTGACGTGACCCCCGGTCAATCCGATTGGTAGATATGCAACTGGACAGGTTGACCATAAAATCTCAGGAAGCGCTGGCGGAAGCGCAGCGCATTGCGCATCAGTATTCCCATCAAGCGGTCGATTGCGAGCATCTCCTGCTCGCGTTGCTCAATCAGGCCGAGAGTCTCGTGCCGGAATTGCTGGAAAAAATCGGCGTGCCACCAACTCAACTCGCGCCGGAAATCGAGCAGGAACTGGAACGCCGCCATAAAGTTAAAGGTACAAGCAGTGTTGATGCGTACCTGACAAATGAATTGAAGAAGGCGCTCGACGCCGCTCAAAGCGAAGCTGGCAAGCTCAAGGACGATTACATCAGCACGGAACATTTGTTATTGGGCATCCTCGAATCGGGCGGGACGGCACTGAAACAACTTTTTAAGAAAAAGAACCTGAAGCGCGATGTCGTGCTCCGAGCGCTCGCGGAATTACGCGGTAATCAACGCGTCACCGATCCTGCACCGGAAGGAAAATTTCAGGCATTGGAAAAATACGGACGCGATCTCACCGCGCTGGCGCGTCAGGGAAAAATTGATCCGGTCATTGGGCGCGATGAAGAAATCCGGCGCGTCATGCAAGTGTTGACGCGTCGCACGAAAAATAATCCGGTGCTCATCGGCGAACCAGGCGTTGGCAAAACCGCCATCGCCGAAGGACTCGCGCGACGCATCGTCAGCGGCGACGTTCCGGAATCACTGAAGAACAAACGTCTCGTTGCGATGGATCTCGGCGCGATGATAGCCGGAGCAAAGTATCGCGGTGAATTCGAAGACCGTCTCAAAGCGTTTCTCAAAGAAATCGTCGCCAGCGAAGGCAAAATCATTCTGTTCATTGATGAATTGCACACGCTCGTCGGCGCCGGTGCTGCCGAAGGCGCAACTGATGCCGCCAACATCATGAAGCCGCAACTCGCGCGCGGCGAACTGCGTTGCGTCGGCGCTACGACGCTCGACGAATATCGCAAGCACATTGAGAAAGACCCGGCGCTGGAACGGCGCTTCCAACCGGTCATCGTCGCCGAACCGACCGTTGAAGCCACGATTGCGATTTTGCGCGGACTCAAGGAACGTTACGAAGTGCATCACGGCGTGCGCATTCAGGATGCGGCGCTCGTGGCTGCGGCGACACTTTCCAATCGTTACATCACCGACCGTTTTTTGCCGGACAAGGCAATCGATCTCGTGGACGAAGCTGCGTCGCGCATCAAAATGGAATTGGATTCCAAGCCGACAGAGCTGGATCAACTCGATCGGCAGATTCTCCAGCTTGAAATTGAACGCACGTCGCTCGCGAAGGAAAAAGATCCCGCCAGCAAAGAACGTTTGAAACGGTTGGAAGAAGAACTCGCCAATCTAAAGGAAAAATCCAAAGCACTGACCGCGCAGTGGCAGAACGAGAAAACCGCAGTCAACGCGGTCAGCATCGTTCAGCAACAATTGGAGCAGGCGCGGCTGGAATTGGAAAACGCGCAGCGCGCTGGCGACCTGACGAAAGCCGCTGAAATTCAATACGGACGCATTCCCGATCTCAAAAAGAAACTCGCGGCAATCGAAAAGCAGAGCGCCGAAGCGACGCGCACTTCCCTGCTCCGCCAGGAAGTCACTGATGAAGATATTGCCCGCGTCGTCGCGTCATGGACGCATATTCCAGTGTCGCGAATGCTCGAAGG
>Ga0065721_10052903_pt1 | contig 10919 bp, 6 predicted proteins | sample Mesricmetagenome_FD_59108 | JGI IMG/M metagenome (GOLD analysis project Ga0065721, IMG submission 59108) | Mesophilic microbial community from rice straw/compost enrichment Sample: eDNA_1 v2 (version 2) | ecosystem: Engineered > Solid waste > Grass > Composting > Bioreactor | place: USA: Davis...
GAGCCGGTTCTAGTGACGGAGCTGGAGACGCCCTGGCAAAAAGCGCTGGAAAAAACCTACCACACCCTGAAACAGGTCCCCGTTAAGCTGCTGCTGGCCACCTACTTCGGCCAACTGAAGGAAAACCTGCAACTGGCCTGCAACCTGCCCGTGGCCGGTCTGCATGTGGACGCCATCAACGGGCGCGACGAGGTCAAGCATGTGCTGGACTGGCTGCCGGCCCACAAGGTGCTGTCCCTGGGCGTGATCAACGGTCGCAATATCTGGAAGACCGATCTGAACGCCACACTCAACTGGCTCGAACCCGTGGCGCGCTCGCTCGGTGAGCGCTTGTGGCTGGCGCCCTCCTGTTCCCTGCTGCATGTGCCCGTGGATCTCGACAGCGAGACGCAATTGGATGGGGAAGTGAAAAGCTGGCTCGCCTTTGCGCTGCAGAAGCTCGATGAGCTGGAGATTCTGAAAACCGCCCTCACCCAAGGCAGGGCGGCGGTGCAGGCCGCGCTCGACGACAACGCCGCCGCCATCCGCAGCCGGCACCAGTCCCGCCGGGTGCACAACCCGGAGGTCAAGGCCGCCGTGGAAGCCATCACCCCGGCCCTGGGTCAACGCCAGAGCGCCTATCCCCAGCGCGCGGCCCTGCAGCGCGAGCGCTTCCGCCTGCCGGTCTTTCCCACCACCACCATAGGCTCATTCCCGCAGACGGCAGAAATACGCAAAGCGCGTCTGGATCTGAAGCAGGGCACCATAGACCGGGACACCTATGTGGCAAGCATGCGCCGGGAAATCACCCGCAGTGTGCGGGAGCAGGAAGCCCTGGGTCTGGATGTACTGGTGCACGGCGAGGCAGAGCGCAACGACATGGTGGAATACTTCGGCGAGCAACTGGAGGGTTACGCCTTCAGCCAGTTCGGCTGGGTACAGTCCTACGGATCGCGCTGCGTCAAACCGCCGATCCTCTTTGGCGACATACGGCGCCCGCACCCCATGACCCTGGCGTGGATAGGCTATGCCCAGTCCCTCACCGACAAGCCGGTGAAAGGCATGCTCACAGGGCCGGTCACGATTCTGAACTGGTCCTTTGTGCGCGACGATCAGCCGCGCCGCGACACCTGTCTGCAACTGGCGCTCGCCATACGCGAAGAAGTGTTGGACCTGGAGCGATCCGGCGTGGGCATCATCCAGATAGACGAAGCCGCCCTGCGCGAGGGACTGCCTCTGCGCCGCAGCCAGTGGCAGGAATATCTGGACTGGGCGGTGGAATCCTTCCGCATCTGCGCCAACGGCGTGCGCGATGAAACCCAGATCCACACCCACATGTGCTACTCGGAATTCAACGACATCATCTCCGCCATAGCCCATATGGACGCGGATGTGATCACCATAGAGACTTCGCGTTCACAGATGGAACTGCTACAGGCCTTCGATGATTTCGCCTATCCCAACGAGATAGGTCCAGGGGTATACGACATACACTCGCCCAATATCCCCAGCTGCCGGGAGATAGTGGATCTGATGCGCAAAGCGGCGCAGAAGATCCCGGCGGAGCGGCTGTGGGTCAATCCGGATTGCGGCTTGAAAACCCGTCAGTGGGAGGAGGTGATCCCGGCGCTGCGCCATATGGTGGCGGCCGCCCGGGAGCTGCGCGCAACGCTCACCGCCCCATAAAGAAACGGCCCCGAATGGGGCCGTATTCTGTCATCTCTGGCTCAGCGCCTGTTTGAGTTCCGCAAAATTGCTCACTTCCGTCAGGCGCTTGTCCTGCATGGCGTTTTTGCCGTAGCGGTAGAGGTTGGCGGTGAGCACCAGATTGGCGGCCACCTTGGGACTGAGAATCACGCGGCGCTCATGGTCGAGAATGACCTTCTGCATGGACTCGCTCTGGGGCATGCCCCTGGCAATTGCCATGGCGTCATTGCGCCGCGCCAGATCGAATTTGCGCAAGTAAAAGTACACCTGCGTCAGATTGCGGTGCAGCGCCAGGCGCACCGGGGCCCAATCCGCGGGATCGCCCTTGCGATGGGCCAGGGCCGACAACTCGCGTTCCCACACATTGGCCACCTCATTCAGCATTTGATCTGCCTCCTGGGTGATGCCGGTTTCCATGCTGATGGCGAAGGCGTCGCGGGCGCGATCGAAAGCCCGGTTGAGATTCTCTATGTGAGAGCTGTCACCGCTGAAATAAAACAAGGGAAAGCGCAGATCCGCATAGTCGAGGGCGGCATTCTCCGCCATATAGGTTTCCATCTGGCGCCGCGCCGCCGACAAGACCTGCTGCTTCATATCCCTCAGCCACTGCTGCCGTTCCTGTTCGAAGCGCGCCCGCAAATTGACGTTGCCCTTGCAGTTGCCCTGCCCGTAGGCGTGGGTGCCATTGGTGTCCAGCTGCTGCACCAGCAGCACACGGTTCCTGCGCATGTCGCGGATACGGAAAATCACTTCCGGGCCGCGATAGTTGATCGCCAGGTAGTGGTTCTGCCGGCTCTGGCCGTTGCACTGCAGGGTCTCCATGCCGTCGTCGTACGACACCACTTCCAGATCCCCTTGGGAGCCGTATTCGAACACCAGCGCATCGTAGTCGACACCGTCGATGGAAAATCCCGGAAATTTCATCATGCGGGCGTCCACCATGGCCATTTTGACTTCCACTGGCGCCGCATAAGCCCAAGCGGAGGCGAGCAGACATCCCGCTGCAGCCAGGTGTACGGCGAAGGCCGGCCACAGGTTTCGAATTGATAAACAACTATTCAACATAATGCGCAGCCTGCTGATAAATAGTTATAAGCAACGTCGTGTCACATGACGCGTTGCTCTAACTATAGACCAAGACGGATGCGCTTCAGCCCGCGGGCGACGAACGCCCTGTGGGCTCTCCCATCAGTTGAGGACGCTGAAGCTGCCGCTGTTCAACCACATATGCACAGCGATACTGGCCAAATAACCGGTGGCTATGACCGGGGACCAGCGCAGATGGCTCATAAAGGTGTAGGAACCCCGGGCCTGCCCCATAAGCGCCACACCGGCCGCCGAACCCACGGACAAAAGGCTGCCGCCGGTACCCGCGGTCAAAGTCACCAGCAACCACTGTCCGAGGGACATATCCGGATTCATGGTCAGCACAGCGAACATCACCGGAATATTGTCGATCAGTGCGGAGATGACGCCTATGGCGACGTTCGCCCCCGTGTGACCCCACCAGCCGGTGTAGAGCCAATCGGACATGAGCGCCAGATATCCCATGAATCCCAATCCGCCCACACACATGACCACGCCGTAGAAAAACAGCAGCGTGTCCCATTCCGCGCGCGCCACTTTGCTGAACACGTCGAAGGGGACCACAGTTCCCAGACGGCGCAGCGCCTTCTCATCTCCCGTGCGCTCGGCGAGGGCGCGTTTGCGCTCCAGGGACCTGGGCAGGCTGCGCTGCAGAAAATAGCCAAAAAATTGCAGATAACCCAGACCCATCATCATGCCCATCACCGGCGGCATATGCAGGTAGGTATGGCAGAGCACTGCGGTGACTATGGTGAGAAGAAACAGCAATACGATGCGCTTGGCGCCGCGCTTCAGTTCCACCTGCTCATCGATCACCACAGGTTTGCGATTCTCGACAAAAAAGCTCATCACCAAAGCCGGCAATCCGAAATTGACCAGGGAGGGGATGAGCAGGGCGAAAAATTCCTGGAATTCCACCACGCCGGCCTGCCAGACCATGAGGGTGGTGATATCACCGAAGGGACTGAAGGCACCGCCGGCATTGGCCGCCACCACTATGTTGATACAGCAGAGGTTGATGAAGCGCTTGGCATCCGGCGCCATTTTGGTCACCACCGCGCACATGAGCAGAGCGGTGGTGAGGTTGTCGGCAACAGGGGATATGAAAAATGCCAAAAATCCGGTGAGCCAGAACAAGGTGCGGTAGCTGAACCCTTTGCGCACCATCCACGCACGCAGACCGTCGAACACGCGGCGCTCCTCCATGGCGTTGATATAGGTCATGGCCACCAACAGAAACAGCAGCAGCTCCGAGAATTCTAAAAACGTGTGGCGAAATGCGTGTTCCGCCTCGACCGGCTGTCCGCCGCGGACATAGACCCAGCCGATCAGACTCCAGATCAACCCCGCACCTACCAGCACGGGTTTGGATTTGCGCAGGTGAAGCTTTTCCTCGCCCATCACCAATATGTAAGCCATGGCAAAAATAATCAGGGCGAGAATGCCGGTGGAATGACGAGTCAGCTCAATGGATCCGACCGACGACGCCTGTGCCGGCAAAATCAAAAGCGCAAATAAACCCGGTACAGCCATCTTTAAAACAGCGCCAAGAGTGTGCATACGAGTCCTATGGAGAGAAGTTGTGAAAACGGAGGAGCCGAAGGGAATGACGGGCGCAAGTATAGAGGACCAGAGTGCGAAGGACGAGCCGCAATTCAAGGCTGTTTATTCAATTCCGACAATCGTTCCGGCGTCCCCACATCGCACCAGACGCCTTTATACACTTCCGCTGTAAGCTGCCGGTTTTCAATGGCCCAGGTGAATATTTCCCGCAGCGGAAATCTGACACGTCTTTGTGGATAAGTGGCGATCAATTGCGGCGACAGCAGACTGATGCCGCTGAAGGTAAAACTGGTCTGACCATCGAGTTCGCGCAGCAGTCCGTCGCTGCCCAAAGAAAAATCCCCGGTCGCCTTATGGGCGGGATCTGGCACCAGTACCAAGTGCCCCAGATGGCGAAGCGGCCGCCGCAACAGATCGGCAAACGGATAATCCGTCCACACATCCCCGTTCACCAGCACAAACGGCGCATCCCCCAGCAGTGGTAACGCGTGCAGCAGAGCGCCGGCGGTCTCCAAGGGCTCGGGTTCCACGGAATATTCGATGCGCACCCCCAGATCCGCACCATCCCCCAGGGCCCCGCGGATTTTCTCACCGAGATAGGCAACATTGATCACAAACTCGCTCACACCCACCTGCTTAAGACGCTGGATGTGATGAACCATCAGACTGGTGCCTTTGACCTGCAGCAGCGGTTTGGGAGTATCCAGGGTGAGCGGCCGCATGCGCCGGCCTTCACCTGCGGCGAGGATCATGGCCTTCATGAACCGCTCCACCAGGACTGCTGGCGAACCAGAGGCATGAGTACGCGCTCGAACCAGGCGACAAACTCATCCCCCTCGTCATAGCGCCGCGCCACGTCCAGGGTGTAGTGCACCACCAGCGGCAGATCGCCCAGATAACCGTGCTTGCCGTCACGCAGGGACAGACGCGCAAATATGCCCAGCACCTTGATATGGCGCTGCAACCCCATCCAGTCGAACCAGCGCAGAAAGCGCTCCTCGCTCACCGGGGGCAAAATTCCCGTCTGGGTGGCTATATCGGCGTAGCACAGGGCCCAGCGCCGCACACTGGCTTCCGGCCAGCGCACATAACAATCGCGCAACAAGGAGACCAGATCGTAGGTGATGGGGCCAGAGACTGCGTCCTGGAAATCGATCACCCCCGGAGGACTGCCATTGCGATAGACGAGATTGCGGGAGTGATAGTCGCGGTGCACGAGCACCTGGGGCTGCTCCAGGGCGGAGTCCTCCAGCCGTCTGAACCAGGTACCCAGCATGGTCAGTTCACCCTCGTCCAATGTGTGCCCGAGCAGGCGCGGCACGAACCATTCGATGAACAGGTTCATTTCCTGGCGCAGACGCGAGCGGTCGTAGGCGGGCAGCTCCAGCGGCTGGGTGGGACACTGCTGCAGATGCAGCAGACAGTTCATGGCCTCAGCGTAAAGACCTTCCACACTGTCATTGTCGAGCACCTCGCGCAACAGCGTTGGACCCAGGTCCTCGATCAGCAGAAACCCTCTGTCCAGATCCACCGCCGCCACCGCGGGCGCCAGCACCCCGTGCTGCCGCAGATGGGCGGCCAGCTTGAGAAAGAGTGCATTGGGCTCAGTGGTCGGCGGCGAATACACCGCCAACAGCGGCGGTTCGCTGGCGAGACGGAAATAACGGCGAAAACCCGCATCGCCGGCCAGCGGCTGCCAATCCGGCGCTCTGGCCGGACGCTCCGCGGGAACACCCGGGCGCAAGCCGAAATCGTTCAGGGTCAGGTGGGGCCACTGCTCCTCCACCCACTGGCGCAGCGCTTCGCTGTTGGTCGGCATGAAATATCCTGTGAGGTCGGTTGGATGCACAAGGGGCAAGATCATACAGATTCACCCTCAGCCCTTGAATGGTGTCACACCTGTCGGGGATGCGGCGCGGCGGTAGTAATCCCCCTTGCGCGCCATTACAATCGCCGCTTTCCACAAACCCCACCTGGAATTTCCGCTTTGCCCAGCCCCCGCCGCCACCGGTTTCGCTCTTCCTTGCCCCTTCTGGGACTGGCCGTGATCGCGAGCGCCGCCTGGGGGCAGCCGGATCAGACAGGCCTGCGCTACGACTGGGTGCCCGCAGAGGCGCTCACCGAGGAGCAGGAGCTGGAGCGCAACCACGCCTGCCGCGGCCGTTACGTGGATCCCCTGGCCGGGGAGGAGAACACCGACCCAGGCACCAGCCCCATGGAAGTGGAAGCCATCTACACCGAAATGTCCCAGAACAAGATTCAGCTCCAGGGGGATGTGAGTCTGCGCCAGGGCAGCCGCATGATGTCCGCCGGCGCCATGGTGTACGACAAGGAGACCGGGCAAGCCAGTCTCGACGGCGGTGTGGAAATACGCCAGCCGGGCATGCTGGTGCGCGGTCAGGAGGCGGAAGTGAACATGGCCGGGCGCGACGCGCGTTTCACCGGCGGCGAGTTCGTCATGCATGAGCAGCACATGCGCGGCAGCGCCGGCAGCATCACCCACAGATCCGACGGCGTGGTGGTGCTGCGGGACGGGCGCATCACCAGCTGTGAACCCGGCCGCGAATCCTGGCTGATCAAAGGCCGCCGGCTGAGTGTCGACCCGGAGCGCATGCAGGGCAGCGGCCGGGGTGTGGTGGTGGAGCTGGCCGGTGTGCCCGTGCTCTACGCCCCCTATATCACCTTTCCCTTGGGGGACGCCCGCCAGTCCGGTCTGCTGGTGCCCTCGGTGAGCACCAGTGAGGGCGGTTTGGACATCACCCTGCCCTGGTACTGGAATATAGCCCCCAACTACGACGCCACCCTAGCCCCGCGCTTTGCCGAGGGCCACGGCGCCATGCTGGAAACCGAGTGGCGCTATCTGAGCCGCCACACCATGAACACCCTCAACCTGGCGGGACTGTACAACGACAAGGGCGGCGGCGACCCGGATGTGGACCGACTGATCGAAGCCGGCGCGGATGAGCGCACCCTGCGCCCCTACAAAGGCGAAAACCGCTGGCTGGCGCACCTGCAGCACCAGGGCGGCAACAATACCCGCTGGTACACGGACATCAACTACGCCAAAGTCAGCGACGTGGATTACTTCCGCGATCTCATGCCCGAAAGCTTCAACATAGCCAACAGCACCTATCTGGATCAGGTGGCTGCAGTGGGTTACCACATGGACCACTGGGACCTGAGCGCCCGGGTGCAATCCTTCCAGAACCTGCTGGTGGACCTGGACCCCAGCTACCGCCAACTGCCGCGCTTGCAATTGAACGGCCGCTACCACTGGGGAAAAGTAGCCCTGGGCATGGATCACGAATGGGTACGCTTCACCCATTCAGACCCCACCTTCATCACCGGCCAGCGCGCCCTGGTCCACTACGACCTGGAGTGGAACCAGCAGTGGCTCTGGGGTTATGTGCGACCGAGCGTAGGTGTACAGACCATCACCTATCAGCTCGACCGGGAGAAACTGCGGCCGGATGCCAGGACCTCCCCCAGCCTCACCGCCCCCTACGCCAGCCTGGATATGGGGTTGGTATTCGAGCGTGAAGACGGGCGTCAGACCCTGGAGCCGCGGCTCTTCTACCTGTTCCGCGACCATGTGGACCACAGCGATCTCTACTCTGTCACCCCCATAGATGACACCGGCGACTCCCGGGACGTGAACTTCGATACCACCCTGCTGACTTTCAGCTATGACCAGCTGTTCCGCGCCCGCCGGTTTGCCGGTGGCGACCGCTTGGGAGACGCCAATCAGCTGGCGGTGGGCATCACCTCCCGCTGGCTGGGCCGGGACAGAATCCAGACCCTGGCCTCCGTGAGCATCGGCCAGGTGATCTACTTCCGCGACCGGGAGGTCTCACTCACCCACAACGACGCGGCCCAGACTCTGGAGGAATCGGACTTGGCCACCCAAATCTCGGCGCGGGTATCCGACCGGGTGCGGGTGCGCGGCGACTTTCTCTACAACCCGGAGAGCGACCGGTTGATGCGCGCCACCACGGGCATCGAGTACAGCGACCCGGCGCGCCGCCGCTTGCGCCTGGACTACCGCTATGTGCGGGAGGATGTGATCGAGCAGGCGACTCTGCCGGTGGACCAGCTGGACACAGCCTTCGCCCTCCCCTTCGGTGACCAGTGGCAGCTGGTGGGCCGCGTCTTCTACGACCTGGATGAGCAGCGGGAACTGGATGTGTTTGTCGGCTTCGAGTTCGACGACTGCTGCTATCGCCTGCGCGTCTTGGCGCGGCGCTGGCTCGACAGTAAACTGGCCGCCCTCGTCAGCGACAAAAACCGCCACTACGACAACGGTCTTTTTTTGGAGATCGATCTCAAGGGGCTGGCCAGCTCCGGCAACCGCGTGCAAAAACTGCTGTCAGAATCCATCCCCGGCTTTCGTGAATAACACCCAGTCAAGAATCGCTCTATGAAAAACCTTGTCACAACCCTGCTTCTCACCGCCAGCTGCGCCCTGACCAGCTTTCTCGCGCACGCCGAACCCCAGTTGATCGACCGGGTTGCCGCAGTGGTGGATAAAAATGTGATCATGAAGTCCGAAGTGGACGAACGCCTCTCACAGGTGGTGCTGAACGCCCGCGCCAACAAGATGGCTCTGCCAGATATGAAGGTGTTGGAAAAGCAGGTCATAGATCACCTGATCGGCGAGCACCTGCAGCTGCAGGTGGCGCAGCGCATGGGTATCAACATCAGTGACGCCCAGGTCAATCAGGCCGTAGAGCAGATTCGCGTCTCCAACCGCCTGACCCCGGAAGAATTCGCCACACAATTGAAGTTAGACGGTCTCAGCATACAGAGCCTGCGGGAAAAAGTGCGCCGCGACATCACCTTGCAGCATGTACAGCAGGTCACGGTCAGTCAGCGCATCTACATATCCCCTCTGGAAATCGACAACTTCCTCAAGTCCGCCGACGCCCTCTTCTGGATCTCCCCCGAATACCACCTGGGTCATATTCTCGTCAGCGTTCCTCAGAACGCCGGCAGCGAGGAAGTGGAAGCCGCCCGCGCCAAAGCGGAATCCCTGGTGAAGCGCATCCGCGGCGGCGCCAATTTTGCTGAGGTGGCCATAGCCGAATCCAACGGGCCCACGGCGCTCAACGGCGGCGATCTGGGCTGGCGCAAGACCAGCGATCTGCCCAGCCTGTTTGTCGACCTGCTGCCGAACCTGGAAGTGGGTCAGGTATCCGACCCCGCGCGCAGCCCCGCCGGATTCCACGTGCTGATGGTGTACGGAAAACGCGGCGGCGAACAGCAGAAGGAACAACAGACCAAGGTGCGCCACATTCTGGTGAAACCCTCTGCCATCCTCAGTGATGAAGAGGCAAAGGCCAAGCTGGCGAAACTGCGTCAACGCATCCTGGACGGCGAGGACTTCGCCACCCTGGCCAAGGAAAACTCCGAGGACATAGGCACCATGCTAGCCGGTGGCGACCTGGGCTGGAGCCGACCCGGCATGTATGTGCCGGAGTTCGAGCGCACCATGGCGAAAACGGAGGTGGGCGAGATCAGCGAGCCCTTCCGCAGTCCCTTCGGCTGGCACATATTGCAAGTCCAGGAGCGGCGCGAAGAGGACATCACAGAAGAGGTGCGGCGGGATAAGGCCGCGCGCGTGCTCACCAGTCGGCGCTTCGAAGACGAGCTGCAGCTCTGGCTGCAGGAAATGCGCGACAGCACCTTTGTCGATATCAAAATCTGACCCTGGCACACATTGCATGATCCCACGCATCACCCTCACCCCCGGCGAACCGGCGGGCATAGGCCCGGAACTGGTGGTGCGCCTGGCGCAAACCGCTCTGGATCCCGTGGAACTGGTGGTAGTGGCGGACCCGCTGCTGCTGGAGCGCACCGCCCACCAACTCGGCCTGCCGCTGCGCCTGCATAACTTCTCCGCCGACAGCATCCAACCCTCAGGGTCGGGCGCCCTCAGTCTGGTACCTGTGACCCTGGCTGAGCCGGTCACGCCCGGCCGCCTCAACCCCGCCAATGCTCCCTATGTACTGGAAACGCTGAAACAGGCCACAGACCTGTGCCTCGGCGGCGTGTGCCAGGCGTTGGTGACGGGTCCGGTCCACAAGGGCGTCATCAATGATGCGGGCTTTGCCTTTTCCGGCCACACGGAATTTCTGGCGGAGCGCAGCGGCTGCGACCAGGTGGTGATGATGCTGGCCTGCGAGGGTTTGCGCGTCGCCCTGGCCACCACCCATCTGCCGCTGCGCCAGGTGGCCGATGCCATAACCAGCGCTAGCCTCACCCGCACACTGGAAATACTGCACCACGATCTGGTGGAGCAGTTCGGCATACCCCAGCCGCGCATTCTCATCTGCGGACTCAACCCCCACGCCGGCGAAGGCGGCCACCTGGGGCGCGAGGAGATAGAGGTGATCAACCCGGTCATCCGCGAACTGCGCCGCGCCCACGGCTGGCACCTGAGCGATGCCTTGCCGGCGGACACACTGTTCACGCCGCGCCACCTGGATTACGCCGACGCTGTGTTGGCCATGTATCACGACCAGGGATTGCCGGTACTCAAGTACAAAGGGTTCGGCACCGCGGTGAATATCACCCTCGGGCTGCCC
>Ga0065721_10008267_pt1 | contig 10917 bp, 8 predicted proteins | sample Mesricmetagenome_FD_59108 | JGI IMG/M metagenome (GOLD analysis project Ga0065721, IMG submission 59108) | Mesophilic microbial community from rice straw/compost enrichment Sample: eDNA_1 v2 (version 2) | ecosystem: Engineered > Solid waste > Grass > Composting > Bioreactor | place: USA: Davis...
CTTCCAGTTTGGTGGAGGCGAGCGAGCCGCGGGTGGTCCAGTCGTGCACGCCGCCGCGGGCCGCAAACGGCTCCTGCGATTTCGCGCGGGCCACGGCCTGCATGCTGCCTCCGAAGTAGGCTTCGCGTCCCATCTCGGTGATCGCCTGCAGGGCAGCATCACGACTGCCGCAACGTTCAAAGGTTGCGGTGAGTTGTTCCCAGCGGGCCTGCGCCTTGACTTGATACTGGTCTAAGTTGTCTTCGTAGTAGTTGCGGACCTCGATCATCGTGACCTCCGGATCCTTCGGGATCGCGTCGCTGCGATAGAGGTGCGCCAGCATCTGATCGATGAAGTCCATTTTGGTCGACTCATAGGAGCTGCCTTGTTCGCGCAGCTTTTGGTCGACTTCCGAAACGGTGTGGACGCCAAATTTCTTGAACTGTCGCGGGAGTTCGGTTTCGTGAAACATTTGCAGCGCTTTGGCTTGCAACTGTTTTTCAGCGCCCTGTCGTTTGTCGGCTGACTGCGTGCCGACTTGAGAGATCAAGAACGATTCACGCAGGATCTTGAGTTGGATCGTTTGGTTGAGCAATGAGCGAAAGATCACGCCGCGGATGTACCGCATTTCCATTTCGCTCGGCTGCTGCGGCGAGCGTGCGGAGATCTCGCGGACGCGCGCTTCGACGCGGGGCATCAGGTCGCCCGCTAAGATAAAGGATTGTCCCACCACGGCGACAACCGTCGCCGGATCCTCGGGAATCGGTGTTGCCAGCGCCTTGCGAATCTGTTCCGGCGAAGGCCCCTGAGCCACCGCTCCGCTGGCCGCAGCAAGCCATGCGGCGACCAGCAAAATCAGGCGAGCGAGTGGAAAGGGCGCTATAGGCATCACAGGTACGGCATCCTGACACGATGGCAACACACCCGGTGTCACAGCACCCGCAACCGCAGACACTCCTAACCGAGCAAAATCCGTTGCGGTGTTGATAAACACATCGAAAGGATCACCGCAAGGCGAATCCGGCGGCAGCTAGGGATTGAAAGTGAAGGCAAAGAGTGGTCGATCGCTCCGCAATCGATCTGGAGAATGGGAAGTTCCGACCGGCGGAGCGGTCGGCGACCAAGGTGGTCGCTCGCTCCGCGATCGATCTGGAGAATGGGAGATAGACCGACCGGCGGAGCGGTTGGCTGCCAAATGCCTAGGCTTTGTCCGTCCACACCGGTGGCGGTTGGATGTCGTCGGTAACCGGGCTGCCCTGGTCCTTCCGCCCGCTCCCTTCAAGCCGGCTGATCAGCTCGACCGTCATGTCATGATCGCAATTGATCTGGCAACTCAGCCGCACACCGGCGTCGCTGATCCCACGCGCGGCGAGCAAATCCCGCTCAGCCTCGGTGATCTGCTGCGGCTCACCTTCGTGGAACTGCACTCGGCAGGTGGTGCAGCGGGCATTGCCGCCGCAGGCGTGCAATTGGTCGGTGCCGGCATCCTCAATCAACGCTTTGATCAACCGTGTGCCTTCAGCCACGTCGAACTCACCGACACCTTGAACGGTTAATTTGGGCATGCTTTCTCTCTTGCTGCAAACAAAAAGGGATATTTCCGCCGCCGCGGGCAATTGCCAACCTGGGCCGCTAAACGCGGAATGCACCGGCGATCGACACCGACAGCACTCAAGCTGACCATTCTGCCATGAATCGGCAAGCACGGTTGTCACGCTAAGCTTTGGCAGCGTCGCTGTCCAACGGGCGTCGCGGTAGCTGAAAATCTGGTTACACTGTCCGGTTTCACCGCTTGGGCGCGCTGTACGAAGGATTGATTAATGGATTTGCCGATCGACTCAGACATCGCATTTTTTAGTGTCGCGATGGCCGAGGCGATTGAAGAGCTGGTCAACGAGCACGATGCGGAACTGGACAAGCGCGCAGCGATGCTGTCCTTGGCCCCTCCAGCGCTCAGTCAGAACGGTTCCTCGCTCGATTTTGTCTTTTCGATTCGTTCTGGCCAGTCGATTGTGGCATCGCCCTCGCTGAGCCTGATGCCAGAGATGTCGCAGTTTCCATCGCGGCGGCGCGGCGGCCAGGATCTGTCGCTGCTCGCCATCCCGCACTGTGACTGCGATCACTTCACCGCTCATGAACAGTGTGCCCACACACTCGCGGCTTCGTGGTGGTTGCAGGAGCAACTGGGGCGACGAAGCATGGATGACCTGGGCAATTTTTTCGCCGAGCTGAAGGTCGATGCGGTTTCATTGGGACAGACGCTGGTCGACGAGCTGCTGCGGATCGCTGATCGCTCCCAGACGGCCAAGCCGACCGATTCCGGCTGCCGAGTCCAGTGGCGGATCCGGCTTTCGGCCACCGCGCACTACGGTTCGCTGGCGATCACTCCTTACGAGCAGCGGGTCCGCAAAGGGAGCGGAGGCTGGACCAAGGGCCGCGAATTGCGGCTATTTGATCTGGAAAATCGGCCAGAGCTGTTCACTGATCCGGTGGATAGTCGCGTTGCTTCACTCGTCGCTCGGGCCGGTTCGAGCTATGGGCCGCAGATTTCTAATCTGTTTGAAGCGCTGTTGATGTTAGCCGGGCATCCCAATGTGGCTTGGAATGACACCGAAGCGACTCCGGTCGAAGTTCATCGCGGCGAGCTCACGCTGTCGCTGGTGCGTGCCGATGCCGCAGACGGCGATGGCGATGGCGAAGGTGACGACGATTACCCGGCTGAACAGGCCGCGAACAGTCTGGCGGGCACGAGTGGTTCCAGCCAGCGGCGTTTTCGTCCGAAGCTGCGGATCCCTGGTATCGATTTAGATATTTCCTCACGCTCCTGCCAGATCATCAGCGGTAAGACGTCGCCCACTCAGCCGCTGCTGGTGATTGTCCCCAACGGTCAAGATCGCTGCATCGTATGCGAGTTGAAGGACAGCCGGACAACGCGATTGATCGAGCACCTGCTCGCACAGAATCTCGACGAGGTGTTGCTCGATCCGATCGCTGCCGGTCGGTTGTCGACCGCCGTGGGAAAACTCGACTCGATGATTCGTGTCGACTTGCCGGGCGAACTGTCGGGCCCAATCGAGCCAGGCAAGTGGGAGATGGTCGTGCAACTGCGTCCGCGACCGGCGGCGGGGCTGCATGTTGCCATCGGACTGACCGAACCACGGCTGAGCGAAACATTGGTTCCGGCCGAAGGGCCTGACCTGATTCGCTGTGCCACCGAAGAAGGGCCGGTGCGGTTGAGCCGCGACCTGGAGGCGGAGCTTCAAGAAACGCAGCGGATTGCGCAGCGGTTTGGTTTGAATGACCTGATCCCCGAGGGGCCGCATCGCTGGGTGGCCACCACCGATGACGCGGCACTGAACCTGCTCGGGGCACTCTACGAGGCAGGCGACGAAGCTCCGGCGATTGTCTGGCCCGAAGGGCAAACGATGAAGGTCCGCGGCGAGATCACGCCGCAAGCGCTGAAGATCAAACTCGACGATCGCCGCGACTGGTTCGGCTTGTCAGGATCGATCGAAATCGAAGGCAAGGAGATGCCGCTGGCGGACTTGCTCGCCGCGGTTCGCGAAAATCGCAATCTGGTCCGAGTCGGCGACCGTGAGTTCGCTCAGATCAGCGATTTATTTCGCCGCCGCTTACAGCAACTGGGCGATGCGATTGTGGCCGAACGTGGTGGCTTGCGGATCGCCGATGCCGCCGCGCCGCTCGTGCGTGAATTGCTCAGCGATGACGTGCTTGTGGAGGCTGATGCCCGCTGGCAAACGACCCTCCGCCGCCTCGACGATTTGCAGCAATGGGTGCCGGAAGTGCCTGCTGGCTTACAAGTGAATCTCCGTGATTACCAAGCGGAAGGCTATCGCTGGCTGGCTCGGCTCAGCCGCTGGGGTGTCGGGGGCGTGCTGGCTGATGATATGGGCTTGGGCAAAACCGTGCAGACCCTCGCGGTGCTGCTGGACCGAGCGGCCGGCGGACCAGCGCTGATCGTGGCGCCGACCAGCGTCGGCGACAACTGGATCCGTGAGACAGCGCGATTCGCTCCGGAACTTTCTGCCCATTCCTACCGCGAGCACGACCGCCAGCACTTGATCGATTCGGCCAAGGCCGGCGACTTGGTCGTCGTCAGTTACCAGTTGCTGCAGCGCGATGCCGAGCGATTTGCCTCGCGCAGCTGGCACACGCTCGTCCTCGACGAAGCTCAGTTCATCAAGAACGCCGCCACGAAAACCTCGCAGGCGATCCGGGCGATTCAGGCCGATTGGCGGCTCGGGCTGTCAGGCACACCGCTGGAGAATCACCTCGGCGAGCTTTGGAGTCTTTTCCGCACGCTCAGCCCCGGTCTGCTCGGTTCATGGGAGCGGTTCCGCACGCGGTTCGCCGAGCCGATCCAACGGCACAAGGACGACGAACGTCGCCAATCGCTCGCGCATTTGGTGCGACCGTTCATTCTGCGGCGGACCAAGGCCACGGTGCTGACGGAACTGCCAGAACGGACGGAAGTCACGTTGTACGCCGAAATGAGTAGCGAGGAACGCAAACGCTACGAAGACGCTCGTCTGGCCGCGATCACCGAACTGAGCGGCGAACGCAACGCGGAACAGGCCCCCGGCGACCAGCGGATGCGGACGCTGGCGTGGCTGACGAAGCTGCGTCAACTCGCTTGCCATCCGCGGCTGGTTGATCGCTCTTGGAGAAAAGGGTCAGCCAAGTTGGAACTGTTCTTGGAGACGGTTCAGGAACTCCGCGAGGGCGAGCATCGGGCGCTGGTGTTCAGCCAGTTCGTCAAGCATCTGGAACTGCTGCGAGCAGCGCTGGACGAACGCGGCATCACCTATCAGTATCTTGACGGTTCGACACCCGCGAGCGAGCGGCAGCGCCGCGTCGATGCCTTCCAGAATGGTGAAGGCGAGTTGTTCCTGATCTCGCTCAAAGCTGGCGGCACAGGGCTGAACCTGACCGCGGCCAACTACGTGCTGCACCTCGACCCGTGGTGGAATCCGGCAGTCGAAGATCAAGCGACCGACCGCGCTCACCGGATTGGTCAAGAACGCGCGGTGACGGTTTACCGATTGGTTTCCAAGGGCACCATCGAAGAGCAAATCATCGATCTGCACGCGAACAAACGCGAACTGGTGGCCAGCGTGCTCAGCGGCACCGATCAGGCTGGCCGAATGGACACCGAAGAATTGATCGAGCTGATTCGCGCCGGGACATAGTGAGCGGGTGTTGGCTGAAATGCTGATTGCTAGGTGGTCGATCGCTCCGCGATCGATTGTCCGAGCAAGTCTTGGTCAGTCAGATCATTTAAGGCTTTTACCGGCAAACGCGACAGCAGGACAAACCGACCGGCGGAGCGGTCGGCGACATAGGTGGTCGATCGCTCCGCGATCGATTGTGCGAGCAAGTCTTGGTCAGTCAGATCAGGCAGCAATTCCGCCAGCAAGCTCGACAGCAGGACGAACCGACCGGCGGAGCGGTCGGCGACGTAGGTGGTCGATCGCTCCGCGATCGATTGTCCGAGCAAGTCTTGGCCAGTCAAATCATTCAAGGCTTTCACTGGCGAACGCGACAGCAGGACGAACCGACCGGCGGAGCGGTCGGCGACGAAGAGCTGTCAAATCCTGATCATCTCCGACCGCCGGAACGCTCCGCGGCGCTTTGTTTGGCCACCCGCGCTGCCGCTTGCTCGAAGTGGTATCGCGCCGCTCGCCCGCTAACCGTTCGTCGCTCGATCAAATCAGCAGCGAGCAATTCCACCGCCAACCAATTAGCTGGCGCACTGAGCATGAACTCGACCTTCTCCAAATAGCGTCGTTCCAGCCGTTCGGCTTGGTGTTCATTGCCGGCCCGTGAGAGCGTCAGCGCTCGCACTTGCCGCAGGTCACGCGCGGCTCCCTGCCAACAGTACTTCCCTGAAATCCGGCTTTCAGCGGCAGCACCAGCGAGCAGAATCAGCACCTCGGTTTCCAACCAATCCTTGACGGCGCGCGTTGCCCCCTTCTTCAGGTCGCACTGTCCCAGCCGAGTCTTGTTGGGCAAAATGCTTACCCGATGCACGTCGCGGCCCTGCGTCAGCGCGATCACGGCATGCCCGGCTTCATGGTATGCCGTCAACCGGTCAGCTAAAAGCGGCTGCGAAGTTGGCGGTACCGATGCAGTGGGTTCGGTGTTCAGTTCTGTATGGATGGGGTGAGGAAGATTGTCCATCGGTATTCTGCGGAGGTTGGAGCCCGCAGAATTGTACACCGACGGTTCCCACCCACGACCCGCCGTTGACGCCAGAAGGGCCTGAGCTGATGAGTGCTGCTGTATCGGGGACACCCATGGAAACAAATCCGACTCAGGCTTGGCTGCTGGAAGCAGCTCGTCGCGGGGCGTCGGACCTGCATTTGATCGGCGACTACCCGCCGGTGCTACGAATGCACGGAAGATTAGAAGATCTGTGCGCTCGGACACTCAACCATGAACAGGTACGCCGTTGGTTAATGGAGCTGTTGCCGGAGCACTTGCAGGAGCGTTTTATTGCGGAGCGGAATGCCGACTTCGCCATTGAGCTCGACCTGGACGGTCAGCCCCAACGCTTTCGGGCCAATTACTTTGTCGCTGCGGAACACATGGGCGCCTGCTTTCGCGTGATCCCGGATACGATCCCCGACTTCCACTGGGCAGGTTTTCCGTATTCGGTCGCGGAACGATTGGTCAGTTTTCGCAACGGGTTGGTGCTGTTCAGTGGCGTCACCGGTGCTGGGAAAACCACGACGCTGGCGATGATCATCAAGCTGCTGTGCGAGCGGGGAGGGTATCGGATCGTGACGATCGAAGAACCGATCGAATACCGCTACCCTCGAGCCAGCGGATCGATCGTCACACAGCGCGAAGTGGGGCGGGATGTCGGCAGTTTCAACGAGGGCCTGAAGTACGCCCTGCGTCAGGATCCAGACGTCATCCTGGTCGGCGAGATCCGTGATCGCGAAACCGCGCAGACCGCTTTGAGTGCTGCCGAAACCGGACATCTGGTGTTTTCAACTCTGCACACTTCCGATGCCAAAGGAGCGATCTCACGTTACACCGATCTATTTCCCCAGGATGCCCAACCGGAGATTCGCTCCCAACTGGCCAATAACTTGCGAGCGGTGATCAGCCAGCACTTGCTGCCGAATCTGCTGCCCGATGACAAACGAGTGCTCGCCTTGGAGGTGTTGTTCAACAATTCGCCGATAGCGATTGCGATTCGGGCTGGCCGGATGGAGACGATCGACAACACGATTCTCACCAGCCGCGCCGATGGCATGATCACGCTCAACGAATCAATCAAACGTCACTACCAAGCTGGCAGCATCAGCCGCGAGACGGCGGAGCATTACGTGAGCGACATCGGCTTTCTCCGGCCCTAAGTAGGATTGCACCAGCGACAGCGTTAAGATGGCCGTCACTTGGGATGGTGAGTCTGTTGAAGACCGCCGCCTGTCAAGTGACATCTTTTGCCCTCCTGGAGAATCCACGATGAGTTTTGCTGTACGTTGGGTCGCCTTGTCCGTTGTTGCGTTGGCGACATGGGCTCCGGCCGCTTGGAGCCAAGAAGCCGCAACGAAAACTGAACACGACGCGGTTCGTCCGGTGCCGCGTGAGGGCGGTTGGATGAATCGCCACGAAGCGATGAACGCCCGTGTCGCGCAGGGCAACGTCGACCTCGTGTTCATCGGCGACTCAATCACCCAAGGTTGGGAAGGCGCCGGCAAGGAAGTTTGGAAAGAGTTCTACGGCGAGCGCAACGCAGTCAACCTCGGCATCGGCGGCGACCGCACGCAGCACGTGCTGTGGCGGTTGGAAAACGGCAACCTCAAAGGGATTCAGCCGAAGTTGGCGGTCGTGATGATCGGCACCAACAATGCCAACAGCAACAAGCCCGAAGAGATCGCCGACGGCATCGAGCGGATCGTTGAGTTGCTGAAGTCCAAGACCCCGGAAACGGAGATCTTGCTGTTGGCGGTGTTCCCGCGCGGAGCCACCGCCGACGACCGGCTGCGCCAAGTGAACCAAAAGACGAATGAAATCATCGCCAAACTGGCTGACGGCGAGCAGGTTCATTTCCTTGACATCGGCAAGCAATTTCTGGGCGAAGATGGCTCACTCAGCCAGGAAATCATGCCCGACCGACTGCACCTGAGCGAAAAGGGCTACCGCATTTGGGCCGAGTCGATCGAGCCCAAGGTCAAGGAACTGCTGGGCCGGTAAACGACTAAGGTTCGAGCTGCATTGCAGCGGGAACGAGTCACCCAGGGTGAACCCGCTAAGCCCGAAGCGAGTGTGGATGTCACCCTGGGTTTTTAGCGCGCGGACGCTGGATCTCTAGGTGGCACGCGCCTGAGAGACGCAGGGCGTGTCGACGTTCATGGCAGGGGAGCCCTGGACTGGTTCAGCAACTCGGCATGAGTTTCAGACAATCATGCCTTTTGCTAGGGCTCTGAGCGTGCCACCCAAAGCCCATCGCAGGACTCGTTCAGAAAGACAGCCGTCGCTAGAAGTTCTCCACCACTTCGCCGCCAGCGCGAGTCAGCAGGTGCCACAGTTTCTCGGGCTCGAGCCAATAGGGAATCAACCGTACCGAGCCGTCGAAGAACAAGGCGGTGACCCCTTCGGTATTGTGCCCGCCCAGTGGTGGCCAGGGGTCAGCGGGGTCGATCGCCACATCCTCTGGTTTGGTCCAGGGCACCGCGAATTCATCTTCGACTTCGACGACGGCAATGGTGTTGCTAGTCCCGTCTGTGATGTTTCGAAAGCTAAGTCCTCCGTCAGCAGCCAGACCGATCCCGTCGCCGGTGAGTGTCTGATAGACGGTATGGCCCGCCGGTGCATCGCTGCGCGGATGCTTGAACACCGGTGGCATTTTTTCGAGCAACGCTAAGTTATGCTCACTGTCCCACGGTTCATCTAACCGAAACTCATTGTAGAGCGGCCCTTCATCGAGGAATGGCAAGAGTGCCACGCGCCAACTGAGCAGCGGTTTACCGTCGGCATCGAGGTTCCCGGGTTCAGGGAAATGGGTGTAGGCGTCGTGGTAATTGTGCAGCGCCAGTCCGATCTGCTTGAGATTGTTTCGATTCCGAGCCTCCCGGCCCTCAGGAGCAGCGAATTGCACCAGAGGAAAACTCCAACCACTGACCATGCTAAACAGGGTCATCTGAGGAAGTTTCTCGTCTAAAGAAATCTTGACGTACTTGCCATCGCGCGACGGCTTGAGCGCAGCCAGGATCTCCTGGCTAGCCCGTACGGTAAACGCCCGCATTGCCTCAGCAGTTTTGTCATCGCCAAAGTCGTCACCTATTCGTTGGACAATGGCTTCGCGCAGGTCCGTCATCGCCTGCGTGAGTCGATTTTCGAGTTGCTCCGCTGTTGCATCGTCCACCGCGACGAACGTCAACTGTGCAGCGAAACGATCGCCAGCACTGACACGCAGCAGCACGTGGTCGGTCATCGCCGGCACCTCACGCAAACTCAAGACCGAGGGCGGCAGTACCTCAGCAGCGACCTGTAATTGCTGGTCCAGTGCCGCCACGAGCAGATCACGAATCGGTTCCATGGCCAGAATCGCAACGATGTGATCACTGCCTTCGACCTGCTCAAGCAGCGGGGCAACGGGCGGCTCATCACCACTCGCCTCGAGCATATGTGTCAGTGGCTCCTGCATCGCGATCAGGGCCGTCTGCGGATTGATCTGATGGAACATCACACCTGGCGGGCCATCCACGGGATAGATGACTTTGCCGTCCACCGTAGTCAGCGGCTCATCGTCTACAAACTCACTTTCCAGCGTTTCAATCACCGCTGGTTCGGCCATCTGCACCACGGCACCGAACACAGGTCCCATTGGTCCGACACTTTCAATTACCACCTTGAACTGCTCGATCTGGAGGGGATCGAGGCCGAACTGCTCTTTCCCGGTCACACGGATTAACTCCAGCGGCAGCAGGCGCAGCGCTCGCTGAGAGAAAAATGCTCGGGGGTGCAGGTTGATGACTGCGATTGCCTGTGGCGGCACGTACTTTCCGCTGACCGCGGGCGGCTCAATTGGCTGCGGTTCTTGCGCTCGTAGGTGCAACGTATTAGGCAGCAAAGGAGCGAAAGCAAGAAATGCTCCAGCGACGAACGGCCCGAAAAGCCGGCGATCAGTTCTCATCAGTTGTCTCATCGAAAGAGTGCGGGCCAGCCGCGGTCAAGAAAAGTTCACTCAGCAGGCTACGGTGTTTCCGGTGCCGGTGCTGATTCGTCAGAGTCCTGTTGCAGCAGTTCGGTGATCGCGGCGTGCATGTCGCTAGCCGACGAGGAGTTGATGCCCACGTACAGGCGAGCGACATCGCCGCTGGGGCCAACGATGACGGTTTGCGGAATCGCGGTGACGCCATACTGTTCGGCCACGCTGCCGCTCCGATCCAGTGCCACCGCCACTTCCTCCAGCCCCATTCGCTCCAATGCCGCCTTGATCGTCGCTTCGGGCTCTTGCAAGTTCACTGCGATCAGTTGCACCTGGTCGCGCGGAAACTCACCGACGACTTCCTCAATCTGCGGCATCGCCTGAATACACGGGCCGCACCAGGAGGCCCAAAAGTCAAGCACGACGACACGGCCATGGGCGTCGGCGAGGCGAAACTTTTCTCCGCCGAGCAGCTCTAGTTCAAACTGCGGGGCAGGTTTGCCGACGAGTGCCGATTCGGTGCCGCTGGTGCCGTCTGAACCCTGAGCTCCCGGCAAGAACGCTTTGGGAATCGGAGCATCGTGCAATCGCCACAGCGCCAGCGGAGAATCGTCTGCGGAGCGTTCGATCGCGTTCCCCAGAAGCAAGCGATTCAGTTGCAGCGTTTCAACCTGACACTCGCCGAGCAAATCGCTGTGGCCTACCAGCATCGAGTCGCGGCAGGCAAGGTAGTCGAAGGTCATGCGTGTGCC
>Ga0065721_10052904_pt1 | contig 10917 bp, 7 predicted proteins | sample Mesricmetagenome_FD_59108 | JGI IMG/M metagenome (GOLD analysis project Ga0065721, IMG submission 59108) | Mesophilic microbial community from rice straw/compost enrichment Sample: eDNA_1 v2 (version 2) | ecosystem: Engineered > Solid waste > Grass > Composting > Bioreactor | place: USA: Davis...
CGGGGGAGGCGGCCAGCCGCGTCGCGGGCCATCCCGCCGTTCGCTCGGCCCTTCTGGAACTGCAGCAGGCCTTCGCCGCCCAGCCGGGCGGAGCGGTGCTGGACGGACGCGACATCGGCACGGTGATCGCGCCCGAGGCGACCGCCAAGCTGTTCGTCACGGCCGCGCCGGAGGTCCGGGCCGAGCGTCGGTGGAAGCAGCTGAACGCGCGCGGGATCGAGATCGCCTTCGAGGACATGCTGGCCGACATCCGCCGGCGGGACGAGCGCGATGCGGGGCGGGGCGCGGCGCCGATGATCCAGGCCGAGGACGCGGTCTTGCTGGATACGACCGACATGGGTATAGAGGCCGCCTTCGATGCGGCCCGCCGTATCGTCGAGACCGCGCGAGCGAGACACGGGCTCTAGAAGCCTGAATCGCAAATCCAACGCGCCGGCCTCGGCTTCCGCGGGCGTCCGGGCCGACAAGGCCCCGCATCCGACGACCTGACTATCCCTTTTAATCCACCTCGCGCGGGACCGCACGGTCGCGCGCCATAGCCCTTTAGGAAGCTTCCGGCTCCATGACGGACACCCTCACCCCCACCCGCGACGATTTCGCCGCCCTGCTCGACGAACAGCTGTCGGGCCGCGACTTCGGCGAAGGCCAGGTCGTTCATGGCCGCGTCGTCGGCATCGAAAAGGACATCGTGATCGTCGATGTCGGCCTGAAGACCGAAGGGCGCATCTCGCTGCGCGAGTTCGGCCAGGGCGAAGACGCCAAGCTGCCGAAGGTCGGCGACAACGTCGAAGTCTATCTGGAGCGTGTCGAGAACGCGCTGGGCGAAGCCGTCATCAGCCGCGACAAGGCCCGTCGCGAGGAAGCCTGGACCCGTCTGGAAGGCGTGTTCGCCGAAGGCCAGCCGGTCAACGGCGCGATCGTCGGCCGCGTCAAGGGCGGCTTCACCGTCGACCTGGGCGGCGCCTCGGCCTTCCTGCCGGGCTCGCAGGTGGACATCCGTCCGGTGCGCGACGTCGCCCCGCTGATGGGCAAGGAACAGCCCTTCGCCATCCTGAAGATGGACCGTCCGCGCGGCAACATCGTCGTCTCGCGCCGCGCCATCCTGGAAGAGGCCCGCGCCGAACAGCGCACCGAGCTGGTCGGCCAGCTGCAAGAGGGTGAAGTCCGCGAAGGCGTCGTCAAGAACATCACCGACTACGGCGCGTTCGTGGACCTGGGCGGCATCGACGGCCTGCTGCACGTCACCGACATGTCGTGGAAGCGCGTCTCGCACCCGTCGCAGGTTCTAGCCGTCGGCGACACCGTCAAGGTCCAGATCGTCAAGATCAATCCGGACACCCAGCGCATCTCGCTGGGCATGAAGCAGCTGCAGTCGGACCCGTGGGACGGCGTGGAAGCCAAGTACCCGGTCGGCGCCAAGTACACCGGCCGCGTCACCAACATCACCGACTACGGCGCCTTCGTGGAGCTGGAAGCCGGCGTCGAGGGCCTGGTGCACGTCTCGGAAATGTCCTGGACCAAGAAGAACGTCCATCCGGGCAAGATCGTCTCCACCTCGCAGGAAGTGGACGTGGTCGTGCTGGACGTCGACGCCTCCAAGCGCCGCATCTCGCTGGGCCTGAAGCAGGCCCAGGACAATCCGTGGGACGCCTTCGTGGCCGCGCACCCGATCGGCTCGACCGTCGAGGGCGAAGTCAAGAACGCCACCGAGTTCGGCCTGTTCATCGGCCTGGACAACGACATCGACGGCATGGTGCACCTGTCGGACATCGACTGGAACGTGTCGGGCGAGGAAGCCATCCAGCGCTACCGCAAGGGCGACATGGTCAAGGCCAAGGTGCTGGACGTCGACGTCGAGAAGGAACGCGTCTCGCTGGGCATCAAGCAGCTGGGCGGCGACCCGATGGAGGGCGACACCTACAAGCGTGGTCAGCAGATCACCGTCACCGTCTCGGCCATCGAGTCGGGCGGCATCGAGGTGAAGTTCGGCGAGGATGACGCGCCGGTCACGGCCTTCATCCGCAAGTCGGACCTGTCGCGCGATCGCAACGAGCAGCGTCCGGAACGCTTCGCTGTGGGCGACCGCATCGACGCCATGATCACCGCCGTGGACAAGGCCTCGCGCCGCGTCTCGGTGTCGATCAAGGCGCTGGAGATGAAGGACGAGCAGGAAGCCATCGAGCAGTTCGGGTCTTCGGACTCGGGCGCCTCGCTGGGCGACATCCTGGGCGCCGCGCTGAAGAACGCCGGCTCCAAGGAATAGGCGCTCCGCGACAGCGGTTTGCGACGAGGGCGGCCGGAGTGATCCGGCCGCCCTTTTCCTTTGCGTAAACCGCTTGCTCTTGTGTTCGCCGCCGGACATTCTGCGCGGCAGGGGCGGACATCGCGCATTAGGGGCTTTGTGCAATGTCGTTCGGGGGTTAGGCTGCACGCCGACCATGGGACGCCTTCCAAAGAGGCGATGCAGGGGCTGACATGATCAAGTCTGAACTGATCGAGACGCTGGCGGCCGAGAACACCCACCTGACCCACGCGGAGGTGGAACGGCTGGTCAATGTCATTCTGGGCAAGATGACCGAGGCGCTGTCGGACGGCGGCCGCGTGGAGCTGCGCGGTTTCGGCGCTTTTTCGGTGCGGTCGAGGCCGGCCCGCGTTGGCCGCAACCCGCGCACCGGGGCGACCGTCGACGTGCCGGCCAAGGCCGTGCCCTTCTTCAAGAGCGGCAAGGAGCTGCGCGAGCGGCTGAACGCATCGGGCGACGCCTGAGCCCCAGGGAGATCCCATGAGCCTGCTTTCCGAATTCCGCGAGTTCGCGGTCAAGGGCAACGTCGTCGATCTGGCGGTCGGCGTGATCATCGGCGCGGCCTTTAACGGCATTGTCAAAAGCCTGGTCGATCAGGTCGTGATGCCGCCGATCGGCCTGCTGACGGGCGGGATCGATTTTTCCGAGCTGGAATGGGTGCTGCGCCCCGAGAATCTGGCCACCGAGGAGGTGGAGAAGGTGGCCATCCAGTACGGCGCCTTCATCAACACCCTGATCCAGTTCCTGATCGTCGCCTGGGTGGTCTTCCTGCTGGTCAAGGGGATCAACAGTCTGCGTCGTCAGCAGGCCGCCCAGCCGGATCCGGCGCCCGCGGCGCCGACGGCCACTGAAGCGCTGCTGACCGAAATCCGCGACGAACTGAAGGCGCGGCCCCGGAACTAGGCCGGATAGCCCGCTCCGGGATTGGGCGCGGCTTTGCCCACTGACCCGAACGCGGATCGGCGTCGATTCCGAGCGCGCTTCGGAGGGACCGGGCGATTGCAGATGGCGTAGTCGCCATCGAACGGCGTCGGCGACCATTGGGCCGCGGCGTCCCTGTCGGCGATCAGGGCGTGACAGTGACCCCAGCCGCCTTCCCGACGCGCGCGCCGGCCCACGTCCCCGAGCTTCGCCAGGATGGTCGGCGACACCATCTGCAGCCGCACCTTGGCGGCGCCCAGCGCGCGTGCGTTGGCGATCAAGGCGCCGGCCAGGGTTTCCACGGCGTCCGGCGCCGTCTCCAGGGCTGAGATGTCCAGGATTTCCAGGCTCGGGGGCTCGATCAGGCTGAGCTTGGCCATGCGGGCCATGGCCACCCCGACGATCCGGTCGGACCGCCGCAGGGCCAAGAGAACGGTCGGCAGCGTCTGGTCGGGATCGGCCAGCCGCCAGCGCAGCATCTCCGGGCTTCGATCCGCCACGGTGCGGCCTTCCGAAACTAGCGCCTCCCAGAACCGGGCGTAGTCGGAGCGGTCGGAAAGATCGTGGAGCCGCTCCACGCCCGCCGGCAGGGACAGCGACGCCTGCCGGAACAGCCGCCCGTTCATCAGCCGCTCGCCCCAGCGCCTGGCGGTTTCGGCCGACAGTCCGCCGAGGAGACGGCGCAGAATCCTCCCCTGGGAGCAGGCGAGGGCGTCGACGATCCACGCCAGTTTCATTCCGGCGGTCTGGACAGGAAACGGCTCGAGGCCGAACAGGCCGTAGATCGGCGCCGACCGCGCATTGGCGTTCAGGGTGTAGCGCGCGAACATGCCCGGCTGAGCCAGGAAGGCGCGGATCAGATTGCGGCTGGCGCCCTTGCGTTCGGGCGGAACAATGATCGAGAAGCCCGTCGCGCCGTGCAGCGTCCGGTCCCCCCGCCGGAACCGCTGGATGAAGTTGCCGACCATGGCTACCGGCCGATCCGCCTGATCCGTCAGCACCCAGCCGGCGGCGCCGCCGATTTCCAGGCGGGCCGGATTGGCTTCCAGCCACCGCCAGCCGGCGGGCGATCGTTCCGGCCAGCCCACGGAGCGGTGCAGGGCGTTCAGGGCGTCATGGTCGCCGGATCGGATCGGTCGAACGGGCACGGTCGCCTCCCTCCCGGATCGGGACGCTGGTCCCGTTCCTGACCTCGTCACAGCAGATATGGCGCCACTTCGACAGCCTTGGGTTGCCGGATCGTCCGGGCGCGACGTGTCGTTCGGTCACGTGGGGTTAGCGCTTGTAAACCACGGGAGCCGGTGGTCTTCTCCGCGCTTCGCAAAGGGGGCGGGCAGGCGAGGCGGGCTCCGTCCGCCCGCGAGGCGGCAGTGGGGCCGCCAGCGCCGAATACAAGGGTAGGCATGAACATCGTAATTCTTCTGGGGGTGGTCATCACCCTGGTCACGGGCATTCCCGTGCTTCTCCAGATCCTCAAGAACCATCCCAAGGGTCTGATCACCTGCTTCTTCGCCGAGATGTGGGAGCGGTTCTCCTTCTACGGCATGCGCGGACTGCTGATCTTCTATCTGACGCAGCACTTCCTGTTCGACGACGGCTTCGCGACTGGCCAGTACGGCACCTACGGGTCGCTGGTGTATCTGCTGCCGCTGGTGGGCGGCATCGTCGCAGACCGCTACATCGGCACGCGAAAGGCCATCGTCTTCGGCGCGGCGCTGCTGGTGCTCGGCCACGGCCTGATGGCCTACGAAGGCTATGGCGCGCGCCAGACGCTGCAGTACGCGGGCCAGTCCTACGCCGTGCAGGTCGAGGGACGCGGCGAGGAGCGCTCCACCAAGGTGGTGATCGACGGCCAGGCCTATGACTACGGCTCGGCGGCCGACGGCGGGTTGGAAATCCGTGGTCTGCCCGCGACCGCCGCGGTGCCGGCGGACCTGCCCCAGGGCAGCTATGAGCTGAACACCGATCGCGACCAGACGGCGGTCAATGTCTTCTACCTGGCCCTGTCGCTGATCATCATGGGGGTGGGCTTCCTGAAGCCGAACATCTCGACCCTGGTGGGACAGCTCTATCCGCAGGGCGACCCGCGCCGGGATTCCGGCTTCACCCTCTACTACTACGGCATCAACCTGGGTTCGTTCTGGGCGGCGGTGCTGTGCGGCTTCCTGGGCCAGACCTACGGCTGGGGCTGGGGCTTCGGCCTGGCGGGCCTGGGCATGCTGGCGGGCCTGATCGTCTTCATCTTCGGCAAGGGCCTGTTGCAGGGCAAGGGCGAAAGCCCGTTCCCGGAACTGATCAAGCAGCCGGTCCTGGGGCCGATCAACCGCGAGCAGCTGATCTACATCCTGGGCGTCCTGGGCGTCGGCGTGCTGTGGTTCATCGTGCCCAACCACGGCCTGGTGGGCATCGGCCTGATCCTCTCGACCCTCGCGGCCCTGGGCTTCATCGGCTGGTTCATCATCTTCAAGTGCGACAAGGTCGCGCGCGAACGGATGATGCTGGCCATGGTGTTGGTGTTCGGATCGGTCATCTTCTTCACCCTGTTCGAACAGGCCGGCTCCTCGCTGAACCTGTTCGCCGAGCGTAACGTCGACCTGGCCATCACCAGCCAGGCCACCAGCTTCCTGGGCATTCCCGTCGGCTCTGCGGCCCAGCTGCAGGCGGCGGGCATCCAGCCGGCCAATTGGTGGAGTTGGATCGACACCTCGATGACCGCCTCGCAGACCCAGTCGTTCAATGCGGGCTTCATCCTGATCTTCGCGCCGATCTTTGCGGCCCTGTGGGCCTTCCTGGGCAGCCGCAAGATCGACCCGAACCCGGTGGTGAAGTTCGGCCTGGGCATCATCCAGGTCGGCCTAGGCTTCCTGGTCATCGTCTGGGGCGTGCAGTCGGGCCTGGTGGACGAGCAGTTCCGCACGCCGCTGGTCCTTCTGGCGCTGCTCTACATGCTGCACACGACGGGCGAGCTGTTCCTGTCGCCGGTCGGCCTGTCGGAGATCACCAAGCTGTCGGTGGCCTCGGTGGTGTCCTTCATGATGGCGGTCTGGTTCATGGCGTCGGCGATCGCGCACTATGTCGGCGGCATGATCGCCGGCATGGCCGGAACCGAGACCGTGGGCGGCCAGGTGCTGGATCCGGGCGCGGCCCTGGCCACCTCGATGAAGGTCTTCAATCAGCTGGGCTGGTGGGGTGTGGGCATCGGCCTGGCCTTCATCGTCGCCAGCTTCTTCATCGCCAAGTGGTCCAATGGCGTGAACGATCCGAACAACCATCCCGGACCGTCGCTGACCGATCGCGGGGGTGAGGACGGCAACATCGCCGCGCCCAGGGATTCGACCCTGGCCTGAGGCGGTCCCCAAGCGGACAAGGGAAGGGCGGCGTCCGCGACGCCGCCCTTTTTCTTCGCCTCAGAAGGTCTTGCGGACCCGAACCTGGAAGAAGGTGCGAGGATCGATCTCGCTGTCCTCGATGAAGGCGATCGCCCGGGTCTGGCGATCCGCATAGACAATCCGCTGCTGGGTGAAATCGTCCCACAGGTTCAGCTGGGCCCGGATCGACAGGGTCGGGGTCGGCTTGTACTCGGCGAACAGCTCCAGATAGTCCGAACCGCGCCACTTGAAGGTCTGGTCCGGATCGTAGCTGGGTTGGCCCAGGTAGGGCAGCCAGTTCACGCCCCACTGCAGCTTCCAGCTGGCGATGTCCTGCTGCACGCCGACGTTCGCCTGGGTGGCGCGAACGCCCGAGATGGGCCGTTCCTCGCCCGTGGTCGGGTCGGTGACGCGGGTCCGGTTCCAGTCGTTGCGGAAGGTGAAGCGTCCGCCCGTGAAGCCGATCCGGTCCAGGGGCACCACCACGTTCAGCGCCAGCTGATCCAGCGTGCCGTCCCCGATGTTGCCGACGGCGGACAGGTCGTCCTCCAGCGGGATGCGGTCGATGGCGTCGATGATCTCGTCGTGGCGGTAGCCGATGGAGACGATGCCTTCGCCCCAGAAGCGGCGCTCATACGTCAGTTCGCTGATCCAGCGCTGTTCCGGCTCCAGATCGACGTTGCCGCCATAGACGTTCTCCTCCGACAGTTCCGCCGAGGCCGCGAAGTCCGAAAAGTCCAGCTGGCCCAGTTCGCGCTCGAAGCGGAAGCGGAGCTGGTTGTTCGGCATGGGGGTCCAGGTGGCCTGGAAGCGGGGCTTGGCGAAGAAGAAGCTCTTTTCCTGGTCCGCATCGCCTGACTGGCTGATGGTCGACGCCTCCAGGCGCAGGCCGGCCTCCAGGGTCAGGTCGGGGTGCAGCCGCCAGGTGCCCTTGGAGAAGACCTCGCCCCGCGTCTCCTCGACCTTGACCGAGGCGCTGGGCAGGGGGACGGGCGTTCCGCCGATGGTGAAGGCCTGGTCGGTCTCGCGCATGTTGTAGGCGATCTCGCCGCCGGTCTCGATCGTGACCTTGGGCGAGCGCTCGTGCCGGATCAGGCCGCGCAGGATGGTCTCGGAGCTGTTGCCGGAATAGTCGAAGATCTGCTCCGGCTCGGCCCCATCGGCGGTCATGACGTTGTAGGACGACGCCCCGTCCCACTCCGAGAAGGTGTGCATGAAGCGGGTCTCCAGCTTGAGACGGGGGCTCAGCGGGCGTTCCCAGGTCGCGCCGAACTCGCCGCCCTTGGTGTCCTCGTCGTCGCGGCTCTCGCGATGGACCAGGTCGGACCGGCCCATGTCATAGCCGTGCCAGTCGTTGATCCCGTAGCGGGCGGTCAGATCGACCTTGCCGCCCGCGAAGGGGCCGGCATAGGTGCCGCGCACCGAGTTTCCGCCGCCGTACCCGTCGTTCAACGTCCGTTCGTCCCGTAGCACCGTCCCATCCGGCGTGCGGCGGATCAGATGGCCGGGGCCGTTGGAATCGCTCATGGAGATGCCGTCGGACAGGGTCACGCCCCAGCTGCGCGCGCCGTCGCGGGCGGTGAACTGGTAGCTGCCGCCATAGAGGTCCACGCCCGCGCCTTCGAACTGGGTGGTGTTCCAGGTCAGGATCGACTGACGGCTGTTCTCGGTCTTGAGGATGACGTTCACGACGACCGAATAGCCCTGCATGTCGATGCCGGGGGCGCCGCCCCGGATCAGTTCGATGCGGTCCACCTGGCTGGCCAGGGTGCGGCTAAGGACGTTGGAGCCGGTGTCGTTCTTGGACGCGGGCCGGGCGTTGTTGATCAGGATGTTGCCGACCGCGCCCTCGAAGCCGCGGGCGCCCGAGCCGTCGTCAATGGAGAAGCCCGGCACCCGATCCACCATGTCCAGGGCCGTATTCGGTCGCTGGGCGGCGAAGAAGTCGGGGGTGAAGACCAGAACGCCGCGCTGGGCCGCATCGGCCAGCGGCGCCTGGTCGGTCGCGCCGGTCGGCACGGGCGCCTCCGCGACCTGGGGTTCGTCGCCGGCCCAGGCCGCGACGGGCGCGGCGGCCGCGAAGAGCAGGGCGGTGGTCGCCATCAGGGCGGTCTTGGTCATCGGTGGTCCCCTTCGGATTTGCTGAGGGAGGTGTGCCGCCCGGATGTCTTCATCTCCAGTTACAAGGCCGAAAGGTGGATTAAATCCTCGACATCATTACATGGTTGAAATGATTACAGGAAAGTCATGGTCGTTGATCGTCTCTTTGTAATAAGTAGATCGCGATCATGAGGAGTATTCGATGCGCATAGTCATCGCCCTTGCGCTGGGTCTGGTCCTGGCGGCGCCCGCCATGGCGCAGGAGCCGGACACCGTCGAAGAGATCGTGGTGGTGGCCCGCCGCTCGGGCGCGCCGCTGTGGGAGGTGACCCGCGGCGACAGCACCGTGCTGCTGGTCGGCGAGATTCGCGGCGTGCCCGAGGCGACGCCGTGGCGACCGGCGGGGCTAGAGGCGGCGACGGAACGGGCGCAGCGGGTGATGATCGGCGTGCGGGCGCGGGTTTCCGCGGCGGACATCCTTCGTCTGCTGTGGCGAAGCCGGACCCTGACCCGCCTGCCGGATGGGAGGACATCGGCCGACTATCTGACCCCGGAGCAAGAGGCGCGACTGGCGGCGCTGGAAGCCCGGTATCGCCAGGACTACAGCCGCCAGAGCTTTCTGATTTCCGGTTCCGACCTGCTCGGGGACCGTCTGCGTTTCGATCGCGACACGACCGACGACGCGGGAGACGTGGTCCGACGCGCGGCGCGCAAGGCGGACATTCCCGCCCGGCCCGTGGGAGAGGTGAGGGGCGACGAGATCGTGGAGAACCTGCTGTCGGCGCCGCCAGAGCGGCATGCGCCCTGCCTCGACGCGGCCATGGCGGCGACGGAGGCGGGCCGGGAGGGGCTGATCGCGCGTGGCGACGCCTGGACCCATTTCGATGTTCCGGCGGTGATGGCCTCGCCGCTGGAGGCAGCCCTGGCGATCTGCTGGCCGTGGGGCGATCCGGAGATGGGCGTCGCGCTCCGGGCCCAATGGGTGCAGGCCATCGATCAGGCGCTTACCGAGCCAGGCGTCACGATGGCGGTCGCGCCCTTGCGGATTCTCGCCGAGCCCGGCGGGGTGCTGGACCAGATCGAGGCCTCTGGCCTGTCGATCGAGGGGCCGGAATGGAAGACCGCGCCCGGCGCCGCGATCCGGCATTGAGCGGCGACATTCCGCTGTCATCCGCCGGGGCTAGGGAGCGGCCGGCGCGCTGAGGTCCATCGACGGCGCGTCGTTGTTTCCGGTGACGCCGTGCGGGCGTCGGAACCCAGACGGAGAACCCTCATGTCCGGCCTCGCCGTGGCGCTGATGCTCAGCGCCCTGTCCTGTGATCCGACCGCCGCCGACGTGGGGGCCGCCGGGGGAGACGCCTGGGCGCGCGCCTGGATGGACCAGTCCCTGCGGATGAACGACATCGCCGCGGTGGGGACGCACAACAGCTACAAGCTGGCGATCCCCCAGGCGGAACTGGAAGCGATGCTCGCCGCCAATCCGGGTGCGCGGGGCCTGGACTACGCCCATCGCCCTTTGTCGGAACAACTGGACGCCGGCGCGCGCCAGCTGGAAATCGACATCCTGAATGATCCGCAGGGCGGCCGGTACGCCCATCCGTTGTCGGCCCTGGGCGGCGGGGCGCCGGTCAGCGCCGCCTTCGCGGAGGCCATGTCGCGGCCGGGGTTCAAGACCCTGCACATGCCGGATGTGGATTTCCGCAGTTCCTGTCTGACCTTTGCGGCCTGTCTGAGCGAGGTCCGGGCCTGGTCGCGGGCGCACCGGGATCATGCGCCGATCCTGATCATGCTGAACGCCAAGACCGGCGACGCCTCCATGCCGGGCGGCGTCCGGCCGCTGGAGTTCGACGCGGCGGCGTGGGACGCGCTGGACGCCGAAATCCGCTCGGTCTTCGGCGACGATGACCTGATCACGCCGGACCAGGTGCGCGGTCGTCACGCCACCTTGCGAGACGCCGTGCTGGCTGGCGGTTGGCCCGCGTTGGGCCAGGCCCGCGGCAAGGTCTTCTTCGCCCTGGACGAAGGGCCGGACAAGGTGGCGGGCTATACCGCCGGCCGGCCGTCGCTGCAGGGCCGGGCAATGTTCGTGAACACGGAAGAGACCAGCCCGGCGGCCGCCTATCTGACCCTCAACGATCCGGTGGGGCAGCAGGACCGCATCCGCGCCGCCGTGCGTCAGGGCTTCATCGTCCGCACCCGGGCCGACGCCGACACCGTCGAGGCGCG
>Ga0065721_10052902_pt1 | contig 10916 bp, 3 predicted proteins | sample Mesricmetagenome_FD_59108 | JGI IMG/M metagenome (GOLD analysis project Ga0065721, IMG submission 59108) | Mesophilic microbial community from rice straw/compost enrichment Sample: eDNA_1 v2 (version 2) | ecosystem: Engineered > Solid waste > Grass > Composting > Bioreactor | place: USA: Davis...
GGCTGCAGCGTGCGGAGGCCGTGCGCGGCACGATCGAAACCTGCGCCGCGGAACTCGCCAGGGTCCGTCTGCCCGACGGCGCGGTGGACGAACTGGCCGAGCTGGATGTCGAGATCGCCCGGATCCGCGCGGTGCAGGATGCCGCGCGCCCGTCGGTGACGGTCGCATATGACAGCGCCTCGGCGGCGCGCGTCACGATGGGTGGCGCCGTGCTCGGCCACGGCGAGGAGCGCGGCTATGACGGCCAGGCTCAGCTCGTCGCGCCAGGCGTGGGCACGATCACGCTGCGCTCCAACATCGCCGGCGGCGATGACGGAAGGCTCGCGGCGGTTGAAGTGCAGCGCGGAACGTTGCTCGCCGCGATGGGGGTGGCAAATCTGGCGGCGGCGCGCGCGCAGCAGGTGCAAGCCCAGTCGATCGAAGCCCGCGCCAACGAGGCCAAGGCGCAACTCGCCGTCATCGCCCCTGAGGGACTGGGTGCGTTGCGCGAGGCGGTGGCCGCGCTGGCGGGCGTGGATCCGTCGCCGATCGAGATAAAGGCCGATCCCGACGAGACGCGCATCACGCGGGACGCGGCCGCACAGCGTCGGCGCGAAGCAACGCAGGCGGTGCGCGCCGCCGAACCTGCCCGCGCACATGCCGACGATGCGCTCATCGCGGCTGAAACGGTGCTCGCCCGGCTGCAGACGCGCGACGAGCAGGTTGTCGCGATCCTCGGCCCGGAGGAGGATCGGAATGCCAGGGGACAGGCCCTGGCGGCGTGCCTTGCCGAACGCGAAGCCGCGCTGGCCGATGCCGAGCGAGAGGTCGCGGCGCGGCGCGCCGAAGCGCGCGATCTGGACGCGGCCGATGCGACGCTGCGCCGCGTGCGCTCGGTCGAACAGGCGGCCATGACCGAGATCCAGCAATTGCGCGAGATCATTGCCGGGCTAAACGCGCGGATTACCGCGCGGTCCGACGATGCGGTGGAGGAGATGTGGCGCGAGACCGCCGATGCGCTGGCCGCCGCCGATAGCCGCGTTGCGGCATTCGAGCGGGAAGTCGCGGTGCTGACGCGATTGACGTCGGCATTGGAGGCGGCGCGATCGGGCGCGCGCGATCTCTACCTGAAGCCCGTGATGAACGAGCTGCGCCCGTTGCTTGGCTTGCTCTTCGACGATGTCACCATCACCTTCGACGATCGGACGCTGCTGCCGCAGGCGATCACCCGCGACGGGCAGGAGGAGAAGGTCGAGTTCCTGAGCGGCGGCATGCGCGAGCAACTGTCGGTGCTCACACGCCTCGCCTTTGCGCGCCTGCTCGCCCGCGACGGACGCCCCGCGCCCGTAATCCTCGACGACGCGCTCGTCTATTCGGACGATGACCGGATCGAGCGGATGTTCGACGCACTGCATCGGCAGGCGCGCGATCAGCAGATCATCGTGTTCTCTTGCCGTCAGCGTGCATTTCAGAGGCTTGGCGGGAACGTGCTCAACATGACCGACTGGCAACCGTGACCCAGGTGTTAGTTCCGGTTGCTCAACATGCTTTCGACCGAACAGCCCCTTTAGATGAAGCGCCGCGAAGATGGGAATGCGCGCGACACACTGAAAGTCCGTGTCTGAGTCTTTGCGGATAAAGCCGCTAACCGGACCAACGTCTGCTTATCACCTCAGATCAACCGAAAGATGCCGTTCCGCTGACGGCCCAAGAGCCGTAAGACCGGTCCTGTCACGAGCTGCCGGTCAGCAAGGCGCCCTCATCTCAGTCGTTCGACGACCTATTCGACGAGCCTGAAAGCGGACATCAATCGGATGCCGCTTGAGCGACAGTTTTGTCGGACACTCCGGAACGGCAGGTTCTAGGGAGGGAATTGCGGATAGCAGTCATTCTGGACGATAAGTCGGCATATCGGCTGCGCGCCGGTCGTGCGGTGTCGTGTTCAGCAGATCTGGAAGCGGGTATTTGGTCATGGCGCTTGGCGCGGCATCGTGAACCCACGACCCTGGATAACCTTGCTGACTGCAAGGAATGGAAGGACCGGCCCTGTGCGCGACTTTTCCCAAGCGCGCCATTGTGAGCGAAGCTAGCCACAGTTAGACACCCTCATGGCTCGCACTGAATATTCCGGCAAACGCGGTGGCAACGCTGGCGATGATTTCCATGAAATTTGGGCAATGCGACGGGCGCTTGAGATTCTTGCTCCCCATTCGACAGTCCAGCAAGTCACCGTTGAAGGGGTGTTAGCTGAAGACGAGGCCGGATCAGATCGAGCCGCGTGGGATGGGGTCGATTGCGCCATTTATCATGGTGGCACCGATGGGACATTCAATTGCATTGAACTCGTTCAGCTAAAGTATTCGGGCTCGGAGCCTTCCAAGCCGTGGTCGGTTGCTCGCCTAACTCAATCTGCGCGCAAGGCGCGCAACAGCTCAGTCATTGCCCGGCTGTCGGAAGCCTATGCCGCGATGGCAACCAAATATGCTCACTTGGCTCGCGACGAGAAAATCACCGTAAAACTGGTGAGCAATCAGCCCGCGTCCGCGGAGTTGGAGAGACTTCTGGACTTGCCATCTGAAGATCATGAACTTGCCGAGATTCGCCGCGCGACTGGGCTTCAAGCTGCTGAGTTTTCGGCGTTCTGGTCTGCGTTGGACTTATCCGAGTTGGGGACCGTGGGCCGCCATCAGCTAGAGGAAAAATTGATCCTTGAGATCGCAGCTTGGGAGCCGACTGACACCGCCAGATACGTGGACAAGTTTCGCGTTTTCATCCGAAATCGAATGAAACCCGAGGGCGAAGGTGCTCCCATCACGGTGGAAAGCATCCTCGGGGGCGTTTTCAATGTTGGTGCTCAAACTCTGTTTCCTTGTCCGAACGAAATAGAGCCATTGGAGCATCTCGTTCAACGTGCGGCCTCTCGCGAAATTATCGACATCTGGCACACAGGCACCGCGAGGGTCTGTCTTCACGGCCAGGGCGGTGAAGGCAAGACGACAGTGCTTCAGGACATTTCCAGCCGGCTACCGAGCAACTCGGTGATGGTAATCTACGATTGCTACGGCGCTGGCTCATATCTGGATTCTGACGGCCTCCGGCATAAGCCAAGCGATGCGTTCCGCCAGATGGGCAATGATGCAAGTGCGGAGCTGCTCCTTCCCCTTTTGGTGTCTCAGGATCGTGACGCCGATCACGTGAGGCTTTTTTCAACACGCCTAAAGAAGGTGGCTGAGACATTGGCCTCGCTGGATGAGGACGCGTTGTTAGTCGTGGCTGTCGATGCAGCCGACAACGCTGTGACCGCTGCAAATGAGACGACCGGCACGCAGTCATTCGTGCCCGCGTTCCTTGAGTTGGGCACGCAACCAGCAAATGTGCGCTTTCTGGTTAGCGCACGCTCAGGACGCCTTGGTCAGCTCGCCCTTCCTCGGGACTACAAGCTCGTGTCACTTACGGGATTTACTCGCGAGGAGACTTTGAAGTTTCTCAAGAGTCGACTCCCCATCAACGACGATGACGATAGGATTGGAGAGATTCATCGGCTCTCGGGAGGAAATCCACGTGTTCTTCAGTATGTCTTAAAGGCCGCCGACGATGACGTGTCCCGCCTGCTCGATTTCCTTGCCCCGAACGGAAAGAATCTGGGGGGGATTTTCGATGAAATAATCGAAAATGCGTTCAAGAAGGTAGGAGCGGGCGGCGACATCAAGCGGCTCTGCGCGGGTTTGACTTTGTTGCCTCGCCCTGTCCCGATCGACTGCCTGGCAGCGGTTTGCGGATTAGACGAAGCGCATACGCGCGACATCCTGGCTGACTTGTCTCCTGGCGTCATCGTGGACAGCGAGCATGTAGGCTTTCGGGACGAAGATTTCGAAGCACATATCCGGGATCACGGCGCTGCCCTGAGTCCGGAAATCCTCGAAGCCGCGGCTAGTCACTTAGAAAAGCTCTCCCAAAGCGATGCCTATGCAGCCGAACACGCGGCCGACATTCTCTTTCGGGCAGGCCGATTGGATGAGGTTCTCGCGCTCGCACAACAGCAGATGTCGGACTACCCGATAGATGATCCTGCCTTGCGCACGCTTGTCTACGAGCGTCGAATGCGAACAGCGATCCGCTCGTGTCGCCACACCGGTAACGCGCGCGATGCGACTACGCTCATGTTGGCCGGTGCCGACGCTTTCCGCAAAGACGCCGCGATCCGAGAATTACTTTTCGACAACCTCGATCTGGCAGCGTGTTTCTCGCAAGATCAGATGCGTCACATCTATCTGGCCGACCCGACAAAGAGACCGGGCCACGGAAGCTTCTTGATGCAGTCAATTGCCGTTGCCAGCGAGAGCGGCGACCGGCTCGAATATTCCGGCCAGAAGAGACTCCTTTCTGCCTGGCTTGAGAGCTTTCGAGAGCGGCGGCGCAATGAAGAGCATGATGAATATGGCGACCGCGATTGGCAGCTCAATGCGCCCGACCTAGCGGCTTGGATCGAAGGCGTAGCAGGCGTGGAAGGTTGGGAAGTTGCGCACCGCGTTACGCTGGGCGCGCGTCCAATCAGGTTCAGGCAGAACATACGTTTCGCATTGATCGACCGGCTTGCACGGAAAGGCAATTTTGAAGGTCTTCAGAGTTATCTATCGCACTTACCCAATGGATTCCCAGGAAAGGGGCTGGCGCAGGCCCTCCTCGCCCTAGGAGGGCATTCGTTCGACGAAGAGGAGTTGCTCGCCGATCTCGAAAGGCATGCCAAAGCCGCGGCTGCTTTAGTCACCTCTGCCGAACAAAGTTATGGCGAGGAAGGAACCTCGCTAGACGTACTCGAATTGTGGATGTCCGCTGTCGAGGTGGCTCTGGTCAATGGTGCTCCAAAAGGCCGTATCAGGAGCATCCTCGCGCCTGTGTGTTCCAAAGACATCAGGTCGCGGGTTCGCTTCGACCGACATGTATCTGTCGCTGCCAACATGGTTCTCCGGGCATACGCGCTCCACCAAAATCTAGCCGGACGGACATCGAGAGCGAACGACTTTGTTGTCGTGCCGGCGGTGCGGGGGCGATCCAAAGCTGCACAGCAAAAGAAGCGGGAACGCGACGAAAACGTGGCGAAAGCAGTCAAACGCGTCGAAAGAGTTTGGCCAGCGTACCAGACTCGCGCGGCAATTCTGCGTGGGAGCATCAGCGCAACCGAGGCAGTTGAGGCAGTTCGCAAATCGCTAAAGCTGCCGACAGGAGCGTTTGCCTACGAGGAGGAAAGGTTCGACCTTCGGACGCGCGATCACTACCTCGCTCGATCTCTTCTGCCCTTGTTCGCGATTGAAGGCATTCCATCGATCGATCTTTTCGATGTCGCGCTTTCGCTGTTCAACAAGTTCGAGTTTCCTGGGCGAAGTGCGGCCAGCCAGTTGCTTCGTTTTGCTCAATTCTTCCCCCGAACGAAAGAACTCGTTCTCGACAAGATTCGAGAGGTTAACGTCGCTTGGCGCGAAGAGAAGGTTCCTTCGTATGACAAGATCGAAGGCATAACTCGATACTCACGCATCGCGCTAATGCAGAGTCACAAGGTTGCTCTGGAGGGATTTGACCTCGCAATTGAGATCGCTTCGGAGATCGACGCGGAATCGGTACATGCGTTGGCGATCTGCGAGCGACTTGCAAGGCATGCCCGAGAGCACCTTGGCGATGATGCTGCGCTGTCTATCGCGCGCGATCTAGGAGCAATAGCGCAAGACGTGGGACTCAGAGTTGGGTCCAATGATGGGTTTCCTTGGCGAGAGATCGCCGCGGCCCTTGCGTATCTTTCGCCCCCTCAGGCTTTCGCCATTTGCGCCAGATTCCATGAGATTGGTCTTACAGGCCTTAACGAGTTGCTTGACCCAATCTTGACCGCGTGCATCAGGTCTGAAGCACTTTCCGCCCCTTGCATAACTGCGTTGCTCGCCCTCCTCGATGGACCGTCCAGCCGGGTTCTTGACGAACTCTCTGGGCCCGACAGCGGCGTGGACGATCGGTGCTGGGCAGTCATTGCCAGAGACGCCCTCCTTCGAAGCAATGGCTCAATCCCTGCACTGAGCAGAGAACTGCGGGCGCGACTCCCAAAGGCCTGCAAGACCGTAAACAATCTCTTGGATACCGCAGCATTCCTAGAAGGCCTTCCGAAGACTACAGATAGGCGAGCGTCGGTGGATATTTCTGGCTTCGCCAAGCAATCATCCCAGCTCGATTGGAGAAAAATTTCATCTGCTGACGATCTCGCGGAGGCTCTCAATTCGGTCATTAGTGCCGCGCCAGAAGGCAGCTATCTCACGCAGGATACCGTACTTTCGAGCAGCTTGCTCACGCTTCCTGAACATCGACGCGTGGACATTCTGACGTACATCTCGCCCGATCCAGCGAGATTCGGATTCACGTATCAACTGGGCGAATTTCTCTTCCGCTGGTTGAGCGCCTGGAAGGATACGCCAGGCGTGGCGCGCTGGTGTCGGACGCACCTGCTGGAAGTGATCGCTAATAACTTACCTCAGGTATCTCGGTACATTGAGATGGGGCAGTCCCGGTTGAAGTCGCTGATCGACCTTACAGATGCGCATGGGCCAGAGATAATCGACGCGCTGTTGTTCGGGGTCGCGAAGGCGATCGACGAACTACACTCTGCAACAATATATTTCCTCGCGGCGGAGATTGCGACGCGAGGACCTGGCGACGACTGCGCGAACGCACTTAGGGATCACATTTCGCGCCGACTTGATCGCCTCGAGCCCCCAGACCGTATTCTGCCCAATATGGACTGTGTGCCGGTTGATCCGCAACTCGGCGTGTCTCAGTTCGTTTTTGCTCTACTCGGAAGCCCCATCGTTCCATTGCGTTGGCAGGCGGCGCATGTGGTGCGCAGATTGGCACAGCTTGAGCAAACGAGCATGCTTTGCAGCATTTTTGAATGCTACGATAAAGACGGAAACCAAAGCTTTGGACACCCAGAAGCACCCCCATACATATTAAGTTCCAGACTTTGGTTGCTGGTGGGGATAGCTAGAGCTGCATGGGAATCGCCGTCACAGATTCTGCCATTCAAGGGTTCTTTGTTCGCCATCGGCGAATCCACCTCCTTTCCACATGTTCTCATTCGATCATTCGCACAGCTGGCGCTCAAGGGTTTGGACCGAGGAAACCCCGATCAATTTTCACCTTCCGAAGCACTGCGTATAGGCCAGATCAATGCTCCGGCCAAAGCAAGAGCGAAGAAAAGGGGAAAAGGGTACCATTCCACGTTTGAGAAATATGGAACGCACCATACTAAGAATAGGAAGTTCAGTTTTGATACGATGGACACTCTGCCGTATCGCTACGATTATGCCGTCCGGGGCTTTGCAAATCCCAGCGCCAAGAAGTTTCTCGATCGGGCCGAGCACTGGATTCTAGAGGAGTGGTCTTCGCCAGAACGCGCGCGGGACGTTGATGCCTTGCGACGTGGTTCAAATCTTTGGCGAAAGGACGGGTTCTCGACCAGCACGTCCCACGGCTCGAACCCATCCATCGAGACCTACCACACCTACCTTGAAACTCACGCGATGTATTGTGCCGTTGGCGATTTCCTTGTGAGCGAACCGCTCGACAGGGATGCTGATAACTGGGACCGATTCGAGGCGTGGCTTGAGCGACAAGGGCTAACAATGGCCCCGATATGGCTTAGTGACCTACGGCTTCCAAAACCGTTGGAAGTACAGGCATGGCAAGAGCCAATTACGGATGCGACTTGGCTCAAAAAGCGCGATGTGGATGACTATCGCCGCGAACTAGCGCTTGACGACCCGGATTGGCTGGTGCTGGCGAGTGACCAATGGGCAAGTAACAATTCGCTGTCCGCAACCGTACGCGTGGAGTCTTGCCTAGTGTCAGGCGAAACCGCCTCATCGCTGCGGCGCACGCTGGAAGCGTCTCCCAACTCATATGGGTACCGCCTAGCGATCCGCGATGATGATGAGATGGATCATGGAGATTTCACGCTCCGCGCGATCCTGCATGATTGCGACACCGAGACCGGACTCGATCAGCACGATCGATTTCGTGGTGACCTGACGCGACCATCAATCGTGCCCCGAAATTGGGTATCCAAATTACTTCGTTTAAGCCGTTGTCCCCAAGGATTTCCAGTTTGGCTGGATCAAGGCGGCAGGGTGGCGATACAAGATTGTGCTTGGAGCGATGATGCCAATTACAGCGACCGCTCTGACTTTAGGTATCGCGTCCACGGCCATCGCTTGCTGATTCGACGAGACAAACTGAGAGAGCTGCTAGAACAAACCGAACTCGACCTTGTGGTTGAGCTAACGATGAGGCGGGGCATTGGCAAAGACTACCGGCACACAGGGGTCAAGGAAGAAGAAACCGAGTTCGATCGGATCATCATCTTCCGACGGGACGGGCGGATCGAAGCGACCGGAAAGCGTCTCGGTAATTGGCGCACGGATCGAGCGCGAGCTAGGCAAAGCGGGTCGTGACGACACTCTCGCGAGATGGATGGCCAATCGCATCGCAGAGTTGATAGCCGAAAGCCAGCGCGCCGCTCAGGGAGCAGACAAAGCCAAGATTGATAGTGCCATCGAGAAGCTGATCCTTGACCTTTGGTCGCATCGTGCGGCGTTACCTGGCAACGTCGATCCCAGCAAGCGCCTATCCAAGGCTTTGGATATTCTCGAAAAGCTAGAGCCGAAACGCAGTTTTTTCGCTCAAAGGCCCTACCAAGATGCCCAACTGGAACACGAGGCTGTGGCCGCATACCAGTTGATCGAGAATCTCGTGGTGCAACTCACTCTCCTGAAGTTAACGGAAGACCTCCCGAATCCCGACGAGACCGAACTTCCTCTGAGTGCTGAAGAAGTCGAATTTCGTCGAAAAATTCAGACCCTGATGGACCATCACGTTCGTGGATCATCGATCTCCATTATGCGTGATCGACAAGAAGAAACGCGGTCCGATGAGGAAATCCTGAGGGAGAAGATCGATGCCGGAGCTTTACAAGCTATTGAAACACTCGCCTCTGTCCGCCGCCTGCTTGCAAGCGGGGAGGAACAGCAGGAAGACACGAAGGCAAAGGCTACGAAACCCCCTAGCCACCGCTCGCGGAAGAAGGTTTAGCCAGGCGGAGGTTCTTCCGCTGAGTTAACGGGAGCCAACTTCTCTCCGCCGCGCGCCAGTAAGGTGAATGTGACCGGAAGCGGGGGATGAACGGATGGCAGGTTTTAGCCCATCCGATTAACGTCCCGAATGTCGCCTTAGTCGGCGGCTGCCGACCAGATTGCGACGTTAGCGCCCTTCGGCGGCAGCGCCCGTCTGAGTGGTAAGCTGCCAAAGCTGCGCATGCCTGCACAGCTAGCGCAAACGGCCAGCTAAATTTGCCAACTCTCTAAGAATTCGGAATCAACGTGCTGTCCGATCTCGGCCGGGAACGATGAGCATCCAAGGGTAGATAATCTCACGCGGCATTCGACCTCTGAAGCGGTGTCCCTTGTTAACGATATGCCACGCCGAGCCCCCGTTTACGCCCATGCCCGGAAGCGTAAACTGCTTTTTGTCGTTCCAGAGATGTTCGGAAACAGCCCAAATCAGTAGATGCTCGATTTGCTCGAGCGCATACTTGATGCGCTCGACGCGGTTTTTGCCCCGAATCCAGTTAATGGGCGCGTAACTGAAGTGGACTGTTCCAAGCTTGCTGACGATCTCTCGTGCTGTCTTGTGGTTGCCAAAGCGGGTGCTCGGATTTGTTGTCAGCCCTATGTACTCAATCCGGTCACGGTCTGCTGCGTTACCGTGGTCCCTGATGAGTGCATAGAGAAACGGCTCAGCATCGTCGAAATCGGGTAAACGCTGTTCTCGTGGCCAAAGTGTTGGCTTCGTCCATGTCAATTCAACCCTGTTAAACAGAGGGTTGCCGGCGTTATTCTGAATGTGGCCTGGCTCGTTGGCCCAATCCGCTGCACGGGCCCCACTAATCGGCATAGCTCCCCTTTTAAGTGACGCTAAACTTTAGCTTATTCGCACTCAATGCGGTTGAAAAGAAACAAGGAAAATTCCGACCTGATCGGCCCAGAAAGGACTAAACTCCCACGATGAACCCCTAAACGCTAAGAGGTCGCCGCGAAACCCAGCTTTCCTCCCGACCGATTAGTTTCGCACTTTTTGCGTGCGTGTACGGCCGCTTTCGAGGAGGATTGAGCAGCAGCGTCACATCCGGTTTCCCAAACCGGGTCGATCGGCCCACCCCGATAGCTTGCTGAACGAAAGGAAGGTTTCGAGGAGCCGTTTCGAGCCGTCGAATGTCGGCTATGTTGGCGGCGACTGACCAAGTCACTTGCTCGCCCGAATGTCAGCTATCCGAATTTCCATGCCTAGAACCGGACAGGCAGAAGACGTGAAGGGTTCCGGGCGCCGGAGGCGTACGGAAGTCCCCGAAGCACGAACCGCGGGCCGCACGCAATGAGCTATGGGGTTTTAGGGTTTCGGCTGATGCCGGGATGAGTAGCGAAGGTGCCAGGATGCACCGTAGCTGACGGGATTATGGCGGCCGAGCGAGGTAGATCCTGACTGCGATCGCTGCTTGATGTGGTTGTCGGGGCGCCTGCTGGCGGTGATCGTACAGGCGGTGACATCGCCGGAAGCGCAGTGGCTGTGCGGCGTGCTGGAGGCGAGCCATGCCGGATCATGGCGTGATCTTCCGGGTCGGAGATGATGCGGGTGGCGGCGCGCGGGGCTGCTGCCAGCGGGCGAAGGCCTCGATCATGACCATCTGCCCACCGCAGCAAGGGCACGGCGGTCGCGTGTCAGGGGGCTCTTCGGGCTCGTTGTCTTCGGGAGGCGGTGCGACCGCCAGCAGCCTGCGGGCAAGCGCCAGGCTGTCCTTGCGGGTTCCGCCGGCGAGCAGGCCATAGTGGCGGATGCGGTGGAAGCCG
>Ga0065721_10052905_pt1 | contig 10916 bp, 7 predicted proteins | sample Mesricmetagenome_FD_59108 | JGI IMG/M metagenome (GOLD analysis project Ga0065721, IMG submission 59108) | Mesophilic microbial community from rice straw/compost enrichment Sample: eDNA_1 v2 (version 2) | ecosystem: Engineered > Solid waste > Grass > Composting > Bioreactor | place: USA: Davis...
TGCCGAGGTCCTGGCGGAAGCGGTCCTTGTCCAGCTTCTCGTTGGTCTTGATGTCCCACAGGCGGCAGTTGTCGGGGCTGATCTCGTCGGCGAGGACGATGCGCATCTCCTCGTTCTCCCACAGCCGGCCGAACTCCAGCTTGAAGTCCACCAGCCGCAGGCCGATGCCGAGGAACAGGCCCGACAGATAGTCGTTCACGCGCAGCGACAGCGCGACCATGTCGTCCAGGTCCTGCGGAGCCGCCCAGCCGAAGGCCGTGATGTGCTCCTCCGTGACCATCGGGTCGTTCAGCTCGTCCGACTTGTAATAATACTCGATGATCGAGCGCGGCAGCGGGGTCCCTTCCGGGATGCCGAAGCGCTTCGACAGGGAACCGGCGGCGACGTTGCGCACGACCAGCTCGATGGGAATGATCTCGACCTCGCGCACCAGCTGTTCGCGCATGTTCAGACGCCGCACGAAGTGCGTCGGCACGCCGATTTCCGACAGGCGGCTCATCAGGTACTCGGAGATGCGGTTGTTCAGCACCCCTTTGCCGGTGATGATGCCCTTCTTCTGGTTGTTGAAGGCGGTCGCGTCGTCCTTGAAGTACTGCACCAGGGTGCCCGGCTCCGGCCCTTCGAACAGGACCTTCGCCTTGCCTTCATAGATGCGCCGGCGTCTTGTCATGAGAGGTCGTCCAAAAACGTGTGGCCCGGGCAGGCGGTGACCGGTCCAGGGTTATGCACGAGTGATATAGCAAGCTGGCCCAGGGAACACAATGCGCGGGGGGAGAGCCCTGCCGGAGTAGCATTATCCCGGCTCCACCGGCGTCCAGGGCACCTCGTGAGGGCGTCCGGCCGCGAAATGCCAGATCGGGTTCAGGTCCGGCCGGTCGGCCGAGGGCAGGGCCAGCAGGGAGCTGGACACCGTGCCGAATCCGGTCGGCAGGCGGAAGTTCATGGCGCCGCGTTCCCCGCGATCGCCGTCCCAGATGCGGCTCGCCAGCAGTTCCGGCCAGCCGCCCCAGTTGCCGTGGTCGGGGTCGGGCGGCACGGCGTGGCGGAACAGCGGCAGGTACTGGGCCTGGCGCGGGTCGTCGGTGTCGTCCAGGTCGCAGGCGGTGACCATGTGCACCCCGGCGGGAATCTCGACCACCTCCGGCCGGTTGCGGGGGGATGGCCCGCGGTGGACGATCAGCCGGGCGTCCCGGTTGTCGGCGACCAGCAGGTTGAAGGGCCGGTAGGCCCGCGTGTCGAGCTGCGCCAGCGCCAGGGCGGCGTCCGCCGCGTCGGCGTGGTCCAGCGCCTCAAGCACCAGTTCCCCGCGGGAACGCTTGCCGGCCTCCGGCCCCAGCGTGCCCATGCGGTTCAGCACGGCGGCGACCACGCCTTCGTCGTTGAGCCCCATCCAGGAGCCGCCGGCCAGCTCGTCCAGCCCGGCGACCACGTTCGGCCGGTCGGGCCAGTGGCGCCCGGGGGGCAGCCAGGGGCGGCCTTCCATCTCGTCCCGGTTGGCGGCCACGATCAGGGGCCATGTTGCGTCCGGTCGTCGCAGGAGGATCACGCTGCACATGGGGAATCTTGCCTTCCGCGTCCCTGAGAGGTATGTCGCCGCACGCCGGATTCGCCGATTGGACGGTGCGGCTGGGCCGATGGCGTTGCGCCGATGACGATGCCCGGGGCACCGGCTATATAATCTTGTATCTGGGAGCGAAAACCAATCCAAGGAGCCTGGGTCCCCATGACGACCTTCGACGAGCGCGAGAGGGCCTTCGAAAACAAGTTCCAGCACGACCAGGACCTGCTCTTCAGGATTCGGGCACGCCGCGACCGGCTGGCCGGACTGTGGGCGGCGTCGCTGCTGGGCTTGACGGGGGTGGAGGCGGACGCCTACGTCCGCCAGATCATCGAAACCGACTTCGGCACCGCCGGACCGCACGACATCCGCGACCGCCTGGCCGCCGACCTGCACGCCAAGGGGATCGACATCTCCGACCACCGCGTGGAGAAGGAACTCGTCCATCTGCTGGACGTCGCCCGCCAGCAGGTGCACGCGGAATGACGCGGGCGTCCCTCGCCGCATGAGAGAAGGCCCGGCGCTGCGAAGCGCCGGGCCTTTTTGTGCTGGTGTTTCAGAGGTGACGTATGCCCCCACCCTAACCCTCCCCCGCTCTCCGCGGACCGAAGGTCCGCCTGCCGCGTCAGCGCAAACCGAAGGTTTGCGCTGACGCGGCAGGGGAGGGGACCGGTTCAGCGCCACTCCCACATGTCGCGCATGGCGTATTCGCCCTGGACGCCGCGGTTCAGGCCGGAGGCGACCTCGGTGAAGGTCACGCCGCGGGAGAACGAATCGATGGTGGCGACGGTGCTGTGGGGGGCCTCGTCCCGGTAGGGGCCGAATTTGAAATACTGCTTGCCGGCGCTGGCGTAGCCGATGCGCCCGATGGCACGGGCGATCATCACGCCGTTGGCCCAGACCTCCACGATGCCGTCGGTTTCCGAGCCGTTGGGACCGGCCGAACCCTTGATGTGGTAGACCAGATCGGTCCAGGCCTCGAAGGGCGAAGGCAGGGGGGCGAAGCGCTGCACCACCACGTCGCTCTGGCAGGGCTTGCCGGTGGTCAGGTCGATGCTGTCGGCCTGCGGCGCCGGTTCCCGCTCGTAGGCGAGCAGCACGCGGCATTCGTTGCCGTTCGCGGCGTCCTGCTGGAAGGTGATGTGGAAATTCCGGTTGCCGAAGCGCTGCGCCAGGAAGGGGCTCTTGCCACCGCTCTGCTTCCACTGGCCGATGACCAGACGGCGGTTGTCGTCGGTCGGCACGGTGCCGTCCACGCGCATGCTGAAGCCGTACCAGACCTCCGTGCCGAAGGGCAGCCGGTGCTTCGACGGCTCCCACATCTCGGCCCGTTCGGAATCGCCCTCCTCATAGGCGGCGGCGGTGTCCTTGGGGTCCATGCAGGCCGGCGACGGGCGGTCGCCGGCCTCGGGCGCGGGGCGCTCCGGGGCCTGTCCCTTGGGATGCAGTTCCAGCCGCGCGGCCCAGGCGCCGTCGCGCACCATGTCCTGCTGGTTGACCATGACGTTCTCGCGCCGGTGGCAGGGAACCAGAGCCCCGCCGGCGAGACGCCCGTTCTCGAAATCCTGCCGCAAGGAGAGAGAGTCGTTCCCCAAGGCAGGCGGCACAAATCCGCCGCCGATGCCGACGCCAATGGCCAGCATCGCCGCAAATGAACGCTTCACGAAAAACCCCCCACGTCTCATCGACATGTCCCATAGCGCCGCCGAAACGGCGCCCCCGGGTCATGGATAAGGCGCGGAGGGTTGCGAAGGTCTTTATGAAACACGCGCGGGCTGTGACCAATTCAGGGTCGCGGCCCGCGACGCGGTTACAATGTCACCGCAATTACTCGCCGAACACGCGCTTGAAGATCGTGTCGACATTCTTCGTGTGGTAGGTCATGTCGAACATGGGCTCCAGCTTATCGCGGGAGATGTGCTTCGACACGTCGGCGTCGGCGGCCAGCAGGTCGAGGAAGCTGCCGCCCTTTTCCCACACCTGCATGGCGTTGCGCTGCACCGCCTTGTAGCTGTCCTCGCGGCTCATCCCGGCCTGGGTGAGGGCCAGCAGGACGCGCTGCGAGAAGACCAGGCCGCCCAGGTCGTCCAGGTTCTTCTGCATGCGCTCCGGATAGACGACCAGCTTGTCCATCATGCCGATCAGGCGGGCGAGCGCGAAATCCAGCGTCACGGTGGCGTCCGGGCCGATCATGCGTTCGACCGAGGAGTGGGAAATGTCGCGCTCGTGCCACAGCGCCACGTTCTCCAGCGCCGGGACGACGGCCGACCGCACGATGCGGGCAAGGCCGGTCAGGTTTTCCGACAGGACCGGGTTGCGCTTGTGCGGCATGGCCGACGAGCCCTTCTGGCCCGGATGGAAGTATTCCTCCGCCTCGCGCACCTCGGTGCGCTGGAGGTGGCGGATCTCCACGGCGATGTTCTCGATGCTCGACGCGATGACGCCCAGGACGGAGAAGTAGAAGGCGTGGCGGTCGCGCGGGATGACCTGGGTGGACACCGGCTCCGGCGTCAGGCCCATCTTGGCGGCGACGTATTCCTCGACGCGCGGGTCGATGTTGGCGAAGGTGCCGACCGCGCCGGAGATGGCGCAGGTCGCGATGTCGGCGCGCGCCTGGACCAGACGCTCGCGCCCGCGGGCGAAGGCGGCGTAGTGGCCGGCCAGCTTCAGGCCGAAGGTGGTCGGTTCGGCGTGGATGCCGTGGCTGCGGCCGATGGTGACCGTGTCCTTGTGCTCGTAGGCGCGGCGCTTCAGCACAGCCAGCAGCTTGTCCAGGTCTTCCAGCAGCAGGTCGGCGGCCTGGGTCATCTGCACGGCGAGGCAGGTGTCCAGCACGTCCGACGAGGTCATGCCCTGGTGGACGAAGCGCGCTTCCGGCCCGACATACTCGGCGAGGTTGGTCAGGAAGGCGATGACGTCGTGGCGGGTCTCACGCTCGATCTCGTCGATGCGGTCGATCTCCCACTTGCCGCGCTCCCACACGGCGGCGGCGGCCTCCTTGGGGATGACGCCCAGCTGGGCCTGCGCGTCGCAGGCGTGCGCCTCGATCTCGAACCAGATGCGGAACCGGTTCTCCGGCTCCCAGATGCGGGCCATTTCGGGGCGGGTGTAGCGGGGGATCATCGGACTCTCCGGGGATGACGGACCTGACACAGGCGGATCGACGGGCGAATCGGGCGCGGCGCGGCCCATTTGGACGGGGGTCTGGATCGGTCACGCCCGCGACTCGCGCGCGACCATAGCCGCGCGCGTCCGCGCTGCAAAGCCCCTTCGGGACGGTCCGGGAATTCGCGTGATCGGGCATCAGGGCATGGCAAGTTCATTGCCTTACGAAGAACAGCGGCTCGGCCATGCCTAATAAGTGGTATAGATCTGGCAATTCGTCGCGCCCAGGTGAGCGCGTTCGGCTTGCAGATCTCGTGCTACGCGCACTAATGAAGGTGTGATGAACGCGCCCGCGCGGTGTACCGGGCGCGGTTCCAGGAGAGCCTTCGTTGTCCGACCCGATCGCAGAATTGATGCGCGAGCCGTCCCACTCCTCCGACGAGGCGCGGCTCTACCGTCTTCAGTTCATGGCGTCGCTGTCTTTGGTTGCGGCGCTCGTGGTCGGACTCGGCGCCTATTTCGTCTGGCAGCACTGGATGGACTTCGAGGCCGACCTGCGCCAGACCGAGTCCCGCTACCTCGAGGAGCAACGCCAGACCCTGATCCAGGAACTGGACAACGCCCGGTCCTACCTCGCCTACATGCGCTCGCGGACCGAGCCGATGCTGAAGGAGCAACTGCGCGCCCAGGTGGACGAGGCCTACAGCATCGCGCAGGCCCTGTATGAACGGGAAAAGGATTACCTGCCCGACGCGGCGATCAAGGAGTCGATCAAGGAAACACTGCGCCCGCTGCGTTTCTTCAACGGGCGGGGCTATTACTTCGTCGACGACACGGCGGGCAACTGCGTTCTGCTGCCCATCGCGCCGCAGCTGGAAGGCACGTCGCTGCTCGACAACCGGGACGATGCCGGCAACTACATCATGCGCAGCCTGCTGCGCGCGGTCCAGGATCCGGAGGCGCAGGGCTTCGCCCGGTACCGCTGGTACGCGCCGGGCAGCCCCTACAGCATGGCGGAGAAGTTCGCCTACGTCCGCCGGTTCGAGCCGTTCGACTGGCTGATCGGCGCCGGGGAATACACCAGCGCCCTCCAGGAAAGGTTGCAGCGGGAAGCGCTGGACCGGCTGCGCGCCCTGCGCTTCGGCGAGACCGGCTACATCTCGGTCCTGCGCCAGGACGGGCACGTGCTGCTGTCGCCGACCGCGCCCGCGTCGGAGGGGATGAACGCCGCCGACCTGCCGTGGGAGACGGAGCGCGATCTGGTCACCCGCCTGCTGGAGATCGGCCGGCAGGGCGGCGGCGAACTGCGCTACAACTGGGTGCACCCCGTGAGCGGGCGGCCGACGCCGAAATTCGCCTATGTGTCGGCGCCGGACGTGTGGGGCTGGGTGCTGATCGCCGGTTTCTACGTCGACGACGTCGGGCGGGTGATGGAGGTTCGGCGCGCCGAACTCAGCGACGGCATGGCGCGGCGCATCCTGACCACGATCGGTGTCCTGGCCGTGGCGCTGGCGGCCTCGGTCGCGCTGTCCTGGCTGGTCACTGGCTGGATCCGGCGCATCGTCGGGACCTTCCGGTCCAGCATGCGGCAGAGCGACACCATGCTGCGCGAACGGGCGCGGCAACTCTACCTCGCCAACTTCTTCGTGGACCACGTCTCGGAAATCGTGGTGCTGGCCGACTCCGGACTGCGCATCGCCTATGTCAACACTTTCGGCTGCACGGCGCTCGGCGCGCCGCTGGACGGGCTGGCCGGCACCCACGCCGACCTGCTGGTTCCCTTCCAGGGCAAGGGGGCGGAGGCCGAACGGTACGAGACGGTCTACCGGACCCGAGACGGCCGCCTGCTGGACCTGGAGGTGACCGCAAGCCGCGTGACCTACGAGGGCGACTCCTACATCTGCGCCATCGCCCGCGACATCTCCGAACGCAAGCGCGCGGAATGGGAACTGCGCCTGTCCGCCAAGGTGTTCGACAACGCCGCGGAGGGCATGGTCGTCACCAACGAGAAGAACCGCATCGTCGCGGTGAACGACGCCTTCTGCCGCATCACCGGCTACAGCCGGGACGAGGTGCTGGGCCAGGATCCGTCCAAGCTGTCCTCCGGCCGGCAGGATGGCGATTTCTACAACGAGATGTGGGCGAAGCTGCGCGAGTCCGGGCATTGGTCCGGCGAGATCTGGAACCAGCGCAAGTCGGGCGAGATTTTTCCGGAATGGCTCAGCATCCAGGTGGTGCGCAACGAGGCGGGGGAGATCGTCAACTACATCGCCGCCTTCTCCGACATCACCGAGAAGCGCGCGCAGGAGGAGCGGATCCGCCACCTCGCCCAGTACGACTTCCTGACCGACCTGCCCAACCGCTTCCTGCTGCGCGACCGGCTGGAGCGCGCGATGCTCAGCGCCACCCGCCACAGCCGGAAGGTCGGGCTGCTGTTCGTGGACCTCGACCGCTTCAAGACGATCAACGACAGCCTGGGTCACGGGGTCGGCGACCGGCTGCTGCGCGCGGTCGGCGCGCGGCTGGTGGAGACGGTGCGGGCCAGCGACACGGTCAGCCGCCAGGGCGGCGACGAGTTCGTCATCCTGATCAACGACATGGAGACCCCCGACGCGGCCGGCGCGGTGGCCCGCAAGGTGCTGCGCGCGATGGGCGATCCGTTCCAGGTGGACGGGCACGAGCTGCAAATCTCGCCGTCCATCGGCATCGCCGTCTATCCGGACGACGGCCAGACCATCGACGCGCTGCTGAAGAGCGCCGACATGGCCATGTACGCCGCCAAGGAGTCCGGCCGCGCCAATCACCAGTTCTTCACGCCGGAGCTGAACAAGCGCGCGTCGGAGCGGATGTGGCTGGAAAGCAACCTGCGCCACGCGCTGGCCAACAACGAGATGGAGCTGCACTTCCAGCCGCAGTTCTCCGTCGACGGCCGCCGTCTCGTGGGGGCGGAGGCGCTGGTGCGCTGGCGCCGCCCGGACGGAAAGCTGGTGCCGCCCGGCCAGTTCATCCCCGTGGCCGAGGACACCGGCCTGATCCTGCCGCTCGGCGATTGGGTGCTGGGCGAGGCCTGCCGCCGCGCGGCGGAACTGATCGCGCAGGACCAGTCCCTGCTGATCGCCATCAACCTGTCGGCGGTGCAGATGCGCCGCCCCGGTCTGGCGGAGCGCGTGGCCTTCTGGCTGTCCGCCTACAACGTGCCGCCCCATTGCCTGGAGCTGGAGGTGACCGAGAGCGTCCTGATGGACGATTCCGACATGGTCGCCAACACCTTCGCCCGGCTGCGCGAAATGGGCGTGGCGCTGGCCATCGACGATTTCGGCACCGGCTATTCCAGCCTCAGCTACCTGAAGCGCTTCCGCGTGGACAAGCTGAAGATCGACCGGTCCTTCGTGCTGGGCCTGACCGACGGCTCCGACGGCGGCGCCATCACCGAGGCGATCATCGGCATGGCCCGCTCCCTGCGCATGCAGACCATCGCGGAGGGCGTCGAGACGGAGGAGCAGTTCGGCTGCCTCGCCAAGCTCGGCTGCGACCAGATTCAGGGCTACCTGCTCGCCCGCCCGATGCCCTTCAACGACTTCGCCGCCTTCATCGCCAAGCAGGCGGAACGCGCGGCGGAACCGGTGGCCTGAGCGCCCAACTACAGCACGTTCACATCACATCACATCACAGCACGTTCACGGGCATCTTCAGGTACACGGTCCCGTTCCCTTCCGGGTCGGGCAGGCGCCCGGCGGCGACGTTGACCTGGACGGCCGGAATGATCAGTGCCGGCATGGGCAACGTGCGGTCCCGCGCGGTGCGCAGGTTGATGTAGGACTCCGCGTCCACCCCATCGCGGACGTGGATGTTGGCGCGGCGCTGCTCCGCCACCGTGCTTTCCCAGGCGTGGGTCCGCCCGCCGGGGGCGTAGTCGTGGCAGACGAAGACGCGCGTTTCCGGCGGCAGGGCGAGCAGGCGGCGCAGCGACCGGTACATCTGCCGGGCGTCGCCGCCGGGGAAGTCGCAGCGCGCCGTGCCGCCGTCCGGCATGAACAGCGTGTCGCCGACGAACAGGGCATCGCCGATCCGGTAAGCCACGGAGTCCGGCGTGTGTCCGGGCGTGTGCAGGACCTCGCCGGCCAGCGCCCCCACGCTGAAGCGGTCGCCGTCCTGGAACAGCCGGTCGAAGGCCTGCCGGTCGCGGCGGACGCCCAGCGGATCGTGGAACACCTTGCCGAAATGCGCCTGCACCGCGGTGACCTGCGCGCCGACGCCGATGCGGCCGCCCAGCCGGTGTTGCAGGTGCGTGGCGGCGGACAGGTGGTCGGCGTGGATGTGCGTTTCCAGGATCCAGGCGACGCCAAGCCCCTGTTCCGCGACGAAGCCGGCCAGCGCGTCGGCCGACGCGGTGCCCAGCCGGCCCGAAGCCGCGTCGAAATCCAGCGCGGAATCGATGATGGCGGCGGTTCCACCGGGCGCGTCGTAGACGACGTAGGACACCGTCGAGGACGGCGGGTGGAAAAAGGCTTGGACATTGGCGTGCTTTGGGGCGGGCTTCGCGGCTTCCATCGCGGCATCTCCGGTTGTCGAAAGCCTGAGAGGCGGCACGGCAAATGCGCAATCTACCGAAAAAAGATGGGAATAGAGGCCGCGCCTTTGGTTCATCTGCCGTCCGCGCCGCGCCGCCCCTCCTTTTTGTGGACCGGGGCGACCCGGAGATGGTGCCTATAATCGCAGCCTCGTTTGCAGCGGTCCGGCGCAGCGTCGAACAGCATCGCGTCCAAGAGGATCGAGCCGAAGAGTCTTTCCAAAGAGTAGGAGCCAAAGAGTACGGACATGCGCCGGACTTTATCCAGGGAGGATGCCATGACCTTGCGACTTGGCGATACGGCACCCGATTTCACGCAGGAGTCCACGATGGGCCCGATCCGCTTCCATGATTGGGCCGGCGACAGTTGGGTTGTCCTGTTCTCGCATCCCAAGGACTTCACGCCCGTCTGCACGACGGAGCTGGGGGAGGTGTCGCGCCTGAAACTCCAGTTCGACCAGCGCAACGTGAAGGTCATCGGCCTGTCCGTCGATCCGCTGGACGACCACCGCCGCTGGGCCGACGACATTGCGGAGACGCAGGGCTATGCGCTGAATTTCCCACTGCTGGCCGATGCCGACCGGAGCGTGTCGGACCTCTATGGGATGATTCATCCGAACGCCAGCGACACGATGACCGTGCGCTCCGTCTTCGTGATCGACCCGAACCACAAAATCCGCCTGATGATCACCTATCCGGCCAGCACCGGGCGGAATTTCGAGGAAATCCTGCGGGTCATCGATTCCATCCAGCTGACCGAGCAATACAAGGTCGCCACCCCGGTCAATTGGCACCAGGGCGACGACGTGATCATCGTCCCCTCCGTGTCCGACGAGGAGGCCAAGGGCCGCTTCCCGGACGGCTGGACGACGGTGAAGCCGTACCTGCGCGTGGTGCACCAGCCCGGCACCTCCATGCATTGATGAAGGCTGCTTCCAAGGACCGCTTCCGGGCGCGGGCGGCTACATCAGCCCCTGCGCCTTGAAGCTGGTGTGCTTGCCCTTGCCGACGATGACGTGGTCGTGGATCGCGACACCGACGGCATGGGCGGCGCGCACGATCTCTTTGGTCATCTCGATGTCGGCGCGGCTGGGCGTCGGGTCGCCCGACGGGTGGTTGTGCACCAGGATGATGGCGCTGGCCGACAGCTCCAGCGCGCGCTTCACGACCTCCCGCGGGTAGACGGGCGTGTGGTCCACGGTGCCGGTTTGCTGCACCTCGTCGGCGATCAGCTTGTTCTTGCGGTCCAGGAACAGCAGGCGGAACTGTTCCGTCGGCTCGTGCGCCATGGCCGCGGTGCAGTATTCCAGCAGGGCCTGCCAGGAGGCCAGCACCGGCCGGTTGATCACCTGCTGCCGCATGCTGCGCAACGCCGCCGCCCCGACCACCCGCACCATCGCCACCGCCTTGTCGGAGGCGAGCGAGACGCCATCGACGCTGTAGCCGCGCAGCCGCTCCGGCGGCGCGTTGACCACGCCCCACAGGTCGCCGAAGGCCTTGATCAGCGTCTTGGCGAGCGGCTTCACGTCGCGGCGCGGGTTGACCGCGAACAGGATCATCTCCAGCAGTTCGTAATCCTGGAGCGCATCCGCCCCACCCTCCAGGAAGCGGGCGTAGAGCCGCGCCCGGTGGCCCTGGTAATGCGGCTCGTCCGGAGGCGCGGCGGTGGTCGCCGCGAGCGGC
>Ga0065721_10052906_pt1 | contig 10916 bp, 12 predicted proteins | sample Mesricmetagenome_FD_59108 | JGI IMG/M metagenome (GOLD analysis project Ga0065721, IMG submission 59108) | Mesophilic microbial community from rice straw/compost enrichment Sample: eDNA_1 v2 (version 2) | ecosystem: Engineered > Solid waste > Grass > Composting > Bioreactor | place: USA: Davis...
TCCTCGGCGGCGGCGACGGCCTCGGCTTCGAGCTCGGCGCGACGCGCCGTGAGCTCGCGCTCGGCGATGCGCAGGCCCGCGGCGTAGCCGGCCGCGTGACCGCGCACGAACGCGGGGTCGTCGGCGCGCCCGGCCGCGGGAGCGGTCAGGTCGGCGAACGCGAGCGGGGCGAAGTCAGTCAACGAGCTCCTCCTCGGGCTCGTTCTCGGCGGCGCGGCGGATGACGATGGTGCCCTCGGCCTCCATCGCGCGCACCGCCTGCACGATCTGCGCGCGCGCGTCGTCGACCTGCGAGCGGCGCACCGCCCCGAGGTAGCCGCGCTCGGTCTCGACGGCCTCGCGGTTGCGCTCGGACATGTTCGACATGATGATCTCGACGAGTTCCGCGGGGGCGCCCTTGATGGCGAGTGCGAGCTGCGCCGGGTCGAGGCCGCGCAGCGCCTGCTGCACGTCGCGCGCCTCGAGCTTGGCGAGGTCCTCGAACGCGAACATGCGCGCGCGCACCTCCTCGGCGAGCACGGGGTCGCGCTCGTCGAGCTCGGCGAGCACGGCGCGCTCGGTCACCGGGTCGGCGCCCTTCAGGATGTCGACGAGCGGCTGCACGCCGCCCGCGACCTCGTCCTTGTCGGGCAGGGCGCCCGAGGCGCGCACGAGCTGCCGCAGGGTGTCGGCGAGCAGCGCGACGATGTCGGCATCCGCGGCGCCCGCGGCGTTGATGGCCTGGGCGACCTCGACGCGCGTCGCGGGCTCGAGCTTGGACAGCACACCCGAGGCGGTGCGCGGCGACAGGTGGATGAGGAGCAGCGCGATCGTCGGCGGCATCTCGTCGGCGACGAGGCCCGCGATCGCGGCGGGGTCGGCGGCGTCGAGGAACTCGAACGGGCGACCCGCCATCGACGAGGCGAGCCGGCCGAGCAGACCCTTGGCCTTCTCCTCGCCGAACGTCGCCTGGAGGAGGCCCTCCGCCGCCTCGCGGCCGCCGCGGGTGGCGGAGCCCGACGCGGCGCGCTCGTAGAACTCGACGAGCGCGGCGCCGGCGACGGCGTCGTCGATCGTGTTGAGCCGCGCGATCTGCTGCGCGAGCTCCTCGGCGACGTCCTCGTCGAGCTGGCGCAGCACCTCGGCGGCGCGCTCGCGCCCGAGCTGCATGAGCACGAGCGCGGCCTTCTGGGAGCCGCTGTAGCCGCGGATGACGTCGGGGTTCATCGGGCGCCCGCCGGCTCATCCATCAGGCGCCGCAGGTACTCGGCGGTGCGCTGGGGGTCGTTGCGCGCGAGGTTCTCGACGGCGGCGCGGGCGCGCGACAGCTCGGTCTCCGGTTCCGGGTCGAAACCGGGGTCGTTCGCGGTGACCTGCGGCGGCGCCGCGAAGCCGGTGAGCGGCTGGTCGGCGACGTCGTCGAGCGTCGTCGGGCCGACGGGCGACGCGGGCACGTCGCCGAGGTCGATCGCCTCGGCACCGCGGCGCTTGCGCGAGCGGGCGAAGATCACCAGGCCGACGACGAGCACGATCGCGGCGGCGCCCGCGATGATCCCGGTGCGCACGAGTTCGTGCATCGACTCCTCGGCCTGGGCGGCCTTCGCGGCGTCGAGCGCGGCGGCGGCGACCCCGGCATCCGTCGCGGCGAACGCGACGAGCTCGACGGTGATGGCGTCGCCGCGCTCCGTGTCGATGCCCGCCGCCGCGGCGACGAGGTTCTCGAGCACGCGCGCGGACATCCCGCCGGCCGCCCCCTCGTCGACGGCGATGGAGACGCTCTGCCGCACGAGCGCGCCCGCGGGGATCGTACGCACCTCGGTGACCTTGTCGACGGCGTTGACCCGGTCGACGGTCGAGCTGCTGTAACCGTCGTCGTCGGCGGTGCCGGTCGGCACGGCGATGTTGTCGGGGCCGAGCACGCCCGTCGCGCCGCCGGCGTTCGCGCCGGGGCCGTAGGTCTCCGACGTCGTCGACTCCTGCAGCGCGAGGGGCTGCTGCCCCTCCTCGAGCACGGGCGCCGAGAAGCGCTCCGACGTCTGCTGCGCCGACGCGGTGTCGATCTGCGCACTCACGGCGACGGTCGCGTGGCCGGCGCCGACGATGCGGTCGAGCATCGCCTGGATGCGCGCCTGCACCTGCTGCTCGTACTCGCTGCCCGCCTTCTCCGGCGACGACTGGGTCGCGGCGCTCAGGAGCGTTCCCGACTTGTCGACGACCGCGACGTCCTCGGCCGCGAGGCCGGGCACCGAGGAGGAGACGAGGTGCTGCACCGAGAGGATCTGCTCGGCCGAGAGGGTGCGGCCGGACGCCGTCTCGAGGAACACGGAAGCCGTCGTGGGCTGCTGCTCCTCGACGAAGACCGATTGCTCCGGGATGGCGAGCTGCACGCTCGCGGCCGTGACGCCCGAGAGCGCCTGAAGCGTCTTCGCGAGCTCGCCCTCGAGGGCGCGCTTGTAGGTGACGCCCTGCTGGAACTCGCTCGCGGTGACGCCCATCGAGTCCAGGAGCGCGTAGCCGCCCGACTCCGAGCCGGGGATGCCCGCGGCCGCGGCGGCGATGCGCTGCGCGGCGACGTCCTGCTGCGGCACGAGGATCGTCGTGCCTCCGTCGGCGAGCTCATAGGTCACGTCGGCGGACTCGAGCTGCTCGACGAGCGCGCTCGCGTCGGCGCCGGCGAGGCCCGAGTAGAGCGGCACGAGGTTGGGACGCGTGATCCAGGCGCCGACGGCGACCGTCGCGACGACGAGGCCGGCGAGGCCGATGAGCGCGATCGTGCGCTGCGCGACCGTGAACTCGCGGAGGGCGTGGAGGGCGCGCTGCAGCACGCCGCGGACCTGCTGGGGCATCAGGCTTGCATCCTCATGATCTCGGTGAAGGCTTCGACGCCCTTGTTGCGCACGGCGGCGACGAGTTCGAGCGTCACGGCGGCGCGGGCCGACGCGATGGTCGCGTCGTGGATGTCGGTGAGGTCGCCGCTGAGCGCCTTGACGGCGAGCTCCGACGAGGTCTTCTGGGCGGCGGAGACGCCGTCGATCGCGGAGCCGAGCGCGTCGCCGAACGCCGTGCCGGCGAGGGGCGCGACGGCGGGCTTGGGCGCGAGGTAGGTCGTCGGCGCGACGCCCGAGACGCCCTGGATGCCGGTCATCCGCGTCCGATCTGCAGGCCCGCGAGATAGGTCTCCCGGGCACGGTCGACGACGGCCGCGTTCGCGGCGTAGGCGCGCTGGGCGATGATGAGCGCGCTCATCTGCTGCGCGAGGTCGATGTCGGGCATCCGCACGAGGCCGTCCTCGTCGGCGAGCGGGTTGCTCGGGTCGTAGAACAGCCGCCCCTCGGCGCTGCCGTAGAGGTCGGCCTTCACGAACACGCCGCCCGTGCCCTCGGCCGCCTCGACCTGCACGTAGCGCGCCTGGAAGGCGGCCTCGTCGGTGCGGCGGGCGGTGTTGACGTTGGCGATGTTGTCGGAGATGGCGTCGAGCCACTTGCGGTTGACGGTGAGCGCCGAGCCGGCGATCCCGATGGCGTCGAAGGTCATGTCGTCAGCTCCACTTCAGCGCGGTGCGGATCGACGAGAACTGGCCGTCCATCGCCTGCGTGGCGAACTGGTAGCGCAGCACGGTGTCGATGTTGGAGAGGGTCTCGGTGTCGAGGTTGACGTTGCTGCCGTCCTGCCGCGTCGGCTCGAGCGAGCGCGCGGTGCGGGCCGTCACGGCGCCGTCGCCGCGGGCGACGGAGGCGGCGAGGGCGTCCTCGAAGCTCACGCGCTGCGCGCGGTAGCCGGGGGTGTTGACGTTGGCGATGTTGTTGGCGACGGCCCGTTGGCGCGCGGCGAGACCGTCCAGGGCGCTGTGCAGCGCCTTGAAGGTGACGGAGTCGAACACGGCGGTCCCCTCGATGAGGCGGGCGGCCGATCCGTGGCCAGACTGGTGAGCGATCCGTGCTCAGGGGCGACTGTCGGCGCGGCGACCGGGGGGCGTTAGCGAGCATCCCTCCCCACTCCGGGGGACGCCCGGGCGGGCTCAGGCCGTGCGGTCGAGGTAGAGGGCGACGTCGGCGCGCGTCGAGGCGGCGCGCGTCGCGCCGATGTGCCGCGCGAGCTCGGCGCGGAGGTGCTCCAGCCGGGTCATCGCGTCGCGCTGCGCCTCGAGCACGGTGAGCGCGCGAGCGCGCATCGCCTCCGGGATCGGCCCGACCGCGCTGAGGGCGGTGAGGTCGGACAGCGGGAGGGCGATGCCGGCGTCCGAGAGCTCGGCCGCGAGGAGGTCGACGCGCGCGAGCTGCGCCTCGAACTCGTCGAGGATCGCCGCCCAGTCGGCGGGGCGCAGTTCAGGCGACAACGGCGATCCCCTGACCGGAGGCGCCCGCGGGGGCTCCTTGCGCGAGACCCTCCGCCGCGGCGAGCCACGCCCAGCGCAGCGGTCCGAGCAGCGTCGCGCACTCGCGCGTCACGACGACGTCGCGCTGCACGTTCGCCGCGATGAGCCGCGAGCCGAGGTAGGTGTAGATCGCGAGCAGGTCGCGCCCGCCCTGCCAGGCGTCGACGTCGAGCGAGTTGGCGAGTTCGGTCACGACGTCCTGCGCGTGCACGAGGTGCTTCGACGCTCCGGCCCAGTCCTCCGCGACCTGGGCGGCCTCGGCGCGCGCGAGGTCGAGCAGGAGGCGGTCGTAGAGCATCGTGACGAGCTGCGCGGGCGTCGCCGAGAGCACCGTCTCGCGCAAGTAGCCGGTGGAGGAGGGGTAGGTCACTTCGAGCCCCCCGTGGTCGTGGTGGACAACTGCGCCGAGAGCCAGGCCGACTGCGACTGCAGGCCCGAGAGGGCCGTCTCCATCGCGGCGTAGGTCGAGATGAGCCGCGCGCGGCGGGTGGCGAGCCGGTCGTCCCAGTCGCTGATGCGCTGCTGCAGGTCCTTGATGGTCGACTGCTGGCCGGTGATCTTCTGCGTGATGGTGCCGTCGACCGAGTTCGAGGCCTCCTTGCCGGCGGCCTCGACGCGCGCGGAGATCGCGGCGACCGCGGCCATCGTGCCCGCGGCATCCTTCGCCATCGCCGAGGCGAACGCGGTCGCGTCGAACTCGATCGTGCCCGTGCGGGTGATCGTGATGCCGATCGTCGAGGGCGAGACGCCGTTCACCGGGTCCATCACGGCGTTCGTGAGCTTCGCGGCGACGTCGCGCACGGCGCGGTCGCCCGTGAAGGTGCCGGCGCTCGTCGTCGACGTGCCGCCCGCCCCGGTCGAGGCGGTGACGGCCGCCTTCGTCTTGATCGTCGTGAGGATGTTGGCGACGCCCGTCACGATCGCGTTCGCGGCGGCCGACACGGTCGCGTCGGAGCGGCCGATCGTGATCGTCACCGGCGCGGACTCGACGGTCTTCAGCGTGACGTCGACCCCGGGCAGGAGGTCGGCGAAGACGTTCGTCGCGGAGGTGATCTCCTGCTCGGCGCCCGTTCCCGCCCACAGGGTGACGCGGGCATCCTGCGCCGCGCTCACGGTCGCGGCGCCGGGGGCGGCGAGCACGTCGGTCGCCGTCGCGGCGGTGACCTCGGCCGACGTGCCGTCGTAGAGTGCGAACGCGCCGGCGGCGCCCGAGGGCCCGGCGAGCTGGAGCCGGTACTTCGGTTCGCCCGTCACGGTGTCGGTTCCCGCGGCGACGAGCGTCGCGGTGACGCCCGTGCCGGCGGCGTTGATGTTGGCGGCGAGCTCGGCGAGCGACGCGCCCGCCTCGATCTCGTGGTGCGCGCCCGCGCCGTCGACGAGGGTGAGCGTGGGGCCGCCCGACCACGACGTCTGCGCGGCGGTGACCGAAACCTGCGACTGCGCGAGCTGGTCGACGCGGAAGGTGAGCGAGCCGGGAGTCGCCGTCGCCTTCGCCGCGACCGTCACGCCGGAGGCGGAGGAGCTCGCGGTCACGCCGCGCAGCTTGTCGACCGTCGACGAGCCGGCGGCGTTCGTGGTGAGGTTCGCGAGCGCCGAGTTGAGGCTCTGCAGGTCGGTGACGAGGCTCTGGGTCTTGGTGACCTTCGACGAGAGCAGGCGCTGGGAGCCCGCCTCGGCGTTGATGAGCGCATCGATGAGGGCCGTGGTGTCCATGCCGGAGACCAGGCCGTCGATTCCCATCGCCATGAGGTGGTCCGTTCGTCACGCGGCGGGTGCCGCAGGGGGGGGGTGCCGGTGCCCGGCCGGTCCGCGCGAAACGGGCCGACCGGGCGCCGAGCGGTGTTACTGAAGGAGCTGCAGCACGCTCTGCGGAGCGGACTTCGCCTGCGCGAGCATGGCGACACCGGCCTGCGAGAGGATCTGCGCGCGGGTGAACTCGACCATCTCGCTCGCCATGTCGGTGTCGCGGATGCGGCTCTCCGACGCGGTGAGGTTCTCGGTCGCGACGTTGATCGTGTTGATCGCCGACTCGAACCGGTTCTGGACCGCACCGAGGTTGGCGCGGGCCGTCGAGATGGTGCTGATCTGCAGGTCGATCGTCGCGATCGCGGCCTGCGCGTTCGCGTGCGAGTCGAACGCGATCGTGCCCGCGGCGCCCGTGCCGGCCGTGTAGCCGGTGCCGGCGACCGTGATGGCCGCGTTGCCGACCTTCGACGTGACCTCGAGGTTGCCCGCGTTGTTGAGACGCGCGCTGTAGTTCGCCGCGAAGTTCGCGTCGCCGTTGAGCGTGTCGACGACGTCGCCCGCGGAGCGGTCGGCGTCGGCGGCGCCCATGGCGACCGTCACGACGGTGCCGCCCTGGGTGAACGTCCAGTTGCCCGCGACGGTGGCGCCGGCGACGGTGCCCTCACGCGTGTAGAGGCCGTTCGTGAGCGCCGTCGCCACGTTGGAGACGTTCGCCTGCGTGAGGTCGACCGCGATGCGGCTGTTGGCGTCGCCGTTGGCCCCGACCTGGAAGTTCAGGGTGCCGGCGCTGCCGTCGAGCAGCTTGGTGCCGTTGAAGTTCGTCGACGACGAGATGCGGCTGAGCTCCTCGCGGAGCTGCGTCGCCTCGGTCGCGATGTTCGCACGAGCGGCACCGTTGTTCGAGTCGTTGGCAGCCTGGACCGCGAGGTCGCGGAGACGCTGCAGGACCGAGTGGACCTCGCCCAGCGCGCCTTCCGCGGTCTGCACGACCGAGATGCCGTCCTGCGCGTTGCGGGCGGCGACCTTGAGGCCCCCGACCTGCGAACGCAGGCCCTCCGAGATGGCGAGCCCGGCCGCGTCGTCGGCGGCGCGGTTGATCCGGAGGCCGCTCGAGAGCTTCTCGAGCGACTTGTCCAGGCCGGACTGCGTCGACGTCAGGTTGCGGTACGCGTTGAGCGCGCCGATGTTGGTGTTGATCTGCATACCCATTGTGATTCCTCCATGATTCGGGTGTGACAGCCGGCCCATCCGTGGTCCGGCGAATACGACTGTCGGGTGTGGTGCCTGTTCCGTTAGGAGCGCGCGGGCGGATGTCAGCCGGCGGCCGACATCCCGAACATCGGGGCGGCCGGTGCGGAGCCGGCGCGCAGGCGCGAGGTGCCGAAGTCGGCGAGCGCCGCGAGGTAGGCGCTGCGGCGCGCCGGCGCGATGCGGCTCGACGGCTCGACCGGGCCGGCGCCCTCGTCGCCGTAGTGCGTCGAGATGCCGTCCTTGAGCAGGCGCAGCGCCTCGGAGCGCATCTGCGACACGGCGGAGTGGGTGAGTCCCAGCTCCTCGGCGATCTCGGTGACGGTGCGGTCCTCGAAGAAGATCTGCTCGACGATGAACCGCATCCGCTCGGGGAGCGCGTCGACGGCGGCGCGCACGAAGTCGGTGCGCTCGGTGTCGAGGAGCGAGTCCTCGGGGCTCGCGATCTGCGCCGCGACGGTCTCGGTGACGTGCTCGTCGAGCGTCGTCGTGATCGTGCCGGCGTCGGCGAGCGCCGCGCGGGCGGTCGCGACGTCGACGCCGAGGGCGGTCGCGAGCTCCGCGACGTCGGGCGTGCGGCCGAGCGCCGTCGTGAGCGTCTCCTGTACGGCGAGGGTCTCCTTGATGCGCGTGCGCATCGTGCGGGTCGCCCAGTCGGCGTTGCGCATCTCATCGGCGATCGCGCCGGTGATGCGGCGACGCGCATAGGCGCCGAACGGCACCCCGCGGTCGGGGTCGTAGGAGTCGGCGGCCATCACGAGGCCGAGGGACGCCGCGGAGGCGAGGTCGTCGCGCGACAGGTGCGTCGCCCGGCTCCAGATCTCGGAGACCAGGTAGCCGACGAGCGGCAGGTTGTCGACGACGAGTCGATCGCGCTCACTTTTGAGCATGTCACTTCCCCCCAAGCACACGGGTGCCGGGGAAGCCGAACGCCCGCGTATCGGGTGCGGACGCCGTCGCGGACCCGTTCTCCCAGCGCCCCGAGCGGATCCCCAGCAGATCCGTCGGGACTAAAGGTCCGACAAGGGAGAGGAAACCAGCCCCGTCTACCCCCTGCCACCCCCCACTCCGGGCGGGCCCCGTCCGGGGGGTCGGCGCGGGGTACAGGTCGGATGTCCCCCTCCGTCTTACGATCCGGGGAGGGCTGCCGATAGGTGTCTCCGACGAGAGGAGGGCCGGTCGATGGGTGCCCAGGAGCTGTCCACGCTGCTCTGGCGTGAGCGCGAACTGCTCGAGCTGCTCCAGTTCAAACTCGAGGAGGAACGGCTCCTCCTGACCGCGGGCAAGTCCCGCTGGCTGCCGTTCGCGACGCGTGAGGTCGAGCAGGTGCTCGAGCGCCTCCGCGCCTCGGGCCTCGAGCGCACGATCGCCGCCAGCGAGGTCGCCGAGGAGTGGAACGCGCAGGAGCACACCTTGGGGGCGCTCATCGCCGCGGCCCCCACATCTGCCTGGCGTGAGACCTTCGAGGCCCACCAGCGGGCGCTCACCGAGCTCACCGCGCAGATCGCCGAAGTGCGCGACTCCAACGTGCAGTACCTCCGCGCCGCGACCCAGTCGACGCAGGAGACCCTCGCCTCGCTCGACCTCGGGTCGGGGCTCTACGACGCGCGCGGTGGCGCGACGACCGACGTCTCCCCCGGTCGTCTGCTCGACGGGGAGGGCTGACCGGCCATGGTCAACAGCACGTTCGGGCTCCTCTCCACCGCGGCCTCCGGCCTGCAGGCGGCGCGCGCCGGCATGGATGTCGTGGGCCAGAACATCGCGAACATCAACACGGCGGGGTACACCCGCCAGCGCGTCGAGACGAGCGCCGTCGCCCCCCTGAGCGGCGCGAACGTCCTCGACACGACCTTCCGGGTCGGCGCGGGCGTGCGGATCGACGGCACGCAGCGGCTCGGCGACGCGCTGCTGGAGCGTCGCGTGCAGACGACGGCGGCCGAGAGCGGGCACGCGTTCGTGCTCACGAAGGTGTTCGCCGCGCTCGAGGCGGGCATCGCGGAGCCGAGCGAGAACGGCCTCTCCGCCGCGCTCTCGACCTTCTGGTCGGCGTGGCAGGACGTCGCGTCGCAGCCGACCGACGACGCCGTGCGCGGCGTGCTGCTCGAGGAGGCGCGCAGCCTCGTCACCCGCATCGGCCTCACCGCGAGCGGCGTCGAGTCGCAGTGGACCGGTATCCGGGCCGACCTCGTCGACTCGGTGAGCGAGGTCAACGAGCTCGCCACGCGCTTCGCCGCCCTCAACTCGCAGATCACGCAGCTCGCGGCCTCGGGCGGCTCGACGAACGAGCTCCTCGACGAGCAGGCGCGCCTCGCCGCCGACCTCGCCGAGCGCACCGGAGCGACCCTGCGCCGGCATACCGACGGCTCCGCCGACGTCGTGCTCGGCGGCAACGCCCTCGTGAGCGGCAGCACGGCGCGCAAGCTCCTCGTCGTCGGCACCGACCTGCCCGGGCAGGCGGGCGCCGACCCGGTGCGCGTCGAGTGGGCGCATCACCCCGGCGTCGCGGCCGAGATCGCGAGCGGCGAGGTCGCCGGCCGGCTCGGGGCGCTCGCCGCCGACGGTCCGCTGCTCGCGCAGCTCGACGCGCTCGACGCCGTCGCGACGAGCCTCGCCGCGAAGGTCAACGCCATCCACGCCGGCGGGGCCACCCGCGCGGGCGTCACCGGTCTCGCCTTCTTCGCGTTGGCCCCGGGGGTCTCCCCCGCGCACGGCCTGAGCATCGTGCCGACGTCGGTCGATGCGATCGCCGCCGCGACGCCGCTCACCGGCGGGGCCGGCGGCCAGGTCGCCGACGCGATCGCGCAACTGCGCGACGCGAGCGACGGCCCCGACGCCGTGTGGACGCGCTACGTCGTCGCCCTCGGCACCGAGTCGCGCGCCGCGACGTCGCGCTCGACCCTCGCCGACCAGGCCGCCGCGGGCGCCGTGGCGACGCTCCAGTCGCAGGCCGGCGTCGACATGGACGAGGAGACGATCTCGCTCATGACCTACCAGACCGCCTACCAGGGTGCCGCCCGCGTGCTGACGGCCGTCGACGAGATGCTCGACGTGCTCATCAACCGCACCGGCCTCGTGGGGAGATGACGATGACCCGCATCACGAGCCAGATGCTCACGACGGCCGCGCAGCGCAACCTCGCGAACGCGCACGCCGCGCTCGCGCGCCTCCAGGAGCAGGGCTCGAGCGGCACGAAGCTCGCGAAGCCCTCCGACGACCCGGCGGCGACCGCGTCGGCGCTGCGCGTGCGCTCCGCCCAGCGCGCGACCGAGGTGCATCAGCGCAACGCCGACGACGCCCTCGGCTGGCTCGGCACCGTCGACACCGTGCTCGGCGCCTCGACCGACCTCCTGCGCCGCGCGCGCGACCTCACCCTCCAGGGCTCCAACACGGGCGTCATGTCGGCGGAGTCGCGCGAAGCCCTCGCGATCGAGATCGAGTCGCTGCGCGACGCGCTGCTGCAGCAGGCGAACACGCAGTACCTCGGCCGCAGCGTCTTCGCCGCGAACTCGCTCGCGGGCTACGCGTTCGCCCCCGACTACTCCTACTCGGGAGTGGCGGGCACGAGCCT
>Ga0065721_10052908_pt1 | contig 10912 bp, 10 predicted proteins | sample Mesricmetagenome_FD_59108 | JGI IMG/M metagenome (GOLD analysis project Ga0065721, IMG submission 59108) | Mesophilic microbial community from rice straw/compost enrichment Sample: eDNA_1 v2 (version 2) | ecosystem: Engineered > Solid waste > Grass > Composting > Bioreactor | place: USA: Davis...
AAGAAGCCGCCATAGATCGAGGTCAGGAACTGGCCGATGACGCAGGCGGGCGAATTGGCGGAACGCTCGGCCGATGCCTTCGGCCTCAGCCAGGGGCCGGCGGCGAAGACCGCCGTCGCCGCCGCAAGCAGCCAGGGCACGATCTGGCGGAAGGACGGATTGTCGAGCGAGAGCAGCAGGAACGCGCCACCGAAAGCGCCGGCGACCGAAACGGCCGCCAGCAGGAGGGCGCTTCGCCAGCGGTGGGAAATCTCGTCCCAATAGGCGATGGTCGACGTGACATAGCCCGGGAACTGCACGATCGATGAGGTCGCGTTGGCGGAGATCGGCGGAATGCCGGCAAGCGTCATGGCCCCGAATGTCAGGAACGTGCCGCCGCCGGCGATCGCGTTCACCGCGCCCGACAGAAAGCCCGCGGCGGCGAGCAGCGCCATCATCGTGATTGTCATGGTGTTTCCTCATCCCTCGTGCGTGACATATCTGCTTCGGGATGGGGCGGCAACAGGCGGCGTTTCGTCACAAAATCGCAATCGACGGGATGACAAGCGGGTTTGTTTCGTGTATTGGCGCACGCGGAAATGGGAAACCCTCCCGTCGACCAGCAACAAAGAATGGCGAATCCGCTCTGCCGCCAAGGCAAATCCCGAGGCTTTGACCAAAGGTATATCGAGCGCTCTGGCTGTTTCAGAAGAACCGAAGGTTTGAGAGATGAACATCATTCAGCAGCTTGAGGCCGAACAGGTCGCCAAGATCGAAGCCAAGCGCACGCTTCCCGAATTCTCCCCGGGCGACACCGTCCGCGTCAACGTCCGCGTGACGGAAGGCAGCCGTACCCGCGTGCAGGCCTATGAAGGCGTCTGCATCGCCCGTTCCGGCGGCGGCCTCAACGAGAGCTTCACCGTTCGCAAGATCTCCTACGGCGAAGGCGTCGAGCGCGTATTCCCGGTCTATTCTCCGCTCGTCGAGAGCGTCGAAGTCGTCCGCCGCGGTAAGGTCCGCCGCGCCAAGCTCTACTACCTGCGCGATCGCCGCGGCAAGTCGGCCCGCATCGTCGAGAACACCGGCGCCCGCGCCCGCAAGCTGAACGAAGCCGAGCGCCAGGCCGTCGCCGACGAGAAGGCACGCATCGAAGCCGAGAAGGTCGCAGCCGCTCAGGCTCTCGCCGCCGAAAAGGCAGCAGCGGAAGCCGCAGAAGCAAAGGCCGCGGCGGAAGCTGCCGAAGCAGCCAAGGCTGCGGAAGCATCTGCCGAATAAGCCTCGGACGATCTTTTTCGAAAAAAGGCGGCCCCCGGGTCGCCTTTTTTGTTTTCGCGGAACCGTTGCAGAATGACGCTCCTTGCCATCCGCTTTTGAAATGTGAGATTTTCGGGCCGATCGATCCTTGAGGGAGTTTCCGATGCTTGTCCGACGCGCCTTTCTCGCCTGCCTTGCCGCGCTCGTTCTTGCCCCGGCGGTCGGCGCCGCCGACGGGCTGCCGGACCTCAAGGGACGTGCCGTCGTGGTGGTGACGGAAAACGCCTATCCGCCGCTGCAATTCGTCGATCCGAAATCCGGCAGCGCGATCGGCTGGGAATATGACGCGATGAACGAGATCGCCAGGCGGCTGAACTTCAAGGCAGAGTACCGGAACACGAGCTGGGACGCGATGATCCAGGCGGTCTCCGACGGCCAGTACGACATCGGCATGACGGGCATCACCATCAAGGACGACCGCAAGGAAAAGGTGGACTTCTCCGACCCTTACATGCGCTCGCAGCAGCTCATGCTGGTGCGCGGCGACGAGACGCGTTTCACCGATGCCGAGAGCTTTGCCGCCCTGAAAAACGGCCTGATCGGCGCGCAGCCCGGAACGAGCCCGTTCTACACGGCGGTCTACGGGGTCCTCGACGGCAACGAGCAGAACCCGCGCATCAGGCTCTTCGAGACCTTCGGAGCGACGGTGCAGGCGCTGAAGGCGGGCGACGTCGATCTCGTTCTGACCGACAGCACCGCCGGCGAAGGCTATGTGAAGGCTTCCGGCGGTTCGCTGAAAATCATCGGCGAGCCGCTCGGCGCGGAGGATTTCGGCTTCATCTTCAAGAAGGGGTCGGACCTCGTCCAGCCGGTCAATGCGGCGATCGCGGCGCTGAAGGCCGACGGCACGCTCGATGCGCTGAACAAGAAGTGGTTCCTCGATTACACGATGGGCCAGTAAGGCATGGCGCCTCCGCGCCGGAAAACCGAAGAGCCGGGAGATTTTCCCTGGTGGCTGGCCGCCTTCGGTGTGCTCTGCCTCGGGCTCGCGGCCGTCATCGCGTTCAACGATCTCTACGCACAGGTCTTCGGCGTCGTCGTCAAGGGCATCGGCATCACCATCGGCGTGACGCTCGCAGCCTTTTCGCTGGCGACGGTGCTGGGCCTTGCGATCGCGCTCGCCGGACTGTCGGGCAGCATCGTTCTCAGACAGGTTGCCCGCTTCTATGTCGAGCTCATCCGCGGCATTCCGATCCTCGTCCTGCTTTTCTATATCGCCTTCGTCGGCGCGCCGGGTTTCGTGGCACTCTGGAACTGGGCGCTGGGCCCGCTGATCGAGCGCGGCTGGATGGAGGCCCTGCTCGTACGCGATGTCTCGCTGCTCTGGCGCGCGGTGATCGCGCTGATGATCGGTTACGCCGCCTTCATCGCCGAGATTTTTCGCGCCGGGTTCCAGTCGGTCGACGAAGGGCAGATCGAGGCGGCCAAGGCGCTCGGCTTCACCCGCTTCCAGCGCTTCCGGCTGATCGTCTTCCCGCAGGCGATGCGGATGATCTTCCCGCCGCTTTCCAACGACTTCGTCGCGATGGTGAAGGACAGTTCGCTCGTCTCGGTGCTCGGGGTCGCCGACATCACCCAGATGGCCAAGGTCTATGCCGCCGGCTCCTTCCGCTTCTTCGAGACCTATTCGATCGTCACCTATATCTACCTGCTGCTGACGATCGGCCTGTCGCTGGCATTGCGCGGCATCGAGCGCCGGATGCGCAGGCGGATCGAGCGATGACCGGACGGCGTTGGAAGCGCCGCCGTCTCCATCAGGTTCAATAGACGTCCGGCACGTACATGTCCGGCCGCACCGGATGGCGTATGTAGTCGTCGTGGCGGACGCGCTCGGGCAGCACGATCTGTTCCTTCGGAACGGTCTCGTAGGGCACCTGCGAAAGAAGGTGGGCGATCATGTTGAGCCGCGCCTTCTTCTTGTCGACGGCCTGCACGACCCACCAGGGCGCTTCCGGAATATGGGTGCGCTCCAGCATCTCCTCCTTGGCCTTGGTATATTCCTCCCAGTGAACGCGGCTTTCGAGGTCCATGGGCGACAGCTTCCACTGCTTCAGCGGATCGTGGATGCGCATCTTGAAGCGGAATTCCTGCTCCTCGTCGGTGATCGAGAACCAGTATTTGACGAGGATGATGCCGGAGCGCACCAGCATGCGCTCGAATTCCGGCACGGAGCGGAAGAATTCTTCGAGCTCGTCCTTGGTGCAAAAGCCCATGACGCGCTCGACGCCGGCGCGGTTGTACCAGGAGCGGTCGAACAGCACCATTTCGCCGGCCGTCGGCAGATGCGGCGTATAACGCTGGAAATACCACTGGTTCCGCTCCCGCTCGGTCGGCGCCGGAAGCGCCACGACGCGGCAGACGCGCGGATTGAGGCGCTGGGTGACACGCTTGATGGCGCCGCCCTTGCCGGCCGAGTCGCGGCCCTCGAAGAGCACGACCATCTTCAGCTTCTTGTACTGGACCCAGTCCTGCAGGCGGACGAGCTCGTGCTGGAGACGGAAGAGCTCGCGGAAATAGATCCGGCGGTCGAGCGTCGGTTCGGCGGGCTCCGACATGCCTTCCGCCACCAGCTCGTCCAGCCGGTCCTCCTCCATCTGCATCTCCAGCTCTTCATCGAAGCTGTCGGCGATCTCGTCCTTGATGCGGCTGAGCTGGTCTTCCATGGGTTCGGACATCTTGAGCATCCCTCCGTTCTGAAGACGAGATCAAGCACGTTTCCGCGAAAACTTTATGACAGCGATGCGACAGGCCTCCGCCGATGCAAACCGATTGCCGATTTTGCGGAAAACTGTTATGGCGAGGCCATGGGATCGAAATTCGGATGCCTCGCGAACCAGTTCATCGTGCTGCAGGACCACAAGCGCCTGCCGGCACGCTTCTTCGCGCGCGTATCCGGGGCGCTTTGCGACCGACTTAGCTGATCTTCTCAGCTTCAGGCAGCCTGCGGCTGCCGCACAGACATCCCTCGTTCCATTCAGCTTTACGGATAGCAGCCATGAGCGCACAGCGCATTGCCCCTCGGACCCTTTACGACAAGATCTGGGACGACCACGTCGTCTCCGAAGACGAAAACGGCACCTGTCTCCTCTATATCGACCGTCACCTCGTGCACGAAGTGACGTCGCCGCAGGCTTTCGAAGGCCTGCGCATGGCCGGCCGCAAGGTCCGCGCGCCGGAAAAGACGCTGGCCGTCGTCGACCATAACGTACCCACGACCGCCGACCGCCACGAAGGCATCAAGAACGAGGAAAGCCGCATCCAGGTCGAGGCGCTCGCCCAGAACGCCAAGGATTTCGGCGTCGAATATTATTCCGAGAAGGACGTCCGCCAGGGCATCGTCCATATCGTCGGCCCCGAACAGGGTTTCACGCTGCCCGGCATGACGATCGTCTGCGGCGACAGCCACACCTCCACCCACGGCGCTTTCGGCGCCTTGGCGCACGGCATCGGCACGTCCGAAGTGGAGCATGTGCTTGCCACCCAGACGCTGGTGCAGAAGAAGGCGAAGAACATGCTGGTGCGCGTCGACGGCCAGCTCCCGCCGGGCGTCACCGCCAAGGACATCATCCTCGCCATCATCGGCGAGATCGGCACCGCCGGCGGCACCGGCCATGTCATCGAATTCGCCGGCGAAGCGATCCGCTCGCTCTCCATGGAAGGCCGCATGACCGTCTGCAACATGACGATCGAAGGCGGCGCCCGCGCCGGCCTGATCGCGCCGGACGAGACGACGTTCGCCTATATCAAGGACAAGCCGCGCGCGCCGAAGGGCAAGGCCTGGGACATGGCGCTCGACTACTGGAAGACGCTGCACACGGAAGAAGGCGCGCATTTCGACAAGGTCGTGGTGCTCGACGCCGCCAACCTGCCGCCGATCGTCTCCTGGGGCTCCTCGCCGGAAGATGTGGTTTCCGTTCAGGGCACCGTTCCGAATCCGGACGACATCCAGGACGAAACGAAGCGCGCTTCCAAGTGGCGCGCGCTCGACTACATGGGCCTGAAGCCGGGCACCAAGATCACCGATATCGCGGTCGACCGCGTCTTCATCGGCTCCTGCACCAACGGCCGCATCGAGGACCTGCGCGCAGCCGCCAAGGTCGTCGAGGGCAGGAAGGTGGCTTCGACCGTTTCCGCCATGATCGTCCCGGGCTCGGGCATCGTGAAGGAGCAGGCCGAAGCCGAGGGCCTCGACAGGATCTTCAAGGATGCCGGCTTCGAATGGCGCGAGCCGGGCTGCTCCATGTGCCTTGCGATGAACGACGACCGGCTGAAGCCGGGCGAGCGCTGCGCCTCCACCTCGAACCGCAATTTCGAGGGCCGCCAGGGCTACAAGGGCCGCACCCATCTCGTCTCGCCCGCCATGGCCGCCGCAGCCGCGATCGCCGGCCATTTCGTCGACATCCGCGAGTGGAAGTAATCCAACTGCCCCGATCACCGAACGATGCCGCCCTTCGAGGGCGGCATTTTTGTCTGATGCGGGAAGCAGGCGCGACAGCAGACAAGCGTCCGCTTTGGCATCATAATGGCTGCCATGTCCAAGCGACCGCAAAAGACATCGGATAAAACCGGCCGCAGGCTGATGCTGCTGCGGCATGCGAAATCCGCCTGGCCCGAGGGCGTGGCGGATAAGGACCGGCCGCTTGCGGCGCGCGGCGAGAAGGCGGCCCCGCTGATCGGCAACTATATGGCCCGCGAAGGGCTTCATCCCGACGTTGCTCTCATATCCCCCGCACGACGGACGCAGGAGACCTGGACGCTGGTTCGGGAGAGACTGCCCGGACAGGTAGAGCTGCGCGAGCACGCCGGGATCTACGAAGTATCCGCGATGAAAATTCTCGACATCCTAGCCCGGGTCGAGCCCACTTACCGCAGTGTCCTGATCCTCGGGCACAATCCCGGCCTTCAGGAACTCGCGCTGCTTTTGACCGATGCGGAAAATGCCGACGCCCGGCGGCGGCTGGCGGAGAAATTTCCGACGGCCGGGCTTGCCGTGATCGATTTCGGCGCCGCGGACTGGCAGGGTATCCATGAAGGCTCCGGCGGCCTGGAACGGTTCGTCACCCCGCGTTCCCTGGAGTGACGGAAATAAGCGTATGAGCCCGGCCATATGAAAAGCCCGCTGCCGTCAGCTTGGCCGGCTCGTTGACAAACCTCCCGTCTTACCCGGCGCCATCCTCGGCCTTTTGCCGAGGATCCACAAACATCAATGGTTGGCAGATGCGCGGGACAGGCCCGGGCATGACGGAAGAGATGTTCTCACCTTTATCGACGTCCAAGGCCCCGCCGATTGCAGCGGGGCTTTGTTGTCGTCGCAAGCGGCGCGTCAGACGGCGATCTTGCCGCCGCCGATCTTGGTGATGGCGAGCACCGCCGGACGCACCGGCATGTCGTCCTTGAAGTCCGGCCAGCGGGTCGAGAGGTCCTCGTAATAGGACGGACGGCCGTGGCCTTCCCAATCGTCACCGCCGTCGCCCGGATGCTGGACGGCGACGAAGGCGGTCTCGTCGTCCGGCGTGAAGAGCGGGCCGCACATTTCCGCACCGACCGGCACGCGGAAGAAGAGCTTGGACGTCGCCCGGGCATCCCCTTCCGTATCGACGGCCCAGAGACCGTCCGTGCGGCCGGTCGCCTTGTTGTTGTTGCCGTCGGTCGCGACCCAGAGGCGGCCGGCGGAATCGACCGCACAATTGTCCGGCATGCCGAACCAGCCGTTCTTCGTCGTCTCGGTGGAGAAGGTCGCGCCGACCGCTGCGACCGAAGGATCGCCGCACTTCAAGAGCACTTCCCACTTGCCGGACGTGGCGGTGAAATCGCCGCCGTCCTCGGTGATCTCGATGATGTGGCCGAAAGCGTTTTCGGCGCGCGGATTGGCAGCATCCACCTGCTCCGCCTTGCGGCGGGTGTTGTTGGTGAGCATGACATAGACCTTGCCGTTGACGCCGTTCGGCTGCACGTCCTCCGGGCGGTCCATCTTGGTGGCGCCGAGAAGGTCTCCGGCGCGGCGGGTTTCGATCAGCACATCGGCCTGGCTCGCAAAGCCGTTTTCGGCAGTCAGCGGACCTTGGCCATGAACCAGCGGCAGCCACTGCATGGAGCCGTCCTCGCCGAACTTGGCGACGTAGAGCGTGCCGGCGTCGAGAAGGTTCAGGTTCGCGGCCCGGTCGTCGGCATTGTAGGTGCCGTCGGTCACGAACTTGTAGACATAGTCGAAACGCTCGTCGTCGCCGAGATAGAAGACGACCTTGCCGTTTTCGGCGACGATCGATTCCGCGCCTTCATGCTTGGTGCGGCCGAGAGCCGTCCGCTTCTTCGGCGTGGAGGCCGGATCCATGGCGTCCACCTCGACGATCCAGCCGAAACGGTTCGGCTCGTTCGGCTCCTTGGCGAGGTCGTAGCGGTCGTAGAAATTCGCCCATTCATAACCGCCTTCCGGAACGCCGTAGCGCTTGTAATTGGCGGCTTCCTTGTGGCCGGCCGGCAGCTCGCCGGAGAAGTAGCCGTGGAAATTCTCCTCGGCCATGATGTAGGTGCCCCAGGGCGTGACGCCGCCGGCACAGTTGTTGAGCGTGCCGATGACGCGGGTTCCGGTCGGATCGGCGGAGGTCTTCACGCGGTCGTTGCCGGCGACGGGCCCGGTGAGCTGCATTTCCGTGGCCGAGGTGATGCGGCGGTTATAACGGCCTTCGGGCACGACCCGCCATTTGCCGTCCACCTTGCGGATCTCGACGATCGTGCCGCCATGCGCGGCCATCTCGATATCGACCTGCTCCTTGCTGAGCGGCCCCTGCTTGATCTTTCCGTCGGCGATCGTCACCAGCCCCGGGAACATCAGATGCGGGTTGGTATATTCGTGGTTGACGACGAGAAGGCCGTGTTCGGCCGAACCTTCCAGCGGGATATAGCCGACATAGTCGTTGTTGTAGCCGAACTGGCGGACCTGCGCGGCAGCCGTCTGCCTGGTGGGGTCGAATGCCGGGGAATCCGCGAAGATCGCATCGCCCCAACGCAGCAGGACGTCCGCGCTATAGCCTTCGGCGACATGGTGGTTGGCATCCACGCCGGCCTCGATTTCGGAGAAGGAGAAAGCCGACACGCCGGCGGCGCGCGCCTTCTCGGCGGTCATCAAAGCCACGGGGCTGACGGTTGCGGCAATCGCGGAAACGGCCAGGGAACCCTGAAGGAAGTTGCGGCGCGAGAAGCGCTTGCCGATGATCTCGCCCATCGTCGGGTTGATGCTGGAATTATGGCCTTCGCCATCCGCATCTTCCAGCTGGGTCGTCGGGAATATCTTCTGGGAAAGATGTTCGGTCATCTCACTGCCTCCAAAGTTGAATAACGGCGTCTAGTTTCGAGCCGTTCTAAACTTTAGGGTTCCGTTATTACGGCAATACGACAACCGCAGCGGCAGCGCCACGATATCAGAGGACGCGCACGACCGTGCCGCGACGCATGAAGCGCAGAAGCCGCTTCATGTCGGGAAGGCTGACCGCGATGCAGCCGGCGGTCGGCTGGTAGCCGGGCTTGATGAGATGAAAGAAGATCGCCGAGCCGCGATGCCGCCGCCGCGAGGTGATGTTCCAGTCGAGCACGAGGCAGATGTCGTAGAGACCGTCGGCCCGCAGCATGTCCTCATGGCTCGGCCGGAAGGGCGCCCTGACAAGACGGTTGTAGGAGGGATGCTCCGGCTGGTCGCACCACAGCATGTCCTTGGCGATGCGCCTGACCGGCAGGGCCGTGGGCGGCAGGCGCACCCTCTCCCCGCGGAAGAAGCCGTGAAGAAGGCGCATTGCCGCGATCGGCGTGGCACCGTCCCCTTCCCGCTTGAAGGCCGTGGTTCCGGACCGTCCGAGCGCGGCCGGCACGGTGATGCCGCCGAAGGAGACGATCGCGCGCTGAGGGTTGCGCGGCGCCCTCCGGACGGTGACGACATTCGGTCTGGAACACGAGCCATCGCGAAAACGCTGCATTTTTCTCACAAGTTTTTGCTTTGAATATGATTTCGTTTGAATTCATAGCACGATGGGATTTAGATCGAAGGCCCTGATCAGGCTTTCGGAGGCCGAAATTTTCGGCTTCCGAAACGACCGGCGAGACGAAAGGCAGGAAGCATGGCAGCGCGTACGATACTTCTGGTGGATGACGACGACGACCTGCGCGAGACCCTGGTGGAACAGTTGTCATTCTATGACGAGTTCTCGATCCTCCAGGAGGCGAATGCCGCCAAGGCGCTGCAGACCGCCAAGAGCACCCAGATCGACCTCCTGATCATGGATGTCGGCCTGCCGGACATGGACGGCCGCGAGGCGGTGAAGCTCCTGCGCAAGAACGGCTTCAAGGCGCCGATCATCATGCTCACCGGCCATGATACCGATTCCGACACGATTCTCGGGCTGGAAGCCGGCGCCAACGATTACGTGACGAAACCCTTCCGCTTCGCCGTGCTGCTCGCCCGCATCCGTGCGCAGCTTCGCCAGTACGAGCAGAGCGAGGACGCGACCTTCACCGTCGGCCCCTATCTCTTCAAGCCGAGCCAGAAGCTGCTCACCACCGAGGACGGCAAGAAGATCCGGCTGACCGAAAAGGAAGCGGCGATCATCCGCTATCTCTACCGCGCCGGCCAGAAGGTCGTGACCCGCGACGTGCTCCTGGAAGAGGTCTGGGGTTACAATTCCGGCGTCACCACCCACACGCTGGAAACCCACGTCTACCGGCTGCGCCAGAAGATCGAGCGCGATCCTTCCAGCGCGGAAATCCTGGTCACCGAAAACGGTGGCTACAAGATCGTCCCGTGATTTGAACCATGTCTCTCACCGAAGATATCCGGCTGCTTTCAGGGGTTCCGCTCTTCCGGGAGATGAACGGCGACCAGTTGCGCCTGATCGCCTTCGGCGCGGAACGGCGGCAGGTATCTCCGGGCCAGGAGCTGTTCCGGGAGCGGTCGCCAGCGGAATCGGCCTTCATCGTATCGAAGGGCCGTTTCGAACTGCTGGTCGCCGGCCGCAACGGCGAGGTGAGAGCGGAAGCGACGGTCGGCCCCGGAACACTGCTTTCCGAACTCGCGCTGATCACGATGGTGGAACGGAAGTTCACCGCCATGGCGATCGAGGAAGCCGAGGCGCTGAAGATCAGCCGCTCCCTCTTCCACCGCCTGCTGGAGGAATATCCCGATGTCGGCCGGGTGATCGAAGGCCGCATCCGCGACAACATCACCGGCCTTGCCAAGGCTGCGGCGGCGATGGGGCACAGGTTCGCTTGAGAACTGTATTGAGCCTTGTGCCGGGCAGCCCCCTCACCCGGCCTCCGCTTCGCTCGGCCACCCTCTCCCCGAGGGGAGAGGAGGAGCGGCAACGTCGCGGCAACTCCCTTCTCCCCTCGGGGAGAAGGTGCCCGGAGGGCGGATGAGGGGGCCACGATCTCGCAGCTTACCTGAATGGACAAACCCGTCAGCTTTAGAACTTGAAAACCGCCGTTACCGGCACGTGGTCGGAAGGCTGGTTCCAGCCGCGTGCTTCCTTCAGCACCTCGATCCGGTCCAGGAACGGTCCGAGGTCGGGCGAGGACCAGATATGGTCGAGCCGGCGGCCCTTGTCGGCCGCTTCCCAGTCCTTGGCGCGATAGC
>Ga0065721_10052907_pt1 | contig 10911 bp, 9 predicted proteins | sample Mesricmetagenome_FD_59108 | JGI IMG/M metagenome (GOLD analysis project Ga0065721, IMG submission 59108) | Mesophilic microbial community from rice straw/compost enrichment Sample: eDNA_1 v2 (version 2) | ecosystem: Engineered > Solid waste > Grass > Composting > Bioreactor | place: USA: Davis...
GTAGAGCCCTGGCAACGGTGGTTCTGCTTGGGGTTGCGCAAAAACATGGACATGGCCGCTCGTCCACAGGTTCGTTCAATTTCCAGCGCTTTTAAGCTATGAACCGGGGAGGCGTCACGGATTCAGGTAAATAATGTACCACTCCCAGCTTTTGTATGATAGAATACTAAAAAATTGAAACAGGCATACAGATTCGTCGCGAATGCAAAGTTAGAACCATCTTCCCGCAATAATTGTCAGATTATTTCGAAATTTCAGTTATTAATTCGACATGGGAGGTGCCAGTTTGCAAAACGGGCTGTTGACCATTGAGCATCTGACCGCCTCGTTCCACATTTCGGACCGGTACTACGCGGCGGTAGACGACGTGTCGCTGACGGTTAGGCCAAACGAAATATTGGCGGTCGTCGGCGAATCCGGTTCGGGCAAAAGCGCGCTTGCCTTATCCGTGATGGGCTTGCATACCCGCGCCCGAATCGAAGGGAGCATCCGGTTCGAAGGACAGGAATTGACCCGGCTTCCGGCTCCGAAGCTGAACCGGCTTCGAGGGCGGGAGATGGGCATGATCTTCCAGGACCCGATGTCCGCCTTGAATCCTCTTATGGTTATCGGAGACCAAATCGAGGAGGCGCTTGTCCTGCACCGTTCCGGCATGTCGAAAAGGGAACGAAAAGCGAAGGTTGTCGAGCTGCTCGCCAAAGTCGGCATCGCCGAACCCGAGCATGCCGCGCGCCGATATCCCCACGAGCTGTCGGGAGGGATGCGGCAGCGCGTTGTCATCGCCATCGCCGTCGCCAACGAGCCGAAGCTGCTGATCGCCGACGAACCGACGACCGCTCTGGACGCAACGATTCAGCTGCAAATATTGGAGCTGATCCGGAAGCTGAAGCGCGACAGCGGGGCCGGCGTCATCCTTATTACGCACGATGTCGGCATTGTAGCCGAAATGGCGGACCGCGTCGCCGTCATGTACGCGGGACAAATTGTGGAAATCGCCGATATTCATACGCTGCTGACCGCCCCCGGTCATCCCTACACCCGATCGCTGCTGCGTTCCATTCCATCGGCCGATCATCCCAAATCCAAGCTTTACGTCATCCAAGGCGTCGTCCCTTCGCTCGACCGTCTTCCGCGCCAAGGCTGCCGGTTCCGCTCGCGCATCCCGTGGATCGGCGAAGGCGCCCACGAAGACGAGCCGGCTATGCATGAAATCGCGCCCGGTCACTTTGTACGCTGCACGTGCTACCGCCACTTTTATTTTCCCGACGAGGAGGGGACGCGGCATGGCGCTTCTTGAGGTTCGGCAGCTGAAGGTCCATTTCTCCGGCCGGGGCGGATGGTTCTCGCCCAAGACCCGGCCGGTCAAGGCGGTGGACGGCATCCGGTTCGAAATTGAGGAAGGGCAAACCTACGGCCTTGTCGGCGAATCCGGTTCCGGCAAAACGACGGCCGGTCGGGCGATTATCGGACTGCTTCCGATTACGGACGGCAGCGTGATCTTTCAAGGAAAGGATTTGGCCGCAAGCAGCCGGAAAGGCACGATCCGCTTTAACCGGGATATTCAGATGGTGTTCCAGGACCCTTATTCGTCGCTTAATCCAAAAAAACGTCTGCTGGACATTGTGGCGGAGCCGCTCCGCAACTTCGATAGGCTGTCTGCCCGCGAAGAGAAGCGGCGCGTGCAGGAGCTGCTGGAGCAGGTTGGCCTCAGCCCGGATGCGATTTACAAATATCCGCACGAGTTTTCCGGCGGGCAGCGGCAGCGGATCGGCATCGCCAGGGCGATCGCGTTGAAGCCCAAGCTGATTATCGCCGACGAGCCGGTATCCGCGCTCGACTTGTCCGTGCAGGCGCAAGTGCTTAATTTTATGAAGGACATTCAGAAGGAGCTGAACTTGTCTTATTTGCTCATCAGCCACGATCTCGGCATTATCCGGCATATGTGCGACAAAATCGGCATTATGTACAAAGGAAGATATGTCGAGCAAGGCACGGCCGACGAGTTGTTCGGCAACCCGCAGCATATTTACACGAAGCGGCTGCTGTCCGCCATTCCTTTACTGGATCCGGCGCGGCGCGACGAGCGGCTCCGGTATCGGGAAGCGGTCCGCCAACAATACGAGAGAGATTACGCGCGTTATTTCGACGCCGAAGGACTGGCCTATCCGTTAAAGCCCGTTTCCGGAACGCATGAAGCGGCTTTGCCCGAGAAAGGTTGAGGCTTATGGGAAGAACGGTCGCGAGAAGAATAACGATAATGATTCCGCAGCTGATCGTGCTCAGCGTGCTCGTATTCCTGCTGGCCAAGCAAATGCCGGGCGACGCCCTGACCGGACTGCTCGACCCGAGCGTCGACCCGGCGGCGATCGAGGCGCAGCGCGTCAAGCTCGGCTTGAACCAGCCGTGGCATGTGCAGTATTGGGATTGGGTAACCAAAGCGCTGCAAGGCGATCTCGGTCAATCGTTCCGGTTCAAAATGCCGGTGTCCGACCTGATCGGCGAACGCATCGCCAACACGTTCTGGCTGTCGCTGGCTACTCTCGTCATCACCTATTTGATTGCGATACCGCTCGGCATTATAAGCGGCCGCTACAACGATTCGCCGGCGGACCGCCTCATCACCGGCTATACGTATGTCGGTTTTGCCGCGCCGCTGTTCATTTTCGCCTTGCTCATGCTGTGGCTGTTCGGCTTCCGTCTCGGCTGGTTTCCGACGGGAGGCAGCGTGGCGCCGGGATCGGTGCCGGGCACCTTCGCCTATGCCGCGAGCAAGCTGTATCATTTGCTGCTGCCGGCCGTATCGATGGCGCTCATTACGACGGTGACGACCGTCCAGCTGCTGCGAAGCGAAATTATCGACATCAAGCAAAAGGAATTCATTCTGACGGCAAGAGCGAAGGGCGCGTCCGAATCGCGCGTGTACAACCGGCATATTTTGCGCAATTCGCTGCTCCCGATCGCCGCTTTTTTCGGTTATGAAATTACCGGCCTGATCGGCGGCACCGTCTTTATCGAAAGCATCTTCAGCTACCCCGGCATGGGGGAGCTGTTCCTGAGCTCGATCGCCTTGCGAGATTTCAGCGTCGTCATATCGCTCGTCCTGCTGTACGGGATCGCTTCGATCGTCGGAGCGTTAATTTCCGATTTGATCCTAAGTATGGTCGATCCGCGCATTCGCATCAAATAACGGTTCGGGGGTGACAAAAGTGTTAAAGCTGTCGTCGAACAAGGCCGGACGAACGGCGACCGGGCTGGAACCGGACAGAAGCCCCTCCGGCTGGACCATTCTTTGGCGGGAAATGGTCCGGGACAAAATCGCCCTATGCTCGCTCATTCTTATTGCAGCCGTCGCCGCTTTCGTTTACATTACCTCGCTGCTTCTCGACCAGGAGCAAATTGTAAGAGTCGACTTGTTTGCGCTGAACAAACCTCCTTCGTCCGAATATTGGCTCGGCACCGATCAAGGTGGCAGAGACATATTCGGCCAATTGATTATCGGCACGCGCAACTCGCTGACGATCGGCATTGTCGTTACGCTGCTGACCGGACTCATCGGCGTTCTGGTCGGCCTCGTTTCCGGTTATTTCGGCGGAATAGTCGACAACCTGTTTATGCGGATCGTCGACTTCTTTATGATTTTGCCGTTTCTGATGATCGTCATTGCATTTATTACCGCGGTCCCGCGATACGGCATCCTGTCGTTTACGCTCATCATGACCGCCTTCCTGTGGATGGGCATTGCCAGGCTGATCCGCTCCAAAGCGCTTCAGGAGAGAGAGCTCGATTACGTCAAGGCGTCCCGAACGGCAGGCTCCTCCCACTTGAGCATTATGTTCACGCAAGTGCTGCCGAATTTGAGCTCGATCATTATTGTCACGATGACGTTGAACCTGGCGGCCAATATCGGGCTGGAATCGGGCCTCAGCTTCCTCGGCTTCGGATTTCCGGAAAGCACGCCGAGCCTGGGCACGCTGGTCAGCTATGCCAAAAACCCGCAAACACTGGAGAGCAGATGGTGGATCTGGTTACCCGCATCGATGCTGATTCTGGTATTGATGTTGAGTATAAACAACGTCGGCCAGGCGCTGAAGCGCGCAGCCGACGCAAGACAAAGAAGAGGATAAAGGAGGAAACGTTATGCGTAAAGTTATGCCTGCAAAACCGTTGCTTGCCATGCTGTTTGCCATGCTGCTGGCGCTCTCGGCTTGTTCCGACGGCGGCGGCAACGAGCCCTCGCCCTCGCCGTCCGGAAGCTCCGAGGCTACGGCTGCACCGACGGCCAGCGCGGCGCCCGAAGCGGGAGAGGACGGTTTGTTCAACATCAGCGACTTCAGCAACATAAAGACGAACCAAGGCGAAGCGATCAGCGGCGGCACGCTTCATTACGGGCTGGTGTCCGACACTCCGTTCGCCGGCACGCTCAACTACGTCTTTTACAGCGGCGCCCCCGACTCCGAAGTGCTGGGATGGTTCGACGAAGGCATGCTGACCTGGGACGCCAGCTACGTGTACACGAACGACGGGCCCGCCACCTACGAAGCTTCGGAAGACGGACGTACCTTCACCTTTACGATCCGGGACAACGTCAATTGGCATGACGGCCAGCCGGTAACCGCCGAAGATTGGCTGTTCGCCCATGAAGTGATCGGCCATCCCGATTACGACGGGCCGAGGTATGACTCTTCGATGACCAACATCGTCGGCATGACGGAATACCATGAAGGCAAAGCCGACACCATATCCGGCATCGAAGTGCTGAACGACAAGCAGCTGCGCATTACGTACATCCAATCTACGCCGTCCCTCATTACAGGCGGCATCTGGACCTACCCGCTCGCCAAACATATATTCGGCGACATTCCGGTTGCCGAGATGTCGGCTTCCCCTGAAGTCCGCCAGAAGCCGATCGGCATCGGGCCGTATAAAGTGGAAAGCATCATTCCGGGCGAATCCGTCGTTTACATCAAAAATGCCGACTACTGGCGCGGCGAGCCGGCGCTCGACAAAGTTATCCTTAAAGTCGTCAATCCGTCCAACGTCGTGCAGGAGCTGAAAACGGGCGGAGTCGATATCGTCGGTTCGTTCCCGGTCGACCAGTTTCCCGCCAACGCCAATCTGTCCAACGTCGAATGGCTCGGCGCCATCGACCGCGCCTATACGTATATCGGCTTCAAGCTGGGCAAGTGGGACGCGGAGAAGGGACAGGTCGCGCCGAATCCGGATGCGAAGGTGGCGGACGTCCAATTGCGCAAGGCTATGTGGATGGCGGTCGACAATAATCTAGTCGGACAAAAGTTCTACAACGGCTTGCGCTGGAACGCGACGACGCTCATTCCGCCGTCGCATCCGGAATACCACGACGCATTGAATCCGGGCGTCGCCTACGATCCGGAAGGGGCGAAGAAGCTGCTGGACGAAGCCGGCTACAAGCTCGACGGCGAATTCCGGACGAAGCCTGACGGCAGCGAGCTGACGATCAACTTCATTTCCATGACCGGCTCCGAAATCGCCGAGCCGCTTGCCCAATATTACGTGCAGGCCTGGAAGGAAATCGGCTTGAACGTCAAGCTGGATATGCTCGAATTCAACACCTTCTACAACCGCGTCGGAGATACCGGCGAAGACGATCCATCCGTCGACGTATACATGGGCGCCTGGACCGTCGGCATCGACGTCGACCCGGCAGGCTTGTACGGCCGCGACGCTCTCTACAATTTCCCCCGCTATGCGAGCGAGGAAAACGACCGGCTGCTGGCCGAAGGCGTCTCGGAGAAGGCGTTCGACAAGGCTTACCGCCTTGAAGTCTACAAGGAATGGCAAGCGCTGATGGTGGAAGAAATTCCGGTATTCCCGACCTTGTACCGGTCCCAGCTCGTACCGGTCAACAACCGGGTGCTGAACTACTCCATTGGCGACGGCACCGGCATGTACGTACACGAAATCGCGCTGAGCCAAGATAAGCCGTTTGTCGCGGAATAAACCCGAAACTGAAGAAACGAGAGTTGCGATCGTAGATCGCGACTCTCGTTTCCGTTTAGGCCGCCGGCTGCCGGTTTGCCTCGAATATTCATGGCTTAGCGGACCGCCGCCGCCTCGCATTTTGCGTTAATTTCCGCCGTTTTGTCCTTCTTTCGGAATAAACTCGTAAATCTCTCCCGACTCGAACGAATCGATCAGCCGGTCCAGCCACTTGTAATAGGCCAGCGCTTCCTCGATTTTTTCCTTGTCGCTCAGCAGCAGCGACATCATATATTCATCGGACTCGTATTGCCCTATCATGTCTCCGATTTCCTTCAAGCTGCGGCCCAGTGCGCTCATGTTTTGCTCCACTGCTTTTCTCCATTTAATCGAGAAATAATCGGCGAAATTTTGATGCCAGTCCGGCACCACCTCATACAAGTCCTTGCGCGAGCCCTTGCCCCACACTTTGTTGATCATCTTCAGATCGTGCAGCGTTCTCATGCCGGTGCTCATGGACGTCTTGCTCATGCCCATCGTCTGGCTCATCTCGTCCAGCGTTACCGGCTCCCGGTTGAAATACATATTTCCATATAAATGGCCAATCGACAGCGTAATGCCGTAAAGGTCCATGTTTTTGCCGATCGATTCGATTACGCGCCTTCTCGTCTTAAGCAGCTGCGAACGCTGCTCGTCCGTTAATGCTTCAAGTTCATTCATTTTGTGCCTCCCGAGGAGCCGCATCCGTATGCGTGCTGACTACGTCCATTGTAATCAATCGGCAATCGGAATGTAAAGATTAGGGTACAGGCGAAAAAAGGAGTTATCAAGAGCATACTGTACGTAAAGTTTGTAAAGTTATAACTGTACAAAGTATACGGCGACTCAGCCGCTTTGACCCGTGCATTCCGTAGCAACTACACTGGTAAAGTAGAATTTTTCCACAGATCCATAGAGAAAGGGGGTTGCGGCATGGCGATTATAGAAGCGAAAAACCTGACCAAAATATTCGGTCCCGATCCGAAAAAAGCGATCGCTTTGCTCGAAAAGGGCTGGTCGAAAGAGCGGATCTTCGCCGAAACGAAAATGACCGTCGGCGTCAATCGGGCCGACTTCTCTATTGAAGAAGGACAAATTTTCGTCATTATGGGGTTGTCGGGCAGCGGCAAATCGACGCTTGTCCGCCTTCTGAACCGGCTGATCGAGCCGACTGACGGTCAGCTGCTTTTCAGCGGCCAGGACGTCATGCGGATGTCGGCCGAGGAGCTGCGCCGATTCAGACGTCGTAACATCGGCATGGTGTTTCAGAAGTTCGCCTTATTCCCGCACCGAACCGTCCTTCGCAACGTCGAATACGGACTTGAAGTGCAAGGCATCGACCGGAAACAAAGAAGGGAAATGGCGATGCAATCGCTCGAGCTGGTAGGATTGAAAGGCTGGGAGAACAGCTATCCCGATCAGCTGAGCGGAGGCATGCAGCAGCGTGTCGGCCTGGCCAGAGGACTGGCCAACAATCCGGACGTGCTGCTCATGGACGAAGCGTTCAGCGCGCTTGATCCCCTGATCCGCAAGGATATGCAGGATGAATTGCTCGAGCTTCAGGCCAAGATGAAAAAAACGATCGTGTTCATTACGCATGACTTGGACGAGGCATTGCGAATTGGGGATCAGATCGCGCTGATGAAAGACGGCAGCATCGTGCAAATCGGAACGCCGGAAGAAATATTAATGCAGCCGGCCGACCGGTACGTCGAACGTTTCGTCGAGGACGTCGACCTGTCCAAAGTGCTGACGGCCGCGCATGTCATGGAAAAAGCGGAAACGATCACAGTGGACAAAGGCCCGCGCGTGGCGCTGCAGTTTATGCGCGAGCGGGGCGTTTCCAGCCTGTATGCCGTGGACAAATCGATGGGGCTGATCGGCATCGTGTCGGCCGAGGACGCCTCGGATGCTGTCAAGGACGGCCGAAAGCTGGAGGATTTGGTGCAGCGGGATGTGCCTGTCACCAAGCCGGACGCCGTATTGAACGAATTGTTTGAATTGATGGGAAATTCAAGACTGCCTGTGGCGGTCATCGACGACAACGGACGCTTGAAGGGCGTCGTCATCAAAGGCGCCGTATTGGCCGCGCTGGCGGGCAATTCCAATTCCTTAACGGAAGGAGGCGACAAAGATGGATCTTCCTAAAATTCCGCTCGGCGAATGGATCGAAGCCGCAGAAAAATGGTTGGACACCAATCTGGAGCCGCTCTTTGACTTCATAACTCTCGTCATTCGCGGTTTCGTAAACGTATTGGAGAAACTGCTTAACCTTCCGCCCGCCATTGTCATCATCGTTTTGTTTGCGGCGCTGGCCTGGCTGATTGGCAGATGGGGACTTGCTGCCTTCACCGCCGTCGGCCTGCTGCTGATCGACAATCTGGGATATTGGAGCCAGACGATGCAGACGCTCGCGCTTGTTCTGACGGCAGCGTTGATCTCGATTATTATCGGCGTGCCGCTGGGCATCTTATGCGCCCGAAGCAACCGGCTGCAGCGCATTTTGACGCCGGTGCTCGACTTTATGCAGACGATGCCTGCATTCGTCTATTTGCTGCCCGCCATTACGTTCTTCAGCCTCGGCGTCGTCCCGGGAGTCATTTCTTCTATTATATTTGCCATCCCGCCAACGATCCGGCTGACGAATCTGGGCATCCGCCAGGTACCGGCGGATCTGATCGAAGCGGCCGATGCCTTCGGCTCCACGCCGATGCAGAAGCTGTTCAAGCTGCAGCTGCCGATCGCGGTGCCTACTATTATGGCCGGCATCAACCAAACGATCATGTTATCCCTGTCCATGGTCGTCATCGCTTCGATGGTCGGCGCGCAAGGCGTAGGCGCCACCGTCTACCGCGCGGTTACGCAAGTCAAGACGGGCGTCGGCTTTGAAGCGGGTCTGGCCATCGTTATTCTGGCCATTATTTTGGACCGCTTCACCCAAAGAGCGATCCGCCGCTCCCGCACCTCGTAAATGTTTATCCTCAACCCAAAACCAAGGAGTGATCGACAATGAAAAAGAAAAGCCTGAAGAAAAGTCCATTATTGTTTACGGCCATGATTCTCGTACTTGCCTTGATGGCAGGCTGTGCGTCCGGCGGCAACGGCGGCAATTCCGGGGGCGGCAATGCCGACAACGGAAACGGCAAATCGGATGCCAAAAAAGAAATTAAACTGGCGTACGTCGCCTGGGATTCCGAAATCGCAAGTACAAATGTCGTAAAGGAAGTGCTCGAAACCAAGCTTGGCTACAAGGTCGAAATGCTGCAGGTTGACGCCGGCCCGATGTGGACCGGAATTGCAGACGGCAGCGCCGACGCTATGGTAGCGGCTTGGCTGCCGACTACGCATGAATCGTACGTGAATGAAATGAAGGGCAAATTCGAAGATTTGGGCCCTAACCTGAACGGAACGAAACTTGGTTTGGTCGTGCCGTCCTATATGGAGATCAACAGCATCGAAGATCTGAACGGCGATATCGGCTCCAGCGTCGATTACACAATCACCGGCATCGAGCCGGGAGCCGGCCTGATGATGAAAACGGAAACCGTTATGGACGAATATGGCCTGAAAGACGGCGGCTGGACGCTGCTCGAAAGCTCCTCCGCGGCCATGGCCAAAGCGCTCCAGGACGCTTACGACAAGCAACAGCCGATTATCGTCACGGGCTGGACGCCGCATTGGAAGTTCGGCAAGATGGATCTGAAATATTTGGAGGACCCGAAGGGCGTATACGGTCAAGATGAGCAAATTCATACCGTCGTGCGCAACGGTCTGAAAGACGATCAACCCGAAGCCTACGCGTTCCTGGACGCCTTCAACTGGTCGCCGGACGACATGGCCGAAGTAATGGTCCAAATCGTCGAGGGCGCTTCCCCCGAAGACGCCGCCAAAGCATGGGTAGAAGCAAACGCCGACAAAGTCGATGCTTGGCTGCAATAATATTATCGTTCGAACAAGGATGCCCGATCGGCGTCCTTGTTCTTCTTTTTAGCCCCGCTGTCCCGCGACCTTGACTTGCCTCGCCCCGCGCCCCGCGACCCGTCATCCCGTATCATCCCATTTCATCCCGTCTCATCCTATCTCATCCCACCTTATCACATCTCATCCCGTCCCAACTTTTTCGATTAACTTCATTCCCCCTTTAACTCCGGAACTGCCTGCTTTATCGCCCTGACACCATTATCCCCTTTGCCCAGGAACTGACCAGCTTTTATCATCCTGACTCCACTATCCCCTTTATCCAGGAACTGACCAGCTTTTATCGTCCTGACTCCACTATCCCCTTTGTCCAGGAACTGACCTGCTTTTTTCGTCCTGACTCCACTATCCCCTTTGCCCAGGAACTGACCTGCTTTTTTTGTCCTGACTCCACTATCCCCTTTACCCAGAAACTGACCTGCTTTTTTCGTCCTGACTCTACTATCCCCTTGCTCAGGAACTGACCTGCTTTTATCGTCCTGATTCCACTATCCCCTTTGCCAAGGAACTGACCTGCTTTTTTTCGTCCTGACTCCACTATCCCCTTTGCCAAGGAACTGACCTGCTTTTTTCGTCCTGACTCCACTATCCCCTTTGTCCAGGAACTAACCTGCTTTTTTCGTCCTGACTCCACTATCCCCTTTGCTCAGGAACTGCAGGTGAGGTCAACTGCAGGAGATGGAATATCGACGAACAAGAAAGTCGCTGAGAATGAAAGTCGCTGAGCGGATGATGAATGACGCTGAGGATGAGTATCGATGTTATGGAGAAAAAGAACCCTCTTCGTTTCCTTAGTCAAGGGGATAGTTGTCAACTGCAAACGAAAATTCCTCAAAATCTGCACTTGAAAATTCCCCAAAAAGGGTAAGGATAGACCCCCCGAGGGGGGCGGCAGCCTACCAGGTTATTCGAGCTTAGCCTTTTGCTCTTCGTCGG
>Ga0065721_10001619_pt1 | contig 10910 bp, 8 predicted proteins | sample Mesricmetagenome_FD_59108 | JGI IMG/M metagenome (GOLD analysis project Ga0065721, IMG submission 59108) | Mesophilic microbial community from rice straw/compost enrichment Sample: eDNA_1 v2 (version 2) | ecosystem: Engineered > Solid waste > Grass > Composting > Bioreactor | place: USA: Davis...
CCTTTCCCCTCGCTGCATTCAGTAAAGGCCCCCTCACCCGACCCAAGAGGGTCGACCTCTCCCCCAAGAGGGAGAGGTGGCGCAAGCGGCAGCATCACGACATGACCCCACCCCTCTTCACCATCGACGCCATCCTCAAGGCCACGGGCGGACGCGCCGAGGGCATCGAGGCCGAGGCGATCAATTCGATCTCCATCGATTCCCGCGAGCTCGGCCCCGACGCCCTGTTCATCGCCATCAAGGGCGATCGCTTCGACGGCCATGATTTCGTCGATGCGGCCCTGGCCAATGGCGCCGTGGCGGCCCTGGTCAGCGAGGGGCACGGCAGCGGTCCGGGGCGGATCGTGGTTCCCGATGCCTTGGGCGGGTTGCGGGACCTGGCCCGCGCCGCCCGCGCGCGCAGCCGCGCCTTCATCGTCGGCGTCACCGGCAGCGTCGGCAAGACCACGACCAAGGAAGCGCTGCGCGTGGTCTTCGAGGCGGCCGGGGAGACCCATGCCTCGATCAAGAGTTTCAACAATCATTGGGGCGTGCCGCTGATGCTGGCGCGCATGCCCGAGACGGCGCAGTTCGGCATTTTCGAGATGGGCATGAACGCCCTCGACGAAATCCGGCCCCTGAGCCAGATGGTGCGGCCGCATGTGGCGGTGATCACCGCCATCGCGCCGGCGCATCTGGAGCGTCTCGGCAGTCTCGAAAACATCGCCAGGGCGAAGGCGGAAATCTTCGACGGGCTCGAACCGGGCGGTACGGCCCTGGTCAATGCCGATCATGCGCAGATTGGTGACCTTATCGCGGCAAGTGCAGCGGCAAAGGTGAACAGTCTGCTGACTTTTGGCTTCGCAAGGGGCACCGATTGGCAGATCGTCAATCCGCAAAGCGCAGTCGATCGCAGCTTCGCCACGGTGCTGCATGGCGACCGCCAATATGCCCTTGCCCTGGGCGTTTCCGGCCGCCACATGCTCTCCAATGCCACGGCGGCTTTGGCCACCGCCCATATCGCCGGCATCGAGCCGGATGTCGCCATCCGGGCCCTGGCCGGCTTCGGCGCCCAGCCGGGCAGGGGGCTGCGCAAGACCCTCGGACCGGCCGCTAAGCCCTTGTTACTTATCGATGAAAGCTACAATGCCAACACCGCCTCCATGGTCGCGGCCTTGGATGTCTTCTCCGCCATCGACGCCCCGGGCGGCCGGAAAATCCTGGTCCTGGGCGACATGCTGGAGCTGGGCGAGCAGGCCGACAATCTCCATGCCGGCCTCGCCGAAGCGGTGCGGATGAGCGGCGCCGAACGGGTGCATCTGGTCGGAAAGCACATGGCCGCCCTGGCCGCGGCGCTGCCCGAAGGTCTGGTCGCCAGCCATGCGGAAACCGTTGGGAATGGAGAAGACGTTATCGTCGCCGATCTTGCTTATGGCGATGCTATTATGGTCAAAGGGTCCAACGGTGTCGGGCTGGCGCGCATTGTGAATGCGATTACCGCGCGCTTCGAAAAGAGCTGAAACACCAAGCAGAACAGCGGAATAAATGCTCTATTTTCTCGGCCAGCTGGGCGAACAATTCGCCGCCTTCAACGTGTTCCGGTACATCACCTTCCGCACGGCGGGCGCGGTGGTTACGGCCTTGTTCTTCGTTTTCCTGTTCGGGCCGGGCATGATCGCCCTGCTGCGGGTCAAGCAGGGGCGGGGCCAGCCGATCCGCGAGGACGGTCCGGCCGGGCACCTGCTGACCAAGAAGGGCACGCCGACCATGGGCGGGCTCATGATCCTCTCCGGCGCGGTGATTTCCACGCTGCTCTGGTCGAACCTCACCAATGGCTATGTCTGGGTGGTGCTGTTCGTCACCGTCGGCTTCGGCGCCATCGGCTTTTACGACGACTACCTCAAGGTCAAGCGGATGAGCCATACCGGGTTCGGCTCCAAGCAGCGCCTGATCCTGGAAGCATTGATCGGCGGTATCGCGGCCTTCGCCATTTCCCAATTGGCGTCAGGCGCTTACGGCACCTCGCTGCTGTTCCCTTTCGTCAAGGACCTGGCGGTTAACCTGGGCTATTTCTATATCCTGTTCGGCGGTTTCGTGGTGGTGGCAGCGGGCAATTCCGTCAATCTCACCGACGGGCTGGATGGCCTGGCCATCGTGCCGGTCATGGTGGCCGCCGCCTGTTTCGGGCTCATCGCCTATCTGGTCGGCTCCCAGAATTATGCCGATTACCTGCTGCTCAATGCCGTGCCGGGCACGGCTGAGCTGGCCGTGGTCTGCGGCGCGCTGATCGGGGCGGGCCTCGGCTTTCTTTGGTTCAATGCCCCGCCGGCGCAGATCTTCATGGGCGATACCGGCTCGCTGGCCCTGGGCGGCGCGCTGGGCGCCATTGCCGTCGCCACCAAGCACGAAATCGTGCTGGCCATTATCGGCGGGCTGTTCGTCTTGGAAACCGTGTCGGTGATCGTGCAGGTGGCCTCGTTCAAGCTCACCGGCAAGCGCGTGTTCCGCATGGCGCCCATACATCACCATTTCGAGCATCTGGGCTGGACCGAGAGCCAGGTGGTGATCCGCTTCTGGATCATCTCTTTCGTGCTGGCGCTGATCGGCCTGTCGAGCCTCAAGCTGCGCTAATACCTTCGTCACATTCGCGCGAGCCGGATGCGGGCCGGAATTTCTTCATCCTTTGACTCGCAAAACGCGAAAGCCTTGGCAAATCGGTAACCAAAGCTGCCTACAATTATAGGCAGTTTGTATCGAGTACCGGGCTGCCCCGATGATGTTCTCCCGCGCCGAAAAGACCCCGCTTGCCGAATGGTGGTGGTCGATTGACAAGGAATTGCTGGGGGCATTGATCATGCTTCTGGCCGTGGGCGTGGTGCTTAGCTTCGGCGCCAGCCCCGCTGTGGCCGAACGCATCGGCCTCGACGAATGGCATTTCGTCATCCGCCACGCCCTGTTCGCGGTCCTGGCCGTGCCGGTAATGATGGTCACCTCGCTGCTCAGCCAGCGCCAGGCCCGGCTCGCGGCCTTGGGCGTGCTGATCGTGATGGTGCTCATGCTCTGGGCGACGCTGCGCTTCGGCACCGAGGTCAAGGGCGCGCGGCGCTGGCTATCCATTGCCGGACAGTCCCTGCAGCCGTCGGAATTCGTCAAGCCGGCCTTCGCGGTCATCGGGGCCTGGCTGTTCTCCGAATATATGATCCACCGCAACGTGCCCGGACGCCTGATCGCGACCCTGATCATGGGCGCCATCGTGGGAGCGTTGCTGCTTCAGCCCGACATCGGCCAGACCGCGCTGGTCCTGGCGACCTGGGCGGTGCTGCTGTTCTTCTCGGGCATTTCGTGGTGGATCATCTTCGGCTTGGCCGGGGCCGGCGGGGCGCTGCTGGTCGGCGCCTATGTGTTCTTTCCACACTTCGCCCGCCGCATCGACACCTTCCTCAATCCCGAAGGCGGCGGCAACACCTACCAGATCGACCGCGCGCTGCAATCGCTGATGGAGGGAGGCTGGTTCGGCCGGGGCCCGGGTGAATCCATGGCCAAGAAGCTGATCCCCGACGCCCATGCCGATTATGTGTTCTCGGCGGCGGCGGGCGAGTTCGGCATCCTGTTCTGCATGGGGCTGGTGGGGTTGATCGGGTTCATCGTCATTCGCGCCATGATCGCGGCGCAGCGGCAGACGAGCCTGTTCGCGCGGCTGGCCGCCTCCACCATTGCGGTGCAGTTCGCCATGCAATCGGGCATCAACCTGGCCGTGAACCTCAACCTCATCCCGCCCAAGGGCATGACCCTGCCCTTCGTTTCCTATGGCGGCACCTCGATGCTGGCCGTCGCCTTCGGCATGGGGCTGATGCTGGCCCTGACCCGCACCAAGCCGGAGGAGCGCATGGCCACCGGGCTTCCCTCCTACCGCAGCGCCGTGGTAGCCCCCGCCGAATGAAAACATTTGTCCTTATGGCAGGTGGCACGGGCGGCCATCTCTTCCCGGCTATGGCGCTGGCCCAGGAACTCATCCGCCGCGGCCATGCCGTCGAACTGATGACCGACCATCGCGTGGAAAGCTACGGCGCCGATTTCCCGGCCCGGCAGATCCATATCGTGCCGGCGGCCACGCCATCGGGCGGCAATCCGCTGAAACTGGCCGCTGCGGCGGTGACCATCCTGCGCGGCATGGCCGTGGCGCATGGCAAGCTGCGCAAGCTGCGCCCCGACGCCGTGATCGGCTTTGGCGGCTATCCCACCTTTCCGCCCTTCATCGCGGCCAATGTGCTGGGCATTCCGGGCATTCTGCATGAGCAGAACGCGGTGATGGGGCGGGCCAACAGGGCCCTGGCGCGCTTTGCCGACATGCTCGCGATGAGTTTCCCGCAAACCAAATTCGCCGACAGGCACGGGCTGGACAAGGTGCTGACTGGCAATCCGGTGCGCGACCGGGTGCGCGCCCTGATCGGCAAGCCCTATCCCGCTCTGGACGGCCATGGTCCCATCCGGCTGGTGGTGACCGGCGGCAGCCAGGGCGCGCGGGTGCTTTCGGACATGGTTCCCGAAGCCATCGCGCTCCTGCCGCCCGAATTGCGTAACCGGCTGCAAATCGTGCAGCAGGCCCGACCGGAAGATGTCGAGCGGGTCACGGATAATTACCGCCGCTCGCGGACCAGCGTGGAGATCGCCAGCTTCATCCCCGATCTGCCCGAACGCATCGCCGATGCCCATCTGGTCATCTGCCGGGCCGGGGCGTCGACCATTACCGAGCTCGCCGTTCTGGGCCGGCCGGCCATTCTCGTGCCCCTGCCGGGATCGCTCGATGCGGACCAGAAGCACAATGCCCTTTTTCTCGAGCAGGGTGGCGGCGGCTGGGTGGCCGAGCAAGCCACGCTTTCACCGCAATCGCTTGCCACTCGGCTTCACGACCTGTTGACCGATCCGCCGGCCTTGCAGCGGGCCGCCGGGGCGGCGCGCGCCCTGGGCCGCCCGGACGCGGTCGAAAAACTCGCCGGCCTCGCCGAGGCCCTGGCCGGCAAGCATGTCCAGATGGAAGAAGGACCCACACCATGAAGATGCCGCGCAATATCGGGCCGGTCCATTTCATCGGCATCGGCGGTATCGGCATGAGCGGCATTGCCGAGATCCTGCACAACCAGGGCTATGTGGTTCAGGGCTCTGACGCGGCGCTCAATCCCAATGTGCAGCGCCTCCTGGACATGGGGATCAAGGTCGAGATCGGCCAGAACGGCGACAATCTCGGCAAGGCCGAGGTCGTGGTGGTGTCCTCCGCCATTCGCAAGGACAATCCCGAACTCGTCGCGGCGCGCGCCAAGGCGTTGCCCATCGTGCGGCGCGCTGAAATGCTGGCCGAGATCATGCGCTTCAAGACCGCCATCGCCATCGGCGGCACCCATGGCAAGACCACGACGACCACGCTGGTGGCGACGCTGCTCGATGCCGGCAATCTCGATCCCACCGTCATCAATGGCGGCATCATCAATGCCTATGGCACCAATGCCCGTCTGGGTGCCGGCGAATGGATGGTGGTGGAGGCCGATGAAAGCGACGGCACCTTCATCAAGCTGCCGGCCGACGTCGCGGTGGTGACCAATATCGATCCCGAACATCTCGACCATTACGGCGATTTCGACGGGGTGCGGAAGGCCTTCCACCAATTCGTCGAGAACGTGCCGTTCTATGGCTTCGCGGTCATGTGCCTCGACCATCCCGAAGTGCAGTCGCTGGTCGGCGATATCCGAGACCGCCGCGTCATCACCTATGGGCAGAACCCGCAGGCCGATGTGCGCCTGATCGACCTCGAGAACCGGGACGGCGTGCAGCATTTCTCGGTGGAAATCCGCGACCGCATCCGGCAGACGCAATTGCGCATCGATGGGCTGGAATTGCCCATGCCCGGCATCCACAACGCGCTCAACGCCACCGCGGCCATCGCCGTGGCCGACCAATTGCATGTGCCGGCCGAGGCCATCCGACGCGGCCTCAAGGGTTTCACCGGGGTCAAGCGGCGCTTCACCAAGACCGGCGAGGTCGGCGGGGTGACGGTGATCGACGATTACGGCCACCATCCCGTGGAAATCGCGGCCGTGCTCAAGGCGGCGCGGCAATCGGCGCGGCGTGATGTCGTGGCCGTGGTGCAGCCGCACCGCTATAGCCGCGTCAAGGATTTGTTCGACGATTTCGCCGCCTGCTTCAACGACGCCGACACGGTGATCGTGGCGCCCATCTATGCGGCAGGCGAACAGCCGATCCCCGGCGTCACGCATGAGGAACTGGTGCACCGCATCATGGCGCGCGGCCATCGCGATGCGCGGGTGATCGACCGCCCGGAAGCCCTGGCGCCGCTCCTGGCAAGCCGGGTCGAGGACGGCGATTACGTGGTCTGCCTCGGCGCCGGCAACATCACCCAATGGGCGGCGGCGCTGCCGGGTGAGCTGGGCGAGTTGATCGGGGCGGAGGCAAAGTGACGGTGCAAGTTGCGGCATCCCCCTCATCCGGCGCTGCGCGCCACCTTCTCCCCGAGGCGGAGAAGAATTGCTCCGGCATCCGTTTTCGTACGATGCCTCTTATTCCTCTCCCCCTCGGGGAGAGGGTGGATCGGCCGCAGGCCGAGACGGGTGAGGGGGTGTTCCTCGTGCTCGAAACTCTCGACAGGACCCTTCCATGACCAAACACGTCGCCGTCCTGATGGGCGGGCTCTCCAATGAGCGCCCAGTATCCCTGAGCACCGGCAAGGGTTGCGCCGAGGCGCTGCGCCGGGCGGGCTATCGCGTCACCGAGGTCGATGTCGGCTATGACGTGGCCGAGCGATTGCGCGACCTGGCCCCCGACGTCGCCTTCAATGCCCTGCATGGCCGGTTCGGCGAGGATGGCACCATCCAGGGCGTGCTGGAATTCCTGCGCATTCCCTATACCCATTCGGGCGTGCTGGCCTCGGCCCTGGCGATGGACAAGCACCAGGCCAAGATCATGATGAAGGCGGCCGGCATTCCGGTAACCGACCATGTCGTGGCCAATCGCGCCGAAGTGGGCCGCGGCCATGTCATGCCGCCGCCCTATGTGGTCAAGCCGATCGCCGACGGCTCCAGTTTCGGCGTCATCATCGTCAAGGCGGGCCAGTCCCATCCGCCCCAGGAAATCCTGGGCGAGGAATGGAATGGCGGCGAAGACCTGATGGTGGAGCGCTATATTCCCGGGCGCGAGCTGACCTGCGCGGTGATGGGCGACGTGGCCCTGCCGGTGACCGAGATCGTCACCGATCTCAGCTTCTACAACTACGAAGCCAAATATGCCCAGGGCGGATCGCGCCATATCCTGCCGGCCGATGTTAAACCTAAAATTTACGACAAAGTGCAAAAGCTTAGCCTTGCTGCCCATGCGGCGCTCGGCTGTCGCGGCGTGACGCGGACGGACTTCCGCTTCAACGACGCGGCCGGCGAGGATGGCGAACTGGTCTGCCTGGAGATCAATACCCAGCCCGGCATGACGCCCACTTCGCTGGTGCCCGAGCAGGCGGCGCAGGTGGGGCACAGTTTTGAAGATCTGGTCTCCTGGATGGTGGAGGACGCGAGTTGCAACAGGTAAAGAGCGAGTCCTTTCTCGCCGGTGCGCAGATGGTTCATCCGCGCACATTGCCTGTTCCTGTCCGCTCGCCGCGCCAGCGCCTCGCCAACAGGGTCAATCGCGCCTTCGTGCTACATGGCCGCATCATCCGGCGGACCATGACGGCCATGGCCGTCTGCGCCGTGGCCTTGGGCCTCTACCAGGTTCGCGAGCCCATCGGCATGCTGGCCGCCACGCTGGGGGAAGTCGCTCAGGGCAATTTCGCCCAGGCGGGCCTCGCCATCGGCGAAATCTCGATTTCGGGCCAGCGCCTGACCTCCGAGCAGGCCATTTTCGATGCGCTCGGCATCGCGCCCCATACCTCGACACTGGGCTTCGACGTGGAAGAGGCGCGCCAGCGCATCGCCGAATTGCCGGCGGTCCACAGCGTGACCGTGCGCAAGACCTATCCGGGTGACGTCGATGTGGTCATCATCGAAAAGATACCGGTGGCGCGCTGGCGGGTGGATGGGGTGACCTTCCTCATCGATGGCCGTGGCGAACAGATCGGGGAAGATCGCGGCACTTATGGCGACCTGCCGCTGGTGATCGGCGATGGCGCGGCCGACGATGCGCTGGTGATGATCCGGGCGCTCGAAAATGTGCCGCGCCTGCAAGAGGGGCTGATCGCGCTGTCGCGCATCGCCGACCGCCGCTGGGACATGCTCTACGATACCGGCCTGCGGGTGCAATTGCCGGAGCAGGGCGTGGCTCAGGCGCTGCGGCGCCTCGTTTCCTATCAGGACGAATATCAGCTTCTCGATCGCGACGTTTCCATCATCGATCTGCGCATCGACAATATCGTCGCCATCCGCCCCAACAAGACCGAAGATTCCGACAAATCATGATCACCGATGCGATGACCTCCCGGCTGCGGCCGGTTCAGCCCGGCAAGACGACGCTGGTTGCGGTGCTCGATATCGGGTCGACCAAGATTTGCTGCGTCATCGCCCGGCTGACGCCGCGCCCCGAGGGTAAGTCCCTCAGGGGCCGCTCGCACCAGGCCGAGGTGATCGGTTTCGGCTATGGCCCCTCCACGGGGGTCAAGAGCGGCGTGGTGGTGGATATCGAAAAGGCCGAGCATGCCATCCGCAATGTCGTGGGTATGGCCGAGCGGGCCGCCGGGCTGACGCTGGAAAGCGTGCTGGTCAACGTCACCGCCGGACGGTTGGGTTCCGAAACCTTCTCCGCCGCCGTCTCCCTGGACGGGCAGGAAGTGGAGAAATCCGACATCGTGCGGGTGCTGAAGGCGGTCAATTCCCGCTCGGTGCGCCCCGAGCGCTCCATCATTCACGCGTTACCGATCGGTTACGCATTGGACGGACACAAGGGCATCCGCGACCCCAATGGCATGGTGGGCGAGAAGCTCGGCGTCGATGTCGCCGTGGTCAGCGCGGAAACCCTGGCCATGCGCAATCTCGAACTGGTGCTGCATCGCTGCCACCTGCAGATCGAGGCATTGGTGGCGACGCCCTATGCATCGGGCCTTGCCACGCTGGTGGACGACGAAGCGCAATTGGGCGTGGCCTGCATCGACTTCGGCGGCGCGACCACCACCGTTTCCGTCTTCAATGACGGACACATGGTCTATGCCGATGCCATCGCCATCGGCGGGCACCATCTGACGCTCGATATCGCGCGGCAGCTCTCGGTCAGCGTGGCCGATGCCGAGCGGCTGAAGACCCTGCATGGCTCGGTTCTGCCGGGGCAGGCTGACGAGCGTGAAATGATCGCCATCCAGCCGGTCGGTGCCAGCCATGACGAAGCGCCGGGCCAGATTCCGCGCGCCGTGCTGACCCGGATCATGCGCCCGCGCATCGAGGAAATCCTCACCGCCATACGCGACCGCATGCAGGCCACCGGCATGATGGATGTGTGCGGCCGGCGGTTCGTGCTGACCGGCGGCGCCAGCGAAATGACCGGACTGCCGGAAGTGGCGCGCCGGACACTGGCGCGCAATGTGCGCAATGGCCGGCCCATGGGCATTGCCGGCCTGCCCGATATCGCCAAGGGCGCGGCCTTCGCCACCATGGCGGGCATGCTCGTCTATCCGCAGGTCTGCGCCCAGGAATATACCGAGCCGCGCGGCAGGGCGAGGCTGACCGGCACCGATGGCTACCTGGCCCGGGTCGGCAGCTGGCTGCGCAGCAGCTTTTAGGCGTTTCGACCCACCGCTCGTCACCCTCGGGCTTGTATCGGTGAAGTCTGTTTAAATGTTCCCGGGAGGCGGTAACGGCCGCGCTCCCGGGTTGGCAGTGACCGTCTTCGGGTCGGCCTTATCGGCCGAGGTCAAGCGAGGTCCTGCCGGCTCTTCCCTAAACCCGAACAGTTGAGAGGGCCTTGGCCCGCATCACAAGCCAGGGAGAGGCAGAAGAGATGATAGCAGAACCCATCGTGGCCGNCATTGACGTTTCGAAGGACCGACTGGACGTGCATGTCCTGCCCGGATCCGATGTTCTGAGTGTGGATCATTCACCCAAGGGGCTGGCCCGGCTGGCCGCATACTTGCACCGTCTGGGCGTAGAGCGGATCGGCCTGGAGGCTTCGGGTGGCTATGAGCGGCAAGCGCTGAACACCCTCGCCGAGGCGGGGTTTGAGGTCTGCCTGGTGCCGCCCGCCCGCGTGCGCGCCCTGGCACGGGCTCTGGGCCGCCACGCCAAGACCGATCCCATCGATGCCTGGATGATCGCGCGCTATGTGCAGCTCACGCCTGGCCAGCATGACTATCAGCCCGATCCGGCCCGCCAGCGCCTGGACGAACTGGCCGGCCTGCGCCGCCAATTGGTGGCTGAACGCAACAAGCTTGTCTCCCGGCTCGACATCGCCAAGGACAAATTGGTGCGCACCCTGTTGAGCCGCATGCACATCATGGTTCAAGCCAATATTGCACGGCTCGACCGCGAAATCGTCGATCATATCCGCGCTAGCCATCTCAATGAGCGCTACACCATCCTGATGACCATACCCGGCGTCGGACCGGTTCTGGCCGCAACCCTGCTCTGTGACCTGCCCGAGCTGGGTCATGCCACCCACAAACAGCTCGCCAGCCTGGTCGGGGTGGCCCCCCATGCCAGGCAGTCAGGCCGGNCGGCACGCGCGGGGCGATGCAGCGGCGGNCGCGCCAGTGTCAGAAACGTGCTCTATATGGCCACTCTGAGCGCCCTCAAGGCACGCGTCCCCGCCCTTCGGACCTTCTATGACCGTCTGCGGGCCAATGGAAAACCGTTCAAGGTCGCAATCAACGCCGCAATGCGAAAGTTCATCTCGATCCTAAACGCCATCATCAAACAATCCACAGTTGCTTGACCCGAGGGCGTTTGCACAGG
>Ga0065721_10052910_pt1 | contig 10908 bp, 8 predicted proteins | sample Mesricmetagenome_FD_59108 | JGI IMG/M metagenome (GOLD analysis project Ga0065721, IMG submission 59108) | Mesophilic microbial community from rice straw/compost enrichment Sample: eDNA_1 v2 (version 2) | ecosystem: Engineered > Solid waste > Grass > Composting > Bioreactor | place: USA: Davis...
CGGGCCGTCGGTTGCGGCGGATGGATCGCCGGGGCGAGCGGGGCGATCGCCGTCGCGGCCGCGGCGTCGGCGAGGGAGGGCGGGCCGGCCGCGAGGGGCGGACCGGGAAGGAACGGCGGACCCTCCGTCGGCGGAACGTCGGCGCCCGCCTCGTCTTCAACGTCCGGCGCGGCGTCGACGGCGTCGTGAGGCAAGCCGGCCGCACCGGCTTCGGCGTCGGCCGCTGGCTCGGGCCGACCCGGGAACGGGGTGGTCGGGTCCGGCACGGGTCGGCCGGACGTTTCGGCACAGAAGCCGGCGTTGCCGTCCGGCGTCACGACGTACCCCCGCCGGCGCCGGGGAGAACGGCGGCGGCGACCGGCGCCGCCGCCTCGAAATGCCGGCTCTGCCAGGCGAAGCGGGCGAGCAGCACCGAGCCGACCAGGGTGACGCCGCAGACGATGCCCATCCAGATGCCGACGCCGCCGTAGCCGAGCCAGAAGGCGAACAGGCAGGCGAGCGGCATGCCGACGCCCCAGTAGCCGAGGGCCGAGGCGATCATGGCGAAGCGGTTGTCGTCGAGGCCGCGCAGCACGCCCATGCCGGCGCCGTAGAGACCGTCGGCGAAGATGAAGCCGGCGGCGAAGGGAATGAGCGTCGTGGCGATCGCCACCGTCGAGGCGTTCTCGGGCAGCCGGGCATCGAGGAACAGGCCGATGAAGGTCGCCGGGAAGGCGGCGACGACGAGGGCGGCGGCGGTCATCGACAGGATCGACAGGGTGGAGGCGACGTTGCCGGCCCGCCAGGCGTCGTCCATCGCCCGGGCACCGCGGCGGTAGCGGATGCGCAGGGCGCCGGCGTCGCCGAAGGCCGAGGCGAAGGCCCAGGCGATGGTGCCAAAATTGAGTGCGATCTGGTGGGCGGCGAGCGTCGCCGCGCCGAACTGGCCGATCAGCAGGGTCAGCGTCAGGTAGTAGACGTTGTCGATCGCCTGCATCATGCCGATCGGCAGGCCGCGGCCGAAGACGTGGAATAGGCCCTTCACACCGGCGATGCCGAAGGGAACCTTGCGCCGGCGCGGCCCGAGATGGACCACGGCCAGCATCACCAGCGCCCCGGCCCAGCTGACGAGGACGAAGGCCCAGGGAATGCCGAGCCAGCCGACCTCCGGCAGGCCGCCGTGGCCCGAGACGAGGCCGAAGCCGAGCAGCACGTAGACCGCGATCGAGATCGGCGTCAGCACGAACAGGATCGAGGCGAGGCCGAGGGCGGGAAGCGCCGCGCGCATCAGCCCGAGGCGGATCAGGTTGGCCGGTTCGGCCCAGCGCATGATGTCGAGCACCGCGGCGGTGCCGGCGACGATCTCCGGGTCCTGGCCCAGGGCGAGCAGCAACGAGGGCGCCGCGCTCATCCAGGCGAAGGACAGGATCGAAAGCAGGCCGGCCAGCACGAGGCCGCGGCTGTAGCTCTCGGCCACCGCCCGGCCGTCGCCGGCCCCTTCCGCCTCCGACATCATCAGCCCGGCGATGACGACGACGCCGCAGAGGATGTTGGTGCTGACGGCGGCGCGGATGGCGAGGCCGCCGGCCGCCAGCGCGTCGGCGCTGGTCCAGCCGAACATCAGCAGCGTCGCCGTGGTGGTGGCGAGATTGGAGAAATGGGCCATCGAGATCGGCCCGGCGAGCCGCAGCGTCTCGGTGACGTGGCCGCCGAGCGGTCTGGCGCCGACGCGGTCCGAGGGCCGGTCCCGCGAGCCGGCGATGGCCCGCGATCCGGTCGCGAACCTCGGCCAGCGCCGTCGCGGGGTGGCGAAATCCGGGGAAAGGCGGGCGGCGTCGGGTCCGGGAAGGTCGTCGGCAGTCATCGGGCCTCGTTCCCCGCGCTGCGGCGGCCGCGCGGCGGGCTGCTCGCTGGTTCCCCGCACCGCAGGGCGACGGGGTCCGCAAGACGTCTCGTCGATGGTCCGGCGCAGGCTCGCCCGTCACAGACCGCAAGCGCGGCCGGCGGGTGAACCCGCGCCGGAAGGAGGCCGGACGAGCGGGCCGAGAAGAGGGGGAGGATCGGAGCCGTCCGGCCCTTCCTGACTAGCCCCGGCGCCGGCAAGGAACCATCGCCAAGGCGCCAACCGTCCTTCGGCCGCGTCCGTGGACGGCCTGCCCAAGGCTTCGGCAGGTTGCCGGAGAGATGGGCGCTGCCAGGGGTGCGGGAAGGGCGCCGGTGGGGCGGCCGGCGGGCGGTCGGCGAGGCGACGGGCCACTCTCGCCGCGGCTTCCGCAGGCAGGAACACCCTCGGCGCGAACGGGCGCAATGACAAAAGAGGATGACGGGTTCTTGATGGGAATCGATCAGCGGCGAGGTGGATCGTCGCAGGTGGCGATGCTATCCCCCTTGCCGAACGAGGCGGGCCGCCGGCGGGCCGGACGACGGGTCGACCGACGGTCCGGATCGTCCCGGCCGGCCCGGGACGCGGGCTTTGCGATCATGCCGGCGAGGAGACCGGCAGGGGGAGAGCAACACGGCATGGCGACGCTCGACGTGATCACCCTCGGCCGCTCGTCGGTCGATCTCTACGGCAGCCAGATCGGCGGCCGGCTCGAGGACATGGCCTCCTTCGAGAAATACATCGGCGGCAGCCCGACAAACATCGCCTGCGGCACCGCCCGGCTCGGCCTGAAATCGGGCCTGATCACCCGGGTCGGCGACGAGCACATGGGCCGCTTCATCCGCGAGCAACTGGTGCGCGAAGGGGTCGACGTGCGCGGCGTCGTCACCGATCCGGAACGCCTCACCGCCCTCGTCATCCTCGGTATCCGCGACGAGGACAGCTTCCCGCTGATCTTCTACCGCGAGAATTGCGCCGACATGGCCCTCTGCGAGGCCGACATCGACGAGGCGCTGATCGCCGACACCCGGGCGCTGGTGGTCACCGGAACGCACCTCAGCAACCCGCGCACCGAGGCGGCGGTGCTGAAGGCGCTGCGTCTCGCCCGCGCCCACGGCGTGCGCACCGCCCTCGACGTCGACTATCGCCCGAACCTCTGGGGCGTCGCCGGCCACGGCGAGGGCGAAAGCCGCTTCGTCGCCTCCGACATGGTCACCGCCAAGCTCAAGGCCCACCTCCACCTGTTCGACCTCATCGTCGGCACCGAGGAGGAGTTCCACATCGCCGGCGGCACCACCGACACGATCGCGGCGCTGAAGGCGGTGCGCACCGTCAGCGCGGCGACGCTGATCTGCAAGCGCGGCGCGGCCGGTGCCGTGGCCTTTTCCGGCGCGATCCCGGCGACGCTCGACGAGGGCGAGGCGGGACCCGGCTTTCCGATCGAAGTCTTCAACGTTCTCGGCGCCGGCGACGGCTTCTTCTCCGGCCTGCTCAAGGGCTGGATGGAGGACGCGCCCTGGCCGCAGGCGCTTAAATACGCCAACGCCTGCGGCGCCTTCGCGGTCTCCCGCCACGGCTGCACCCCGGCCTATCCCTCGCTCGAGGAGCTCGAGTTCTTCCTGAAACGCGGCGTCGTCCGCCCGGATCTTCGCAACGACGAGGCGCTGGAGCAGATCCACTGGGCGACCAACCGCCGCCGCTCCCACGGGCCCGATCTCGCCGACGCCCGCATCTTCGCCTTCGACCACCGCCTCCAGCTCGAGGAGATGCCGGGCTACGAACCGGCGAAGGGCGGCGCCTTCAAGAAGCTGTGCCTTTCCGCGGCGCTGAAGGTGCAGGACGGACGGGCCGGCTACGGCATCCTCTGCGACGAGCGCATCGGCCGCGCCGCTCTCTACGCCGCCGCTGGCACCGGGCTGTGGATCGGCCGGCCGGCGGAGTGGCCGGGATCGCGCCCGCTGACGCTGGAGCCCGCCCTCGGCCCCGATTGCGGCGGCCTGCGCGAATGGGCCCGCGAGCACGTCGTCAAGGTGCTCTGCTTCTGCCATCCGGACGATGCGCCGGAGCGGCGGGCCGAGCAGGAGGAAACGGTGAAGCGGCTGTTCACCGCGGCGCGGCGCAACCGTCTCGAATTCCTTTTGGAGATCATCCCCTCCAAGGTCGCCCCGACCGACGACGACACCACCGCGGTGCTGATCCGCCAGTTCTACGCCGCCGGCATCTATCCCGACTGGTGGAAGCTCGAACCGCTGAAGACGAAGGCGGCCTGGACGAAGGCGATCGCCGCCATCGAGGCTCACGACCGGCACACCCGCGGCATCGTCGTGCTCGGCCTCGACGCGCCGGAGGCGGACCTCGCGGCGAGCTTCCGCGTCGCCGCCGGCTTTCCCCTCGTCCGCGGCTTCGCGGTGGGACGCACGATCTTCGGCGACGTCGCCCGGGCCTGGATGACGGGCGAGATGGCGGACGAGGCCGCGGTCGAGGAGATGGCGCGGCGCTACGCCCGCCTCTGCGCACTTTGGGATCAGGCACGCGGAAACGCCCGGGAGAAGGCAGCATGACGAAGACGATTCGCCTGACGGCCGCACAGGCCATGGTCCGCTGGCTCTCGGTGCAGATGACCGAGGACGGCGAGCGGTTCATCGAGGGGGTCTGGGCGATCTTCGGCCACGGCAACGTCGCCGGCATCGGCGAGGCGCTGCACGGCATCGGCGAGGCGCTGCCGACCTGGCGCGGCCAGAACGAGCAGACGATGGCCCACGCCGCCATCGCCTACGCCAAGACGAAGAAGCGGCGGCGGGCGCAGGCGGTGACCTCCTCGATCGGTCCCGGCGCCACCAACATGGTGACGGCGGCGGCGCTCGCCCACGTCAACCGGCTGCCCGTCCTGTTCATCCCCGGCGACGTTTTCGCGGGCCGCCGGCCCGACCCGGTGCTGCAGCAGATCGAGGATTTCGACGACGGCACCGTCTCGGCCAACGACTGCTTCCGCCCGGTGGTGCGCTATTTCGACCGCATCACCCGGCCCGAGCACCTGCTGACCGCGCTGCCGCGGGCGCTCGCGGTGATGACCGACCCGGCCAACTGCGGCCCGGTCTGTCTCGCCTTCTGCCAGGACGTCCAGGCCGAGGCCTTCGACTATCCGGAAGGCTTCTTTTCGCCGAAGGTCTGGCGCATTCGCCGGCCCGAGCCGGACCCGCGCGAGGTCGCCGAGGTCGCCGACCTGATCCGGGCGGCGAAGGCGCCGGTGATCGTCTCCGGCGGCGGGGTGATCTACTCGCAGGCGGAGGCGACGCTCGCCGCCTTCGCCCGCGCCCGCAACATTCCCTTCGTCGAGACCCAGGCCGGCAAGGGCGCCAACGGTTGGGACGATCCCTTCAACTACGGCGCCCCCGGCGTCACCGGCTCGGCCTGCGCCAACGCGCTCTGCGAGAAGGCCGACCTCGTCATCGGCGTAGGAACCCGGTTCCAGGACTTCACCACCGGCTCCTGGTCGCTGTTCGCCAACCCCGATCGCACGCTCGTCTCCATCAACCTCCACCCCTACGACGCCGCCAAGCACGGGGCCGTGCCGGTGGTCGGAGATGCGAAGGTGGTGCTGGAGGCGCTGACGAAGGCGCTCGGCGACCATCGTGCCCCCGACTTCGACGCCGCCTCCCGCCTCGCCTGGCACGAGACGGTGCGCACCGTCACCGCCGCCCCCGGGCCGGAAGCGGGCAACGCCCTGCCGACGGATGCGCAGGTGATCGGCGCCGTCCAGCGCACCGCGACGGCGAACACCGTGGCGATGTGCGCCGCCGGCACCATGCCCGGCGCGCTCCACGTGCTGTGGCAGGCGGCCGCCGGCGGCTACCACATGGAATACGGCTTCAGCTGCATGGGCTACGAGATCGCCGGGGCGATGGGCATCAAGCTCGCCGCGCCGGACAAGGACGTCGTCTGCTTCGTCGGCGACGGCTCCTACATGATGGCCAATTCCGAACTCGCGACCGCGGTGATGCGCCGCGTGCCCTTCACCGTGGTGCTGACCGACAACCGCGGCTACGGCTGCATCAACCGCCTGCAGATCGGCTGCGGCGGCGCCGAGTTCAACAACCTCTACAAGGACACGAACGTCGAGGCGCAGCCGGAGATCGACTACGTCGCCCACGCCGCCGCGATGGGCGCCCATGCCGAGAAGGCGGTCTCGATCGCCGACCTCGAGGCGAAGATCCTCGCCGCCCGCGGCCGCGCGGTGCCGAGCGTCATCGTCATCGACACCGACCCCGCACCCGGTACCGGCGCCGGCGGCCATTGGTGGGACGTCGCGGTGCCGCAGGTCGGCGGGCCGGAACGGCTGGAAGCGGCCCGGGCGCGCTACGAGGCGGGGCTGTCCGGGCAGCGCGTCGTCGGGTGAGGGGAGGCGAGGGGGACCGCAGGCCCAGCCTCACCCTCGAGATCACGGAAAGGATGCCCATGAGCCCGCTGCTGCGCAGACCCTTCGGCGACCACGGCAAGGTCCACGAGATCACCCCGCAGTCGGCCGGCTGGCGCCACGTCGGCTTCTCGCTCTACCGGCTGCGCGCCGGCGAAAGCGCCGCCGAGGCGACGGGCGAGCGCGAGGTGATCCTCGTCGTCGTCGAGGGCAAGGCGGCGATCACCGCCGCCGGCACCGACTGGGGCCTGCTCGGCGCGCGCATGGACGTCTTCGAGAAGACGGCGCCGCATTGTCTCTACGTCCCGAACGGGGCGGAGTGGCGGGCGACGGCCGCGACCGACCTCACCCTCGCCGTCTGCTCGGCGCCGGGGCGCGGCGGCCATCCCGCCCGCCGGATCGGCCCGGAGGGCATCGCGCTGACGCCCCGCGGCAAGGGCCAGAACACGCGCTTCATCAACAACATCGCCATGGAGAACGAGGATTTCTGCGACAGCCTGCTGGTCACCGAGGTCTTCACGCCGTCCGGCAACTGGTCGTCCTACCCGAGCCACCGCCACGACGAGGACGATTTTCCGCGCATCACCTATCTCGAAGAGACCTATTACCACCGCCTGAACCCGGCCCAGGGCTTCGGCGTCCAGCGCGTCTACACCGAGGACGGCAGCCTCGACGAGACGATGGCGGTGAAGAACCACGACGTCGTCCTCGTCCCCCGCGGCCACCACCCCTGCGGCGCCCCCTACGGCTACGAGATGTACTACCTCAACGTCATGGCCGGCCCGCTGCGCAAATGGCGCTTCGAGCCCGATCCGGCGCACCGCTGGATCATGGAGAGGGATGCCTGAGGCGGGTTCCTCGCTCCGCTGATCAGTTGCAATTCCCGCCGCCCCGGTAGGCTGGAGAGTTCCATCCTGCCGTCCATGGCTATTGCGAAAGCCTCTGGCGCGGTGCAGAGTTTGCCCCGTCCCGCAATGCAGCAGGGTCGCCTTCCGGACGCAGACCGACCGGCGGGTCTGTCGTCTCGGACGCCGGGCGGTGCAACGTCCGCGCATCCACGGGTTTCCGGGACTTGCCTGGCGTGCAGCGGGCCGGAATCGGAACGTCGGCCGAATGCATGTATGGAGATTTCGTCGGCGGGGTGTCGGTCCCGCCAAAATTGCAGATTGTCCCGTCGGCCGAACGCCGTTCCCGGTGCGAAGCCGGGTCGGAAGGGGACGATGAGAAGAATGTCTTTGAGATCGGGCTTGTGATCCGCAGCCGCTCGCGCAGAGCGCAAGGCGCGCCGACGGTTCGCTACAGCGAAGGCGAGGTTCTATGAATCCCTATACCAAACTGCCGAAGTCGGCGTTCTGGCGGCCGGCGGTCGCCGACCGATCGATGTTCGAGATCGAGGGGCTCTGGTCCCCGAAATTTCGGATCACGCCGCAGATGCCTGTTGCGACCTACGGATCCTGCTTCGCCCAGCACATCGGCAATGCCTTGAAGAGCCGTGGTTTCGACTGGATGATCTCGGAGAGGGCTCCGCCCGGCATGAGCGAAGCCAACGCCAAGAAGTTCAACTACAACGTCTTTACGAGCCGCACCGGCAACATCTACACCACCACACTGCTCAGGCAGTGGACGTCCTGGGCCCTCGGCCACGCGGAAGCGCCCGAGGAGTTCTGGGAGAAGGATGGCCGCTTCTACGATCCTTTCCGTCCGGCGGCCGAAGACGACGGTTTCGAGTCGATCGACGAGGTGCGCAGGACACGGCGTGTGACCATCGACGCCTTCCGCCGCAGCATCACCGACTCCCAGGTCTTCGTCTTCACGCTCGGTCTGACCGAAAGCTGGATAAACGCCGCCGAAGGATACGAGTATCCGATGTGCCCCGGCACGGTCGCCGGCGACTTCGACGAGAGCCTGCACAAGTTCGTCAACGAGGACTTCCGCCAGGTTCGGGACGGGCTGATCTCCTCGATCGAGATGATGCGGGAAGCCAACCGCAAGCTCCGGTTCCTGCTCACCGTCTCACCGGTACCGCTCACGGCCACCGCTTCCGACAAGCACGTTCTGGTCGCGACCATGTACTCCAAATCGGTACTTCGGGCGGTCGCGGGCCAGCTCGCGTCGACGGCGGCCTACATCGACTACTTCCCCTCCTACGAGATCATCAACAGCCCGGTGTTCAAGGGTGCCTTCTTCGGACCGAACCAGCGCAACGTCACGTCCTACGGCGTCAATTTCGTGATGGACCACTTTTTCACCTGCCTCACCGACAGGTTCGGCCCGGTGGAGCCGGCCGCCGCGGTCGAGGAGCGCCGGGTTCGGCCCTCCAAGCGACGGCGTACGGCGGACGAGGTCTGCGAGGAAGAGCTGCTCGGGGCGTTCGGAGGGTGACCATGAAGATCGCGATCATCGGCAACAGTCACATCGGTGCGTTGAAACGAGGCTGGGACGTCATTTCGGGCGCGTTTCCCTCCGTGGAAGTCGTCTTCTTCGGAGCGAAGGGGGAATCGCACAAGGATCTGGCGCTCGAGGGACGTACACTCGTCGCCAGGAGGCCGGGACTGCGGCGCTCGATCGAGTTCACCTCCGGCGGGCTGACCTCCATCGACCTCGACGACTATGACATGTTTCTCGTCTATGGCTTGAGCTCGAATCCCTACTTTGCCGACATCGACGGAAAATACTCCCGAAAGGCCATCGAAGTCACCATGCGGGACAGAACCGAAGGTCGACTCGGCTTCAAGATCGTCATGATGATCGCCAGTGCGTGCGACAAGCCGATCTACGTCGGGCACAATCCCCTCCGTGCCGAGCGAAGGAACAAGTCTTCGCAGGATCTCACGGCCTATCTGGATGGCCTCGCGCAGATCAACGCCGCCATCTACGAGCCGCTCGGTGTCCACCTGGTCGGGCAGCCGGCGGACACCATCGTCAACGGACGGAACACGGAGTTGCACTTCACCCAGGGCTCCAAGCGTTTGGAGACCAAGGTCGAGGAGACCATCCGCCTTCACGACGAGGAAGATCGCACTCACATGAACGACGAGTTCGGAGTTCTGTGGATGCGCAAGTTCCTCGCACAGGTCACCGCCGCTCAGTCCGTGATGGCCGACTGAGCGCATCGACGATGTCGCCGCCTGGTTCGGCGGACCCGCGTTGGCAGGCTCGACGACCCTTTCGGCCAGCCCCGGTCGGCCAGCCCCGGCTGCTTCGTCAGCCGAAATGGCGATGATGCTCCCGCGTCTGCGGCGCCGCCGTCTCGCTCGCCAGCCGGGCGCCTTCCTTCATCGCCCCTGCGACCAGATCGTAGGTCTCGCCCCACGCCAGTGCCAGATCGTCGGTCCACTCCGGTCCCAGTCCCTGTTCGAGCGTATGGAGCAGGGCGGCGCCGACGAGGTCGTAGTGCCGGTCGGTGACGCCGTAGGCGACGTGGCGGGCGCCGAGGGCGTGGACGACGGAGAGGATGCTGTCGATCTGGTGGAGGTTCTGGATCGCGACGGCGAGTGTCTTGATCAGCTTGCCCTTCTGCTCGCTCATGTCGGCGGGGAACAGCGGCCGCACCTCGGGCGCGGTTGCGAACAGGCGGTCGTAGAAGAGATCGGCGGCGAGGCCGGCGATCGGGATCACCTTGCCGAAGCTGGCCTGAACGAGTGCGATCTGCTGGGGCGTCATGTCGGGGCGTCCTTGATCCTGAAGTGCGGCCTTGCGCGATAGCTGCACTCCTCGCACGCGAATGTTTCGTTATTGTCCCCCTTCAGGTTTCAAATTCGTAACACCGCCGCGGCCGGGCGGTCCCGTTCCGACCGGGCGGCGGCGGTCCTTCCACCGAGAGCGGGTCCTCGACGGCGTAAGGCCGGCGGAAGGAAACCCTCCGCCGGCCTCGACGAAAACCGTCATGCGGACGCCGTGCCCGCTTGCCGGTCAGCCCTGCGTCTTGTGGGCGCGCAGCATCCAGATCGCCTTCTCATGGGCGCCGATGCGCTCGGTCAGCAGGTCGTGGGTGACGAAATCCGACTTCTCCTCGGCCTCCTCGGCGATCTCGCGGGCGCGGGAGGCGCAGCTTTCGTGGGCGCTCGCCAGCAGTTCGAGCATGTCGTCGGCCGAGGATTTCGGGTCGACCGAGAAGCCGGTCGGCGACAGCACCGAGCCCTGCTTGGAGGGAACGTGGAAGCCGAGGGCGAGGATGCGTTCGGCGATGACGTCGATGGCGGCGAACAGCTCGCCATACTGCTTCTCGGTCAGTTCGTGGATCGACAGGAAGGCGCCGCTGCGCACGTTCCAGTGCACGATCTGGGTCTTGACGAGGAGGCTGTAGCTCTCCTCGAGGATCTCCGAAAGGTGCTCCGAGATGACGCGGCGGTCTTCCGGCGCAAGGCCGGTCTTGACCACGTCCTTGCGGCTGATCGGCGAAACGTTGGAGGGGTTCGGCTTCATGATGTTTCTCCGTTGCGGGGAATGTCGCGGGAGAAACGTCGCGGCGTCGCCGAGGTTCCCCGCCCGGGGCCGGAGACAGGGCGGGAAACTTCGGTGAGGAAGGGCTCACTCGGCGGCGCGGGAGTGGCCGGCCTCGTCGGTGCCGGGCTCCTTCCACACCAGCACCGGCTGGCGGGCGGCGCGGGTCTCGTCGAGCCTGCGGCGCGGG
>Ga0065721_10052909_pt1 | contig 10907 bp, 11 predicted proteins | sample Mesricmetagenome_FD_59108 | JGI IMG/M metagenome (GOLD analysis project Ga0065721, IMG submission 59108) | Mesophilic microbial community from rice straw/compost enrichment Sample: eDNA_1 v2 (version 2) | ecosystem: Engineered > Solid waste > Grass > Composting > Bioreactor | place: USA: Davis...
GCGAGGAGCGGGTGCGCATGACCAAGCTGCGCCAGACCATCGCCCGCCGCCTCAAGGACGCCCAGAACACCGCGGCGATGCTGACGACCTTCAACGAGGTCGACATGACCAACGTCATGGCGCTGCGCAACGCCTACAAGGACGTCTTCGAGAAGAAGCACGGCGCGAAGCTCGGCTTCATGGGCTTCTTCGTCAAGGCGGTGATCCAGGCGCTCAAGGACGTGCCGGCCGTCAACGCCGAGATCGACGGCACCGACATGGTCTACAAGAACTACTACCACATCGGCGTCGCCGTCGGCACCGACAAGGGCCTCGTGGTGCCGGTGGTGCGCGACGCGGACCGGCTGTCGATCGCCGGCGTCGAGAAGACCATCGGCGGCTTCGGCCGCAAGGCCCGCGACGGCCAGCTGAAGATCGAGGAGATGCAGGGCGGCACCTTCACGATCTCGAACGGCGGCGTCTACGGCTCGCTGATGTCGACGCCGATCCTCAACGCCCCGCAGTCCGGCATCCTCGGCATGCACAAGATCCAGGAGCGGCCGATGGTGGTCGGCGGCAAGATCGAGATCCGGCCGATGATGTATCTGGCGCTCAGCTACGATCACCGCATCGTCGACGGCAAGGAGGCCGTGACCTTCCTCGTCCGCGTCAAGGAGGCGATCGAGGATCCGCAGCGTCTGGTCCTGGATCTCTGATCCACGGCCGTCCGGTCCGTCGTCGCCGAGGGCAGCGCATGCGTCTTTCCCCGATCCCGCTCCTGCACCGGCTGCGTGCGCTGGTCACGCCGGGCACGCTGCGGATCGGCGCCCGGGCCCGGATCGCGGCCGGGGCGCGCCTCGCCTTCCGGCGCGGGTCGTTGACGATCGGCCGCGAGGCCCGCCTTCACCACGGCGCCCTGATCGACGCCCTGCGCGGGCGCGTCGTCATCGGCGACAACTTCTCGCTCAACCCCTACTCGATCGTCTACGGGCTCGGTGACGTGACGATCGGCGACGACGTCCGCGTCGCCGCCCACGTCGTCGTCGTCGCCTTCGACCACAACGTCGAGGACCGCGCCCGCCCGATCCGCATGCAGGGCGTGACGAAGAAGCCGGTGGTGATCGAAAGCGACGTCTGGATCGGCGCCGGCGCCAGGATCCTCGGCGGATCGCACGTCCGCCGCGGCTGCGTCGTCGGCGCCAACGCCGTGCTCAAGGGCGACACCGAGCCCTACGGCATCTACGTCGGCAACCCGGCCCGGCTGTTGCGCTTTCGCGGCGCGTCGTCCCGCGTCGCCGTCCCGCACGACGGTCTGGAAGCGTCGTGACCCGCGCGACCCATCGAATTCCAGGGCGTCGGCCGGCCCCCGCCGCCGCGCCCGCCCCGTTCCCGCCCCGCCGGGAACCGACATCAGGAAGAGGCTGAGATGTCCGCATATGATCTGATCGTCATCGGCTCCGGACCCGGCGGCTACGTCTGCGCCATCCGGGCGGCCCAGCTCGGCCTGTCCGTCGCCGTCGTCGAAAAGCGCGCCACCCACGGCGGCACCTGCCTCAACATCGGCTGCATCCCGTCGAAGGCGCTGCTCCACGCCTCGGAAATGTTCGACGAGGCCGGCCACGCCTTCGAGAAGCTCGGCATCAAGGTCGGAACGCCCGAACTCGACCTCGCCGGCATGATGGGCCACAAGGACGCGACGGTGAAGAGCAACGTCGACGGCATCGCCTTCCTCTTCAAGAAGAACAAAATCACCGCCCACCACGGCACCGGCCGGATCCTCGCTCCGGGCAAGGTCGAGGTCACCGCCGCCGACGGGACGAGGACCGAACTCGAGGCGAAGGCGATCGTCGTCGCCACCGGCTCCGACGTCGCGACCGTGCCCGGCGTCGTCATCGACGAGAAGACCGTGGTCTCCTCCACCGGCGCCATCGCACTCGACAAGGTGCCGGGCCACCTCGTCGTCATCGGCGCCGGCGTCATCGGGCTGGAACTCGGCTCCGTCTGGGCCCGCCTCGGCGCCAGGGTCACCGTCGTCGAATATCTCGACCGCATCCTGCCGGGCATGGACGGCGAGGTCGCCAAGCAGTTCCAGCGCATGCTCGCCAAGCAGGGCTTCGACTTCAGGCTCGGCGCCAAGGTGACCGGCGTGAGCGCGTCGCCGACCGGCGCCAGCCTCGCCTTCGAGCCGGTGGCCGGCGGCGCGGCCGAGACCATCGAGGCCGACGTCGTGCTCTGCGCGGTCGGCCGCAAGCCCTACACCGACGGGCTCGGCCTCGACGAGGTCGGCGTCAAGCGCGACGGGCGCGGCCGCATCGAGACCGACGGCCACTACGCCACCTCGGTTGCGGGCATCTACGCCATCGGCGACGTCATCGTCGGCCCGATGCTCGCCCACAAGGCCGAGGACGAGGGCATGGCGCTAGCCGAGCTGCTCGCCGGCCGGGCCGGCCATGTCAACTACGACGTCATTCCGGGCGTCGTCTACACCATGCCGGAGGTCGCCGCGGTCGGGAAGACCGAGGAGGAGCTGAAGGCCGCGGGCGTCGCCTACGCCGTCGGCAAGTTCCCCTTCACCGCCAACGGCCGCGCCCGCGCCTCGCTGAAGAGCGAGGGCTTCGTCAAGATCCTCGCCGATGCGCAGACCGACCGGGTGCTCGGCGTCCACATCGTCGGCGCCGGCGCCGGCGAGATGATCCACGAGGCCGCGGTGCTGATGGAATTCGGCGGTTCGTCGGAGGATCTCGCCCGCACCTGCCACGCCCACCCGACCCTGTCGGAGGCGGTCAAGGAAGCCGCGCTCGCGGTCGACAAGCGGCCGATCCACATCTGACGCGGGGGCAGGGGCCGGGCCGTTCGCGCGCCCCGGCCGTACGGGTCCCGCCGGGTCGGCGCGCCGGCATCACCCCTTGGCGCCGGGCTGGCTGCTGAGGCCGGTGTGCATGCGCTCGGAGGCGCCGCGCAGGACGATGCGCACCGAGGCCTCGCCGCCGGCGGCGTTGAATTCGCCGATCTGGCCGCGCACCCGCTTGATGGCGGCGCGCAGCGCGGCGAGGGCGAGTTGCCAGTCGGCGGCGCTGTTGGAGCGGTCGGCGTTGGCGTCCTCGGGCGGCGAGGCGATGGCGCGGACGGTGAAGCCGGCGGTCTCGAAATTGATGCCCTTGCCCTCGACCACGATCAGAGCCGGCGTCGCCTCGACCTTGGCGAGCACGGTGAGCAGGGCGAGGCGCATCACCGCCTCGATGTCGGATCTCTCGCCGGAGACCGAAGGCGCCTCGACCGACAGTTCGGCCCGGCTGACGAGGCCGACCGCCTGGGCGTCCTTGATCCAGCTCTCCGCCAGCGCCATCGGCTCGACATGGGCGTCCGGGCCGCTCGGCGACGTCGCCATCAGGGCGAGGCAGCCCTCGAGCATCAGCTTCAGCTCGAACTGGCGCCGCGCCCGCTCGCGCACGTCGGCCTCGCAGGCCTCGAGCCGTTCGCCGAGGTCCATCCGCTGGCTCTGCAGCCGCGTCACGTCGGTGAGCAGCATCACGGTGGTCGGCGGGCCGTCTTCGTCGCCCTCGTTGCGGATCGCCCCGGCGAGGGCGTAGGCCGGCCGGGCGGCGTCGACGTTCTGGACGACGGTGGCCTCGCCGCCGGCGACGCGCCGGGCGATCTCCGGGATCGGCAGGCTTTGCCCGGATTCGATGAGTTCGAGATTGCGGTTCTGCGGCAGCCCGTCGTCGCCGTAGCTGAGGCTGATCAGCCGCGCCGCCGCCGGATTGGCCGCGAGCAGGGTGCCGTTGTCGGCGATCTGCAGGATGCCGATCGGCGCGCTCTGCAACAGGGTGTCGGCGACGGCGACCTTGGTGCGCCAGGCGGTGGCGAACTGGACGAGGAAGCTGTCGATGTTGCGGGCGAGCCGGCCGATCTCGTCCTGGCCGCCGGTCTCGCAGCGCCGGCTGTCGGCGCGCGCCGGCCGTTCGATCGCCGAGGCCAGCACCCTGGCGATGGTCTCGGCCGGCCGGGCGACGCGGTAGCGCACGACGAGGGCCGCCGCCGCCGCCGCCACGAGGGCGAGGGCGAGGGCGCCGAGCCTGAGGCGCATCGTCTCGGCACCGACCTTGTGGACGATCTCGGCCGTGTCGACCCGGATCAGGAGGTGGTAGGGCGTGTCGGTCACGGCCGGTGCCAGGTAGAATTCGGCCCGGGCCTCGTCGGCGCGCTCGGGCGCCGGGGTCTCGCCGTAACGGATCGCCGCGAAGGTCGTGAAGGGCTTCTCGCCGATCGCCTCGAGCAGGCTGCCGGTGGAATCGAACACTGCCGCGCCCTTCAGGGCGTCGATGACGACGAGGCGCGAGCCGACCCGGCCGATCTCTTCGGCCTTGTTCTGGAACCGCGGATCGATCGCCGCCTTGAGCAGGTCGATACTGGCCTGGCGCAGCGCCGCCCGCTCCTCGCCGAGCCGCACCGAGGAGACGTATTGGACCGCGAGCATCGCCGAGGCGAGCGTCGCCAGCAGCGTCGCGGCGCCGACGAGGGTCGTCGCGTTGACCGATCCGAGCAGCGTGCGCTTCTTCTTCGCCGCGCCGGCGTCGGCCGGTCTCATCGCGCCGGCCCTGCCGCCGTCGGCCGGCGAAGGAGGCGGGCGCCGGTCATTTGAGCGTGACCGCCGATCCGACCCGCGGCCGGATCAGGTAGTCGTGGGCGAGGTCGTAGCCCGAGCGCCCGGTGAGGCTGGCGAAGATGTCGCTCACCGGCGATTCGTAGCGGTGGGTGACCCGCGTCACGACGAGCTGGGTCGAACCCGAGGCGAGTTCGGCCGGGATCGGCACCGGCGAGGCGGCACCGGGTCCCGGCGCGCTGCCGTGAAGCGCCGCGCCCCACACCACCTTGCCGGTGCCGGACGAGACGTCGACCGAAGCGACGACGATCGAGACGCCCGAGGCGTCGAACGGCGTGAGAATCGCCGCCGACGCCGCGAAGATGTCGTCCAGCGTGTCGCGATCGAGGGTCTGGTACTGGGCGACGAGGTCGCCGATCGTCGCCGCCACGCTGTTGACCTTGCGATCGACCGTAAGGGCGGTGGTGAGTTCGATGGCGCCGATCCACAGCAGCAGCATCACCGGCAGGATCAGGGCGAACTCGACGGCGGAAACCGCGCGGCGGTCGGCGCGGAAGGCACGGAGCGCGGCGGAAAGGGAGCGCATCGCCGGCCTCACCACGGGAAGGGTTCGTTGCGGAAGGTGACCACCGAGGCGAGCAGGCGGTCGCCGCCGGCGGTGTCGGCCATCGACAGCGAGAAGAAGTCGAAGAACACCGGCCACTCGTAGAAGGTGCGGGCGACCACGATCTGGCTCTTGTCGCCGCTCGAATAGCCGAAGGAGCCGTCGTCGACCTCGCCGTCGGCGTCGAGCGGCGGCGACATCACGGCCGAGGAGAAGTCGGAGAACACCTTGACGTCGACGTGGAGACGGTTCTCGCAGTCGAACAGGCCCGAGAGGCCGGTGCAGACCTCCTGCTTGAAACGCGCCGCGGTCCAGCCGTCCTGCTTGGCCTTGCCGGTGCGGATCTCGCGGGCGGCGCTCGCGGTGGCGCTGTCGAGGATCTGGCCGGCGAAGAAGATCACGCAGGTTTCGATGATCGCGAAAAGGATGATGACGAACGGCACCGCGACGATGGCGAACTCGATCGCGGCCGCCCCGTCGCGGGCATGCCGGAAGCCGCGCAGGACGCCGCGGCGCCGGTCCCGCGGTTTCCCGCTCCGTTCCGCTCCGCCCTCGTTCACGCCGCTGTCGTCGCTGGTCATCGGTCGGTCTCTCGCCCGGCGAGCCTCGGCCTCGCCCGCCGTCCGCTCCCTCCGCGCCGCCTCTGGCGTCACCCGGCGGCGGACACGGCCGGAAGGGGCGCCCGGCGCCGGAGCCGGATCGCCCCGCGCCTTACTGCACGCCGCCGCGGCTGACGGCGTTGGTGTTGCGCTTCTGCAGCTGCTGCACCAGCGGATCGAAATAGGTTTCGCCGTTGTCGCCGACCATCACCACCGGCTCGCAGACCGCGCCGCAGGAATAGGTGGCCCGGCCGCCGGCGCCGCGGCGGAAGACGGTGACGATGTTGGAATCGGCGCCTTCGACCCGGATCTGGGCGTCGGTGATCGGCTGGCCGTCGGCGTCGAGCACGATGAAGTTGGTGGTGCCGTAGCCGCGGCCGGTGATCACCAGGGTCTGGGTGTCCTGCATGGTCGCGTCGGCGATGCTCGGGTTGCCGATGATCACGGTCGACGCCGGAGCGGCGATCCGCATCACCTTGGCCTCGTCGATGTTGACGACGACGGGCTCCTCGGCGGCGGCGGGCACCGTGAGAAGGGCGAGGAGAAGGCCGGCGAGACCGGCGCGGGTGTTGAGGAGATCCATGGCAGCCTCGCGATGGGACGTGTGAGGCGAGGATGGAGCGGTTTGGTAAATAAACTGCCAACGGCTGGCCGAACTTTCGTCGTCGCGGTTCGGCAGGCGCGGAAATCGGCCCTGTCGCCGCCGCGCCCGGGAGTCCTTTGTCATGTAAAGGAGGCGGCCATCCATGGTAAATGAAAAGAAAACGACCCTGCTCTCGTATAGCGAATATTCACTATAGAAAACTCTCCTCTAAAATTCGAATGGTTCTGTGATCCGCTTAACTCGGTGGAAAGATGTTCGGCCTAGATTGGCCCTTGTCAGATCGGTCGAACAAAAACAGACCGACGCACAAGTGCTGTCAAATCCAGAAGGCAAGGAATATCGTCATGAAGAACCTCGTTGCTCGCTTCGTCAAGAATGAGTCCGGCGCCACCGCGATCGAATACGGCCTGATCGCGTCGCTGATCGCCGTCGCCATCATCGCCGCCGCCACCACCCTCGGTGAAGGCATCGGCACGACCTTCAACGCCGTCTCCGACGAACTGCAGGGCGGCTGATTTCTTCCGGCGGTCTTCGCCGCCGGCGCGAGACCTGACGCGAAGGCGGAAGGCCGTCGAGAACAGACGAACGCGGGCGGTCCGGTCTCCGGGCCGCCCTTCTTTTGTGGCGGCGCCGGCGGCCGCTCGCCCCGCCTGCCGCAGCGGGCGGTCCTCCGAAGGGCGGGCACCGGTACGGGGAGCCATCGGCGGTCCCGGCGCTCGCGCCCGGATCCCGCGCGGTTCTTTACCTTTCCTTCGGGCCTGCGCGTCAAGATTCCTCGCAAGACCCGGGCGGCGGACGTCTCCGGACCCGGTGTCGGACGTCGATCCAGATCGAAGGATGAGGGCGGTGATCCTGCAAGCGGCTCTTCTGTTGTTTCCCGCGGCGATGGCCTATGCCGCCGCCTCCGATCTCCTGACCATGACCATCTCCAACAAGCTGTCGCTCGCGCTCCTTGCCGGCTTCCTGGTGCTGGCGCCGGCGGTCGGCCTCGGCTGGAGCACGATCGGCGTCCACGTCGGCCTCGCGGTGCTCACGCTGTTCGTCACCTTCGCGCTGTTCGCCTTCAACCTGATCGGCGGCGGCGACGCCAAGCTCACCGCGGCCATCGTGCTGTGGATGGGTCCCCAGGACGCGCTCGCCTTCGCCCTCGCGGCCTCGATCTTCGGCGGCGTCCTCACCATGCTGTTCCTCGGCTTCCGCCGGGTGCCGCTACCGGCGGCGGCGGCTGGAACGCCCTGGATCGCGCGTCTGCACTCGGCCGGCAACGGCGTGCCCTACGGCATCGCCCTCGCGGCCGGCGCCCTCGTCGTCTATCCGAAGACGATCTGGTTCGCCGCGATGTGACCCGACGGGCGGCGTCCGCCACCCGCCGAAGGCCGCCACCGGCTCCGGCCCGGCCGTGTCCCGCCGCGACGCCAGGCCACTCCGCTCGTCGTCCGTCCCTTCCAAGGCGCCGCGGCCCCCCGCCGGCGCCTTCTCCGCGTTCCCTTCGCCGGCGGCCGTGCACCCGATGCCGGGGAGGAGCCGGGAAGGTGGGCGAGGGGAACGCGAGGCGACTCCAGAGGCTTAACAGGATGTTAACGCTCTTTGCCAAAGCACTGTTAACCATAAATTCAGAGCTTATCGGTCTAATCGGGTGAAATCGAAGACCCTGTCACTCAGGTGAGAGCGAGGACCGAGAGTATGCGCCCGATTCAACTGATCATTCTTGTCGTCGCGCTGGGCGCAGCGGTCGCCGCGGCCATGCTGGCGATGAATCTCACCGGAAAGTCCGCGGGGCCGAAGGTCGCCACCGACACCGTCGTCCCCGCCGAGGAGGTCCTGATCCTCGCCCGCGACGTCAAGATGGGCGAAACCGTCAAGACCGAGGACCTCGCCTGGAAGGACTGGCCGAAGGCCGGCCTCGCCGACAGCTACATCGTCCGCAGCCGCCGCGCCGGCGCCGAGGGCGAGATCGCCGGCATGATCGCCAAGACCCAGCTCTACGCCGGCGAGCCGGTCCGCGAGGCCAAGCTCGTCAAGGCCGACCGCGGCTTCCTGTCCGCCGTGCTGCCGAAGGGTCAGCGCGCCGTCGCCGTCCGCGTCAACGCCGCCTCCACCGCCGGCGGCTTCATCCTGCCCAACGACCACGTCGACGTCATCCTCACCACCCAGCAGGGCGGCGGCGACGCCGGCGCGGCCAGCGCGGTCAGCGAGACGCTGCTTCACAACATCCGCGTGCTCGCCATCGATCAGAAGGTGGACGATCCGGAGGAGAAGAAGTCGGTGGTCGCCCAGGACACCGCGACCCTCGCCCTCACCCCCGAGCAGGCCCACCTCGTGATCCAGGCGCAGCAGATGGGCTCGATCTCACTGATCCTGCGCTCGATCGCCGACAGCGACCCCGGCGCCGACGACACCACCCCGCGCACCGGCGTCTCCGTCGTCAAGTTCGGCGTCTCCTCCCGCGTCACCGCCCCGACCCAGTGATTTAGAGCCCGGATCCGCCGGCGCGGGAAGTCCGTCCCGCCCGAAGATCAGGGTCGAAGATGTCCGTGAAGGAACCGTCCCATGAGATTCTCGATCAAGAAACTGCTGGCCGGGCTGATGACCGCGGCGGTGCTCACGGTTTCCGCGCCCGCCGTGCAGGCCGCCGACTACATGCGCATCAGCGCCGCGGAGGAGCTGTCGGGCCGCATGATCAGCCTCGGGCTCAACAAGTCGATGGTCATCGACGTGCCCGAGGACATCGTCGACGTCCTGATCTCCAACCCGGCGATCGCCGACGCGGTGGTGCGCACCAAGCGCAAGATCTACCTGATCGGCAACGCCGTCGGCGAGACCAACATCATCCTGTTCGGCGCCGGCAACTCGCAGTTCGCCCAGTTCGAGATCTCGGTCGCCCGCGACACCGGCACCCTCGCCGCGATGATCGGCAAGCTGGTTCCGGGCTCGCGGGTCCAGGTCGAGACGGTCAACGACAGCGTCATCCTCTCCGGCACCGTCGGCACCCCGGCCGAGGCCGGCAAGATCGCCGAGATCGCGGCCAAGTACATCGGTGCGGCGGACAAGGTCGTCAACATGGTCTCGGTCGCCGAGACCGACCAGGTCCACCTCAAGGTGGTCGTCGCCGAGGTCCAGCGCGACGTCCTCAAGAAGCTCGGCGTCAACACCGAGTCGCTGCTCGCCAACACCTGGGTCGGCGGCGCCACCTCGGGCATGACCGTCGACAGCAAGGTCATCAGCGGTGCGCTGTTCAACTCGACCGCCACCGACGAGGGCCTGACGCTGCTCAACCCGCTCAGCACCTTCGTCGAGGCGCTGAACCAGCAGGGCCTGGTGCGCACCCTCGCCGAGCCGACCCTCACCGCGACGTCGGGCGAGGCCGCCAACTTCCTCGTCGGCGGCGAGTTCCCGGTGCCGATCGCCAACGAGAACGGCGCCATCACCGTCGAGTGGAAGCAGTATGGCATCAGCCTCGCCTTCACCCCGGTGGTGCTGACCCCCGGCCGCATCAGCCTGCGGGTCAAGACCGAGGTCAGCGACATCTCCACCGAGGGCGCCCAGGTCATCAGCGGCCTGACCCTCAACGCCATCACGGTCCGCCGCGCCGAATCGACGGTCGAACTGCCCTCGGGCGGCTCCCTGGTGCTGGCCGGCCTGCTCAAGGACAACGTCAAGCAGCAGATCGCCGGTTTCCCCGGCCTGATGGACCTGCCGGTGCTCGGCTCGCTGTTCAAGAGCCGCGAGTACCAGCGCAGCCAGACCGAGCTGGCGATCTTCGTCACCCCCTATCTCGTCGACCCGGTCGCCACCTCCGCGCTGACCCGGCCCGACAAGAATTTCGGCGTGCCGCGGGATTCCCAGTCGATCTTCCTCAACCAGCTGAACCGGGTCTACAGCCCCTCCGGCCGCGCTCCCGCGGGCCAGTACCAGGGCAAGATCGGCTTCATGTACGAGTGAACGCCGCGAGGAGTGGGCAAGATGAACTACCCTGTCGTGACCAGAGCCCGCCGGCCGATCCGCACCGCCGCGCTCGCTTCCGCCGCCGTCCTCGCCGCCGCCCTCGCCGGCTGCAGCGCGGGCATCCCGGAATCCACCGGCTCGATCCGGGCCGACGATTACCGCCAGCGGCACCCGATCGTGCTGCAGGAGGCCGAGACCACGCTCGACATCCCGGTCGGGCGCGGCACCGCCGGCCTCGACCGCAACAGCCGCGACCGGGTGATGGCCTTCGCCGCCGAGGCCCGCGACCGCGGCACCGGCCCGCTCGTCATCCTGGTGCCGTCGGGCTCGGGCAACGAGGCCGCGGCCAGCTATCTGGCCGGCAGCATCCGCAAGGCCGCCGCCGACACCGGCCTCTCCGCCGGCAACATCGTCACCCAGCCCTACCGGGTGGCCAACCCGGCCGTCGCCGCGCCGATCCGCCTGAGCTTCGCCAAGATCAAGGCCGGCGTGCCGCACGAATGCGGCCAGTGGACCGAGAACGTCTACCGCGGCGACGACAACGGCTCGGACGCCGAATTCGGCTGCTCGAGC
>Ga0065721_10052911_pt1 | contig 10907 bp, 6 predicted proteins | sample Mesricmetagenome_FD_59108 | JGI IMG/M metagenome (GOLD analysis project Ga0065721, IMG submission 59108) | Mesophilic microbial community from rice straw/compost enrichment Sample: eDNA_1 v2 (version 2) | ecosystem: Engineered > Solid waste > Grass > Composting > Bioreactor | place: USA: Davis...
GGATTGTGGCGGCTGCGGCCGGATCTCGAAACACTGCTTGATGCCGACATTGCCCTCTGGCCGCTCTGCGTGCCGGGCAGGCTCGCTGGCATCATCGGCTGGGGGCAGCGTCCGTCGGGGCTCAGGGCGCAGAAGCTCGCGCGCATGTTCGGCAAGCCGGCGATCCTTCTCGAAGACGGATTCCTCAAGAGCTATGCGCCGGGGCAGGGAGAGCCCGCCCATTCCTACGTCATCGACCGCAGCGGCATCTATTTCGACGCCCGATCCGACAGCGAGCTCGGCAGGCTGATCGACGGCACCTTCCTCAGCCAGGCCGAGCAGGAACGAGTCGAGCGCGCCATGACATTCATCCGCGATAACCGGCTGTCGAAATATAACAATTCGCCGCTGCGACCACTCTCGGAAGCGGGATTGCCGGCGGGAAAACCCTTCGTGCTGCTCATCGACCAGGTGCCGGGGGATGCCTCGATCGCCGGGGCGCTGGCCACCGACGCTACGTTCGAGGAGATGCTGCTTTGCGCGAAGGAGGATCACCCGCATGCGACGATTGCCGTCAGAACCCATCCGGCGGCCGGCGAGCGCAGCCTGCTCGTGCGGGCCGCGCGGAAGCACGGAATCGAGATCGTTGTTCCGGAGCGGATGAATCCCTGGCCGCTGATCGAGGAAGCGGAGGCGGTCTACACGGTGTCCAGCCAGCTCGGCTTCGAGGCGCTGATGGCGGGAAGCCGGGTGCACTGTTTCGGCGTCACCTACTATTCGCATCGCGGGCTGACGGAGGATCATTGCCCGGCGCCGCAGCGGGCGCGGGCGTCGCTCGAGCAGATCTTCCATGCCGCCTATATCGGCTATTCGCGCTATCTCGACCTGCACGACCGCCAGCCGGTGGAGATCGAGCGGGCGCTCGAGCAGATCCGCACCGTCCGCGACCAGCGCAACCGCATCGGTCGCCGCGTCTATACGGGCGGGCTTTCGCCCTGGAAGCGCCGGGCGCTCGATCCCTTCATCCGCGGCAGCCAGGGAGAGGCTGTCCACTGCATGAGTTTCAACAAGGCCGTCGCGCTCGCCGAGCGCAACAACGGCATGGTGGCGATCTGGGGTTCGTCGCGGCCGTTGCCCCAGACGGTGCCCGCTGTGCGTTTCGAGGACGGTTTCATCCGCTCGCGCGGGCTGGGCGCCAATCTCGCGCTTCCCTGTTCGCTCGCGATGGACGGTGATCACGTCTATTACGACGCGCGCGGCGAAAGCATGCTCGAACATATCATCGCCACGCATCCTTTCCCGGAGGTGCTGACGGAGCGGGCGGCGCGGCTCATCGACATGATCGTGTCGCGCGGCGTGTCGAAATACAATGTCGGCGACGAGGTGAAGATGCCGGCGGTCGAGCCCGGCCGGCTGAGGATCCTCGTGCCGGGGCAGGTGGAGAAGGATGCCTCGATCCGCTTCGGCTCGCCGGTGATCCGGACCAACAAGGGGCTGGTCGAGGCCGTTCGTCGCCTCTATCCCGACGCCTTCGTCGCCTACAAGGAACATCCGGATGTGACGTCCGGCCTGCGGTCGGGCGGCGAGACGCCGGTCGATGCCGACATCATCGTTCGTGAGGGCGACATCAAGCACTGGATCGGCTGGTGCGACCGCGTGGAGACGATGACCTCGCTCACCGGCTTCGAGGCGATCATTCGCAACAAACAGGTTGGGGTGCACGGCATCCCCTTCTATGCGGGCTGGGGACTGACCGACGACCGCATCGCCGTGCCGCGCCGAAATCGCGTGATTACAAAGGAAATGCTGGCGGCGGCGGCGCTGATACTCTATCCCTTCTACATCCATCCCCTGAGCGCGATGCCGTGCACCGTCGAGGAGCTGGTGGAAGAGATTGCGCGCAAGCGGAACGTGCCGGTCAGTGCGCTGCAGAGGATGCGCCAGGCGATCGCACAATCAATTAATCGATCAGCCGTCAGAATCCGTGATGGCCGCAACTGACGGAGTGCCTGGAGGTGTCATGCAACGGTGCCACCGGGCGGTCCGAGGGGAGATTGATAAGGTTTTGACAAGTCTCGATTTTCTCATGCGCCGCGACGGTACTGGGCGCCTTGCCGGAAGCGTGTCGGCGGCGTGCGCGTTTCTGCCGTCTGGAACGCATCCACAGGCCGGTGTGGCATTGTTGCATCAACACAGACCGAGCTTGGGTGCTGCTGTTGAAATGTTGTATTCATTGTGTAAAGAGCATTTCACGCGGTTCTTCTTCCTCAGCAAGAATGTAGCAACTTCGACATGACCGAGCCTTCCGACGCAAAGAACCAGGGCATGGCGAAAGCGCAGAAACAGCGTGATGCCGGCAGGAAGACGTCGAGAGGCCTCATCTCGTTGCCCTTCATCGGCCGCAGGAAACGCCACTTTCCCAACAAGCATTGTCCCCGCGTTGTCCTCTTGCAGGGCCCGGTCGGCAGCTTCTTCCGGCGCGCCCAGGATTATTTGAACGCAAACGGTTTTGACGCCTGGCGAATCTGCTTCAACGCCGGCGACCGGCTCTATGCGCGCAGCGAGAAGACGATGCATTTCTCCGGCGCACCGGAGAGCTGGCGAAACTGGTTCAACGGTCTGCTGCGCGAGAACGGTTTCGACGCGGTCGTGCTCTTCGGTGCCGAACGCATCGTCCACCGCATTGCCATCGAATGCTGCGAGCAGGCGGGCGTGCCGGTGGTCTGTCTCGAAGAGGGCTACATCCGCCCCGGCTATGTGACCATGGAGCTTGGCGGCAACAACTGGCGGTCGCCGATCGCCGGCCAGCTTCCGCCGCCAGATTTCAATGCGCCGCGGCATGCCGGACCTAAGGCGGTGCCGGCGCCAGGCTCGTTCAGCGCCATGGCCTGGGCCGCGGTCAAGTATTTCACCGTACGGGCGCTGATCTCGACGCCTGGCGAACGCAAGCTCTTCCACAAGCAGAAGCGCACCCCGATCTCGGAAGGCTTCTACTGGTTCAAGAACTACTATCGCAAATTCGCCCATGTCGGGCGCAACTACCGCATTTCGGAACGGCTGCTCGAACATCACGACAAGCGCTTCTTCATCGTTCCGCTCCAGGTTCACGACGATACCCAGCTAGGCCGCGCCGCCAACAGCTGGAACAACCAGAAACTCATCCTCAAGACCATCGTCTCCTTTGCCCGCAACGCGCCCGAAGACTATCAGCTGGTGTTCAAGATCCATCCGATGGAGCGCGGGCATACGCGTGACTGGAACTTCGTCCGCCAGGTGAGCGCGCTCAACGACGTCAAGGATCGCGTCCACGTGCTCGACGGTGGTTCGCTCAGCCTGCTGACGCGGCATTCGGCGGGCATGATCACCATCAACTCCACGTCCGGCCTCTCCGCACTGCATCATGGCGTGCCGTTGGCCGTGATGGGCAAGGCACTTTACCGTCATCCGGATCTTGCATTTTGCGTCGAGCGTGGCATGGATCTGGACAGATTCTGGACATGCGGATTCGTGGCGCCCGAAGAGGTAAGGCACCGCTATCTGAGCTGGATTCATCACCAGTGCCTGGTGGGTGGCGATTTCTATGCCAAGGACGGCATGGAAGCGGCAATCCAGGCCCTGAAGGGCAGGCTCGAGATGGCGCTGAAAGCCAAGGAAGACGCCGAACGCACGTCCGGTGATGTTGTCACGGCCGCCTTCGGCCAACAAAGGCAAATAAACGAAAAGTAAGGCGGCCTTCCTGGAGGGGGAAGCAAAAGGCCCGGTTCAAGCCGGGCCTTTTGTTTTTCAGCATTTGCTACGCCTTGCCCCCTCAGGGCTGGAAGCCCCAGGCGATGAAATGGCCGTTGGCGAAATCGCTGTCGGTCGCCTGCTTCGTCTTGCCGTAGCGGAACGGCTTGCCTTCGGTGTCGAGCGTCACGCCGCCTGCGGCGCGCAGCACGGCGTCACCGGCGGCCGTATCCCATTCCATCGTCCGGCCGAAGCGCGGATAGACATCCGCCGAGCCTTCCGCCACCAGGCAGAATTTCAGCGACGAGCCGACCGAGGTGGTCGAGGTGATGCCCTTCGCGGCCAGGAAAGCTTCGGTCTCGGGCGAATTGTGCGAACGGCTGGCAACCGCGGTCAGCGTCTCGCTGCGCGCGCGGCAGCCGATCTTCTCGCGGCGGACCACTTCCTGGTTGTCGCCGATCTCCATCTTCACCGCACCATTGGCGCCGCCCGCATAGGCCACCTTGCGGGCAGGGGCATAGACGATGCCCGCCACCGGCGTGCCGTCCTCGACAAGCGCGATGTTGACGGTGAAGTCGTCGCGGCGGTTGATGAATTCCTTGGTGCCGTCGAGCGGGTCGACGAGGAAGAAGCACTTGCCGGCAATGTCGGGGATGCGGCCGGCGGCGGCTTCCTCCTCGGCCACGACCGGGATCTCGGGAAATGCCTGGCGCAGGCCGGCGAGGATGATCGCCTCGGCGCGTTCGTCGGCCTCGGTGACCGGCGAACAATCGTCCTTGTAGGTCACGTTGGGGCCTGCGTGGTAAACGTCGAGAATGGCCTTGCCGGCCTCAAGCGCCAGCTTCTCCAGGATATCCAGCATCGTCATGGTCCGGCTCAGCGCTTGTTGAGGAAGGCTTCGATCTGAATGGCGAGTTCCGCCGGCTCATGGCCGAGCGTCCGCAGGTGCAGTTCCGGCTTCTCCGGCGCCTCGTAGGGCGAGCTGATGCCGGTGAAGTTCTCGATCTCGCCGGCCATCGCCTTCCTGTAGAGACCCTTGGGGTCGCGCTTCATGCATTCCTCGAGCGGCGTGTCGATGAACACCTCGATGAATTCGCCCTGCTCGAAGAGGTCGCGCGCCATCTGCCGCTCGGAACGGAACGGCGAAATGAAGGAGACGATGACGATCAGGCCGGCCTCGGTCATCAGCTTGGCCACTTCGGCCACGCGACGGATGTTCTCGACGCGGTCATCGGCGGTGAAGCCGAGGTCGCGGTTGAGGCCGTGGCGGATGTTGTCGCCGTCGAGCATGAAGGTATGGCGGCCCTGGGCCACGAGCAGCTTTTCGAGATTGTTGGCAATCGTCGACTTGCCCGAGCCGGAATAGCCGGTGAACCACAGCACGGCCGGCTTCTGGCCCTTGAGCGCCGCACGGGCCTCCTTGTTGACCTCCATCGCCTGCCAGTGGACGTTGAGCGCACGGCGCAGCGGATAGTCGATCATGCCGGCGCCGACGGTCGCATTGGTGAAGCGGTCGATGAGGACGAAGTTCCCCGTCACCCGGTTGTCACGATAGGGATCGAAGGCGATCGGCGCCTGGGTGGAAATGTTGCAGACGCCGACCTCGTTCATGTTGAGGTGCTTGGCGGCCTCGTGCGCGAAGGTGTTGATGTTTACCTGGTGCTTGAGCGTGGTGATGGTGGCGCTGACGCTGTCTACCTCGGTGCGCAGGATGTAGCTGCGGCCCGGGATCATCGGCTCGCTGTCGAACCAGATGAGGTGTGCCTGGAACTGGTCGGCCACATGCGGACGGTTTTCCGGTTCGACAAGCATGTCGCCGCGCGAAATGTCGATCTGGTCCTCGAGGACGATGGTGATCGCCTGGCCCTCGATGGCGGTGCCGAGGTTGCCGTCGTGGGTGACGATTTCCTTGACGCGCGACTGCTGGCCGGACTTCGCCACCGTGACGGCATCACCCTTCGAGATCGTGCCCGAGGCCACCTGGCCGGCGAAACCGCGGAAGTCGAGGTTCGGGCGCACCACGTACTGGACCGGAAAACGGAACGGCTTGTTGGCGCGGTCGTTTTCGACCGGCACCGTTTCGAGATGCTCGAGCAGGTGCGGTCCCGTGTACCACGGCGTGTTGGTGGAGCGCGTGGTGACGTTGTCGCCGTAGCGCGCCGACATCGGGATCGGCTGGATGGTGGTGAATCCGAGATCCTTGGCGAATTCCATGTAGTCGGCGACGATCTTGTCGAAGACCTCCTGGGAATAGTCCATCAGGTCGATCTTGTTGACCGCGAGCACGATGTGGCGGATGCCGAGAAGCGAGGCGATGTAGGAATGGCGCCGCGTCTGCTTGAGAATGCCCTGGCGGGAGTCGACGAGCACCACGGCGAGGTCGGCGGTCGAGGCGCCGGTTGCCATGTTGCGGGTGTACTGCTCGTGGCCGGGCGTGTCGGCGACGATGAACTTGCGCTTGGAGGTGGTGAAGAAGCGGTAGGCGACGTCGATCGTGATGCCCTGTTCGCGCTCGGCCTCAAGGCCGTCGACCAGAAGCGCGAAGTCGAAGTCCTCGCCGGTCGTGCCATGCTTGGCACTGTCGCGCTGGAGGGCGGCCAGCTGGTCCTCGAAGATCAGCTTGGTGTCGTAGAGCAGGCGGCCGATCAGCGTGGACTTGCCATCGTCGACCGAGCCGCAGGTGAGGAAGCGCAGGAGCGTCTTCTGTTCCTGTTCGCGCAGGTAGTCCATCATGTCGCCGGTGAGATCGGCAGGGACGTTGACGTTCATCTCAGAAGTACCCCTCGCGTTTCTTCTTCTCCATGGAGCCGACTTCGTCCTTGTCGATCATGCGGCCCTGGCGCTCGGATGTGGTGGCGGTCAGCATTTCGCGGACGATGTCCTGGAGCGTCGCTGCGTCGGATTCGATGGCGCCGGTCAGCGGGTAGCAGCCGAGCGTGCGGAAGCGGACCAGCCGGTGTTCGACGACTTCCTCCGGACCGATGGGCATGCGGTCGTCATCGACCATGATCAGCATCCCGTCGCGTTCAACCACGGGCCGCTTTGCAGCAAAATAGAGGGGAACGATCGGGATGTTCTCCTTCATGATGTACTGCCAGATGTCGAGCTCGGTCCAGTTGGAGAGCGGGAAGACGCGGATCGATTCACCCGGCCCGACGCGGGTGTTGTAGGTCTTCCACATTTCGGGACGCTGGTTCTTCGGGTCCCAGGCATGCTGCGCATTGCGGAAGGAGAAGATGCGTTCCTTGGCACGCGACTTCTCCTCGTCGCGGCGCGCACCGCCGAAGGCCGCGTCAAAGCCGTACTTGTCGAGCGCCTGGCGCAGGCCGAGCGTCTTCATCACATGCGTGTGCGTGTTCGAGCCATGCGTGAACGGGCCGATGCCCTGGGCGATACCGTCCGGATTGATATGGACCAGGAGGTCGATACCCAGTTCGCGCGCCATGCGGTCGCGGAACGCGGTCATTTCCCTGAACTTCCAGCCGGTATCGACATGGAGGAACGGGAAGGGCGGCTTGGCGGGGTAAAACGCCTTCATCGCCAGATGGAGCATCACCGACGAATCCTTGCCGATGGAATACAGCATCACCGGATTGGAGAAGGTTGCGGCGACTTCCCGGAAAATGTGGATGGCCTCAGCCTCAAGACGCTGAAGATGGGTCAAGGACATGATGGATGTATGCTCCGCTCTATGGGCTGGCAACAAGTCAGGTCGTGCGTTTATTGTTTTTGTCGGGTCAAGGCAACCACTTTGGGCTCTTCGAGCGACTCTCTGGTGGGTGAAATCTTTTCCGTCTTGCAACAATCCGTGACTTCCGATCGGGTTTACTCGACGATGACGTTCGGGCGCGCCATTTTATCGGTGCGTCATCCTGTCACCCGTTTGCCGATGCGCTGTTGCTGCTTTCCATGTCGATTTTGCGTCATAGCCGCGCAAAGGGAACCGAAATGGCGGGCTTTCTTGTGGAAAACGGCTTCGACGGCGCGCATGGGGGCGTCCGCTTGTAATTTTTGTTTCAGCTCACCGGCGTTGTTGAATGGCCTTGCAAATCAACATCAAAGCTGATGGCGCCATGAAGGGTCATGATAGATGCATCGCGCGAAATGGAACGATTTCTCGAGATCTACGACTAAAGTCGCAGCTTTTACCTCATCGGTCAAAGATTTTTGGAGGTTGCTACTTTTTGGCTTCACATTTATCCCGAAAGCAGTATGGAATCCTTGAACCATCAGAGCCCGCGAAAGGGACGGTTCTAATAAGATAAAAGACGCGGCGGGGATCCTGACCGCGGTAGGGGAAAACAGAATGGAATATTTTTTCCAGCAGCTCCTCAACGGGCTGACGCTCGGCTCTATTTATGGTCTGATCGCAATCGGATATACGATGGTCTACGGAATTATCGGCATGGTCAACTTTGCCCATGGCGATATATTCATGCTTGGCGGTTTCGCGGCGCTGATCGTGTATTTGATTCTCACGGCCGCAATCGCAGGCGTTCCTATTGCCCTTGCACTCCTGATCATGATCATCGTGGCGATGGCCGTCACCAGTCTGTGGAACTGGACCATCGAGCGGCTGGCCTATCGTCCCTTGCGGGGATCGTTCCGCCTGGCGCCGCTGATCACGGCCATCGGCATGTCGATCCTGCTCTCCAACTTCGTCCAGGTGACGCAGGGCCCGCGCAACAAGGCGATCCCGGGCATGATCACCGATGTCTACACCTTCGGCAATATCAGCATCTCGCTGAAGCAGATCGTCATCATCCTGCTCACGGCCACCCTTCTCACCGGCTTCTGGTACCTGGTCAACTTCACCTCGCTGGGCCGCGCCCAGCGCGCCACCGAGCAGGACCGCAAGATGGCGGCACTTCTCGGCATCAACGTTGATCGCACGATCTCCATCACCTTCGTGATGGGCGCGGCGCTCGCCGCCGTGGCCGGCACCATGTACCTCATGTATTACGGCGTGATTTCGTTCGCCGACGGTTTCATCCCGGGCGTGAAGGCCTTCACCGCCGCGGTTCTGGGCGGCATCGGCTCGCTTCCCGGCGCCGTCCTCGGAGGGTTGCTGATCGGGCTGATCGAGGCCCTGTGGTCGGCCTATTTCACCATCGACTACAAGGACGTCGCGACCTTCTCCATCCTGGCGATCGCGCTCATCTTCAAGCCTTCGGGCATCCTCGGCCGACCCGAAGTCGAAAAGGTCTGAGCCCATGAACAAGACGCAAACGCAACCCAAGGCGGCCACTTCAAACCTGACCGCCCACGCTATTCGCGAGTCGATTTTCGCCGGCATTGTGGCGCTCGGGCTGTTCGTCCTCTTCGTCGGCCTCGAGACGGCGCAGAACATCCGCAACGAACTGATCATCATCCAGCACTGGTACACGCTGGCTGCGGTGGTGGTCATCGTCATGGTGCTGCGCTTCCTGCTGATCACGGTGATCAATCCCTATCTGGCTGCGCGCAAGGAGCGGATGGCGCGGCAGCCTGAAGCGGTCAAGGAACCGAGCTTCTTCCGCCGCAACTTCAGCGTCATCGGCATCGTCGCCATCGCGCTCTATCCGATTGTCATCGTTTCGATGACCGGCTGGCAGGGCTCGCTGAAATATATCGACAACTTCGGAATCCAGATTCTGATCTACGTGATGCTGGCCTGGGGGCTCAACATCGTCGTCGGTCTGGCCGGCCTGCTCGACCTCGGCTACGTCGCCTTCTATGCGGTGGGTGCCTATTCCTATGCGCTGCTGGCGCAGCAGTTCGGCCTTTCCTTCTGGATCCTCCTGCCGCTCGCCGGCATCCTGGCCGCCTTCTGGGGCGTCATCCTCGGCTTCCCGGTGCTGCGCCTGAAAGGCGATTACCTGGCGATCGTCACGCTCGCCTTCGGCGAGATCATCCGTCTGGTGCTGATCAACTGGCGCGAAGTGACCAATGGCGTGTCGGGCATTTCCGGCATTCCGAAGGCGACCCTGTTCGGCATTCCGTTCGATGCCTCGCCCAACGGCTTCGCCAAGCTGCTCGGCCTGCCGCCTTCTTCGGCCTATTACAAGGTCTTCCTGTTCTACATCATCCTGGGGCTCTGCCTGCTGACGGCCTTCGTCACGATCCGCCTGCGCCGCATGCCGATCGGGCGCGCCTGGGAAGCGCTGCGCGAGGACGAGATCGCCTGCCGCTCGCTCGGCATCAATACCGTCAACACCAAGCTCACGGCCTTTGCCATCGGCGCGATGTTCGGCGGCTTTGCCGGCTCCTTCTTCGCCGTGCGCCAGGGGTTCGTGTCGCCCGAATCCTTCGTCTTCCTTGAATCGGCGATCATCCTTGCGATCGTGGTTCTCGGCGGCATGGGCTCGCTGGTCGGCATTGCCGTTGCCGCTGTCGTCATGATCGGCGGCACCGAGCTTCTGCGCGAGATGGAATTCCTCAAGCAGATCTTCGGCGAGAGCTTCACTCCCGAACTCTACCGCATGCTCATCTTCGGCCTGGCCATGGTCGTGGTCATGGTCTGGAAACCGCGCGGATTCGTGGGTAGCCGCGAACCCACCTCCTTCCTGTTCGAACGCCGCAACGTCTCGAGCAGCTTCACCAAGGAAGGCCACGGCTAAGACGTCGGGAGCAAAAGAATGAGCAAGAAACCACTTCTCGAAGTCGAACATCTGTCGATGAAGTTCGGCGGGCTGATGGCCATCAACGACCTCTCCTTCGAGGCCTTCGAGGGCGACATTACGGCGCTGATCGGACCCAACGGTGCGGGCAAGACCACGGTCTTCAACTGCATCACCGGCTTCTACAAGCCGACCATGGGGATGATCCGCTTCAACGGCGAGGACGGCAAGGTCTACCAGCTGGAGCAGATGCCGGACTTCCGCATCACCTCGCAGGCCAAGGTGGCCCGCACCTTCCAGAACATCCGGCTCTTCTCGGGTTTGACCGTGCTTGAGAACCTGCTGGTGGCGCAGCACAACAGGCTGATGAAGGCCTCGGGCTTCACCATCCTCGGCCTGCTCGGCCTCGGCAGCTACGCCGAGGAAAACCGTGCGGCCAAGGATCTGGCGCGCTTCTGGCTGGAAAAGGCGGACCTTCTCGACCGCGCCGACGACCCGGCGGGCGACCTGCCTTACGGCGCCCAGCGCCGGCTCGAAATCGCGCGTGCCATGTGCACCGGCCCGAGACTTCTCTGCCTCGATGAGCCCGCCGCCGGCCTCAAC
>Ga0065721_10052912_pt1 | contig 10907 bp, 7 predicted proteins | sample Mesricmetagenome_FD_59108 | JGI IMG/M metagenome (GOLD analysis project Ga0065721, IMG submission 59108) | Mesophilic microbial community from rice straw/compost enrichment Sample: eDNA_1 v2 (version 2) | ecosystem: Engineered > Solid waste > Grass > Composting > Bioreactor | place: USA: Davis...
CGATCGACCGGCGCCCACTCCTTCGCCCTTCCGAGATTCTCGAGCATGCCGAGCCCTTGCATGGCCATCATCGCCGCGCCCAGCGCGGACGCCTCCGTCACGCGCGGCACGGCGACTTCCCGCCCGAGCATGTCCGCCAGCATCTGCAGCCAGAGCGGAGAGCGGGCGAAGCCTCCCGAAGCGCGCACTTCGGCGGCCGGACCGGCCAGATCCTTCAGCGCTTCGGCGACCGACAGCACCCCGTACAGAACGCCTTCCAGCCCGGCGCGAACGAAGTGCTCCCGGCGATGTCCGAGATTCGCGCCGACGAACGTTCCCCTCGCGTCCGCGTTGTAGATCGGCGCCCGCTCCCCCGACAGGAAGGCCAGGAACAACAGTCCTTCCGCGCCCGGGGCCGCTCGCGAGGCTTCCTCCAGCAGCTCTTCCGTCGTCTGCCCTCCGCCGAACAGCGAGTTCCGTATCCATTGTAAGACGATCGCTCCGTTGTTCGTCGCTCCTCCGATGACGTACGAAGATTCGTTCACGCTGTAACAGAACGTCCGCTGCCGCTCGTCCGTGATCGGTTCGCGCGTCATCATCCGGACGGCCGCGCTCGTGCCGATCGTCACCGCCATGTCTCCCGGTCCGATCGCGCCGACCCCGAGATTGGCCAGTCCGCCGTCGCTCGACCCGAGGAAAAACGGCGTATCCCGCCGCAGCCCCATCGCATCCGCGAGCTCGGCGTTTAAGCCTTCCAGCCGGTAAGTCGCCGGCTTCAGCTCCGACAGCCGCTCTCTCGGCAAGCCGAGCAGACGGAGAGCCTCTTCGTCCCAGTCCAGCGTATCCAGCCGGAACAGCCCGGTCGCCGACGCGATCGCGTGGTCCACGACCCACTCCCCGAACAGCCGGTAGACGAGATACTCCTTAATGGAGACGAACTTCGAAGCGTCCGTCCACACGTCCGGACGGTTCTCCTTCAGCCACAGCAGCTTGGGGAGCGGCGACATGGGATGAACCGGCGTTCCGGTTCTCAAGTAGATCTCCCGGCCGCCCATCCGCTCCCGGATCGCCCGGGCCTGCGGCTCGCTTCTTCCGTCCGCCCACGTGATGCTGCGCGTCAGCGCCCGACCGTCGCCTCCGACCGCGATGAGCGCGTGCATCGCCGAGCTGATGCCGACGCCGGCCACGTCCTCGCCCCGAAGCCCGGCGCTCTCGATCGCGCCTCGTACGCTTCGTACGACGGCTTGCACGATCTCCTCCGGCTCCTGCTCCGCCCAGCCCGGCTGCTCCTGCAGCAGCGGGTATTCGACGGCCAAGCTGCCGAGAGGCTTGCCTTCCCTGTCGAACAGCACGCTCTTCGTGCTCGTCGTGCCGATATCGATGCCGATGATCGCATTCCCGTTACTCATTTGATTCCCGTTCCCCCCATGCCGTGAAGCTATTCCATTGCTAGTTATACCACACCTGCCCGGCGGAATGGAAACCCGGCCGCGTCGTCCCGGAGCTTCATTTCCGGTGCATCTTGAACTCCAGGAACAATTCGTTGTAGTGGGACAGCATTTTTTTGCCGAGATTCTCGTACACTTCGAGCTTATCGGTCATCTCCGGGCTCGGATAGAACCGCTCGTCCCCGGAGATGTCCTCCGGCAGCAGCTCCAGCGCTTTCGCGTTCGGAGTCGAATACCCGACGTATTCGGCGTTGCGGGCGGCGATCTCCGGGTCCAGCATGAAGTCGATGAACCGATGCGCGCCCTCGACGTTCCGGGCCGTCTTCGGAATGACCATGTTGTCGAACCACAGATTCGAGCCTTCCTCGGGAACGACGTAATCGAGGTTCTCGTTCTCCCACATGATCTCCGACGCGTCGCCGGACCAGACGACGCCGACCGCGGCCTCTTCGCCCGCGAGCAGCATCTTGATCTCGTCGCCGACGATCGCCTTGACGTTCGGGGTGAGCGTGCCGAGCTTTCTTAAAGCCTCTTGAAGATGGTCTTCGTTCGTGTCGTTCAGCGAATAATTCAAGCTGTTCAGCCCGAAGCCGATCACTTCCCTCGCCCCGTCGACGAGCAGGATTTGATTGCGCAGGTCATCGCTCCACAGGTCGTTCCAGCTCGAGAACTCGCGGTCCGGCAGCAGCGCCGTGTTGTAGACGATGCCGACCGTCCCCCAGAAATAAGGAATCGAATAGGCGTTGTCGGGGTCGAAGCTCAAGTTCAAAAACCGCGGATCGAGGTTGACCAGGTTCGGAATCCGGGCATGATCGATCGGGAGCAGCAAATCTTCCTCTTTCATCTTGCTGATCGCGTACTCCGACGGAACGGCGATATCGAACGTCGTCCCTCCTTGCTCGATCTTCGTCATCATCGCTTCGTTCGAATCGAACGTCTGGTAGATGACCTTCAATCCCGTTTGCTCCTCGAACTCCGCGATCAGGTCGGGATCGATATAATCGCCCCAGTTGTAGATCGTCAGCGTATCCCCTCCGGAATACCCCTGGGAGGAATTCAAGTACGAGGTCAAGTACATCAGCCCGAAAGCGACGACGAAGACGGCGGCGAACATCTGAACCAGCTGCTTCATGGCTGCGCGACCTCCCAGCTCGGCTTCCGCCCAGTTCTCCGGGTCAGGAAGTAGTAGCCCACGACCAGAATCAGCGTAACGAAGAAGATCAGCGTCGACAGCGCGTTAATCGAAGGAGAGATGCCTTGCCGCGCTCGCGAGTAGATTTCGACCGACAGCGTCGAGTAGCCGTTGCCCGTGACGAAGAACGTCACCGCGAAATCGTCCAGCGAATACGTCAGCGCCATGAAGAAGCCCGCGAAGATCCCCGGACGGAGGAACGGAAGCACGACCTTCGTCAGCACGCCCCATCCGCTCGCTCCGAGATCCTTGGCGGCGTCGATCAGCGTCGGGCTCATCTCCTGCAGCTTGGGCAGCACCATCAGCACGACGATCGGCACGCTGAAGGCGATGTGCGACAGCAGCACCGACGTGAACCCGAGTTGAATGCCGAGCAGCGTAAAAAAGATCAGGAACGACGCGCCGATGATGACGTCCGGGCTGACGATAAGCACGTTGTTCATCGCCAGCAGCGCGTTGCGCTGCCGGTTCTTGCGAACGCGATCGATCGCCAGCGCCCCGACGACGCCGAGAATCGTCGAGATGGCCGACGACAGCAGCGCGATCACGACCGTGTTCAGCACGATGATGAGCAGCCGCGTATCGCGAAACACTTCCTCGTACCATTCCAGCGTAAAGCTTTCGAACCCGTGCATCGTCCCGGCGCTGTTGAACGAGTAGTACATCAAATAGAAGATCGGCGCGTACAGCACGATAAACACGGCGATCAAGTAAAGACGGGCGAGCTTGCCGTTTTTCGTCGTCATCGGACCGCACCGCCTCTCGTTCCCCGGTTACCCGTGGCCAGCATGATAACCGCCATGACGATAATGAGCAGCACGGCGATCGCCGAGCCCATGCCCCAATCCTGCGTCACGAGAAAATGCTGCTCGATCGCCGTGCCCAGCGTCACGACTCGGTTGCCCGCGATCAGCCTCGTGATCATGAACAGCGACAGCGCCGGGATGAACACCGCTTGGCAGCCTGCCTTGACGCCGCCCAGCGTCAACGGGAACACGACGCGGCGGAACGTCATCCATGGCGAGGCCCCGAGGTCGCGCGAGGCGTACACCAGCGAAGGATTGAGTTCCTCGAGCGCGTTGTAGATCGGCAAGATCATGAACGGAATGAAAATATACACCGACACGAACACGAAGCTGAAGTCGGTGAACAAGATTTGCCTCGTGCCGATGCCGACGGCTTCGAACGCCGCGTTCACGAAGCCGTACGTTCCGAACAAGCCGATGAAGGCGTACGTCTTCAGCAGCAGGTTGATCCAGCTCGGCACGATGATCAACAGGAGCCAGAGCTGCTTATGCTTCGTCCTCGTGAGCCAGTACGCCGTCGGATAGGCGACGAGCAGAGAGAACGCCGTGATCAGGAACGCGTACCAGAACGAGTTGAACGTCATTTTCAGATAAACCGGGGTCAGGAACTTCTCGAAATTCGCCCACGTAAAATGCCCTTCGACGTCGAAAAACGAATGGTACACGATGAGCACGATCGGCGTCGCGACGAACAGCAGCATCCATGCCGCGTACGGGATCAGATAGAGATTGCGCGTCCTCGTCATGCGCGATCCCCCGCTTCGGAGGATCCGCTCGCGGCGGCTCCGCCGCCCGAGATCCCGTTGCCGGCCGACTCTCCCTTGGAGCCGCCGGCTTCCGCCCCGGTCTCCCCGTATCCTTCCAGCCTCCGGTCGAACTCCTCCTCCGTCTCGCCGAAGCGCATGACGTGGATCGCTTCCGGATCGAAGCGCAGGCCGACGCTCTCGCCGACGACCGCTTTTTTCGTGGAATGGACGAGCCACTCGTTGCCTGCCGGATCGAAGCCGCTGATCTCGTAGTGAACGCCGCGGAACAGCTGGCTGTCGATCTTGATGACGAGATTCCCCGATTCCGGATCCGTCATCTCGAGATCTTCCGGACGGATGATGATCTCGACCGGCTCGTTCGGCGAGAAGCCGCGGTCCACGCATTCGAACCGCTGGCCCGCGAACTCCGCGAGGTAGTCGCGGATCATCCGGCCGGGAACGATATTCGATTCGCCGATGAAGTCGGCGACGAACCGGTTGATCGGTTCGTCGTAGATGTCCGTCGGGGTTCCGCTCTGCTGAATCTCCCCTTCGTTCAGGACGAAGATCTCGTCCGACATCGCCAGAGCTTCCTCTTGGTCGTGCGTAACGAAAATAAACGTAATCCCGAGGCGCCGCTGCAGCTCGCGCAGCTCGTACTGCATCTCCGTGCGCAGCTTGAGGTCCAGCGCGGACAGAGGCTCGTCGAGCAGCAGAATCTCCGGCTCGTTCACGATCGCCCGCGCGATCGCGACGCGCTGCCGCTGGCCGCCGGACATCTCCGAGATCGCCCGGTCTTCGTAACCGGCCAGGTTGACGAAGCGGAGCGCTTCCTTCACCTTCTCGGCGACGACGGCGTTCTTCAGCTTCTTGATCCGCAGGCCGAACGCCACGTTCTCGAACACGTTCAGATGCGGAAACAGCGCGTAGTCCTGGAACACCGTGTTCACCTGGCGCTTGTCCGCCGGAACGCCGTTAATGACTTTGCCGTGGAAGTAGATGTTGCCTTCGGTCGGCTGGATGAAGCCCGCGATCAGCCGCAGAATCGTCGTCTTGCCGCAGCCGGAAGGTCCGAGCAGCGTATAGAACTTGCCCCTCTCGATCTCGAAGCTGACCCGCTTCAGCACGGTGTCCCTGTCGTAGGTTTTCGTTACGTTCTCGAACCGAATGATCGTCTTGTCCGTCATTTCCGCTTATCATCCTCTTTTCCGGGCCTGTCCCCATGATTTTTAATTACCCTCATTATACAGAAAGTCCCGCGGTCCACCAATGCGGAAAAACGGGATGAAGCCCCGCAAGCTCGCAGGGAGCGGAGCGCCGCTTCCGGCTGGCCCGACCCCGACACCCGCAAAACCGGACGGCGGCTCGTCCGGCTTCGGTTCGGTATTTCTTCTATTATATAATCGCTTTTTTGCCTGCTTGGTTGCCGCCCCAACGGCGTACCCTTGGGCGCCGCGACGCTCGGACTTCGCGAAGCCCAACCTCTTTTTCGACCTCTTCTCGACAAAACGCCCCGCGGTCGCCCGCGGAGCTCCTTCGTTATCTATCCTAGTTCCCTTACGCTACGCCCTCTGCGGCGCCTTGCTGCAGCTGGTACATCGCGAAATATTTGCCGCCCTGCGCCATCAGCTCGTCATGGTTGCCGCGCTCCACGATCCGGCCGCGGTCGAGCACGAGAATCTGGTCGGCGGCGCGGATCGTCGACAGCCGGTGGGCGATGACGAACGTCGTCCGTCCCCGCTTCAGCACGTCGAGCGCCGCTTGGATGATCGCTTCGGTCTCGGTATCGATGCTCGCCGTCGCTTCGTCCAGGATCAGGATGGCCGGGTCGAACGCCAGCGCCCGGGCGAACGAGATCAGCTGCCGTTGTCCCGCGGACAACGTGCTGCCCTTCTCGATCACCGGTTCGTCCAAGCCGCCCGGCAGCTGCATGAACATGTCGTACGCGCCGACGTCGCGCAGCGCTTGCTCGACTTTCTCCCGGGAGATCGACGGATCGTCCAGGCTGACGTTCGAAGCGATCGTGCCCGTGAACAGGAACGGATCCTGAAGCACGATGCCCATATGCTGGCGAAGCTCCTGCTTCGACAGGCTCCGCACGTCGACGCCGTCGATCGAGATCGTGCCCCGCTCCACGTCGTAGAAGCGGAACAGCAGGTTCAAGATCGAGCTTTTGCCCGAGCCCGTATGCCCGACGAGGGCGACCGTCTCGCCTTGGCGCGCGGAGAACGAGATGCTCTTCAGCACGTCCTCGCCCGGCTTGTAGGCGAACGTAACGTCTTTGAATTCCACGTTCCCCTTGTACCGGTCGATCCGGCCTTCGGACACTTCCACGCCCGGCTCGTCGAGCAGCGTGAATACCCGCTCCGCCGATACCCGCGCGACCTCCAGGTTCGACAGCTGGTTGACGATGCCGACGATCGGCTGCATCATCCGGTTCATGTAGTCTATGAACGCGTACAGAACGCCGACCGTGACGGCCGCGCCCAGCCATTCGCCGGCGAACATCCAGACGACCGCGATGAACAGCGCGTTCCGGAACACGTTGACCAGATTGTGCGACGTGACGGCGTTCAGGCTGAGCATCTTGTTCTGATACTTGAAATACTCGTCGTTCATCTCGTGGAACTCGGCCATCGATTCCTTTTCCTTGCGGAAAGCCTGAATGATCGGCATCCCTTGGATCGATTCGTTGATCATGCCGTTGATGTCGCTCAGGCGCGAGCGGATGACGTGATTGTACTTCGCCGCGAACCTGCGGTAGACGACGATCCACACGTAGAGGATCGGAATGAACGGAAGCGCGATGAGCGCCAGATTCGCGTCCAGGAAGAACACCGCGCCGATAATGGCGGCGATGTTGATGATGCCGGAGAAGAAGTTCGCCAGCACCGAGACGTACAGCTCCCGAATGGCTTCCGTATCGTTCGTGATCCGGGAGACGACCTTGCCCGCGGGCAGGTTGTCGAAATATTGCACCGGCAGCCGTTGAATGTGCCGGAACACGTCGTTGCGCATTTTCCGGACGATCCGGTTCGCGGATACCTGCAGCAGCAGCCGTTGCCAGTAGACGAGCACGGCCCCGACCAGCAGAAGGCCGACATAGCTGATCGCCAGCAGGAGAATGCTGCGGAATTCCGGCCGGTAGAATTCGTAGACTTCGCCCTTCGTCAGCTTCGTCGCCGGATACTTCCGCGTCGTGCCGTCCTCGGCCGTGACGGTAAGCTCGCCGTCGGCGAACGTCCTCTTCCCTTCCTCCGGGAGATTCGCCACGTCGACGAAGTAATAGCTTCGGCCCGACTGGAGCACCCGAACCTCGCGCCCCTTCGCCTCGTCCCGGGAAAAGTGGTCCTCCCTTTTATACCAGCCGCCTTCGTATTCGACCGCGCTCTTCCCGTTCGCTTGCGTCTCGTACCACGGCTTCTCGATGCCCATGATGTTCGTGTCGATCATTCGCTTGGCGAGCAGCGGACCGACCAGCTCGGCGCCGACCGCGAACAGCAGCAGCGTCAGAGCGAGCAGGATCGGTTGCTTGAAGCCCCAAGCATATCGGAATAATCGTTTGCCCGTATTGCCCATTCGTTCGTTCACCCACATTTCTTCGTTAACTCTATCCGCGTTTCTCTCTTCTCTATCCGTAAGGCTCCAACCTTATTCTCTCTATTCATCGGGCACGGTCCTCTTCCGACCGTCCCGCGAGACTCAGCTTTCCGCGACCGCCGCCAGCTGCTGCCGGTCGTATTGCTCCTTATACCAGCCGCCGAGCTTCAGCAACTGCTCGTGCGTGCCCTCCTCGGAGACGCGGCCCTCGTCGAGCACGACGATCCAATCGGCGTGCTGCACGGCCGTCAGCCGGTGCGTCGTGATGATCGTCGTCTTCCCGGCGCGCTCGGTGCGGACGCCTTCGAGAATTTCCGTCTCCGTCTTGGCGTCCACCGCCGACAAGGCGTCGTCGAGAATGAGAATTTCCGGATCGGCGATGACCGCTCTCGCGATGCTCACCCGCTGCTTCTGCCCGCCGGACAGCGCCACGCCTTTCTCGCCGACGAGCGTCTCCAGCCCTTCCGGCAGGAACGCGACGTCCTTGCGGAACGAAGCCAGCTCCAACGCGCGATTCAGCCGCTCCTCGTCTCCCGGTTCGTCCGTCGTGCCGAACCAGATGTTCTCCCGGATCGACTTGCTGAACAGAATCGGCTGCTGCGGCACGTAACCGATCCAGCTGCGCAGACGGTCCAGCTCGATCTCGCTTAGCGGAACTCCGCCCACCGTCAGATTGCCTTGGCCCGCCGGGTATTCGCGAAGCAGCTGCTTCAGCAGCGTCGTTTTCCCGCTTCCGGTACGCCCCACGACGCCCAGCGTCTGTCCGCGCCGAAGAGCGACGGAGATCTCGACGAGATTGTCGATGGTCGAAGTCGGGTATCTGAACGTCACCCGATCGAAGACGATCGTCTCCGGAACCTGGACGGCAACCGGAGCGTCCGCTTCCCGCACGTCCTGCTTCGAGCCCAGCGTCTCGTTAATGCGGTCGAGGGAGGCGTTGCCCCGCTGCATGATGTTGATCAGCTCCCCGATGGCGAACATCGGCCAGATCAGCATCCCGAGGAACATGTTGAACGACACCATCTCGCCGAGCGTGATCTCGCCCCGGAAGACGAGCACCGCTCCGTAACAGAGACCGATCAAGTAGCTGCACCCGACGAGGATTTTGACCGTCGGCTCGAACAAGGCGTCGATCTTGGCGACCCCGATATTCCTCTCGAACACGTTGTCCGTCGAATCGCTGAACCGCTTGCGGTCGGCCTTCTCCTGCACGAACGCGCGTATGACGCGCACGCCGGACACCGACTCCAGCACTTGGTCGTTCAGGCTGCCGAACGCGTCCTGAGCCTTCATGAACCGGTCGTGGATCTTCTTGCCGAAGTGCTGCATGAGCAGCGCCATGATCGGCAGAGGCAGCAAGGCGGCGAGCGTCAGCTTCCAGCTGATCAGCCCCGCCATCATGACGAGGACGGTCAGCATGAACAGCGTCGAATCGATCAGCGTCATAATGCCGAAGCCGGCCGTGACGGACACCGCGCCCAGATCGTTCGTCGCCCGGGCCATCAGGTCTCCCGTGCGGTTGCGCTCGTAGAACGTCGGGCTCATTTTCAGCAGATGCCGCATCAGCCGGGAACGCAGCGTTCGTTCGAGCACGAACGAGCTGCCGAACAGCTTCACGAACCAGACGTAGCTGAGCAGATAGCTCGCGACCGTCAGTCCGACCCAGAACAGCAGCAGCTGCACCAGCTCCGCCCACGACATCGTCTCGTCATGGATGCCGTCGATCGCGATTCCGATCAGCCGCGGAGGAAGAACGTCGATCACGCCGACGATCGTCAGCAGAACGAGCGCGACGGCGTACCTTTTCCAATGGAGCTTGAAAAACCAGCTTAACTTTTTCAACACGCTAAACATCTATGCATTCACACCCTTCGTGGCTTGAAGAACAAAAAAGGCCTACCGCCGTAAGCGATACGCCTTGAGGAAGGTTACCCTTCCCCCGTCGCGAACGGAGCCGATGCCGACCTGTCAAAGACCGCCGCAACTGCCCCGGAAGCGATAAAAAAGGCGCACGATTACGTCACGTAACCATGCGCCTCGCCATTCAAGTCCGGAGAATCCGCTATTCCCGGGACTTCAATGGCCGCTCGCGAGAGGGTTACGTCCATGCGATACACGGGCTCCGCCCATGAGATCAAACGTTGCGTCAGGATTGATGCTCCGCATATTCGTAACCCCCCTTTCCGTTCATTCGAATTCTATTTGTCACTTTACCATCGTCCCCCAAATGCTGTCAACGGACTTTTGATAAATTTATATTTTTTTTACATTTCGTGGCTTCGCCGCGTTGGTGCAGCGCAACCTTGATCTTTCGCTCCCGTCTATTAAGCATGGAGGTGGGAGCCATGCGGCGCCTGGCTTGGACGATCTGCATATGCGCCTTGCCGCTCGCGGGATGCGGCGCGTCGGCCGTCTTCGAAGCCGAGTTCGATTCTTATAAGAACGGGGTTCTGACGGTCGATTGCTCGGACGAGGTCAACAAGGGGAAACGGAATATCGACGATGTCGCCTATTTGTGCGGCATTCGAATCGCGGAGAATACGAAGATTGCCGCGGAGAGCGGTACCGCCGTGTCCTTCGAAGAAATGGAGCCAGCCGCCCCTCTTCGGATCGTTTTGACGAAACCGCGAAAAATCACGAAGGATGCAGACGATCGCATGACCGGCCTGGTCGCGGAAGAGGCGATCTGGCTGGGACGTTAATCAGGCGTTGGTCAGGCGTTAGTTAGGAATCGCCCGATTTTCGTAAAGCCCCTCTAGCTTTCGGTGACTAGCATACGAATGATCGACGAGAAACGGCCCGTTCCGGCTATAATAGAGATAGAATGAATGCGGGAGAGAACATCGTCTATGACTCAGCCGGAGCAAGAACGTTACGAGATCGCGGAAGTCTGTTTGTTGGCCGGAAAAATCATTCTGCAAAACGGCGGGGAAACGTATCGCGTCGAGGATACGATGATCCGGATCGCGGCGGCGTTCGGGCATCCCGACGCGCAGAGCTTCGTCACGCCGACCGGTATCATCTTCTCCATGAACGGGGACGATCCCGCGACGCGACTCGTGCGCATTGCCGACCGGTCGACCGATCTGCATAAGGTCACCCTGGTGAACGACATCTCCCGCCGAATCGGCGGGGG
>Ga0065721_10005952_pt1 | contig 10904 bp, 8 predicted proteins | sample Mesricmetagenome_FD_59108 | JGI IMG/M metagenome (GOLD analysis project Ga0065721, IMG submission 59108) | Mesophilic microbial community from rice straw/compost enrichment Sample: eDNA_1 v2 (version 2) | ecosystem: Engineered > Solid waste > Grass > Composting > Bioreactor | place: USA: Davis...
CGTTCTGGCGGGATCAGGCCGATCGCGATTCCTATCAGGCCATCACTGAGAAGCTCAACGATCCCCGATGGGCCCTTCCGCGGATCGATGTGACAGCCAATCCTCAGAGCCGGTTTTATGACCCGTACAATCCCGACTTTGAGCCACTTCCTCCGGATGACTCTGCTGCTGCGGTCTACATGAATTGGGTCGACGGCTGGCATGGATACAAGGGCTGGCACAAGTTCGGCCAGACCATGACTGTGGAGAATCCACAGTGGCTGGCGAACTTCGGCATGAGTACGGACAACGTCGATCCACTCACTGGGGAGCTTGTTGGTCCCCTTCCTGAGTTGAAAAACGTCACACTGCCTCAGGCAGTCGAACTGGCGCAGATCAACAATCGGGACTATCAATACGAAATCGAAGACGTCTATCTGGCTGCGCTGGCGGTGACGTTTCAGCGGTTTCAGTTTGGTGTGCGATACCTGGGGGCCGATGGCCTCGAACCTCGAGGTGGAATGACGGGAACGTTTGTCCCGCATGGCCGGGGGGATAACGTCTCTGCAGGGATGGTGGCTGGGGTAAGCCAGTTGCTTCCCGCTGGTACGCAGTGGGCCGTTGAATTTGCCAACAATACGATCTGGCTATTCAGTGGAGGAAATCAGACCCGATCCGTCTCCAATCTTTCGTTTTCAATCGTCCAGCCTCTGCTTTTTGGAGCAGGGCGAAAGGTTGGTCTGGAAGGGCTCACACAGGCGGAACGAAACCTGTTGTATGAAGCTCGAGATCTCGCACGTCTCCGTCAGGAGATTTTCACCAGCATCGTCGGCGGACCGACCGGATACCTTCAGCTGCTGGTGGAAGTCCAGCAGATTCGGAACCTCCGGGGGAACATTGGACGGCTTGAAGAGCAGATTGAAAAGCTGCTGTCCCGCTCTGCACAAAACAAGCTCTTTGCGAGTGCCGAACTTGCCGAGCTGCCGCCGGATTTTCCTCAACCGTTACCACCCGAGGTGAATGGGAAGCTGCAATACAATTCGATTCTGAAACGGTTGCATTGGGCGTCAAAAGTCCCCATTACGGAAGAAGAAATCCGGATCTTGCGGGATCTGAGTTCGGATCCCCTGTTTCAGGTCGCCATTACAGAGCTGATCAACACTCTGGAAAAGGATGTTGCAACCCTCGACGTGTTGACGCTGCAATCCAGTCTGGCGACCAACACCAACAACTTGCGCAATCTTGAGCGGACGCTTCAGGACGATCTGGACAGCTTCAAAATCCTGCTGGGGCTTCCAACGGATATGGTCTTTTCCATTGACGACTCGATGCTTCAACAGTTCGAGTTGATTGATCCCCGGCTTTCAGAGCTGGAACAGCAAGGGAAAGACTTTATTGCCAATCTCACCGATCTGGATGATGAGAATCCGGATGTTGGCCAATTACGGCAGGTCTATGCCAAGTTTCTGGCGCTGGTGGATCTGGTCACTCGGAACTGCCTGAACGTTGTCAAAGAGGATGTTCAGCGGGTCGATCAGGTTTTGCCCTCCCGGTTGCAGGAACTGAATTCCTCTGAACAGGTGCAACTGATTGCGGACCTGGATCGGGCCAAAGCGTTGCTGGCTGCTGCATCAGAGGAAATTGCTCTGCTGCGGGAGACTGTTGTTGAAACGGCACAAGGACTTCGCAGCTCGGATATCCCTCCTGAGGTCGCAGCGGCAAAGTATGAAGAACTCAAATCGCTCCGGGAAACGCTCGTTCAGCTGACGCAGAATCTGACCGTGATTCAAATCAGCCTGAGACTGGAGCTAATCGAAGTTCAGCCGTTTCACCTTGCCATGCAACATGCGGTCGAAATCGGTCTGAATAACCGGGTCGACCTGATGAATGCCAGAGCCCGGGTGATGGATGCGCGACGAAAAGTGGAAGTCGCTGCCAACGCCTTGCTTTCCTCGGTTGATGTTGTGGTGGCAGGGGACATCTCGACCCCGGGCAACAACAAACCATTTGACTTTCGTGGAAGCGAAAGCCAGTTGCGAGCCGGCTTTCAGTTTACCTCCCCACTGGATCAGATTGATGAGCGCAATGTTTACCGGGCGGCATTGATCAATTATCAGCGGGAACGGCGCGAATACATGCTCGCGGAAGACCGGGTCAAGCAGCAGATTCGTAATGCATGGCGTCAGTTGTTTGTACTGCGTCAGAATCTTGAGACCGCTCGCCGGGCTGTCCGAATTGCCGCGTTGCAGTACGACTCTGCGGTGATGCAGAGTAATGCCCCGGTTTCCGGGACTTCCTTGACCTCTTCCAGCAGCTCGCGAGGAAGCGGTCTTGCAGGAAATAACTTGCTCAACGCGTTGAACGCAATCCTTAATGCGCAGAACAATCTGGTTCAGACGTACACTAACTACGAGCGGAACCGGCTTAACATTTATCGAGATATGGGTATTATGGAGATAGGAGAGGACGGCCTGTGGGTCGACCCGTTCTATCTGAATCTGATTGATGGAAGAACGCATGAAGAACCGGTCCGGCCGAACATCAACGTGGATCCTGATTTGCCTGCTTCTGGCGGGACTGGGCGGAGCCGTTTGGGCCGGCGGCATATTGACCCCGGACTTGTGGCAATCCCTGACAGCGTCGAGAGGGTCCAAGGAGGCCCCGAAGAATTTGATGCTGGAAACGGCCAAATCCGGACCGTTTCTGGTGAGTATCCCAATGCAGGGGTTTCTCGATAGCCGCAAGAATGCGTCGCTGGTCAGCCTCGTAGAAGGCTCCACGACCATCCTGAGCATCGTTCCCGAAGGAACCTGGGTCACTGCCGGCGAAGTGGTCTGTGAGCTGGATTCCTCGGCACTGCGCGAGAAATACAACCAGCAGGAGATCGTGACGACTCAGGCGTCCGCAGCCCTGGCTGCTGCGCGGGAGGCTCTGGAAATTCAAAAGACCCAGAACGAGAGCGATATTGCTGCTGCCAAACTCAAGGCAGAGCTCGCCGCTCTCGACCTGGAGAAGTTCATCTCCGAAGGGGGAGAGTACGACCAGCAAGAGCATTCCATGGAAGGGAATGTGGCCATTGCTCAGGAAGAATATGCCCGCGCGCAGGAGACACTCGCCTTCATCACCAGTCAGGTGAAAAAAGGATATGCCAGTCAGAATGAGCTGGAAGCAGCCAGAATTGCTGTTCGTCAGGCCGAGCTGAAAGTGCGTGGTGCAGAAGAACTGCTCGCTGTGCTTCAGAACTTCACCCGCAAACGGACGATTGNGGAACTGGCAGCCAATGCGGAAGAGTCAAANCGNGAACTGAAGCGAGTCGAACTGAAAGCNGAATCTGCCCGGACACAATGTGAGAAACAGGCTGAAGCTGCTCAGCTGACCTACGATGTGGAAGTTGAGAAGTTGAACCGACTCAAGGCCCAGATTGATGCCTGTATCTTGCGTGCGCCACAGGCGGGTGAGGTTGTCTACGCGACAAACAGTGGTCCCAACGGGGCACGTCGCTCTGAACCAATCGTCATCGAGCCGGGGATCACTGTGCGGGAACGCCAGCCGATCATCAACCTTCCCGATGTGACGCAGATGAAGGTCGATTCCCGGGTTCATGAATCCATGATTGGTGCTGTCCGAAAAGGATTAAAAGCCCGGGTTCGTGTGGATGCTCATCCGGATGAAATCTTCAACGGTGAAGTCGCCCACGTTTCCACCGTTCCGATGTCCGGGTCGTGGCCGAACTACGACATCCGCGAATACGCAACGGAGATCTACCTGATTGATGATGTCGATAAAGTGTCGAAGCTGCGACCTGGGTTGACGGCGCAGGTTGAGCTTCTTGTCGACAACCGGGATAACGTGCTTCAGGTCCCGATGCAGTCGGTCATCACGATTGCTGACAGGCAGGTTGCATTTGTCTTCAAGGATGGAAAGGCCGAGCCTCGAATTGTCAAAGTTGGAAAGGCAAACAAGTCCCATCTGGAGATCATTGAAGGGATTTCTGAAGGGGAACGCGTTGTGATGAATCCCCGTAGTCAGTTCGTCGATGAGATCGCCAAGTTGGAAGCGGACTTCAACGCCACTCGGGATAAGGAAGACCAGCAACTGGCTGCTGCCCCCAGCAAGCTCTCCTCGGATGAGGCCACGTCGGGGGGTGGTGCAGGTCAGGTGGCGGGAAGCGGATTTTTCGCCCAGCTGGATAAAAACAGTGACGGAGTCCTGACTCCCGAAGAAGTTGGCGATGCAGATCGATTTGCCCGGATGGACAAGAACAAGGATGGCAAAGTCACTCAAGAAGAAGCCGCTGCCGCTCGTCCTCCCGGGCGCGGCCGACCTCCCGAAGGGGGAGGCGAAGTCGGTGGTGGTGGGCCACGACCAGGGGCCGCCTCTGTCGGAGGATAGACTGTCTGATTGGAGACCAGTGCTCATCCCTGCCCAATCAGGGATGAGGCATTTGGGGGATTGGTCACTCCCCTACCCCTTCGCCGGGTGATTCGTTTCTGCAGTCCCACTGGAGCCTGACCCGGCGAAGCCAGTGCCACCCGGCAAACCTTCCTTCCTGTTTTCCCTCCTGATTGTCTGCAACATCACATGGAACTGGCCGCAAAGATTGTCGATTTGCACAAGTTTTATGACTTGGGGGCCGTGAAGGTTCATGCACTTCGAGGAGTTTCGCTGGATATTCCCTATGGCGATTTCATTTCGATTATGGGGTCATCCGGAAGTGGAAAGAGTACGCTTCTGAACCTGATGGGAGCTCTGGATCGCCCCAGTAAAGGGGAGTATTACCTGGCGGGACAGGATGTCTCGAAGCTCAGCGACGACGAACTTTCGATCGCGAGAAATTCGTTAATCGGCTTTATCTTCCAGTCCTTCAATCTGATTCCACAGTACACCGTTCTGGAGAATATTGAAGTTCCATTGCTGTACCGACCCGGCTATCCCCCCATCACCAGCGAAGACCGTCAGCGGTGTATTGAAGTGGCAGAAAAGGTGGGACTTGGCAAGCGACTGGATCACCGACCATTTCAATTGTCCGGAGGGCAGCAACAGCGAGTCGCCATTGCCCGGGCTCTGATCAACAACCCTGCCATCATTATGGCCGACGAGCCGACGGGAAATCTGGACTCGAAGACCGGAGAAGAGATCATGGAAATGCTCAAGGCACTGAATGCCGAGGGCCGGACCATTATCATGGTGACTCATGAACCCGATGTGGCAGAACAGACCAAGCGCCAGATTTACATGAAAGACGGTGTGATTGCCGGGCACGGGATCTTTCCCGGATAATGGAAGATGCGAGTCCCAGCAGCGACAGCGACTCCCGAAATCATCCCCCTGCCCTGAATTTCATTTTTCTTCATCCCCCCAACTTCCTCCCTCAATCCAGCTGATTCATGTCCCGATTCATCCGATCCGTCCGACTGGCAATGAAGAGTCTGCTGCTGCACAAGCTGCGCTCCGGACTCACGATGTTAGGGATTGTGTTCGGGGTCTTTTCGGTGATCGCGATGCTGGCAATCGGTGAAGGAGCCAGCCGACAGGCACAGGACCAGATCCTGCGTCTGGGGGCCACCAATATCATCGTCGTCAGCGTCAAGCCCCCCGAAGATTCTGCGGGAGGGAGCGGAAACAATCGGGTCTTACGGTATGGAATTACCCGCGATGATTACCGAATCCTGTCCCGGACCCTGCCTACTGTGACGGGCATGGTTCCTGTTCGAGAAGCAGTAATCGATGCCCGTAATCTGGAATGGACACTGAATGCCCGCGTGGTGGGATGTACCGCGGACTATAAAGAGATGAATCATCTGGAGCTGGCTTCCGGGCGATTCCTGACGGAACAGGATGAATGGAACCGGGCCAATGTTGTTGTTCTGGCCTCAGAGACCGCTCAGATCCTTTTCCCGCGGGAGTCGCCTCTTGGGAAATCTTTGCAGGTGAAAGGGCGGGCCTATCTGGTTGTCGGTGTCACCCGTCCTCGTACAGCGTCGGCAGCAATTGGCGGGAGCCTCTCCGGTCAGGACTACAATCGCGACATCTATATGCCGCTTTCGACCTTTCAGTCGCGAATCAACACGAACGACCTGATCGTGAAGCGAGGCTCAGGGTCAATGTCGGCTGAGTCGGTCGTGTACAACCAGATTACGCTCAAAGTCGGGGAGATGGATGATGTCCTTCCCACTGCGGAGGTGGTTCAGGAAACGCTCAACCGGACGCATGGGACAAAAGGTGATGTCGCTGTCGTGGTCCCGCTGGAACTGAAGAAGCAGGCGGACCAGCTGCGGAATATTTTTAATGTCGTGCTTGGCTCGATCGCAGGAATCAGTCTCCTTGTGGGGGGGATCGGGATCATGAATATCATGCTCGCCACTGTGACCGAGCGGACCCGTGAAATCGGAATCCGCCGGGCACTGGGGGCGCGGCGACGTGATATCATTCAGCAGTTTATTCTTGAAACTGTCGTGTTGTCCGGCTCAGGCGGGATCATTGGAGTTGTCCTCGGACTGTGTACACCGCTCGCCTTCACCGGAGTGAAGTACGTTGTCGTGAACTATATGATGGACTCAAGCGGTCCGGCTGGGATGTCGGACATGGGGCGAATGTTCCTGGAAATGAGTCCTCAGATTGCAGTGTGGAGTCTTCCGGTGGCCTTTGGGTTTTCGGTCCTGACCGGACTGATTTTTGGCGTTTATCCCGCTCAGGCGGCAGCCAAGCTCGACCCGATTGAAGCCCTGCGACACGTCTGATTATTGCGGGATCGCCATTCCTGCTTCGCTGGATTTTGGTCCATTCATGGCACCCAAAGTTCTCTCCCAGCGACTATTGGCAACTTGCCCGGTTTCAGTGATGGCAAAGTGAGAAATGACATGAGCCGCCCCATTCGATTGGGGACGGCTCACGTTCAGGATCGATCAGACTGTCAACTGTTCAAATTCAGATCAATTGCGGTTCGCCCAAAGCTTCCTTAAGACGATGACGGGCGGTGTGCAGTCGCCGCTTGATCGTTCCCACCGGACTGCTGAACCGGTCGCTCATTTCCTTCAGGGACTGGCCCTCGAAGTAAAATGCCAGCAGGGTCTCGCGGTCCAGTGTTCGAAGCTGCTTGAGTCCAAGGCGGACCTGATCGGCCCGTTCCCGCTGAAGGATGCTGTCAACAGGAGCAGCACTGGCAACGGAGGCGAACGTTTCGGGGGCCTGAATGGATTCCTTCGGTCGGCGAATAGCGCGATTGATCGACATGCGAACGGCGATCCGTTTCAGCCAGCCGACGAAACGTTCCGGTTCCCTCAGCTGATTGAGCTTCCGCAAGGCCCGCATGAAAACGTCCTGGGTGACTTCCACTGCTTCCGCCCGATTTCGCAACCGACGCAGGCAGATTGAAAAGACGGTTGATTCAAACTCTCGTGCCAGTCGTCCAAACGCATCCCGGCTTCCTTGTTGAGCCTGCAGCACGAGAGAGATGATTTGCGATTCTTCTAACATGGTGATGGCAATCTGCCCCCTTCGTGGGGGGATAGAGAACCAGTGTGACGAGATCCCGCTGGGAGGAGGGGCAAGACGGAGGAAGCCATCCCTTGGCTGTTTCCGTCTGGTCAGCAGACCTGGTTCAAGTCGTGTTCGGGTCCAGAAGTTCCGGCGGCGCTCACCGCCGGGGCACAAGAATCAGACAACAGCAACATTGGCAGAGCGAAAGACGGATTCGGGCAGGTCTGATGATCCCGAAGGGATGCAGATCAACAGCTGAAACACATCTGTCGCATTGGCGAAGGTGCTGATGCTCTCCGAATTGCGAGCCGGAAACAGAGGACCAGTCGAAGACAACGAAATGGTGAAACGACGAACGAATCACTCTGTGGAGTTGTTCTCGCTGGTGAACTCTTCAGACTCGGGAATCGCAGTTGCGATTCATAAGGAGGTCATCGGGTTCAGCACAAACGCCGCCCACGCGGCCGCCGGCAACGGATGACTGGTCGTCTGCCAGTGCGTGGTCGGTTGCCAGATCGTCATGGAATCCGTCGCATGCCGCTCGCAAAGCGGCCCGCGTACGGAGACCGGCGAACATACGGGCTCCGGTGATACGCGGGAGCCGTCGACTTTAGATAGCCGTTTCCCTTTTCCATGCATCGCCATATGGGCACCACGAGCGGCGACAATGGCGCGGGCGGAACGGATGTTCGCCGAATTGCCAATGATGTTGCTGCTGATGATGGCGTGACGCATGGCTGCACTCCCTGCGAACTGGTCGCAGTCAGGAAACACAAGGTGCTCGGTTCCGCACATTCGGAACCTGGTTGAATTGGGGATTGGCTCGTCCGTGACCGGCCTGACAAAACCGGAAAGATCAGCGGGCTTGCGCGGCTGATCTATGCCAATACTCTCCTCTACGGTACTTTGACCACGGATGGATCAAACTGGTTCGCACAAAATCGCGAATTTCAAAAAGTTTTTCCAGCTGATTGTAGTCGGATGACGCGAACTGGACAGATGAATTGGATGAAAACAGGTGATTGTCCATGCTGAGATTCAGCTGTAATTCTTTTCTGGCAATATTGTTACTTCTGCCGATCCTGAATGGGACATCGGCAGTTGCCCAATCGGCGGAATGGCGTTTTTCCCTGGAGTCGTCTCCCCAGATTCATCAGCAGCCGTTCACCGGACGGGTTTATGTTTTCTTCAAGTCCGGGGCGATTCGTGATGGAAAAGAACCGCGGATGGGGCCCGACTGGTTTCAGCCACAACCTATTATTGCAAAAGACGTTGTTGACTGGACTCCGGGGACGCGGGTGGAGTTGACCCTCCAGAGTCCTGATGTCCTGAAATTTCCTGAAGACCTGACGGATCAACAGCTTAGAGGGATGATCGCACAGGCAGTCGTTCGGGCAGCTCCTCATGAACGGGAGGTTGGAACGGGGGCGGGAAACTGGTNCAGCCAGGCGCTCTGGCTTCCGTCGCCGGGAGAGGTTGTTTTTCGAGTCGACCGCATNGTCCCTGAACCACACTTTCAGGAAACATCGTGGACGAAGNTGCTCCGAATCAGATCGGACCGAGTCAGCCAGTTTCATGGACGCGATGCCTGGCTTCAGGCAGCCGTGACCCTTCCCGCGAGTTACTATACGCAACCAGAAAAACGCTACCCGGTGATTCTGGAGATTCCCGGCTTTGGCGGGAGTCATCTTCACGGGATTCACAATCGACCTGTTCCGGAACGAAATGGGCTGGGAGTGGAATTCATCCGGGTGATGCTCGATCCGAATTGCGAGTTAGGTCATCACGTCTTTGCGAACTCCGCTAACAATGGCCCGTGGATGGATGCGTTGATAGAAGAATTCCTCCCCGCTCTCGATGAACGCTTTCGGACTGATGCCCGTCCAGAGGCTCGATTTCTGACGGGGCATTCCTCTGGTGGCTGGTCCAGCTTGTGGCTCATGGTGCAAAACCCCGATCTCTTCGCAGGGACATGGAGTACAGCACCAGACTCGGTGACGTTCCGCGACTTTCAGCTCATCAATCTCTATCGCGAGGGGGAGAATATGTTCGTCAACGAACGGGGGGAGCGCCGCCCGATTGTGCGAATACGTCGCCAGCCGGTGGTGTATTACGACACTTTTTCCCGGATGGAGGAGGTCCTCGGTCATGGAGGTCAGCTTCACAGCTTCGAGGCGGTCTTCAGTCCTCGGGGTGCGGATGGGCGGCCCATGCAGCTCTGGAACAGGTCCACCGGGGAAATCGATCCTCAGGTCGCCCACTCCTGGAAGCCATACGACATCGTCCACTATCTGGAAGAGAACTGGGACTCGCTGGCGCCTCGACTCGCAGGGAAGATTCATGTCTACATAGGGGCGGACGACAGTTTTTATCTGGAAGGGGCGACCATTCTCATGCAGGAGTCGCTGAGGAAGCTGGGGAGTGATGCCCATGTAGAAATCCTTCCGGGACGCGACCACATGAATTTGTTCGCAGGGGGACTTGATCAGCGCATCGAATGGGAAATGGCCCAGAAATATCGTTCCACAATGAGACCCAACTTGCAGAACGTACCAGAATCAACGATCGTGAAGTGAAGTGAAGTTCTTTCAGGAGTAACCGGTGCATCCCGATTCTCCTGTCACGAATTTCAGGTTCGATCATGCCAGCAGTCGGCTTTCTTCGCAGAAGGTTCCGATTGTTATCTATGGCTGGGAGAATCTATGGTTGGGAGAACTGTTCACTCAGAGCGACATTCTCCAGTAACCCGTCCTCTCTTTTTGCAGAAGCTTATCCATGCGCGGCCTTCAATCCCTTATCGCTACTGGTACCAAACTCTGGCTGGATTCCATCGATCCCGATCTGGTGCAGAAGAACTTCCAGCTGGGGGCCACAGGGGCCACCTCGAACCCGATTATCGTCTCCGATCTGATCAAGACCGGGCGATTTGATGACCGAATCGCTGCTCTGGTTCAGCAGGGACTTGATGATGAAGCGATCGCCTGGAAACTGACCGACGAACTGGTTCAGCGGGCACAGGATGTCTTTCTCCCTGTCTGGGAAAGAACCGGGGGGAACGATGGTTATGTGAGCTTTGAACTCGATCCGCTTCTGGAAGACATCAACAATCCGATTTCGCTTGAGGAGAAAGTCAGGCGATATGTCGAGCTTGGGAAGCAATGGGCGGACGGACACAAGAACCGGATGATCAAGGTTCCGGCGACTCCCGGGGGACTCGGTGCATTGGAAGAACTGGCAGCTGCCGGAGTCACGTTGAATGTCACGTTGATTTTTAGTGCCGATCAGTATCACGCGGCGCGTGACGCTGTCTGGCGTGGAGCCCAGCGCCGGAGCAATCCGAAATCGCTCAAGTCGGTTTACAGCATCTTTGTCAGTCGGATTGACGTATATACCGCCAAGCAGGTTCCGGACCTCTCTCCGGCTGCTCAAGGGGAGGTGGGGATTCT
>Ga0065721_10006523_pt1 | contig 10903 bp, 11 predicted proteins | sample Mesricmetagenome_FD_59108 | JGI IMG/M metagenome (GOLD analysis project Ga0065721, IMG submission 59108) | Mesophilic microbial community from rice straw/compost enrichment Sample: eDNA_1 v2 (version 2) | ecosystem: Engineered > Solid waste > Grass > Composting > Bioreactor | place: USA: Davis...
CAGGCTGTTTGGCGCGCCGCCCTGGGGCAGGTAGCCGGCGAGAACGCCTGGGCGGACCTCCGGAACGGGCGCCTGGGCCGAGGGCGCGGAAGACGGCCGCTCAGAGGTCGTCGCAGCGCAGCCGGCGACGAGCGCGGCGAAGGCCATGGTCCAGGCGAGCTTCGGCATCTCGAATCCTCCCATCCCGATGATTCCCGATCATAGGTGGCTGACGCTTGGGAAGGGCAGGCGGGGAAACCCTGAAGCGGGCGGCGGTTGAACGCCCACCGCCCTGCGCGCATGCTCTCTCCATGGAACGCAAGGCCACGAGGCTGCGGATCGTCGGACGCGTGCAGGGCGTCGGCTATCGCTGGTGGGCGGAAAGGACGGCCAGGGGCCTTGGCCTTTCCGGTTGGGTGCGCAACTGCGCCGACGGGTCCGTGGAGCTGCTGGCGATCGGCGAGCCCCGCGCGCTGGAGGAGCTCGTCGCCGCCTGCCGCGAGGGACCTGCGGGCGCGGCCGTGCGGGAGGTGGAGACGCTGGCCGCCGCGGACGACGGCAGCGTCGGCTTCGAGACCCGGCGCTAGAGCGCGCTTAGTGGGCGCCGGCGCCGGCGGGCAGGTGCTGTTTGTCGTGCAATCCGACCTGGACGATCAGGCTGCGGCCCGCCTCGTTCAACCCGACCAGCGCGACCTCCGCGCCCTGCCGGCGATAGCGGAAGACGACCTTGTCCAGGGCGTTCGCGCCGGTGAGGTCCCAGAGATGGGCCTCGGAGAGGTCAATCTCGACACGCTGCGGGTGGCCGTGGTGCTCGAAGCTGGCGGCGAAGAGGCCGGCCGAGGCGAAGAAGAGCTGGCCGGTCACCTTGTAGCGCAGCAGACCCTCCTCCGACGTCTCGATCTCGGTGACCACCAGGGTCTTGCCGACCTTGCGCATGAAGAAGACGGCCGAGAGCAGGACGCCGAGCACCACACCCTTGGAGAGGTCGTGGGTGGCCACGACGGTGGCGGTGGTGGCGATCATGACGATGGAGGACTGGAGGGGTGTGCTGCGCAGGCGCAGGACCGACTTCCAGTCGAAGGTGTTGATCGAGACCATGATCATGACGGCCACCAGGGCGGGCATGGGAATGCGCGCGACGAAGTCCTGAAGCACCAGCACCAGGAAGAGCAGGAAGACGCCGGCCCAGAGGGTGGAGAGCCGTCCGCGCGCGCCGGAGGAGACGTTGATGATCGACTGGCCGATCATGGCGCAGCCGGCCATGCCGCCGAACAGGGGCGAGAGGATGTTGGCGATCCCCTGGCCGCGGGTCTCGCGGTCCTTGTCCGAGGCCGTGTCGGTCAGGTCGTCGATGAGGTTGGCGGTCAGCAGGCTCTCCAGCAGGCCGACAAAGGCGAGGGTCGCCGAGACCGGGGCGATGATGGCGAGGGTTTCCCAGGTGAGCGGGACGGCCGGCAGGTGGAAGCCGGGCAGGGCGGTCGGCATCTGGCCCATGTCGCCGACCGTGCGCACGTCGAGGCCGAGGCTCATGGAGAGGGCGGTAAGCGCCAGGATCGCGACCAGCGGCGAGGGGACGGCGCGGGTGAGGCGGGGGAAGCTGTAGATGATCGCCAGGCCCGCCGCGACCATGGCGTAGGTCTGCCAGTTCTTGCCGATCAGCTCGGGCGTCTGGGCCAGGAAGATCAGGATGGCGAGGGCGTTGACGAAGCCGGTCATCACCGAGCGGGAGACGAACTTGATGTAGCGGCCGAGCCGCAGGAGGCCGATGGCGACCTGGAAGACCCCGCAGAGCAGGGAGGCGGCGAAAAGGTATTCGAGGCCATGGTCGCGCACCAGGCCGCCCATCAGCAGGGCCATGGCGCCGGTGGCCGCCGAGATCATGGCCGGGCGTCCGCCCACGAAGGCGATGGTCGTGGCGATGACGAAGCTGGCGTAGAGGCCGACGGCGGGATCNACGCCGGCGATGATCGAGAAGGCGATCGCCTCGGGGATCAGGGCGAGGGCGACGACCGTCCCGGCGAGCAGGTCGCGGCGCGGATTGGCGAGCCATTGCTGGCGCGCCGAAAGAAGGATGGACATGAAGGTTCGACTGCAGGTCGCCGGGCCGCGGTGGGGCCTTGCGGCGAAGGTTTCCCGGCGGATCGGCGGCCGGGATAGCCACCCGCGCTGTCGGCGGGTCCGAGGTGAGGGCCGCCAGATGCAACGATCCGCCGTGCGGCGCAAGTCCGCAGCCGGGGTCTTCGCCTTCGTCGCAATGCGGTTGCCGAGGGAGGCGAAGGTCGACCAAGTGAGCTCTTGGGGGCCTATGGCCCTGGCTTTGAAAAGGAGGCTTTGACTTGCTCGGCCATATCTCGTTCGGCGTCAGCGACCTGGCGCGCAGCGCGGCGTTCTATGACGCGATCATGCAGGCGCTGGGCTTGGCGCGGGTGTTCACCGGCGAGCATGCGGTCGGCTATGGGGTGGCGGGGACCTCGGAGGACCAGCTGCTGATCGCGGCGCGGCCAGGGCCGGTGCGGCCGCCGAGCGACGGCTTCCACCTGGCCTTCGACGCGCCCGACCGCCCGGCGGTGGACCGGTTCCACGCCGCGGCCCTGCAGGCGGGCGGAACCGACAACGGCCCGCCGGGCCTGCGCCCGCAATATGGGCCGGACTATTATGCGGCCTTCGTCATCGATCCCGATGGCTATCACCTGGAAGCGAAGGCGATGGTGCGGAAGGGATAGGGCCGCGCCTCAGTCGCGGCCTGGAATGGCCAGGCCCCGCTGCACGGCCGGCCGGGCGAGGCCGCGTTCGAGCCAGGCGGGCACGTGGACGAGCCGGTCGTAGCCGACCAGGTCGCCGGCTTCGTAGAACCCGACGAGGTTGCGCACCCAACCCAGCGTGGAGACGTCGGCGATGGTGTAGTCCTCGCCCATGATCCAGTCGCGCCCGGCGAGCCGTTCCTCCAGCACCTTCAGCAGGCGCTCCGACTCGGCCCGATAGCGTTCGAGCGGCCGCTTGTCGGGGATCTCGCGGCCGGCGAACCGATGGAAGAAGCCGAGCTGACCGAACATCGGACCGATGGCCGCCATCTGGAAGAACACCCATTGCAGGGTCTCGTAGCGGCCGGCGGGGTCCGCGGGGAGCAACTTGCCGGTCTTCTCCGCCAGATAGACCAGGATGGCGCCGGATTCGAAGAGGCCGAGCGGGCGTCCGCCGGGGCCGTCGGGGTCGATGATCGCCGGGATCTTGCCGTTTGGGTTGAGCGACAGGAATTCCGGCGTCCAGCTCTCGTTCTTGCCGATGTCCACCAGGTGCGGTTCGTACGGCAGGCCGATCTCTTCCAGCATGATCGAGGCTTTGACCCCGTTGGGTGTGGGCAGCGAATAGAGCTGTAGCCGGTCGGGATGGCGCGCCGGCCACCGGCGGGTGATCGGAAAGTCGGCAAGATCGGTAGGCATACGGCGGCGGCTCCTGGCTAAGGTCGACGCCGGATATGGTCCATCCTCTCCCCCGCCGCCAGACGCTCCGTGGCGCGCCGACTAACGCGCCGCCACCTGTGGCCTGAGCAGCTTGGCGCGCATGCGGGCGTTGTCGGCCTCGATGCGGGCGATCTGGGCGGTGAAGCGGGGGTCGGCGCGCAAGGTGGCGACCATGGGATAGGCGTCCAGGCGCATGAAGGCGTCGATGTCATAGAGCTGGCGGTAGCCGTGGTCGACGGCGGCGCGGAACTCGTCGGCGGCGCGATCGCGCTCGCCCAGCAGGGCGTAGGCCTTCACCCGGGCGATGCGGCGGCTGTTCATCTGGCGAAGGCCCGGCTGCGGCTCGGTGGCTGCGAGCGTCGCGCGCAGCACGCGCGTGGCCTGGCCCTGGTCGCCGGTGCGGGCCATGACATAGGCCGCGCCGGTGGTTTCGTTGGCGAGGCGGGCCGACACCTTCGGCTGGGGCTCGAAGAGTTCGGGGGAGGTGACGAGGAACTGCTCTCGGGCGAGGTCGAAGTCGCCGAGCAGGACGGCCGCCAGCTGCACGACGCTGCGCCAGAGCGGATCGGCGTCGGTTTCGGCGAGGTTGCGGCGACCCATGGCCAGCAGGGCGGGATAGTCGCCCGACACCACCAGCTTGATGGCCTCAGCCACGCCGCCGACCACGGGGTGTCCGGCCCAGGGCGCCAGCGCCGCCTCCGCCTCCGTGGGCATGCCGAGATTGTAGTAGAGGTTCGAAAGCGCCAGGGAGGCGGCGGGGTCGGTCTGGGGCTGGGCGGCCAGGCGATACCACGGCACGGCCTCGTCCAAGCGGCCGGTCTCCACGAGCAGGTCGGCGAGCTGCTCCTTTGAGTCCACATAGTCCGGGAATAGCTCGATGTTGCGGCGATAGCGCTGCTCGGCGTCGTCGATCCGGTCTGTGGCGAAGAGCGCGCCGGCCAGGGCGTTGTTGGCGATGCGGTCGAGCGGATCGATGTCGAGCGCCCGGCGCAGATAGGAGACGGCGAGCTTCGGATCGCGGCCGGCCATCCAATCGCCATAGAGGCTGAGGGCCTCGGGATTGCGCGGTGCGAGCTCGGCCGCTCGGCGATAGGAGGCTTCGGCCCGCATCTCGGCCTCTTGGTCGCCTTCGCGGATGAAACGGATGGATGAGAGCAGGCCCCGGGCGACGTAGGCCGAGGCGGACTTCGGATCGAGTTCGAGGGCCTTGTCGATCTCGGCCTCGGCCTGGCGGACGGCGGGCAGGAAGTCCCCCTCCAGATGGTTCTGGACGAGATAGGCCGTGGCGTAGGCGTAGCCCGCGTGGGCCTCGGCGTTGTCGGGCTCCATCTCGGTGAGCTGCCTGTAGATCGCCTGGGCGGCGAGGATCTGGGCCTTGCCCTTGCGACGGACCTGGCCCTTGGCGACGACCTCGAGGGCGTAGGCCTCGGGGTCGCGGCGTCGGCGTTGGGTTTGGTCCTCGCCAGCCTTGAGTTCGGCCTTGAGCGCGTCGGCCACGCCCTCGGCGATCTCGGTCTGGATCGCGAAGGCGTCGTCCATGGTGCGATCGTAGGTCTCCGACCAGAGGTGATAGCCGTCCCTGACGCTGACCAGCTGGCAGGTGACGCGCAGGCGTTCGCCCGAGCGGCGGACACTGCCCTCGACCACGTGGGCGACGTTGAGCTTCCTGCCGATCTCCCGCAGGTCCTCGTTGCGGCCCTTGAAGTAGAAGGCCGAGGTGCGGCCGGCGACCTTCAGCTCCGGCACCTGGGCCAGGCTGTTGGTGACCTCCTCGGTGAGGCCGTCGGCGAAATATTCCGACTCCTCCCCCTGGCTGAAACTGGCGAAGGGCAGGACGGCGACGGACTTCGACGCCGCGCCGCCGAGGCCCGGCGCATCGCCGCCAAGGGAGCGGGCGAGGCCGAAGGCCGACGCGATGAAGACCGCGACGGCGACCGCGATGACGCCCAGCGCGCCCCAGTCCATCCAGCCGAGCTTGCGCGTGACGTCGTCAGGCGCGGTGGGACGGGCCCTGCGGATGGTCCCGTCGGGACCGATCTCGAAGGCCCAGGAGGCGAGGATCGCCAGCGGCAGACCCAGCGCCAGCACCAGGAGGCTGGAGGCCGACAGCCACTTGGGAAACTCCAGGGTCTCGAACACGGTCTTGGCGACCTGGAACACGCCCCACGCGGTGACGGTGTAGACGCCGGCGACACGCACGACGTTGCGCTTCTTAAGCTCGCTGAGGAAACGCCGCAGGTTCAAGGCCGCCCTCGCTGATCGCCTGGGCAATATGAACACATACCGGCGTTCCGCCAAACCTTGGAGTTGGAGACGGCCTTCGGCGGTGGCGCGGGCTGCGGGCGCTGGAAGTTTCACCACCAAGGACACCAAGGACACCAAGGACACCAAGGACACCAAGAACACGAAGGGTGCGGGTCGGGCGGTCTTGGTGCGCTTGGGGTCTTGGTGGTCGAAGAGGGCCGCTGCGCGGCGGGTTGCCAGAAGGGCCGACCGCTTCGCGGCCCTCTCAGCCAGCCTCAGGCCGCCAGCGGCTGGAAGACGAAGGACTGGTGCAGCGAGACGCCGGCGGTGACGCCGTCGGCGGCGGCCCAGGTGGCGTTGTGGGGCGCGCGGGCGATGTCGCCGGCCGCATAGACGCCGGGGACGCTGGTCAGCTTGGCGGCGTCGGTGCGGATGATCGGCCCGAGCGGCCCTTCGTCGATGGCGCAGCCAAGCTGCTCGGCGATGGGACTGTTCAGGACCGAGCGAGGGGCGATGTAGAGCGCGTCGATCGGCGCCTGGCGACCGTCGGCGAACACGAGCGCCGAGAGCGACTGGCGCTCGCCTTCGAGGCGGGCGATGGGAGCCGGTTCGATGGCGACGCCCGCGGCCGCGAGCCTGGCGGTCAGCTCGGCGTCCGGCGCTTCGGCCCCGTCGAGATAGAGCGTGGTCGGACCCCATTCGGCGATGAGCAGGGCCTTTTGCGCCGAGAAGGGGGCGGTCTGGAGGACGCCGAGCCGCCCGCCTCCATATTCGAAGCCGTGGCAGTAGGGGCAGTGGAGGACGCTCTTGCCCCAGCGCTCCGCAAGCCCGGGGATTTCGGGCAGCAGGTCGGAGACGCCGAAGGCCAGCAGCAGCTTGCGCGCCTGCAGAGTCTCGCCGCCGGCCAGGGCGACAGAGAACCCTTCAGGCGTGATCGTGGCGTCCGTCGCCTCGGCATGGACGATGCGGGCGCCGGGGTAGCGCCGGAGCTGGGCCTGCGCCTGGGCGATCATCACCCGCGGGTCGCCGCCGTCCTGGGCGAAGAAGCCGTGCGAGGCGTCGGCGAAGCGGTTGCGCGGCCGTCCGGCGTCCACGACGCAGACCGAACGGCGGGCGCGGGCGATGTGCAGCGCCGCGGAAAGTCCCGCGAAGCTTCCGCCCACGACGATGGCGTCATGCAGCATGTGTGTCCTCCAGGTTCACGGACCGCCCGCTCTCGATCATGCGGGCGTGGAAATCGGCGCTGAGCGCGGCCAGGGTGACCGCGCCGAAACGCTCGAGCAGCAGGGCCTCGGCCTGGCGGAAGGCGTCCTCGAGGGCGGCGTTGACCGCCTGCTCCACCAGGCAGCCGGGGCTCTCCGTGCGATGGCTCATGGCCAGCAGCTCGGGGGAGCCCAGCGCCTCATAGATGTCGCGCAGGGTGAGGCTCGCCAGGCCGCGGGCGATGGTCCAGCCGCCGCCATGCCCCTTTTCCGAATGCACGAACCCCGCCTCGCGCAGACCCGCCATGATCCGCCGGATCACCACCGGATTGGTCTGCATGGCCCTCGCCAGCACCTCCGACGTCACCGGCCCCTCGACCTCGGCCATGTGGAGCAGGACGTGGAGGACGCCCGAAAGTCTGCTGTCGCGTTTCATGAAACATCATATGTTGCATGAGTAGGCGGGTTTCAAGGAGGGCAGGTGTTGCTCTGCGGAAGGAGTGGGTGGGCTGTGAACCGCCGGGCCGCCCCCTCCGTCGCGCGTGCCGCGCGCCACCTCCCCCATGAAGGGGGAGGATTTCTTCGGGGGCTGCGCGCGGGGAGCTATTGGCCCCAGCGGATGGGCTGGATCATCTGCGTCTCGCGGGCGCGGTCCCAGACCAGGACGCGGCCGTCCGGCTCTTCGGTTTCGGTGACGCGCAGGCCGCGATAGGTGCAGGGCGGGCCGGTGCTCCAGTCGGCCGGATCGGCCGCCAGCCGGAGCTGGCCGCACTGGCGGTGCGGCAGCTCGAGGACCCTGGGCTCTCCCAGGCGGTGAGCATGGAGGATGGCCATGTTCACCGCCGAACAGACGACTTTGTCGCTTACGGCATTCATGGTCGCCGCCTCGCTTTTTCGCGACCTTACGCCTGTGAGCTAGCCCTGGATACTCCTTCGGCGCGGACGCTCACCGACCCTTGAAGTCGGCCGGACGCTTCTCGAGGAAGGAGGTCATGCCTTCGCGGAAGTCGTGCGTCCGGACGAGCTGCAGGAACTGCAGATAGACGTGGTGGACGTGGTCGTTGAACTGCTCGGAGAGACCCATGCGCATCAGGCGCTTGGACGATTGGACGGCGAGCGGGGCGTTGGCGGCGATCTCCAGGGCGACTTCCCGGGCGCGGGCGGCCAGGCGCTCGTCCGGCACGACCTCGTTGACGAGGCCAAGTTCGAGGCTTTCCCGGGCCGTCAGGGTGCGGCCGGTGAAGATCAGTTCGGCGGCCTTGGCCCAGCCGAGCAGGCGCGGAAGGATCCAGGTGCCGCCGGACTCCGGAACCACCCCCCGCTTGACGAAGGCGGCGGCCATCTTGGCGCTCTCGGCCGAGATGCGGATGTCGCAGCCCATTGCGGTGTCCATGCCATAGCCGGCCGCCGAGCCGTTGAGGGCGCAGATGGTCGGCTTGTCCATGGCGAAGAGCACGGTGGGCGGGGTGTTGCGCAGGTCGATGTTCACCGAGACGGAGGAGGCCTGCTTCTCCGAACCGATGCCCGAGCCTTGGGTGGCGTCCACCAGGTCGAGGCCGGCGCAGAAGGCGCGACCGGTCCCGGTCAGCACGATGACGCGGACGGCGGGGTCCTCGTTGGCCTTGACGAGAAGCTGGGTGAGCTGGGCCAACATCGGCCCTGAGATGGTGTTCAGCCGGTCGGGCCGGTTGAGGGTGAGGGTCGCGACCCCCTCCGACACTTCGTAGAGGACTTCGTCCGACTTCTGGATCGTTTCCACCGCCGCGCTCATGGTCGCTTCCCTTTATGGCGTAAAATTATCTGGGAAGCCTAGGGGCGGGGAGCGGAGGCGGCAAGCGTGACCGCGCGTGAGTTTCGGCCGGGCGTCGCAGCAAGGCCGTAGGGTTCCACGGGCGAACTCCCCCGCATTGCTGCGGGGGAGTCGGGGAGGGGCCGCGCCAGCTTGTCCAGCCGGCGTGGCGGGGACTTTCAGAGCGTCTTGGCGAGCTCCACCAGCTGATCGAGGCATTGGCCCCAGCCTTCGTGGAAACCCATTTCCTCGTGCTGCTTGCGCGCTTCGGCGGTCCAGTGACGGGCGACGGCGCGGTAGCGAGTCTTGCCGCCGCCGAGGTCTTCGAAGGTGACGATGGAGACCATGAACGGGCCGGCCGGAACCCAGCCTTCGGTGAAGGCGTCGGTGAAGACCAGCTTCTTGTTCGGCACCACCTCGAGATAGACGCCGGGGTTGGGATATTCCTCGCCCTCGGGGCTCTTCATGACGATCAGGCTCTTGCCGCCGGGGCGCAGGTCGACATCGACCTGGGTGACGGTGAAGGGGCGGGGCGCGAACCATTGCTTCATCAGCTCGGGATCGGTCCAGCCGCGGAAGAGCGTCTCGGCCGGGACGTCGACGATGCGCTCCAGCACCAGTTCGTGCTCGGCGGCGGCAGGGGCGGCGGTTTGGACGGCGGTGTCAGTCATGATCTATCTCCTTGGATCTTGCCCCTAGGACGGCCGAGGCGACGGCCTTCCGACAGACGCCTGCGATTTTTTGTCCGAGGGGCGAGACGGTCCCGGTTCAGCCGCGTTTGAGACCCTTAAGGGGCGCGAGGAAACGCAAGGAAGCGCGCAGTTGAGTATCAGGTCGGGGGTCCAGGCGCGGCGAACGTCGGCTGCGCAGCTTTCGGACTCGATTGGTGTCGCCCGGGTGATGTGCATCCTGGGGATCGTCTATGTCCACGCCTGGACCGGGCTCGCAGGTCCCGAGCTCGCCCAGCTGAACGACACGCCGCAGGGGATGCTGCGTTGGGGGCTCATGGAGTTGCTCGGGCGCAGCGCCGTGCCGCTGCTGAGCATCATCTCCGGATGGCTGGTCATGGGTTCGGTGACCAAGCGGGCCTATGGCGCCTTCGTGGCGGGCAAGGCGCGGACCATCCTCGCTCCCATGGTGCTGTGGAATGCGCTGGCGATCCTGATCGTCTCGGGCGCGGCCTATGCCGGGGTGCTCGCCGCGCCGAAGCCCGACACGCTCTGGTGGACGATCGACGAGCTCTTCTGCCTGGCCAGCCCCAACGACATCAACGTCCAGATGTCGTTCCTGCGCGACCTCTTCATCTGCATGCTGGCCGCGCCCCTGGCGGCGCGGCTGCCGCGCTGGGGCCTGGTGGCGGCGGCCGTCGCGGCCCTGGCCTGGGCCGTCTCGGGGGTGGCGTTCCCGCTGGTGCTGAGACCGGCCATCCCGTTCTTCTTCCTGATCGGCATGCTGGCGCGGCGGCACGCCGGGGCCGAGCGGCTGGGCGGCGCGCCGCTGGCCCTGACGGCGGTTCCCTATCTCGTGCTGGCGGCGGCCAAGATCTGGTTCGAGACGGTCGGCATCCAGGCGGGGATCGACCATCCGGTGCTGCTAGCGATGCTGGACGTGCTGATGCGGTTCACCACGGCCCTCTTCTTCTGGGCGCTCGCCTGGCGGCTGGCGGCGAGCCGCGCGGCGCAGATGATCCTGAAGGTCGAGCCCTACGCCTTCCTGATGTTCTGCTCGCACCTGATCATGATGTGGGTGGCGGGGCCGGCGATCGGCAAGTTCTCGGGGCCGCTCGGATCGCCGCTCTATCCGGTGTTCCTGCTGGCCCAGCCGGCGCTGGTGCTGGGCGCGACCCTGTTGCTGGGGCGCGGCTTGCTGGCGCTCTCCCCGACGGCGGCGTTCTGGCTGAGCGGCGGCCGGCTGAAGGCCGAGGCGCGGCGCGCGCGGACGGCTTAGGGGCGGTTGCGGATCTCGGCGCGGATCAGATGCTCTCCCGCTGGGGGAGCTGTCGGCCGCAGGCAGACTGAGGGGCCTGCGGCGGTGAGGTCTTAGCCGCCCTTGGGCGGCCCCCCTCCGTCTCGATGCTGCGCACCGATCCACCTCCCCCAGCGGGGACTGTTGCGAAATCTGCGGATCGTGATTCCCTTGTCTTTGGCGAGGGAAGATCGATGTCGGTGAAGAGCACGGGTCAGTTGGGGTTCGGCGAGATGGGCGTGTCTCGTCGGGGTGTGGTTCCG
>Ga0065721_10052915_pt1 | contig 10903 bp, 18 predicted proteins | sample Mesricmetagenome_FD_59108 | JGI IMG/M metagenome (GOLD analysis project Ga0065721, IMG submission 59108) | Mesophilic microbial community from rice straw/compost enrichment Sample: eDNA_1 v2 (version 2) | ecosystem: Engineered > Solid waste > Grass > Composting > Bioreactor | place: USA: Davis...
ACATTCGAATGCGGGTCGTTCTTCTTCTCCGCACCCGCGATGGGCGAGCCCGCCGTTGTCCGAGATCGGCAGCGAGGCAACCGTGGATGATGTAATGGTGATACCCAACGGGACCGGGGAGACGGAGGTGTTTTCTGGCACCGGGGGTGGATGGAAGCTCGTCTCGCGCGTCGTTGGCGGTGGGAAGGATGGAAAGGAAGAGAAACGGTTGAAGATGATGAGAAGAAGATCGGCCATGGAGCGAGGTGGTTAGTGTCTTCTTCTTTTCATTTTCTTTCTTTTCGTCCCTTCTCTTTTGCTTCAGTTTACCCTGTCAAACTTGGAGTGCTAACCGTTCTTCTCTTCTTTTAGATCTGATGAACCCCGAGGGCGTCCTCGCAGAAAGCCAGTCGAACCCTATAGACCCCGACAGCCCCGTATTAGGTAGTGGTGCGAGTGGTGCGACCGTTAGGCGAAGTCGGACTCTGCCATCGTCAAGACCGAAGAACAGCAGTAGTCCGAACGCCAGCCAACTCGTTCTCTCCGCCTCCACAGGCAAAGAGAACGTCGGTGTACAGTTCGCCGACGTACAAGCCCAGGCGAAGGTTGCAGGTGCCAAGGAGAAGAGGTCAGTCCTTGTGAAGAAGAGCCGGAGAGGTAGTCAAGGTGTCGTTGAGCCGCGGTCGTGAGCGCGTGGATAGTGATTTGGTGTTTTGTGTTCATTTTCTACTCCCTTTGCCTCGGTTATCCGCCTGTCGTTTTTTTGGTCTATGATTCAGGATTAACTGTACAATTTATAACCTCACTCCTCCCCTACTCCCAGTTTGTTTCGTTCATCCTAGTCTGTCTGTCCCTACCTGCGTTATGACTCTCCTGCCGACGAACAATGGACCGCTACGGATACCAGTTGCTTTGATGCCTCACATACCTCATTTACGTACGATTTTTTACATTTTATTTTATTACGTTCTCCACGCTTTAGTTTCGTCTCTCTCCGATTTTTTTCCTCTACAGGTTCGCTGCCCGCGTGCCTGTTGTGGCTTACTGGCCGCTTCTCCTCGAGGATAGCGACAGTGGCGCTGTGTGGCCCGCGGGGAGAGACTGTGGAACAGGATGCTCGCATTGTTGACAATGTGTTTGGTATATTGGTTTTGGTCTTTTGGTCGATCAGGTCCTCTGTCTTGTAAATGTACACTGACTCTTATTATACTACCATGAATCCGAAATGGGTATATTACGTCGTCTTGAGAGGTGGCAGGGAACAACCAAGGAAACCAATTCAGCAAAGGGTAAGTTGTCGACAAGAAGAGAGAGTGGTCGGTACCCTACTCTTGTTTGCTCACCAACTCTATTGATTATGGCTTACGTTTGGAGGTTCCAGGAAGCAGGCAACCTTATAGTACCGCTTGCGTCTCCAAATGGCAAATGCGTCTACAAACTGGGCTTGCTCGGGACCCTGAAAACGCCCAGACGCATTGAACCAGGAGGGACGGGCCTTGTGAATGCACACCTCTGCTGACGCCATTGCGGTGGTCTAAGGCCCGTGTTCTGTTGATTTCCGTCTCCACCAATTTACATGTGGGTGTGCCAAAACACCCGAGTTTGATCCCTCCCACGTCGCAAGGCGTTTGAAGGGCCCCTCCAACTTGGAAATTGTGGACTTCACGAACCACCACCAGTCTGAACCATCCAGATGCTCTCCGAGCACTGACATTTGCTGTACCCCACTACCCACACTCTTTTATTATCAATGCTCCCCTTACCATCACAACGGACACTACACATCTTATCTCTCCTTTCCCTGTTCTTCCTCGCCTCCCCGACCCTTTTATTCTCCGACTCTTCGGTATTCGTCTCTGCAGCTTTCACGGTCCCGATCAAGAACGGCAACGACAGCTCGATAATCGAGCAAAATACAGCAGGGACCTGGTGCTACTACCCCGCCCCTCGTGCCGAGCGAACGCTCTTCCCCAAACTCGACTGCGACCCCGACCTTCCAAGCTCCGCCGACCTCCGCCACGTCCTCGCTACACACCTCCACAGCTCAACAAATGCCATCTCTTACTATAGCGCAAGTCTCCAGCGCCTCGGAGGGGCGGAGTATGTCGTCGCGGGCAATCCGGGCAAGGTCTATTTGTGTGTGAGCGGGAGGGCGACGGATGGGCTGTATGAAACCTCGTGTGAGGTGTCGACGAGGGATAATGAGTTTGGGGTGGGGAGGTTTGGGAACCGGACGGTGTGCTCAGTGGAGGTTGGACAGGATAGTGTGTCGGATGCTTGTTATGCAGCAGGCATAAAGAGTGCTGCTGCGAGGCTACGAGGTGAGTAATAGGTGCTTTGTGCCGTGTTCGGTGTTCGTTGGTGCTCACGACTTTATAGGCGATTCATTCATTCCACTGGGCACTCTCGCTGTATTGTTGGCTGCGATATGGTAGCTGTGTAATGGATATAGTATTGGCCCACGAGTTGACGGACTCCAAAGACGAAGGGAAAGAAACAGAACGTGAATTGATTAAACAAATCAAGACGGGATATATCATAAGTGAGATCGGACCCGGGAAAGAGAGCTGAACAGGAGTATGGGTCAAGAAAAAAGAAAGTGGTGCAAGTTACAAAAGTGAATCCATTTTGGCCAACACCTCCATGACCCCCGCAATTAGCTCAAAGGCCAAGTCCTCCTCGCCATCCCGCGCCTCTTTCTTGGCCTCCTGCACGAGTCCCAGCACGGCCTCCCGTCCCCTAACTTCTCCCGTGCTCCCCATTCCGATCTTCGACTGTTGTCTCTTCGTCCTGGCGGTTGGGGGGGTGTTCGATGTCCCACCAAAGGGCCACACGACGAATTCGTTGAGAATCTCTTCGCACCTCCCAAATGCGCTTTCCCTTTCTTCAAAGCCCAGTCGGTCAAAGGCGTTGTCGAGAACGCTGGCACAGTATGCTGCGGAAACCAGGCAGACGGCCCGCGTTACCCGACACTGTGTTCCTTCCTTGTCGAGTGCGGTGGGCGGAATGGCGGAAGTGGTTGAGGTGAGGAGGGAAACAGTGCGGTTAATGATAGACTCTTTGACGCGCATGTCGGCGACGGGGTGTGTGGCCATGTCGAAGAGCAGGAAATTGCGCTTCTCGGTGCGGAGGACACCTTTATCGACGAGTCCCTTGAGCAAACGTTCGCGAACTTGCTTTAATTGGAAGCCGATCTTCATAACGTTCCATGTTTCGCCTGTGAATGGATGAGGAAGACTGGCAAAAGAGACGGGAGGGGACGTACCACTCATCAGGTCTATCCATGTGTTCACGCTGTACTTTTCGATCTCCTGCTGGCCCTTCATCAACCGCAGCGCCTCGTCCAAGAGGGTCTCTCCTGTCTGCTTGTCACTCACGACCTCCACGATTCGTTCGCCCGGCGGCAGATGCTTCCGATTCGGGTCCTTGACGAGGGCAATACGTCTCCGCAGTGCGAGCTCAATGAGGATGCAGCCACGCAGCGCATACGAGATATTATCGTTCCAGAAGGACAGGTAGCCCTAGAACTTGAACGGTCAGTTAGACCCTAGCCAGCGAGGAGGCAGGCGGCCCGCACCTGCTTGTCCTTGACACCGAGTAGCATGATCTCCTCCATAAGGGTCAGTTTGGGGAGCTTTCCGCCAACCTTGGACTCTTCTCCGGCAGCGTCGATGAGGTCTCGAGGATCGTAGGCGATCCTGTTGCCATTGCCTGAGTACTCGAACGCGGACCCTCCGGCGTGGTAAGAGGATGGAGTCTCGTTGGCGAGGCTCGCGCGGCTGCTGCCGCCCTTGTTACTGTCATTGTCGTCGTCTGCAGCGACGTGGCCTACGCGCCGGCGTTGTAAGCCCCCTGAGGACATTTGTAGATGGGGAGAAGTGATCTGGAAGCGGCGGAGTGGTGGAAAACAGAGTGACAGGCCAATCGGCCTTTCAGAGACGTGTGACGGCAATTGCCGAAGGGGTCATTCAGTTGAGTGCTTTGTATTCAACCACGACAACTCTTGACAGTTCAATCATCTGGACCTGAAGGCTTTTATGTTCACGCGCCTCTCTAGGATATCCCAGGAGCGAACGATCGCATTCCCTGTCACGACTTGGCCGAACATTCAGCGATAAATAACCATGGGCGCCAACGAGTCTGCTCATCCTGAACACAGAAAACTGCCGGAGTGTTGCCACATCTTTAATGCTTGATTGGGACTCAGGAGACGGCGCCGCTAAAGTGAGCTGATCCTCAAGCCAGTCAGTTTTGCTTCTGCTTCTAAGCCCGCTAGCCTCGATGGTGCTGGTACTAAAGGGACGTGGTCCCATACATGAGTTCTTGTGACCACACTATGGAGAACAAGCTCAGCGTCGCGATAGTTGGTGCGGGGTAAGTTGCTCATCTGCACCCTTGAAATCACTTGAAAACTGGTTATACTAGAATATCAGGCATAGCTACTGCTGTGATCTTGAAACGAGAGCTCGAGGATAAGATTGACCTCGTCGTATATGCATTCTTGCGAGTGAAGGGGCTTCTCTGATGTTGTGAACAACAGATATATGAGAAAGCAGGCTCGGTTGGTGGCACATGGCGTGTCAGTCTCTCACTTTCGTCGAGATACACCTCACTGATACCATCTTTTTACAGGACAACACCTACCCTGTGTGACCGTACCCACACCCTCGTCTTTATTTGAGGCTGACTTCATGGACAGGGAGCTGGCTCGGATTCCCCAGTCCATCTGTACTCCCTCTCTTCTCACCCTAATCCGTCTTGGACATCCACACATGTTCGCCAACCAGAAATCCTCGCCTACTTGGAGGACCTCGTCGACTCTCACTCCCTCCACTCGAACATCAAGCTCAATAGCAAGGTGAGGTCTGCCTCGTGGGACCCCTCGCTCGATGCGTACCTCATTGAGTGGGGCGATACCTTGACCGGAGCCAGAAGCGCTGCGACGCACCATGTCATTATTACTGGGACAGGTATCTTGCCGACTCCGAGGATGCCTGAGGTTCCTGGGGCAGAGAGGTTTAGGGGAAAGATGTTTCATTCAAGTCAATGGGAGAGGGGGATTGACTTGAGGAACAAGAGGGTTGCAGTTATTGGGAATGGAACCTCTGCGTAAGTCGTTTTCGCATCCCATATTCTGCAAGTCACTGAGCCAGGACATAGAGCCCAATTGGTTCCAGAGCTCGCGAAGATCGAAGGGATTCAGATCGTTCAATTCTTTCGAAGGGCCAATTGGCACTTCCCCGCTGTACGTCTTCATCCTGATGGCTGCCTCAGTAACCAACCTAAGAGTCCGATCTGCAGGCTCCCCTGGCCATCAACCTCAGCCCTGAGAATCAAGAACGCTTTCGCAAGCATGCCTGGCTGCTGAAGACGTTTCGTTATGCTCTCTTCCTGTTGGTCAGGTCGGGTCACTTGCCCCTTGCTTCTTAGCTTACTGACGGTCGTTCTAGCACGAAGCTCTCTATCCTTTTATATTCGGCAGTGATCTTCTGCGTTCATTCACCGAGATGGTACAGATCTTCGCTTTCCTAGTCTCTTCGGCAGAATCTGAGGCTGAGATGGCGCTGCAGATGTCCAAAAAACATGTTCTCAAAACTGCACCGGAGGGGTACCATAGCCGCTTGATACCAACATATCGTGAGTTTTCATGATAAATTTCGGGTTTTTGACCTGGGTTAACGATGAGCTAAAGCTATGGGGTGTCGAAGAGTGGTATTCGATGTCTCCTACCTTCAATCTCTTCATCGAAACAACATAAACCTCGTCAACCAGCCAGTCAAGAGGTTCACAGAGACTGGAGTTGTGAGCCTCGACGGTAAGATTGTTCTTGCCAGGTTTCGTGACACTGACTGGATACGAGTAGGCAAACACTTCGATTTCGACGTGATAATCGCCGCAACGGGGTTTGATACAGTATGTTGTTCCTCCTTCTAGTAGCCCCTTTGATGTGTATCCTGATTGTATAACAGCTTCGAGCGCCATTTGAGGTTCGAAATGCCTCTGGTGACACATTGCAGGAGTACTATGACCAGAAAGGAGGCGCTGAAGCATACCTGGGAACCCTGGTCCCTAGGTTCCCCAATTTCTTCATGATAGGGGGTCCTAACACACTTACTGGATATCTCTCGTATTGGTTCACTGTCGAGTCCCAGGTCCGTGGCCTCGCTTCTTTTACCTTGGCCACCCCCTAAAACGATTTGTGGATAGATGAACCTCATTGTCCCGTTGCTCAAACATCTTCGGGCGAATGCTTGGGACGACTACATCACGTCCATCACAGTTTCACAGGAAGCGTCCGACAAATATAACGAGAAAATCCAAAGACGGTTCAAAGACAGTATTTGGGAGACCCTTGCCGCGAGGCAATACAGGGATGCTTCTTCCGGAAAGCACATCTTCCTTTTTCCAGGTTCGTCCCCCGAACGTTAATTGCTCCCCACCAAGTTCTGATAGGGTGTATAGGGCCACTCACGCTCTTCTGGTGGTGGACGCGCTCGCCGAGATGGAGTGACTTGTTGCTCAACGGACAGGCGGTGCAGTCGAGGACTCCGAGGAGGCTCTTTAGCCTTTTTACAGGCCTGTTTTTGGCTGCGATGTTAGCTTGGGTGATATGGATGCGAGTGTTTGAGTCTGCAACGCCCTCCGCATAGTATTGATTGATAGGATCTGCTCTGCACTCCAGTGACCTCGGCGAGACGCGATGCCACTCTTCCATTAGAAACCGCCGAGATATAAACGAAAGACGATCTTCGCCGAGGCAATAGGCACAATGGCTCACAATCCGCACTTCCGAGAAAAACGGGTTGGCGAGCATTGCCTTATTCAGGTCCCGTTGAGGGCCCATGCAGCACAGCCCTGTACTTCCCAACCTTGTGATCCTATCTACCGAGGGGGCCTTGCAATAGGTCACTGGTGTAATGCTGTCCAGTTACGAATGGGAATGACGGGGTGCAAAAATATATCCATGGTTTGCTGAGAGGGTGGGGTCCGTTCAAGTGGCTGCGTCTATTTATACCTCAGCGGCCACCTTTGCCCTTGGAGAAGGTCCAGGCGCACATCCAAATGGATGGCTGTCATATTCTTCTGGAGATTTGAAGGGCTATTGATTCAGATGCTGCGGCGCATGGCCCGTGCTTCAATACTAATTATAGTACGCAAGGATGTAGTAGTATCGCTCCGCCGAGCTCCAAGCGACAAGGCAGTGTCGTTTCATCAGTTTCTTATATTAGGAACATCCCTCTTTTCAATCTTGGACCTTCACCCACCTTCCACCGCTTTCGATCTCTACCATGAGTGGCCAACGACTCAGATACGACCCTTACGATCCATTCTCCGATGCGAATATTGCGGGCGGTCCTGCTATTGGATCAGGGCGCGACAGCCTTGATCGAGGCGGGCAGGACTATAATAACACAACGCGCGAAGGTGTAAGCACAAGTTTCTTTCCTTCCTCGTCTCGTAACCCCCCGGCTATTTTCGAAGAGCCGGCTCGCAAGGTCCAGGCTGCCTGGTAGTCTGCTGTGCGAGAAGCTATAAACACATCAACGTTACGCTCCGTTTTTCTGCTAAGCGTTTCGGCAGACCCTCGGCTCATACTACTTCTCCTCTCCTCTTTCTCCTTCTCCTAGTGGTTGTCAGGCGACTCTGTATACCCCTCCAATCCTTTCAGCAACAGCTCGTACACCGGCGTCCCCCGATCTGAACTCGAAGCAGACCTCTCGACCTCTGCAGCGTACCGGAACGCACCTTTCCAGATGTCTGAGCGAGGATACGGCGATTTCAACAACGTTGCACCGAAGCCCGTCTATGGGTCTGTACGGGAGAGCTCGAGCGTCCTGGATAGCGGGCCATCGCCATGGCTTCGGCAGCAGCAGAAGCAGGAGCAGCGGTCAAAACGCCTGGTGAGTGGTTTGAGCGCCCATTACCGCCGGCGTATGCAGTGCCATTAACTATCGGTCGTTTTGGCACCTCGCTCATTGATAGATTTGGGCGGCAGTCCTGATATTTGTCGGCCTGATCATCGTCGGTATTGTCATTGGTGTTGTGGTCTCACAGAATAAAAATCGCAAGGCGGCATCATCGAGTAGTGAGTCTCAGCCTCTCCTTTGTCCTTCGGCGTCGAGTTAATCGCTGATGTTCATCATCCGCAGGCAACCCCGGTGTCGTAAAACAAGACGATCCCAATGACCCGAGTACATTTGTAAAAAATCCGGCGCTGCACCAGGCATTCTATGGCATAGCGTACACGCCGGAGGGCTCGCAGCTCCCTGGATGCGGCAACAAACTTGGTAAATATCTGGTCCATGCGAGCCGTTGCAAGTCGGACTAATGACACACCCAGCCGACGTGATTACGGATATCCAACTGCTCTCTCAGCTCACAAAGGTGGGGAGCCTATCTAAATTCTGATCTATCAGCTTCTAATGCGAAGTTCTTGGGTCATTTCTAGCGAATTCGACTCTATGGTGCCGACTGCAATCAGTCCGCCCTTGTGGTGAGTTGCATTGCTCGTCTAAAACGCCAGACGCTTAGGGAAATTAGCTCGAGGCCATTCAGCGCACCAAGGTCGACATGCAAGTATGGCTTGGTGTATACCCCATCCCCACCGATAACAATGCGGCGTACAATCGCCAGAAGGCGATCATCAAGAAGACGCTCGAAACGTACGGCACAGACCACGTTGCTGGGATTACCGTCGGAAACGAGTTCATCCTCAAGTACGTTAAAGCGAAGCCATTTCTGGCAGTCTCACTAACGGCATTCGCGTCCTTTTAGCTATCTAGGTGCGAATGGCGGTGGCTCAGACCCCAACAGCGCTGTTGGCGACGCTGGTGCCGACCTTCTCCTGGCGAACATCCAAGATATGCGCGATATGCTGTCTCAGATGGGCCTCAAAATACCTGTTGGTAACAGTGACGCTGGGTTTTACTTCAACACCAAGGTCCTCCGAGGAATCGACTACGGCCTGGCCAACGTCCACCCATGGTTCGCGAACACCACCGCCGAAGACGCTGCAGCGTGGACTGCAAACTTCTTCCAAACCGTCAACGTTGAACCCGCAAATGCGCTGCCTAACAGGCCGCAAATGTATATCGCGGAGACAGGATGGCCCACCAAGAGCTCGGATGCAGGCAATGCAAACAATGGGGCGAGTACAGCGAGCGTCGCAAACTTGCAAATATTCCTGGATACGTTTGTGTGTCAGGCGAACCAGAATGGAACAGGCTACTTCTTCTTCGAGGTGCGTATTATATCAGGCTAAGGAGTTCTGCGCAGCATAGACTTATTATTTTTGCTTAGTTCTCTGATGAGCCGTGGAAGGATGCACAGTTTGGCGGTGTGGAAGGCTGGTGGGGTCTCTTCACGTCTGAGTGAGTATCTCTCCCATTATCTGTGAATCCAATGATTATTGACAAGGGTCTTCATGTAGTCGAAAACTCAAGCCTGGAATTACCATCCCCACTTGCACCGCTCCTTGAGCTTGACGCCCACAGAACTCTACTTTTTGGAGCCATTCTCCACCCTTGACTACTAAGATTCAAGAGCATGTAGCCTTCGTCATCTCCACTCGGATTCTTCCAACGGACTTTATTTTTGAAATGACGATCTCTACTTCAGGATTTTATTACCCTTCCTCTGTTCTTTCTCTTGAAGGACCGCATTTCTTCGGACAATGACGCATGACCAGGATCATGTTTTGCTTTCCAATCGTTACGACCAATGCATGATCCCCATCTTTCTAGCAACCACACCTTCTCTTCGACATGGATTCTAGTCATAATTGTATAAAATACACCTCGTCTGTAATTAATAGAATTTGGAGAGGAAGTGCTCTGCGTTGGTCGCAAGCCGATGCGGCAAGAGTTCCCACGGCAAGATAGGCGCAGCGGTGGTCAGAACAGTTCGATTCAACTCTTGCGCTCATCCATTCACCATGGCGTCAATCCTCCCAGTCTTCTTCGTACTGGCCGTTACGCTTGGCCTTATGTTTGCATCTTTTGTATTCGTGCGGAAAGGTCCTAACCAAGTGTACGTCGGGGTTTGGAAAGACTAGTTGGGCAACTGCTGACCCCTTGGGGAACAGACTTATCCGAACAAGCCTCATGCTCACATTCGCTGTCTGCTACATAACATGGGCAGTTACATACTTGGCTCAGCTGCACCCTCTCATGTGTGAGTGTCTCTATGACGCGGTGAGGAAAAAATCGGAAGACTTACGCTTAATGTCCGAACAGCGCCAGTCCATCCAAAACCATTGGTCCACTAGAGGAGGACGAGGTGTTGGATCTGCGTGGCTTGTACTACCCCATCTACTATTTATACCAGGTGCGTTTCCTTCCTTTGCAACATGTCGCAATGCTGACTCCATTCCATTAGCCTTGCTTTGTATCGTCTCAGTGTTAATCATCATATCCCTCGAGCAGCGATCAGCTGGAGCAAACTAACGTCTTTACGAATTAAGAAGTGGCCTCTGCGCTATCGTCCTCGTCCCCGTCCCACCCAGCCGTGCTACTATTCGATACAATTCTCGGTCGCTTTGTTCCAGCAGCGAATAGAGGTGGTTTACGTCCAAGACGCTTGTCCTCGTCCGAGCTCTGCGCCCAGTTCCCGCCGACTTCGTCCTCAGCCCAGTGCCCCTTTCCCCAACTCCCGGCATGCCAACTGCTCCACTCCGCTTCGGAGGCTTCAACAGATCCTGAGAATGTGCCAGAGGTTATTCCTCCGCTCCACTGTTGGCGGTCATCGTCGTCCTCGGAGTTGTTCAACGAAATGTCTCCTTCCACCCCAGTCGACTCCCCTTCATCTCCATCATCAAAGACGTCGAAATATTCGTTCGGATTCTCCATGGGCGTCCAATCGTCTGGGACGTAATTGATGCTCAGCCTCCTGCTGTCTACCTCGTTCTCGATGTGCGTGTTAAGCC
>Ga0065721_10052916_pt1 | contig 10900 bp, 10 predicted proteins | sample Mesricmetagenome_FD_59108 | JGI IMG/M metagenome (GOLD analysis project Ga0065721, IMG submission 59108) | Mesophilic microbial community from rice straw/compost enrichment Sample: eDNA_1 v2 (version 2) | ecosystem: Engineered > Solid waste > Grass > Composting > Bioreactor | place: USA: Davis...
AAATAGTTTGGATATGGATAAACAATTTTTGATTGGGTCATGTCCGTTATTAGTAATATCAACAAGTAAATAATAGCATCATGACTCGTCACAATAATTATTTTTTCCGGGAACGATAATAAATATTTGACAAGGTCAATCAATTTATCTTTCAATAATTGATATAACCGACTAAAAATAAAATGATAGACTAAACCATGTATGATAAATAATTCTGTCATAATGTCTGCCGGAATAATTTCACTCAAATCGAGACCTAAATTTTGATAACATAACAAATTACCACCATAACTACAAATTAAATGGAGCCCGGTGAGAAAACCTTTTTTAGTTTTGGGTACAGATTTATATCCATCTTCAATTTCCAATGCATCTTCTAACTCTGACATCATGGAATAATAATTAAAATATAATCGCTCGTACTCTTCGGATTCAGGAAACATTTCAAAAACATCTGGGAACTTGGTCAGTTTGCTAGGATAACCTAATGTTAATTTATAATCAACTATCATTTCCACATCTAACCGCATGCCCAATATAATTTGTTGCAGAGTCTGTTGGCATCTGGTTTGGGGTGAGGAAAAAGCCAAGACTTCTTCATCAACTAGCTCCAATTTTTTGGCCAAGTTTTGGCCATAAACCAACGCTTCGGATTCACCCGTTTTCAATAGGTCCGGACTACTAGGCGCGACCAACATTTTTTCCAACTTTTTTATTTTATATGTGGGTCCTCTGGCAGCATGCCTGATGACATAAATAAATTTTTCAGTATTCATGTTCACTGTTTATTAATGAATTAATTTGAACTTGTATGGTTTGCTTTAAGTGTTAAAAAATCAATTTTATAGATGATGAATCTGTAAATCCTGCATCTGATCAAAAAAATTGAATAAATATTGTCTGGAAAACCCCTATGATTTGTTAATAATCAGACCAATCATGCCTAAAAATAAAAAGAAACAGGCCACAGTTTTTCGGAAAAATGTTTTACTCAAGGAACTAGGCATTGTCTATACTGGATATCTAGCAGGAAAATTGCCTCATGGCTATGGAAAGTTCCATGATCCCAATAAAGATACTTATACGGAGGGAAAATTTGTCAATGGCAAAAAAACAGGTATGTTTATCACAACTAAAACTAGTGTCTATACTATTATGTCCGAATATCAAGATGATGTTCAAATGGGTTACATTAAAATGACTTTTAATGCGGGAGATGTTGAATCAATTGAAGGCCCTGGAAAAAATTTTGAGTTAAATGAAACAGCTACCATTATTTATCGAAGCAAATCGGTTTATCAAGGGCAGGTGAAATATGGTTTGCCTATGGGTGAAGGTACTTTTACCAGACGTGATGGTACAGTTTATCGGGGTATCTGGAAAAGTATTGACAAACGATATGCCTGGTTTGAGCACTGGACTGGGTTTAAATTGTTTATGGATATGTTTGAATGTAAATCCAGAAAGCTAAAAGAAATTAAATATTTAAATGGCACTATTTATCGTGGACCCATAAACGAAGAATTGTTGCCACATGGTTATGGTAAAATATTTTATTCAGATGGATCTAAATACATTGGTGGTTTTGACAATGGCATAAAAAATGGTTATGGTTTGTATGTGTACAATGATGGAAATTATTATAGTGGTTTCTGGGAAGATGATAAGCGCGAAGGACAAGGATTATTTTATCATGTTAATGGACGTTATGTTTTGAGTTTTTTTTGGAACCAAGATTTTCCAACGGAGGGCATTGCTTCTTATTATTACTAATTTGATCCAGTCAAAAAATTGAATAAAAATTTTTATGAAAGTTTTCATTCAATTTGTTCGAAGATATTAATAAATTATAATAAATATTAAGCAGATACATAAATTATAATATATTATGCCCGGCTATAAAAAAAAGAGTATCAAACAATTGAAAACACAAAAAGCTATCACCAATGCCAATATACAAAATCAAATATTGGATGGTCAATGTCAATTTTTGGATATGAATCAAGGCATTTATACTGAAGGACCTTATGTTAATGGCAAGAAACATGGCGCATTTACCATTATTAAGCCTGGCGTTTACAAAATTTTGGCCCAATTTGTCAATGATGAATGTCACGGTCCCATCAAAATATTATACGAAAATAACATAATAAAATCCATTGAAGGCAAAGCACATGGTCAGGAAATTAATGGATTGGCCACTATTACTTATAGTAACGGATCAATCTATCGTGGTAATGTCAAACGCGGATTACCCAATGGCGAGGGACATTTATTCAAATGGGATGGCACAGTTTACGAGGGCACATGGACAAGTAAATCCAAGAGATATGCTTGGTTCGAACATCATACTAACTTCAAGTTGTATGTTGACATGTGTGATGACAAACTAACCGTACTCAACAAAATTAAGTATATGAATGGTACAATTTATTATGGTTATGTTAGTAACTTTTTATTACCAAATGGATATGGAAAGGTATTGTATGCGGATGGATCCAAATACATTGGGTGGATGATAGATGGACAACGCCAAGGTCAGGGCATCTATTTGAACAGCAATGGAGATTATTACAGTGGTTCCTGGAAAGAAGATAAAATGGATGGACATGGACTAATTTATGATGCTGTCGGATCATGTATTTATGATATGGTGTGGAGTGAAAATGTCCCGTTGAAATTCTTAAGATCTTATCACTATTAATTGGTTAATTGACAGTGATAAAAAATTTATGTTTGTTTTAAAATTAAAGTCACCATCTTCACATATTATTCACAAAATTTTTTCTCGATTAGCAATAAATTGTTCGGTCAATAAGTGTTTCCGAACATTATTCATATGATCAAGCAGAGATTGAACCATAACATGACCATCCGATCGATTAGTTCTCAAATTGACTCAACACAAATCATCTTGATATTCCAAATAACTCATTATCTGAATCAAGACTTTTGTTATTTTGGCATCCCAAGATATTTACAGTCGAACATGAATATGGACACCAACATGAACATGAATAATTGGCTAGATCTTGAACTTCATTGTCCGAATCATCTCCCGTTTTAAAAACAGAATCCGAATCGGTGTCAGAATTAGTTTCATCGTTCGTGGTACATTCTGTTAGGGTGCCAAGGGTATTAAATTTAGTAACGTTGACTAATTCTTCAGTTGTTGAATCATTTTCGCATTCGGTGGACTCATTTTTGGCTTTGATCCAATAAAATTTTTCCGTGATATCGCAAGTGGGACGCCTGTTATCTACCACTAACATTTGATAATTTTTGGTATATGTATCAAAACATTTCTCGAATGTACTGAGTTTCGGAAATATACGAAAATAACTATTCCAATATTTATTACTGGAGATTATAGTTTTATCATTCGCCACCATTACATAATCAAAATTTAAACGCAATTCTTCCGGCAAGTGACAGGGTATTTGACTGGCCAAAATAACTGTCAATCTATAATGTCTGGCATTCATCAAGAGTTCATATAATTTCGTATCATTTTCTGGAGGATAACAAACACAATCATCCAATATCACGATACCATTGCTTTTGGATTTATTTTTATTTTCGGTCATAAATGCCACGGCATCTGATAATAATGTTTGAATATGTTCTTCACTACACTCATAGCGTATACTGGCTTGTGGAAATTTCGAACAATAAAATGACCGGAACTTATCTTGTGGATTGATTATGGACACGGGAATATTTGGATTACCGTTCAAAAAATGTTCAAGCAAATACGATATCATGGTACTTTTACCAGTTAGTCTTCCACCTCCTATTAAAATATGAGGATTTGATACCATATTATCTAAAGAAAATTCCTTGAGCTGTAATTTTTCCATTATACTTATACTCGATAAATATTGAGCATGAATATATACGCAAAAAAACAAATTATGTGATAATAAATTCATTAATTGCATAATCCTTGTAAGTGGAATCCCAAGATGAACAATTAACTATTATTTTAACCACGTCCAAATGCCCGTGTTCACTGGCACAAGCTGCTACCAATGCTAAATCATCTTCACATTCTAACAAAAATTCAACGATTAATATATTCCCACAATGACAAGCCAGAAAAAAAATTCTTATTGTTTCGTAAATAAATTTATTGGTGCTGGACAAACAAATCATGCTTTTGATATCACAATGATAAGCAATATGAGATATTAATTCCGGAATGATCAAAACTAGTTCCGTTATGATAATATGATCAAAACTAGTTCCGTTATGATAATATGATCAAAACTAGTTCCGTTATGATAATATGATCAATATTTCTCATGCAAATCATGAATATCACAAAGTCCCATAAAAAAATGATATAACACATTATCCACGACATCCAAACAATAACCTCCTTCTTGTGTGACAATCATAGGAACTTTAATGTATTCACGAATGCTACAACCAATAAGTTCATAATCGTTAAATTCCAAAGAAAATCCTCCTTGGGGATCACCATTATAAGTATCCGCACCAAATGGAATAATTACGACAGACGGACCGAATCCATTAATTAGTTCCAAGGCTCTGATCAAAGTCTTATGATATGTATCAATTTTGGTTTTCATGGGCAGAGGAAAATTGTAATTGTAGCGAGACATACCACAAAAACCTTTCTCAGCGGCGTAACCTGAATAAAATGGAAATGTGATTGTGGGATCTCCGTGAATGGAAATGGTCATGACATTAGGATTATCGTAAAATATTTTTTGTGTACCATCGCCATGATGAAAATCCAAATCCAAGATGGCAATTTTGGAACAAAATGGCAACAATCCATAAGCACAAACTGCTGCATTATTTATGAAACAATAACCGCTATATAAATTGTTGGTAGCATGATGACCCGGAAGAACATTTAGACAATAAATGACATTGGTTGTGCCCAGACGTGAGGATGCCAGCAAGCCATTAAAAGCACTGCGAATACAATACTCATAAGTATAATTAAAAATAGAGGTGCAAAAATCATTACTATAAACGCCGCACTGTAAATAATAAGGTACTTTATCCAAGATGGCATCACTAATGACATTTTTTGGGAAATAATAATTATTCAAACCACCATCAAATGGTGATACATATTCTTCATTTGATCCTGCTTCCACAAAACTTGGGTAAGCATTTTTCAAAAAAGTTAAATATTTTGGATCAGTCGCGGTCGACCTAATCACACATTGTTCCTGTTCCGCGAAATCATTTTGGACAATTTCAATGTTGACACCACGACAACGAGATAACATTGATAAAATTTTTTCCTGTCGGGTAAATGGCTTGTTCGTGGTTAGATGATGTACCTCTTCTGAAATGATTTTTTGGTTGGGTAAACTAGTGATAACCGTTAAACCTAACATATTGTGACGAACGATGTAATTAATGTGATTAGTGTGATTAATATCCCTAAAGTTATTTTTAGAGGTATTAATTAATTCAATTTTTTATTCGATTTCATTCAATTATTTGTTCAACAACTGGATTTAACAATGTATTATCATTAATTCCTGGTAATAATCTGGCTATATGTACATATAATTCATCCCATCCAAAATTATAATCATCATTGTCTGGTAACCTTGACACAGGCGATTCAATTATTAAATCAGGTGTAAAACTAATTTTCGAAACTATTTCGTTTTCCAATCTCGAACCCTCATTAAATTCACTCATCGAATTGAACATGAGATACATCAATAAATGATCCGTTGGATAAATCATGGCTTCTGCCAATGAATAACACGTTGAACCAATATTGAAATCACTTATAGGATAACTTATTGACCAATCATTTGATAATGCGTGAGACAATTCAGGAGTGCGATATGGAGTTAAATCAGAAATAGAATCAGAGTCGCTAGAATCAAAATCAGAATCAGTAGAATCAATCTCAGAATGACTTGTGGAATCACTTGTAGAATCAATCATGGAATCCTTTGATGATTCATCCGTTGTACCAACAATTGGTTTATTCATTATATTATCCATGGTCCCGTACATTAACTTAATGGCTAACTTTTTTGCTGGATTGCTAATTGGTTTTTCCGAATCTGATTGAATTTCTTCAGTGTGACAAGTTTGATTATGTGTGCAAATTGAAGCATTTTCTTTGTCGTGCATTTTGGTATGAAGTCGGGTGCATTGCGTTGGTCGCGAAATGTCATGATTTATCTTTTCGGATTCGCTGATTTGGACTCGGACAGATCTGCGACGTTTACAATTAAGACGTACTGGTTTTAATAAATTTTTTATTTCTTTTTCAATGGCAACTCGCTTGCTTTTATTTTTTTCGGTCAAAAGTTTTTTCCGGAGATGGTTAACGCGACGTTGTGGCCAACGTTTGCCATTGGTTGATTTTTTCCAGAGTCTAATAAATTTGATGTATTGTAAATTATATTTATCAGCTATCTTTTTTTGGGGTGATGCTAAATCTTTTGATGTTAATACTATGGATGCCGTATTTTTTACCATGATAGTTGAATATTTATTATTTAGTTTAGGAATAATCAAGTATTTTTAATTTCAATTTTTTTCGATAACGATGGATTGAGTTTATTTCGAATAAATTTTGATTCCAAAAAAATATTAATTTAAATAATTGATAATTTATAATCATAATAATCACATGACCATACCAAAATTAGTACGAATTAGAAGAAACAAATCTGGTATCATTCAGGATTGTGACGTTTATATAGGTCGTGCGATTAATCAGGGTGGTTGGCACCTAACCAAAAGTAAATGGCATAATCCATTCAAGGTGAGTGAATATGGTTCTGTTGAAAAAGTTTGCCAGTTATATTATCAATATATTATTAATTCTGATTTGTTTCATGACATTCCCGAACTACAATCTAAAACATTGGGTTGTTGGTGTAACCCACCCAAAAATAAATCTAAAAATGGTGAATATTATTGTCATGGTTGTGTATTGATCGACCTGTATAAATTACTAGCCAAAAATAATTTTGACACACATGCCGTCCAAAAACAGTTATTGGAAAAATAATTAATTCTTTTTACCATTGCAAACAGAATTAATTAATTAGATACCCAATAACTGTAATAGCATGATGCCACTAAATTTTCCACACTGATGGTTCTGGTGAACTTGCCTGTTTGAAAATTATAAAATGATAACAAATTGTCACGATAACTACTTATTTCCCCATTGGGTAATATCGAGATGGATCCCAATTCAGTTATGACATAGTGGTTTGTGCATTTTTTATCGTCATAAATTAAAATACCATCCTTAAAACATACCACGTATACTTTTTCCTCCATATTTACCAAAATTTGGTAAATTGGAATGCATCGATTCTTGATAAAGTTTAGTTCATGATCCCAAAATGCTATTTCTTTTCCAATAACAAAGCTGATATAACCATCTATCCAAAAATAAACATGATCACAATTAGACCAATGTTTGATTAATGTCAAATTTTCTGAACTATCCTGTCCTGATTCGAAATTTTTCGCCAAAAAATCAATGTCACTTGCATTATACATGTCATTCATGTCATACACAGGCAACTTATACAAAAAACAATCGGACGATGCTGTTTCAACAATAATTTGTTGACAATCTGGAGAGATTTCAATACGAGTGAGATTATCGGGCCACGAATCTGGTGGTGTAATGGTTTTGTTTTTGACACAAAAATCATGACCCATGGATTGGTCTGCATCAATCATTAATAAAATTGTGGCATCTTCCTCTATAAAGCACCAATAAATTATTTTGCCAAAATAAGTAATGCCCATAATGAATTTACCATCGGGAGTAAACTTAAAATTCGCGATAGTGTCAAATTCTGAAATGATTTGCATTTTATCGGGGCGATCAATTTTAACTATGTGGAGGATGCCTGCCACTAAAAATGCTATGTATTTACCATTTGGCGAAACTTCTGTATGAACAATAGGGAATACTTTCATATAATCACATATATCATCATTTTGATAAATCAAACGATCAATAATCATATTGTTTTCATCCACAATGTATATGTTTATATATTGGCTGTCGCAAGTAATATATGTCGCGTAATAATGGCGGGTTATAGCGATACTGGTCGGAATCTTAGCTGACATCATATCAAAAATTGGATCACATCCCTCGGTTGGTGAATTGAGATCTATAAATTGTCTGACATCGTTATGGAGACGATGATCATTATCCATTTTGGTTAAATATTCGTGTATCTATTTTTATTGGAAAATTGATTGGACGAATCAAGACTTTAATTATTCAATTTTTTATTAACATCAATGTTAACAAATTGAATTCAAATCAATGTTCAAACATTTTTGCCGAACACCTGTTTTCAGGGATATGGGATATTGTGTGGGTATTTTTAGATAAGTGTAACGCGGATAAATAGCGCATTTTATTGGCGTGGTTGTAGCCACCAAGAATTTAGTTCTGGGTCCAATAAAAATGATATCACAACATCTCCTATTATTATTGTCAAAAAATTTGGCCGTACTAATATTGGCCTTTTGTAAAACCAAATAATTGTCATTTACATAAGAATCCCAACTGACCAGTTGTAATGCGAGTTGACTTTGTCCAAGCCAGTTAACTTTTGATAGTTTGGCAAAGACAGAAAAACTGTCGGATAATTCCACAATGTCTCCCTGAAAATATGGATAAAAGGCTTCCGGAACAACGTCAATAACTTGTTTGGTAAAAATGACATCATTGGCAGAATATTTTAATGTGTTAGTTATTTCATCAAAACTATTAGTTTGAACATAAGCAGGTGATTCATTCACAAAACCCATTAGTTGACTGAAAGTTTTTTTGTTTATGGAAATATTTTTGCTCAATAAATAACCCATAATATGACCCGAATCGTAAGACACCGGACTGAAAAATCTCCAGCCCTCACGATATTTTTTATACAAATTGTAATAAGTATCGGTGTAATTTATGGGTACTGGAACCAATGCCAATACTGTTTGTTTACCAAAAATATCGCCCACTTTATCATTATCGTCCGTTAAATACCAAGTTAAATTTTTTTGAGTGGCGGAATTAATGGCCACATCAGCCTGGTCGTCAAAACCTACGAATAAGACAGATGTTGGTTTGTTTTTGGACCAGTTTTCTAATTCTTTGACACTGCGTTGCATATCTTTGACAGAAGTACCATCATAAGGAAAAACAGACACTTTTTTCCCGGAAATTGCAGCAATACATTTGGAATCCAAAAGAGACTTCGCCAAAGTTCGACCAAAAACAAAATTCTTGTCATAAACAACAGCAATTTTTTTCGTACATGTACCAGACAATAACATTAACCATTGTTCAATAAAATTTCGATCATCGTAACCAAATGATAGTCCATTTCGAAGAGCTGCCAATGCGGGTGAAGTGGCTGTCAAACTATAAATAAAAATGTCAGTGCCTTCAGTTAATTGGTTCAGGCGCAAAATATTATTGGAAGATCTGTTAATCATAATGACTCGTTGGCCTGTGGGATGTTTGGTGATGAAATCTTCGTAAGCATTATCAATCGTGATAAAATCCAAATCGTAAACTGAAATTTCATATAAACCGGTCGCATCCGCATCATTTAATCCTTGTGTCAACATTGAAACTAAGTTCGAATCCAAAATATTTTGCGATGACATGATAGCGATTTGTGTTTTGATAGGCATTTTTCGACTATATTTTGCCAACATAATTTTGATAATACCAAATTTTCTGCCACTATTGGCTAATTCTTTTTCATACTTATATCATCATTTTTTTTCAAAAATATATGTCTTCCCTAGAACACATATATTTAAAAAAGTTGGCAAATGGTCATTCTTTCTTGTACATATAATATTTCTCAATCGTTTGGAGAAATAATGGTGGTATGAAAGTGGGACAATTTTTTTGTATTAACCATTCTGTCATTTCTGGATCGTTAAATTTTTGGGCATAATAATAGGTTCGATAATCACAAGGACAACCTTTTTCAATGGCATATCTTAAAATGTCAAAATGACCCTCGGATGCTGCCCTGGCACACGTTTCTTCATCCCAAGGACAACCATGGTCGCGAAGAAATTCGAGGGTGGTGCGATGACCATTTTGCGCAGCCTCAGCGCATGCATCTTCGTGCATGGAAAATCCATTTGCTATGGCCCACTGTATTAATTTAATATTTGCCTCGCTGGCTGCACCAACAATTAAATATTCTTCTCCCGAACATTCGTGTTCGATAGCCCATTCAATGACAGACCAATGTCCACCAGCTCCAGCATAATAATAAATATTTTCATCAGGATCTGTTCCCAATTCATATGCATTATTAATTATCCAATCCAAAATATGACAATGACCACCATACGCAGCCTGGTTGCAAACAGTCCCATCAATTGTCACACTACGAGCCCATGCCCAAATTAAGTAAGGCAACTCTCCTTTGCGTGCTAAATCCAAACCTAAAGATTTATCTAATGGACAACCTTGTTCGTATGCCCAAGCCATGATCTTGAAATCATTATTTTTTACGAAAATGGATGTGGTATACTCATCCCAAGGACAACCATTTTTCACTAACCACCCGAGTATCTCATAACGTTTCCACTTCGCGGCTTCAAGAGTGGAATTCTTAGGCCAATCACATATATAACGACGAAGTTTTTTCAAGGTTCCCAATTTTCCTCCGGCAATGAGTTTCAAGATGACATCATGAGGAACCTTATAACCACGGTGACTAAAATTTAAGTGTTTGCATTTGCGAGCCTTTCTTTGTATTGGTTTAATTCTTGGCATAATGAAAGAAAGATATTTATGGGTCAATAAGTAACTTCGAAAACTTACTTATGGAACCAATTATCATTTCAATTTTCAATTTTTTTTCCCAAATATAAAACT
>Ga0065721_10052914_pt1 | contig 10899 bp, 22 predicted proteins | sample Mesricmetagenome_FD_59108 | JGI IMG/M metagenome (GOLD analysis project Ga0065721, IMG submission 59108) | Mesophilic microbial community from rice straw/compost enrichment Sample: eDNA_1 v2 (version 2) | ecosystem: Engineered > Solid waste > Grass > Composting > Bioreactor | place: USA: Davis...
TCATATTGAGCCCACGCCAAGGCTTTCAGCCTTGCTTTGGCTTCTTCGGCGTCCTTGGCCTTGATATCCACCGTGTAGGCCTTGCCTTCAAACCGATAACTGAAAAGGTGCGTACTGTAGTTCATTTCTCTGGTGATTTTGATTGAGCCGGGCACAGTCCCTATGTCGATGGCGACCTCGATTTTGTCTGGTTCCGCCTCCGGCTGATACTCCTGCATTTCCATAATCTGCTGCCTCCGGCTGACACCCTCTTATAGCATGGGTAGCACATCCTGCAACTTTCTTGTTGACATAGGTTGCACGACATGCAACCTTCTTCCCCATCACCAGTCAAGCCGGGGACGGCGGAAGGAGATGGGGAGATGAAGGTAGCGAAGCATACGCCGGGGCCGTGGGACGTAACCGCCGTCGATCACTCAAGCGGCGGAAGCGGTGCGGCTCCGTCCACTCTGTTTCGAGTGGCTTTCCCCTCACAGAAGGATTTTACGGGCCACGTTGCCGACAAATGTCATGGCGACAGCTACGCCAACGCCCGCCTGATCGCCGCCGCGCCTGAGTTGCTGGAGGCACTGAAACTGGCTGCGGCTCAACTCTCTCACTACGAGAAGGTGGCGCCTATCATCATTGGGGCCATCGCCAAGGCCGAAGGCGAACGCACCACGGAACCCGCCTGACCTCTCCCGAGCGCATCCACGCGGTGCGCTCCAGAGAAGTCATGCCCAACGTCCGAGGAGGACAACACAATGAAATTCGAGGTTCGCAACCGCTGGACCGGCAACGTCCAGTTCACCGCAGAGATCGAAGCGACCGGCGAAACGCCGCTGCGTATCAAGGTCGGCCTGGCTCTGCGGTGGGGCGTCGAGAATGGTGCCGTCCTGAGCGGTGCCGACCTGAGCGGTGCCGACCTGCGCGGTGCCGACCTGAGCGGTGCCGACCTGCGCGGTGCCGACCTGAGCGATGCCGTCCTGAGCGATGCCGACCTGCGCGGTGCCGACCTGCGCGGTGCCGACCTGAGCGGTGCCGTCCTGCGCGGTGCCGACCTGCGCGGTGCCGTCCTGCGCGATGCCGACCTGAGCGGTGCCGACCTGCGCGGTGCCGACCTGCGCGATGCCGACCTGAGCGGTGCCGACCTGAGCGGTGCCGACCTGAGCGATGCCGTCCTGAGCGATGCCGACCTGCGCGATGCCGACCTGAGCGGTGCCGACCTGCGCGGTGCCGACCTGCGCGGTGCCGACCTGCGCGGTGCCGACCTGCGCGGTGCCGACCTGAGCGGTGCCGACCTGCGCGGTGCCGACCTGCGCGATGCCGACCTGCGCGGTGCCGACCTGCGCGATGCCGACCTGAGCGGTGCCGACCTGCGCGATGCCGACCTGCGCGGTGCCGACCTGCGCGATGCCGACCTGAGCGGTGCCGACCTGAGCGGTGCCGACCTGAGCGGTGCCGACCTGAGCGGTGCCGACCTGCGCGGTGCCGTCCTGCGCGGTGCCGTCCTGAGCGATGCCGAAGTCCCCACTATCGAAAATCTCGATACGAAAATTCTGGCGGCCATCGAGGCCGGCGGATCGCTCAACATGGGATCGTGGCACACCTGCGAAACCACGCACTGCCGCGCAGGCTGGGCCATCCACCTAGCCGGCGATGCTGGCAAGGCTCTGGAGGCCAAGTTCGGCCCTGCCGCTGCCGGAACCCTGCTCTACGCCAAGGCGTACCCCGATCTTCGCATCCCTGATTTCTACACCACGAACGAGAGGGCGCTGGAGGACATCAAGTCCCGCGCCGAGATCGACAAGCAGAAGGCATAACCTTTCCCCCCTGCCGATCTGGAAGGTCGGCAGCAGCGAACGGTTTGTCCCGGAGGACAAGATGACCAGCACTAAACCGCACGGCCGCTACGACTACTGCACCGACATTCCGGCGCTGATCTTCGGTATGAAGGATCAGACCGTGACGCTGTTCCATGACTTCGAGTGCGAATTGGACGTGGAATGCAGCCTGTCCGGCGACGGCTTCGATCTGACCGCGACTGTCACCGATGTGCTGATCGATGGCGTATCGCTTAAGAACGGCGATGCACTGGCAAAGGCCATTCGCCTCAAAGTCATGGAGATTGCCGACGCTGAATTGGAAGCCGGCGGCGCTCTCTGGGATCAGGTCCGCGAAGCCGAGGGGCTTTCGCTCACCGGCCACCCGAATGACCCCGACACCCACTGGCAGCAGGCGTGGTGAGCGAGATGGAACCCGTGTTCTTCTCCCAGCACGTCGACGCCGCTCTCGCTAAGGGCGACCTAAACGGCGCGTACATCCTCATTCGCGCCGCCGAGGCCGACAAGTTGGAAGGCTACGGCCCTCCCGAAACCGAAATCATCGCGGCGAAGCGCCGTTGGCTCGATTGTCATGACCGCCTCAAGTCCCTCTCCGCTCCTGTAGCCCATGACAGAGAGGTGGCGTGATGGACATGCAGCTCCGGAAGGAGCGCCTTGAGGCCGATCTCATCTGCCGGCGTATCGGCACGTCTAGATATTCAGTTGTGCTCGATCATGAGAGCGAGCAGCCGCTTTGGACATTCTGGCGGAGCCCGGGCAGCGGTCGATGGTACGGCACGAATGACATGGATGATCGGGTAATCGATGCTCCGTCTCTTGCCTGCGCAAAGATGGACCTTCGACTGTGCTGCTTTCCGATCATGGGCCGCATGGATCGCGAGCATCTCTTGAAGACGGAGGTCGGCGCATGACCCGCCACGCGATCCTTTCCTGCCCCGAACTGAAATGGACCATTGGACCGGACGGCAACTGGCGCCGCGTCCCCATGATCCTGACACGCACACCGACCGGGCTGAAAGAGCAGCCGGCCCCCGAAATTTCGCCCTGACTGGGCGCATATTGGAGAGAACAGTGACAAAGCTGACCACCTACATACGAGAGAACCTGTCCAAGGACTTGCTCAAGCATCGTTTCGGTGATGCTGCTGCGTCACTGGTCGCTGATCGAGCCGCCTTTGCCCTCAAGGTCTACAACGACATCTACAGCGAGGCGGACCGCAAAAAGATGGCCGCGCTTCCTGAGGGGTGGTTGGGCAAGGACTCCGACATCACCGTCCAGTTTGGGGACGGTAGAGGCTACGGCAAGCTGGAGTTCTCAGGCTCCGTCTATGGCGATGTTCACGCGGTGCTGAAAGAGCCGGTTGATACGGTTTACCGGCTGGTTATCCATCAGCATCTGCGTGGGTGTGCCAAAGCCTACGAGCGAACCCACGAGTTCGCCGCCGAATACGACGCGCTGCGCGAACGTCAGAAAGACCTCTCGACGCAGATTTCTTTGGCCCGCCGCCAGACAGAGGCTGCCCTGACCAAGGCCACAACGCTCAAGCGTCTCGTGGATATTTGGCCGGAGATCGAGCCGTTTGTCGAGAAGTACATCGACAAGCCAAAGCCGCTGCCTGCCCTCCCGACCAACGAATTGAACGCGCTCCTCGACCTGCCGGTGAGTGAGGCCGCATGACCTCCCGCCCCTACCCCATCCGAGATCAGCTCACCGACGCCATAGGGCTGCTTCTGCTCTGCGTGGTGGTGTTCCCGCCCTTGTTCATTGCGGCCGACTGGCTGCGCCATGGAGTCCTGTGATGGCTGCCGTTCATCCTGACTACGCCTATTGGGCCAATGCCCTCGCCGGCACCCTTGGCCCGGTTTCGGACGGCCATCCTGAATGCGGCTTCTATCGCCGCCGCCTGTTCAAGGATGGCCCGTTTGTTCCCGTAGCCATCTGGAAGCGGGACGGTGAGTTCGTCGCCCTGGTGGATGGCAAGACAGCAGACGCCTCTGATATTTGGACCTGGGTTTGCGACAAGCCGATCACCGAGGCTGAATACCGCAAGGTCATGGCCGGCGAAGGCTGGTCCGACGAGCCGCGCGCCGCGACCATTCCGAGCAATATGCCGACCGATCCGTTCGAGGCGCTCAAGATCGAGTTTGCCGCCGAACAGGAAGTTGCTGCCGAGTTGCTGGCAAAGCCGGTTACCGACCAGAGCCATGCTGACCAGATTGCAGTGCTGACCAAGCGCCTCTCGGGCATCAAGTCCAAGGCGACCAGCATGCACAAGGTCGAGAAGCAGCCGTTCCTCGACGGCGGCCGGGCGGTCGATGACAAGTTCCGCGACCTCAAGGAAGAGCCCGACACCCTCACCAAGAAGCTCAAGCGGCATCTAGATGCCTATCTCAACGAGCTTGACCGCCAGGAAAAGGAACGGCAGCGCATCGCTCGCGAAGAGGCTGACCGCATCCGTCGCGAGGCAGAAGCCGCAGCCGAGGCAGCAGCACAGGAAGGGAACGCGGAAGCCGCCGCCGAAGCCGACAGGCTGGAGCGTGAAGCCGCTGCCGCCGCTCGTGAGGCACAGGCGCGCAACGCCAGTGCCGGGCGCACCGGCGCCAGGGTTTCGCTGCGCACTTTCACCTTCGCCACGATCACCGATTTCGATGCACTGCTGATGGCGCTCAAGGATCACCCCGAAATCCGCGAATGCGTCGAAACGCTCGCCAATCGGGCCGCCAAGTCCGGTGTCGAGCTGCCGGGCATGACAATTTCCACCGAACAGAGGGCCGCCTGATGAGCCAGCTTGCACCATTCCAGCGCACCAACAGCGCCGTCAGCGTGATCCTGCCGCAGTCCATCGATGATATCTGGCGTGTGGCCAGGATGGCTTTCGTCGGCGGCATGGCCCCGGAAAGCCTGACCAAAAACAAAGACCCGGACGCCGCCGTCAGCGCCTGCGCCATTGCAATCATGGCTGGCGCCGAACTTGGACTGACCCCGCTTATGGCCCTGCGCTCCTATGCCGTGGTCAATGGCCGCCCGTCGCTATGGGGCGACGGCATCAAAGCCGTGGTGCGTCAGTCGGGCCGCTGCGAATATATCCGGGCCGGCGGCGACCTGACCAAGGGCTGGTGCGAAGCCAAGCGCAGCGACACCGGTGAAGTCATGCGCCGCGAATTCACCTGGGAGCAGGCCAAGAAGGCGGGGCTCTCTGGTAAGGCTGGCCCTTGGCAGCAGCACCCGGACATGATGATGGAGCGCCGCGCAACTGCCCGCTGTCTCAATGACCTTTTCGCGGACGTGCTTGGCGGCATCGTTACTGCCGACGAGGCGCAGGACAGCGATCCGATCATCAACGAGCCGCGCGTCGTCTCGCCACCCTCCCCGCCGTCGCCTCCTAGCCCGCCGACAATCGAGGCGGATGCTCCGATCATTGACGAGCAGCCCGAGGCCGTAACCGGCGAGCAGGATTTCGACGCCGCCGCATTCTTCGAGGATTTGGAAATCGCAATGGCCGCCGCCAAGGACGCCGATGGCATCGAGGCCGCATGGTCCGAACTCGACGTGGAAGCCACGCTGACCAGCGACGAAACCAATCTCGAAATCGCCAACAAGATCAAGGCGCGAGCGCTGAAACGAGTTTCGACGCCGCAGCCGCCCTCGCCTCCGGCGCAGGACGACATGTTCCCCGGCGAACGCGCCTAACCCCATCCTCAACGAGAGAGGCCGGCAGGCCCAAAGCACCGCCCCCAATCGCTGAAAGCCTGCCGGGAAATTTGATGACCTTCGACGCCTCCAAATACGTCACCGACGCCCTGGCTGCCCTCGAAAAGGTCGAGACCGAACAGCAGCTCGTGCTGTGGGATGGAGACTGGTGCAACAGCCACGACTATCTCCAGTTGCCCGAGAGTGCCGTGTGCCGGCTCGAAGAAGCGTACCAGCGCAAGCTCGCCTGGTTCTACGGGATCGGAGCTGGCTGATGGCTCAGTATTTCACCATCCGCGACGAACGCATCCTTGCCAACTGCTTTGCCGCGATCCGCGGTGCAGGTCCGAATGCCCGCGTCACCATCGCGCCGGAGCAGCGGTCGGGAGGCCAGAACGCCATGTTCCACGCCATCTGTGGTGACCTGGCAAAGTCCGATCTGACTTTCGCCGGCAAGCGTAGGTCGCTGGAGGAATGGAAGGCGCTCCTCGTGTCCGGCCATTCGGTTGCGACCGGAACAGGCGGGGAAGTCATACCTGGCATCGAAGGCGAGTTCGTCGCCATCCGGGAAAGCACCAGCCGCATGAGCGTGGCGCGGGCATCCAGTCTCATTGAATACGCATTGGCCTATTGCGGCATGAACGGGGTGCAGCTGACCGAAACGCGCAAGGGCGGATGGCTTGATGGCCCCTCTCCTTCTGACCGTGCTGAACCGAGAAAGGTGGCGTGATGGCCTACCAAGTCGCCCGACCCGATACCGCCTTTTCCCTCGACGGACGCCGCTCCCGGCAGAAGCGTCCCCGCGTCAATGCCAGTGGGCACCTGAAATGGATTCGCACCCTGCCCTGTCTCGTCACCGGCGAGTTTGGTGTTGAGGCCGCGCATATCCGGTTCGCCGACCATCGCTACCGCAAGCCCGCTGTCGGTTCTGCCGAAAAGCCTGACGACAAATGGGTTGTACCCCTGTCCCCGACCGAGCACCGCCGCCAGCACTCAATGAACGAGCAAGCCTATTGGGCCGAAGTCGGGATCGATCCTGTCTTCGTCGCCATGATGCTTTGGAACAACACAGGTGATGACGAGGAAGGCGAGGCCATCATTCGTCAGTTCGCCAGAAAGGCCCAGCCATGACAATACCAGCCGAGATAGAGCGGGAGGCGCGAACGCTCGCGGAGCAAGAGTGGCTCACCAAGCCCGAGAAAGAGGCGCTTGCGGACAAGATCGCCCGCGCTCTCCTAGCCCGAGATGAACGGGCGGCAGAGAAGTGTGACACGTTCGATGCGCCGCCATCAGATAGCGATTTCGTCATGGGCCAAGCAACGGCGGCGCAGCAAATCCGCGCCGCCATTCTCACCTATTCGGAGTCCCCCAAATGACAGACCTGAACAAGAAGAACGATGGCGGACCTGCGTTTCCTGTCCACGGCGGCGCGCATGAGGATGACGATCCTCGCAACCATACCCTCGGCGGTGGCATGTCGCTGCGCGACTTTTTCGCGGGGCAGGCGCTGGTCAGCATGGAGACATGGGTGCCCAGCCGTGATGACGGTACTTATCCGTCTGACCGATCCGAGGTTTTGGCTTTGAAGGCGGCATGGGCCTACGACATGGCCGACGCCATGCTTGCGGCGAGGTCCAAATGACAGACCTGTCAAACCTCATTGAGAGGGTAGAGAAGGCTTCGGGGCCGGATCGGGAGATAAGCCGAGACATCCTTTGCCTATGCGGATGGTCGTACGAGAAGCGCGGCCGAGACATCAAGCTGTGGATGTATGGACCTAACGGCGAAAGGCGGGACCATCCTGGGGTGGGCCTGTTTGATGCGCCTCATGTGACCAAATCCACCGACGCCATCACGGCCCTGATCGAGCAGAAGCTGCCGGGGCTGGTAGTCAAGGCGACGAAGCTGGGCGACGGGTCCGGTCATTGGCAAATCACCGAGGCATGGCTGTCCGACACTGGCGATGAGGTGATTTCGGACTTTGCGCCGATGGAGCCAAAACCCGGCGCTCTCGCCCTTTGCCTCGCCTTCCTCCTCGCCCTTCAATCCCAGGAGCAATTCCCCACCCACCTTCCCCGAAATTCGAGGGCGACATCCTCAGGAGACAATCATGAACGTGACTGATGAATTGGCTGCCATCCTTTGGCGGACAGAAGCGGTTGATAGCGGGGCACCGCGAAGTGTCGTTGCCGGGCGTACTCGCGAAGCATTTGAAGACCAGTCCGAAGACACAAAGAACCGCTGGCGCAAGTTCGCTCGCGCCGCCCTCTCCGCCTCTGGCGCGGGGCGGGCGAGTGTGAAGCCGTTGGAGTGGCGGGAAACCAGTTATGGCTTGCCCGAAACCCTTACGGTAGTCGGTGTCTACCGCATTGTTCACGCTGGCAATGGTGGATGGTTGGTCAGCGTAAAGGGCGATGCCCTTCCCGCCAATGACGGGCGCACTAACTTTGCAACCCTAGACGACGCCAAAGCCGCCGCCCAAGCCGATTACGAGCGCCGCATTATGTCTGCCCTCCATCCCCTTGGCAGTGGGGAGCCGGATCGGGCAAAGCCTGTTGCCTACCTCATCGAGCGCAAAGTTGACGGGACTGGCGAGCAATTCTCAACCAGTCTCCGCTTCTACCCCGAGCCTGAGACCGAAAGCGTGAAGGTCACGCCACTCGTCCCACTCTCCTCCGAAATACTTGCCGAGGCAAGGAAGGCATTGGAGCAGGCGGGGTATGTGGTCGTGCCGAAGGAGCCGACCGAAGCAATGCTCACGGCCGGATCGATGCGAACCGGTGAACAATATCGCGCCATGCTCGCAGCCTCACAGGTGCCGGAATGAGCAAGATACCGGAATGGGCGCAATTGCAGGCAGAAGGGGTTTGTCGTGCGATCTACTCCAGCGCAACGGATGAACCGGAGATCCTCATCGCCCTCGCCCTTCTCGCAGCCAAGCGGCGGGGGACGATTGAGGGGCTGAATGATGCAGCGGTGATAGCCGAGGGCACGATACAAACCCGAAATTGGGTTCCCGGCAGTCTGTACGATACGCTTCGCAGGGAGGTTGCTGCATCAATCCGGCACGAAGCCGCCATCCGCGCCGCGAAGGAGGGGAAGTGATGGCGCGCCCTGCAATCATCAAGCAGAGCGACGTTACGCGCATCATGCGCGGCGCACAGGCGGCGGGGATAACCCTGGGGATAGTGGTAACAAGCCACGAAGTCCGGTTCGTTCCCGTTGACACCGCAAAGACCGAGCAAACGCTTTCCGACCTCGACAGGTGGAAGGCGAAGAGAGATGCCCGGAAAGCGAAGGCACAAGGTGATGGGCGTCCATGAGGTCAGGCGGCGGCTGGCGAACGGCACCATGGCAATATACCGCTACGCCTGGCGCGGCGGACCAAGGATGCACGCCGAGCCTGACACGCATGAGTTTCTGGTTGAATACACACGCCTGACCCGCGACCGCGAGGAAGCGAAGCGTGACGGCTTCCTGCCGGGCTTGATCTATGTGTATCGACAGAGCGCCGCCTACACCAAGCTCTCCGCTGCCACAAGGCGCAGCTATGATGCTGCTATCGATGAGATCGAGGCTGAGTTTGTGGATTTCCCCATATCCGCCATAAGCCAACGCGGCGCCCGATCCACGTTCCTGCAATGGCGAGACCAGTTCCTGGACACCCCGCGCAAGGCGGACATGCTGATCACAGTTCTGGCCCGAATCCTGTCGGTGGCCCATGACAGGGAATTGATCGAGCGGAACCCGCTTGAAAAGGTCGAGAAAATTTCGACAGGCACGCGCCGCGATGCCATCTGGACCGACGAGCAAGTTGCCAGGTTCAAGGCTAGCGCAGGAGCCAAGCTGTCGCTAGCCATCGATCTTGCGCGGTGGACCGGCCAGCGACAGGGCGATCTTCTGGCGCTCACATGGTCCGCCTATGACGGGACACATATCAACCTGCGCCAGAGCAAGACCGGGCGCCAGGTGCGCATCAAGGTGTCGGAGGAATTGAAGGCTGTTCTCGACAGCACGCCAAGGGAAGCCGCAACGATCCTCACAACGACCCGTGGGACGCCAGCGCGGGGCGCTGACGGGCAAAAGCGGTCTGTGGCGCGCTCGTGGACCGGAGACGGCTTTCGGGCGTCCTGGGCGAAGGCTTGTCGCAAGGCGAAGATCGAGGGGGTGACGTTCCATGATCTGCGCGGCACATTCGTGACGCTGGCCTATCGCAATGGGGCATCGATCAAGGAGATTGCGGAGGTTACAGGCCATTCGGAGCGAGATGCCGAATCGATCATCCGCAAGCACTATTTGGCGGGGGATTCTGCCGTCTTAAAACTGGAACGGCGGAACGCATCCGCACCGGTTTCTGTAAAAAGTGGGAAATAGTGTAAAATGAGGGTATCTAGAAAAACCCGGAAAGGCCTGGAAACTTTGGTGGGTGCACAAGGACTCGAACCTTGGACCCGCTGATTAAGAGGCTGATTGTCGAAGCCCGAGGCGGGCAGAAACACAGGCATCTCCGGGCATCCATTTTACAGCATATGCCCATGGGGGCCGTTGATTCCACAAGGGAATTTTGACGCAACGTAAAACGCGGCTTCGGTCGCTTCTGTTCTGGAGATGAGATATGGCCTATGCAACCAACACCACCGTCCCGGTGGAGCGCACCGAAGGCGAGATCAAGGGCACACTGCGTCGCTACGGCGCAACAGCTATGGCCGTGTTCGAGAATGGCGAGTACGCCATTATCGCGTTCGAGATGCGCGGCCGGCGCGTCACCATGAAGCTCCCTCTGCCAGACCGCACCAGCAAGGAGTTTACCGAGACGCCATCAGGCAAATGGGCGCGGTCCGATGGAGACGCCTACAAGGCTTGGGAGCAGGCCTGCCGCGGCAAGTGGCGGGCAATGCTGCTCTGCATCAAGGCCAAGCTCGAAAGTGTCGAGAGCGGCATCGAGACCTTCGAGGAATCATTCCTCGCTCACATCCAGATGCCAGATGGTCTGACCGTTGGCGAATACACCAAGCCAGCCATCGCCCGCGCCTATGAGACTGGAAACATGCAACCGCTACTTCCCGGCCCTTCGGGGGCCAACTGAACCCTCCCCTATAGGAGAAGAAGGCTAGTGGCCGCCTTTGCCTTTTCCGACGCACACCGGCCGCCCATCCTGCCAGCCGCAATAGCTGAGGACCGTATCCCCCCGCATGACGCCGAACGCTGCATGCTCGTAGCCGCAATGCTCGCAGATATGCACGGCGGCCATCGGCTCGACGGTGCGGTTGTCACGGGTGAAGGGCGGGCCTGAGGGACGGTATTCGGTGGGCATGGCCTATTCCTTGTCCTCGACAAGGTGGCGCCATTTCTCCAGCCAGGCCAGTGTCTCTTTCCGCGTGGCAAA